>Ga0187873_1002025_pt1 | contig 15930 bp, 10 predicted proteins | sample June2016WEW_16_1_2_FD_133012 | JGI IMG/M metagenome (GOLD analysis project Ga0187873, IMG submission 133012) | Peatland microbial communities from SPRUCE experiment site at the Marcell Experimental Forest, Minnesota, USA - June2016WEW_16_100 | ecosystem: Environmental > Terrestrial > Soil >... | reverse complement strand
TTGCCTCCCGTAATGATTCCGTTAGTCAGGTTGTTCACGCTGCCGCCGGCATCCATGTAAACGCCATTCGTATTGCCGTTGAGTGTGGCGGCGTTGGTCAGATTCCAAAAATAGGTGTTGCCAAAGACGGCGTTGCTTCCGCCGCCGCTGTTGTTTATGGCAAGGCCGGGATTCACGGTCACGAAATTGGTGGGTGAGCCGAAAAGGTTGGTCAGAACGACGCCAGTGGTGGAACCCGAGGTAATCACGCCGCTTTGGCTGAATCCTTGCAGAGGGTTGGCCATCAGCAACGTCAACAACAACAAGCCCATCGCGCTTTGATGCCGCAAATTCCGTCCGTCACGCCGTTCCATCTTTACGTTCGCTTTTATATTCAAGGTTCCTTTTGACGTTTGGATTGTTGAACCGCCGACACAAGGATTTTCAGTCCTCTGCTCTACCGACTGAGCTACCCAGCCTCCGGCGGTGGCACATATTCAACTTGCCCCGTGTCTGATTGGCAAGGCGGAATTCAAAATGTAAATCAAAAAGCAACCGTCGTATACTTCGCGAACCCGCATCCGCATCCAGGATTTGCATCAGTCGCCATGATTGATTCACGCGGTGTCAGATTGGAATCGGGTCGTCCAGGAAAACAGCGGCGATTGTTGGAAAATGATCGCGCAAAAATAGCGCGGAGCGACGGAATGCCCCATTCTCGCTCCCTTGGAAAAGTGAAGACAATTGCTGAAATCCGTCCGGTAAATTAAAACTACCGCCAATGCCCCCGCGTTCCATGCCAACCGCGAGGCCCTCTGGCCCAATTGCCTCGGACCCACCTTGCATGGGGATATGGCGGCATACCCCAATGACCGCCAACCCAAAACCAGCCGCCGTTCCATATCCATTCGCCGTCAATCCACACATAGTCCAGTCCGGGCGCGACAACCACCGTTTCCACCGGCGGAGGCGGAGGCGCTTGTGTCACATACATCGTTGTCTGCGACGCCGGCGCAGTATCCGAAACATTTCCAACCAAACTTGGCGTGTTAATCATGAAATCGATGACCCTCTCGTTCACGCCGGAATTATGCAAATCAATGATGTCAGCCGTGCTTAAATGGTAAACGGTGTGTGAATTTCGAATCTGGCTGATAATCACGTCATCGCTCACTCCGGATTTTGCCAAAGCTTTGACGTCAGCAGTGGACAATGGCTGTCCTTGTTCAACACGGACATAAGTCTGCGGCGCCTGTGCGCGCAGCCGTTCCTGTTGCTGCACATCCATTGAATTTCCGATGGCGCCACCGGTAAGCGCGCCTACTGCAGCGCCAATCAAAGCGCCCGCGCCGCCATGCCGGGGACCACCAATCGCAGCGCCGGAGAGAGCGCCAACAGCGCCGCCCATCAAAGCGCCTGATGCCGTATTGTTCGGTGTGCCATTTGGTGCCACACATCCTGTCGTCAGCAGCATCGCCGAAGCCGCCACCGCCAAAGTCAAAGTGTATGTTTTCATATTTCAAATGTTTGAGTAATTAGACACCCAATGCTGCCACATATTCAAGAAATTTCAATCCAGTACTCAAACGCATCAACGCCGGCATCAGGCCCGGGGATGTGCTGCATCGTAGGCCTTTTTCAACCGCTCCGTCGTCACGTGCGTGTAAACCTGCGTCGTCACAAGATGCGCATGGCCGAGCAGTTCCTGCACGCTGCGTAGATCCGCGCCCGCGTCGAGCATGTGCGTCGCGTAACTGTGCCGCAGCTTGTGCGGCGTCAAACCCGGATCCAGTCCCGCGATGGCCAAATACTGTTTCAATCGCCGCGAAATCTGAACTGGTTGAAGCGGCGCGGATTTCCTGGTCTCTGCAAAAAAAACCAGCGAATGACCGGACGGTGGTTGCTTCAGCGCCCGCCAATAATTCTGAATGGCCTTCACCGCCGGTTCGCCAATCGGCACGAGCCGCTCTTTCCTCCCCTTGCCGCGCACGCGGACGAGCTGCTCATTCCAATCAATATCCTCGGCGCGCAACCCGCACAGCTCGCTCACGCGCAGTCCGCACGAATAAATCGTTTCCAGCACGGCGACATCGCGCAAACACACGCTTGTCGAAATCGGCCGGCCCGGACCTTTCTTCTGTTTTTGTGTGGCGAGCAGTTTTTTCGGCGCAGCGAGTAAATCGAGAATTTGCTGTTTGGTCAGATATTTCGGCAATCGCAAGCCCTGTCTCGGCAATAAGAGATTTTTGATTGGCGATGTTTCAACGATGCTGTGCCGGATCAGAAACTTGTAGAACGTCCGCAGCGCGCAGAACCGCAGTTGAATCGCCGCGCGGCTCAAATTCTGCCGGCCAAGAAACCTCAAATAGCCGCGGAAATCATCACGTTGCAGCTTGTCCCATGTCGGTGGCTGTTGCCGCTCCTCGTGATGCCAGTGAATAAATTCCGTCAACGCCTGCCGGTAATTCCGCTGCGTGTAAACCGACGCCCCGCGGTCCGTGGCCAGATGCGCGAGAAATTTCCGGATCCACCGGTCGTCTATAGTCGGCTTGGTCGTCGCAGCATCCGTCACGCGAAATGAATACACCATTTCACGGAAATATGCAGCAAAATGGGAACACCGTCTTTGGTTTCAATAAGGAATCCATGAAACCTTGAACAGACTTCGCTTCTACCTTCCTGGTTTCCTGATTTCCTTATTCAATAGACCAACATCGGCGCCGCCGGGACGGCAGCGCTCCCAGGAATGCGGTTAGGGAATGACTCTATCCTGGTTGCGGGTGTCGCTGTTTAAAATCAACTCCGCTTCTTCCGCCGGTTTCTCTGCCTCATCGAGCACGTTGCCTTCCAGCACGAGATTCTTCAACTCGCCGGCTGGAACGGAAAGGAATGTGCCGGTGCCGGCGAACGCCCGGCTGTTCCGCACGATGGCGCCGGGACAGCGTTCCAGACGAATCACGGGCGCATCCGCCAGCGGCTTGCGCGTCGCCACGCCGTCCAGTTCCAGTCCCTTCGAATCCTGCACCAGGAAGGCCGGCCCGTTGTCCGCGTTTACCTGCACGTTGTGCAGTTCCAGCGCATCGGTGAATGAGCCGCGCATGCCGCTTTTGGCCGACACGATGACGTCACTGATGCGCAGCCCGGAAATCGGCATTTCCGGCAATCCTTTGATGTCAATCGCCAGCTTCGCCCGTTTGATGGTCATGCCGCTGATGGCAATGTTTCGAAACACCGGCGTCCGCTCCGAGACCGGTTCCTCCGAGGCCTTTACCTCGCCTTCCATCTGGTAGTCGGTGGTCACATTGATGGCTTCGCCGACGTCTTCCATCGTCCAATTGTTGAACCGGACGTCCTCCACGGTGCCGCCGCGACCACGCCGGCTCTTGATGCGCACGCCGATGGCGGTTTCCCGGCAGGTGATGTTGTCGGCCACGAGGTTGTGGATGCCGCCCGAAATTTCACTGCCCAGCGCGACCGCGCCATGCGCGTGGTGCACCGTGCAATTCACGATGGACACGTTCTCCGTCGGACGGTTGACCCGCCGTCCGTCGGCATCCTTGCCGGATTTGATGACGATGCCGTCGTCGCCGGTGTCAATGTAACAACCGGAAATCCGCACGTTTCGGCTGGAATCAACGGCGATGCCGTCGGTATGCACGCCCGGATAGGTTTCGATGATGACGTTTTGAACGACCGCGTTGTCCGTGTACAGCAGATGAATCGTCCACATGGAGGAGCCGACAAAGTGAATCCCCTCGATGAGAACATTCGTGCTGTCCATGAAACGGACGAAGGAGGGCCGGAGTTCCGGCGCCGCCTTCTGATAATCCTCATCCGGTGCGGGTGTTTTCACCTCGAGATCCTGCAACAGCCGCTCCCAGTTGGGTCCGTTGGCCGTTCCCGGATCATCTTTCGTGGCCTTCGTCCGGGGCATGAGTTTGAGCCATTCGGCGTTGTCCGTGGTGAGTACACCGCGGCCCGTGATGGTGACGTTGTGCAAATCGTGCCCGCCAATCAGCGGAACAGGTGTGAGACACTCAATTCCCTGCTGCCGGCCCTTGGTAAATGGAAGTCTGGCCGCCGGAAATCGCAACGTGGCCCCGGCATCAAGGTGGAGTACGAGGTCGCTCACCAATTCAATCGGTCCGGTGACATAATTTCCTGCCGGGACGAACACCGTTCCGCCGCCCGCCGCTTTTGCCGCCTGGATGGCGGAGCGGAATGCCTCGGTTGAGTTGGTCGAACCATCCCGATGCGCGCCGTAATCCAGAACATTGAAAACCGGTCCGGCGCCGGACGCGTTCATGCCAACGAGAACAAACAAAGCCAGCAGCAGATTATTTCGGGAAAACAGGCGCATGGTGTTCATGGTGTTTCGAGATTTTTAGCAGACTACGCTCATGACACAAGGCAACTCAATTGTTTTTAGTCGACGTTGGACAGTCGCAACTTGAAATTACCGTCGACTCCCTCTCCCCGCCCAAGCGGGGAGAGGGCTGGGGCGAGGGGATTTAAATTAAACGCCACCTCACCCCGGCCCTCTCCCCCAACTTCGTTGGCGGAGAGGGGGGAAATTATCGGTGGCGTCACTTAACGCCGGCACAAGCCCGACCTTTTACTTCTCCCCTTCGCGCGGCGGAAAGTCAAACGTGACCTTGCCCTTGCCGTCCATCACGAGACATGCCGGAAACGGTTTCCCGGACTTGGAAATGAATTTGTCGAGTAAATCGGTTTTGTGCGTGGCCAAGAGCTTTTGCACCTGCGCCGGTTCAATCGGCTGCTGCAAAATTTCCCGGTTGATCTTGAATCTGCACGGCTTGGAATCCGCCTGCGATTTCTCGCACAGATACCCTGCCTCCGTGTCGAAAACCCTGCCGCCGCACTTCGGACATTTGCCCAGCGGCGCCTTGCCGGTAAAATCAATCTTCGGCAGCGGCCCTTTGGGCGCCGCCCCCTTCGCCCTAGTTTTCCGTTCGCGCGGCGCGAATTCAAACGCCGTGCCGCCATCCTTGATTACCAGGAACGCCTCGAATTTGCGGTTGGTTTTCTTTGAGACAAAGCCTTTGAGCAAATCGGTCTTGCTCTCGGCCAACAGTTTCGCGACCTGAGCCGGCTCAATATGCTGCTGTAAAATGATTTTGCCGGTGCGGAACTTGCAGGTCCTGTTCGGGCCCGTCGCCTTTTCGCAAAGGTAATTCATCCCGGCGTCGAACACCCGCGCGCCGCACTTGGGACATTTGCCGAGCGGTTCCTTGCCGGTGAAATCCACCGGGGCCACCACCTCGCCGTTTTCATTTTTCTGTTCGTTGCCGAAATCAAATTCCATCTTGAACTCCGCATTCAGCTTCAACACGGCGGTGAATGGAAATCCCCTTTTGCTGCGGAAATTTTGCAACGGCCCGACTTGTTTTTCCGTGATGAGCTTTTCAACCTCCTCCATCTCAAACATCCGGCTGCACAGCGTTTTCCAGACCGAGAAGTCGCACTTTTCGTTGACGCACTGGAATTGCTTGTATTTTTCGTGGACCTCACCGCCGCACTTCGGACACGGCGTTTTGAGCACACCGAAATCACCGGGAATCGTGTCTTCCTCAAATTTTTTGGCGCGCTCGACGATGTGCCGCGTCATGTCGGCAATTTCGGACATGAATTCGGCGCGGCTCTTCTGCCGGCGCTGGATCTGGTGCAGCTTGAATTCCCAGTCGCCGGTCAATTCGGGCTTCGTCAGTTCGGGAATGCCCAGGCCGTTCAACAGTTCCATCAACGAAAACGCCTTGGCCGTCGCCTGTAGTTCGCGCCCATTGCGATGGATGTAATCCTCGTAAATCAAACCTTCGATGATCGCCGCGCGCGTGGCCGGTGTGCCCAGGCCTTTTTCGCGCATCGCCTCGCGCAATTCATCGTCCTCCACCAGCTTGCCCGCGCCTTCCATCGCGCTCAACAGCGTCGCTTCCGTGTGGCGCGGCGGCGGTTTCGTGATGTTTTGTTTCACCTCGATGCTGCCGGTGTTGACTTTTTCATCCGGTTTCACCGGCGTGAGCGTCGGCGTATCATCCGATTCCGCCTCCTTGCCATAGACCGCCAGCCAGCCCGGATTCACCAGCACCTTGCCAGCGCTCTTGAACGGTTCGCCTTCGACGCGGGTGATGCGGTTGGTTTCGAGAAATTCCGCCGCCGGATAAAAAATGGCGAGGAACCGCTTGGTCACCAGGTCGTAAAGTTTTCGTTCCGGCTCGGACAAACCGTGCGGCGCCTGCGTGGTCGGAATGATGGCGAAGTGGTCGGACACCTTGGCATTGTTGAAGATGCGTTTGTTCGGATGCACCCAGTTGTTCTTGAGAATGGTTTCGACAAACGTCGCATAGCGGGTTTCGCCGAGCATTTTCAGCGCGTTTTTGACGGTGCCAATGTAATCCTCCGGCAACGCGCGCGAATCGGTGCGCGGATACGTCAGCACCTTGTGCCTTTCGTAGAGCGACTGCGCCAGGCCGAGCGTGTTCTTCGCGGAAAAACCAAAGCGCCCGTTTGCATCGCGTTGCAGGCTCGTCAAATCGTAGAGCAGCGGCGACAGTGACGTCGTCGGTTTGCTTTCCTCGGTGACAATGCCCGGTTTGCCCAGGCATTTGTCGCGAATGGCTTCGGCCTTGTCTTTTTCCCAGACGCGCTCGGGTTTGAGCTGGTCGTCGCCATCCTTCGCGTCGGGCTTGGAAAATTTCTCATCGAACCAGCGCCCGGTGTATTGGCCGGCGGTGGCATCAAACGTGCCGATGACCTCCCAGAAATCGCGCGGCTTGAACGCGCGAATCCTCGCCTCGCGCTCAACCACGATGGCCAGCGTCGGCGTCTGGACGCGGCCGACCGTCGTTTTGAAAAAGCCGCCGGACTTCGAGTTGAACGCCGTCATCGCGCGCGTGCCGTTGATGCCGACGAGCCAGTCGGCTTCCGACCGGCTGTACGCGGCGTCGGCCAGCGGCAGCATGTCCTTGTCTTCGCGCAGCCGTTCGAACCCTTCGCGGATGGCCGCCGGCGTCATGGATTGCAGCCAGAGGCGTTTGATGGGCTGCTTCGCCTTGGTGAACCTGACGATGTTGCGGAAAATCAATTCACCTTCGCGCCCGGCGTCGCAGGCGTTGACCAACGCGTCCACATCGGCGCGCTTGATGAGCTTTTTCAGGACCTTCAGCCGGTTTTCAGTTCTTTCAATCGGCAGCAAATCAAAATGCGGCGGGATGACAGGCAGATGTTTGAACGTCCATTTGCCGCGCGCGGCCTCGACGCCTTCCGGACAGATCAATTCGAGCAAATGCCCGACCGCCGAGGAAACGACGTATCGGTCGCTTTCGTAAAAGTCGTCCACTTTCTTGAATCCGCCGAGCGCCTTGGCGATGTCGCCGGCGACGGACGGTTTCTCAGCGATGATGAGTGTTTTGCCCATTTGTTGCCCGCGCTTTTACACCGGGCATGGCAAACATGCGAAGAAAAACTTTTTTGTCAAATCGAACACGCACCTGGCGCAATCGCCGTGCCGGACAAAAATCCAATGCGGTTCCGGCGAAATCGGCTGCCAGTCATACTGACGCGCGTGCGAATTTTATTTTGCCGGAACGGGAAACTTTTGCAGCATCCTGGCATCAATTTGTGCCCAGTTCCATCCGGTCGCCCCCTTTGTTCCCGCCGCCACACCGGTCGCATTGGCCGTGGCAGTGGAAGTGCCCTGAACCAGGTAAGCTTGGTTGCCGAAATAGACCACACCTGTCCCGGGCAGGGCCAAGTCCACAAAGCTGCCGAAGTCGGCATACGGCGCAATCTGGCCGTTCTGCAACGCCGTCACCGCAATGACACCCGGAGTCGCCGCCGGATAGGTCGGCGTGGACACCGGCTGATTGCCCGCCGCCGCGTAAATCGGAATTCCGGCAGCAATCGCCTGTTGGAGCACGCCGTCCAGAATCGAACTGTCGCCCGCGCCACCGAGGCTCAAGTTGATGACGGTTGCGCCCTTGTCAACAGCCGCCTGAATCCCGAGCGCCACATCCCAGGTGGTCGCCATGGGGTTCGCGCCGTAAACATCAACGGGCAGTATCTGCACTGAACTGCTGCCACCCGCCGCCAGCGCAATGGCTTGCAAAATGGTATAGGCCATCGCCGTTCCATGCGTGATGTCGCTGCTGTTTGCCGTCGCGTCGCCGGCAACGGAAAGTTGTTTGAGCATGAATTTGTCGAGCGAATCGCCGAGCGACTGCACCGAAGTGTCCACCAAGCCGACGATGACGCGGCCGGAATCGCCCGGCGGATTGAGTTGCAATGAAAGCGGCGGGATGGGCGCGGACGAGAGCAATTGCGGCGTGGTTGGCGGGTCAAAATAATAATTGTAATCCACGTCGGCCACGTCGCTGTTATTCTGAAGCTGGCCGAGCGCAGCATCCGTGGCGGCCACATCGCCGAATTGCAAACGGTAGATGCCCAGTTTGTCGTTGCGGCCAACGACTTTCGCGCCGAGCAGTTTGGCCAGGTCGTCAATGTTCACACCCGGTTTGAGTTTCACGAGCAGTTCATTGGGAACGTGTTTGGCCGGCACGTTCGCCGCGTGCACCAACCGCGTGGCATTTTGTCTTACGGTGCGAAAGACATAAAGTTGCGACGCGGCATTCGTCCGCGTCACGAGCGCGAAATTCAAATCGCCGAGCAGCATCCTCAGCGCGTCACCGGACGGCAGGTCCTTGAATTTTGTAGATGCGTTGCGCGTCGTGCCCGGTTCGACATAAATGCGCCAGCCGGTTTCCCGCGCGATGGTTTCCAAAAGCGGCCAGAGCGGTTTATCGTGGATGTCGGCGTCCACACGGTCGGTGGCCTTGTGCCAGACAATCGAGTTTGTCTCCGCCGCGCGCGCGCCCAAGGCGGTCAAGCTGCACGCGAGCAGCAGGCAAAAAACACATTGGCGCATCCGGGACATGAATGTTCAGACAATTTGAGAATGCGAACGGTTAAACGTTCAACAATTCCACCTTTGTGATCCAATCCTGATTGTCGAGATACCACTGAACCGTTTCGCGAATGCCCTGCTCAAATTTGTGGGCGGGCGTCCAGCCCAATTCATTTTTAATTTTTGTAGCATCAATGGCGTAACGCCGGTCGTGGCCGGGGCGATCTTTCACGAACGCAATCAATTTGCGCGAGTGACCACCGAGTTTGGGCGCGAGTTCGTCAATGATGTCGCAAATCAGTTCCACGATGCGAAGGTTCGCCCACTCGTTGTGGCCACCGATGTTGTAAGTTTCGCCGTCGCGTCCGCGCGTGAGCGCAAGCCAGAGCGCCCCCGCGTGGTCGCGCACGTAAAGCCAGTCGCGCACGTTCATGCCATCGCCGTAGACGGGAACCGGCTTGCGCGCGAGCACGCTTTGAATCACAACCGGGATCAATTTTTCAGGAAATTGATACGGACCGTAGTTGTTCGAGCAATTTGTGATGACCGTCGGCAGACCGTAGGTGTGATGATACGCCCGCACGAGCATGTCGCTGGCAGCTTTGCTGGCGGAATAAGGCGAGTTTGGCGCGTAAGGCGTCGTCTCGGTAAAATGGCCCTTCGGGCCGAGCGAACCATAAACTTCGTCCGTCGAAACGTGATGAAAACGTTTGCCTTTAAAATTATTCCCCCAAACGCCGCGGCAGGCTTCGAGTAAATTAAAAGTGCCGACGACGTTTGTGCGGATGAAATCGTCCGGCCCGTCAATCGAACGGTCCACGTGCGATTCCGCCGCCAGATGCATGACGTGGGTAATGGCGTGTTTCTCAACGACGCGAAGGACGTCAATCTTTTCGCGCAAGTCCACCTTCTCAAAGACATATTTGGGGTGCCGGGAAATTTTCCCCAAATTTTCCAAATGCCCGGCGTAAGTAAGGCAGTCGAGATTTACCAACCGTGTCACTTCCGGCCGGTCAATGACGTGATGGATGACGTTTGAGCCGATGAAACCCGCGCCGCCTGTGATCAACAAGTTCATGGTTGAAAGTTGAAAGTTGATGGTTGTTCGGGTTTCCAGTTCCGCAGTGAATCTTCGAGCGCTTCAATGACGGGTCGGATTTTCACACCTGCCGCCAGCAATTTTGAAACATCGAGCACGCAATTTGAACGCGGCGCCTTGACGCCGGAACGATAAAATTCCTCGTCGCTCGGCCAGAATTCAAATTTGCGACCGGGTTTCAGAATTGTTTGGATTATTTTCACAACCTGGCGCGCAGTGACGAAGCCGGGATTGGTCACATTGTAAATGCCGAACGGCGCGCGGCGTTCCCACAAGTCCAGGCACGCCCGCGCATAATCGCCGCGGTGCGAAATCGAGTTCACATTGTCATACACCTTGGGATAACGCTGCACCTTGCTGAGATAATTGCGCACGCCATCAAATTCATCGAACGGAATCCGCAGGCGCCAAATATAACTCTGCCCTACACCGGCAATTGCCTCTTCGGCGAGCGCCTTGGTTCCGCTGTAAAAACTGCACGGCGGATTGCGGAAGGTGAAATTTGGCTGGTCGGTTTCCGTGAAGCCGTGAATGGCCGACGGCGTTTTGTCCACCAGCTCGTGCAAATCCGGCCGCATGAGGTCTTTTTCGGCGTGCGCCCGGCCATTCATTGTCACTTTGGCCCCGGTAAAAATGCAGCCGGAGGAAACGTGTCCCCATGGAATCCTGACCGCCGCGCAGGCGTGGGCGATGGTCTGCGGCAGCAAAGTATTTCCAACAAGCGTGTCAGCCTTGGCGATTTCGCAGGCATCTACATTGGGTTTGCCGGTGTAACCGGCGGCATTGATGAGGAATTCGGGTTTGTTTTTCTTCAAGAATTCGGACAAAACGCCGAACCGGTTGTAATCCACTTGCTTTCGCGCCAGCGGCGTGAACGGCCATTTGCGGCGCTGAAGCTCGCGCGCGAAAGCCTCGCCGACGTAACCCGATGCGCCGAGGAGAAGGATCATAATTCAAATACGAAGGCGCTTTGCTTCAGCGACAACCTCGGTGAGGTAATCGCGATATTCGCATTTCGGCATTTTGCCCGTGAGTTCCTCCAGTTGGGTGAGTTTGAGAAAACCCCCGCGAAACGCGGCCTCCTCCGGGCAGCCGATTTTGATGCCGGCGCGTTTTTCAATCGTTTGCACATAAGCCGAAGCGTCGTGAAGACTGCTGCTGGTGCCGGCGTCGAGCCAGGCGAAACCGCGGCTGAGCCGATGCACGTGCAATTGCCCGCGTCGCAGGTATGCCAGATTGACGTCCGTGATTTCCAATTCTCCGCGCGCCGAGGGCTTCAGTGTTTTCGCGATGGCCGCCACTTCGCCGTCGTAAATATAAAGCCCCGGAATGGCGTAATCACTTTTGGGGTGTTTCGGCTTTTCCTCAATCGAAATGGCCTGGCCTTTGGCATCAAACTCCACGACGCCATAGCGTTCGGGGTCGTGAACGTGATAACCGAAAATCGTCGCGCCGCTTTTGAATTCGGCGAACTGGTGATAAAACACGTCACTGCCATAAAAAATATTATCGCCTAAAATCAGCGCGACGTTGTCCCGGGCGACGAACGATTCGGCAATCAGAAACGCCTGGGCGATGCCTTCGGGTTTGGACTGCTCGCGATATTCGATGGAAACCCCGAACCGGCTGCCATCGCCGAGCAATTGTTTGAAGCGCGGCAAATCGTGCGGCGTGGAAATCAGGCACAACTCGCGGATGCCGCCTTCGATGAGCGTCGTCAGCGGATAATACACCATTGGCTTGTCATAGACCGGCTGGAGCTGCTTGCTCGCGACAAGCGTCAGCGGATACAAGCGCGACCCGGCGCCACCGGCAAGGATGATTCCTTTCATTGGTTAAAAGCCTAAAGACTCCCCGCGGAAATGGAAATCAGAAATCGGAGCGCACAATCAACCCGACAGCGCACCCTTGGCGGCGGCCTTTTGATTGAAGACGAGCTTTTCCTTGTCGGTCGTGACGGAAATCGGTTCGCCTTCATGTAAATTGCCTTTGAGAATTTCCTCGGCCAGCGGGTCTTCAAAGAAACGCTCGACCGCGCGGCGCATCGGACGCGCGCCGTATTGCGGGTCGTAACCCTTCTCGACCAAAAAGTCCTTCGCCGTTTCGTCGAGCTGAAGTTGAAGGTTTTTGCGCTTGAGCCGCTCCAGCACTTTGCCGACTTCCAGATTGAGAATTTGGATCAAATCCGGCTTTGTCAACGCGCGGAACACAATCGCGTCATCAACCCGGTTCAAAAACTCGGGCCGGAACATTTTTTTTGCCTCGTCCATGATCCGTTCGCGCATTTTTTCGTAGCTGGCCTCGTCGGTGATCGGCGAAAAACCGAGCGTGCCCTGCCGTTTGATGATGTCCGAGCCGACATTCGAGGTCATCAGAATGATGGTGTTGCGGAAATTGACAATGCGCCCGACATTGTCAGTCAGTTTCCCTTCTTCAAGAATCTGCAAAAGCAGGTTCCAAACGTCCGGGTGCGCCTTTTCAATCTCGTCAAAGAGCACAACGGAATACGGATTGCGGCGCACCTTTTCCGTGAGCTGTCCGCCTTCTTCGTAGCCGACGTAGCCCGGCGGCGAGCCAATGAGCCGCGAGACATTGAACTTTTCCATGTATTCGCTCATGTCGAGGTGAACGAGCGATTTCGAGTCGCCGAACATCTGCTCGGCGAGCGTTTTGGCCAGAAGCGTTTTGCCGACGCCAGTCGGGCCAAGCAACAAGAACGTGCCGATGGGACGGCGCGGGTCTTTCAAGTCCGCGCGTGAACGGCGCAACGCCTTGCAAATCGCAGAAACGGCTTCGTGCTGGCCGATGATGATTTTTTCCATCTCGCTTTCAACCGTCAGCAGCCGCTGCATTTCCCCCTGCTCCATTCGCCGGAGCGGGATGCCGGTCCATTTCGAGACGACGTGCAGAATGTCTTCTTCGCCCACAACAACGCGCTTCTCCTCGCCCGCGGCGCGCCAATCGCGCAAAAGCGTTTCCAATTTTTCCCTGGCCTGCTTTTCCTTGTCGCGCATTTTCGCCGCGCCTTCGAAATCCTGGTCTTTGATGGCGCGCTCTTTGCGGCCTTTGATGTCTTCGATCCCGGCTTCCGTTGCCTTGATTTCCGGAGGACGGGTCATCGTGCCGATGCGTGCGCGCGAACCGGCTTCGTCCATCACATCAATCGCCTTGTCCGGCAAAAACCGGTCGGTGATGTAACGGTCGGAAAGTCTCACGGAAGCTTCAATGGCCTTGTCCGTGAACTCGGTTTTGTGATGCTCCTCGTATTTGCGCCGAAGGCCTTTCAAAATCAAAATCGCCTCGTCAACCGAAGGTGCTTCAACCTTGATGGCTTGAAAACGGCGTTCGAGCGCGGCGTCCTTTTCAATGTATTTGCGATACTCGTTGAGCGTGGTCGCGCCGACACATTGCAACTCGCCGCGGCTGAGCGCGGGCTTGATGATGTTCGACGCGTCCATCGTGCCTTCAGCCGAACCGGCGCCTACGATGGTGTGCAATTCATCAATGAACAAAATGACGTTTTTTGCGCGGCGAATTTCATCCATCACCGCTTTGATGCGCTCTTCAAACTGGCCGCGATATTTGGTGCCCGCGACCATCAGCGCCAGGTCGAGCGTAACGACGCGTTTGTCGCGCAAAAGTTCCGGCACGTTGCCTTTTGCGATTTCCTGCGCAAGGCCTTCGACAATGGCTGTTTTGCCAACGCCTGCTTCGCCCAGCAGAACAGGGTTGTTCTTCGTCCTGCGGCAAAGAATTTGAATGACGCGCTCAATTTCATCCTTGCGGCCAATCACCGGGTCCATGTCGCCTTTGCGCGCGATTTCCGTCAGGTCGCGGCCAAAGGCTTTGAGCGCGGGCGTTTTGACTTCGCCCTTTTTCCCCGAACCTTGCTTTTCGACTGTTTCGGGAATGGACGATTCCTCACCGGTAAAATTGGGATCCAGCTCTTTTAAAATTTCCTGCCGTGCCTGCTCGATGTCCACGTCAAGGCTTCTTAAAATGCGCGCGGCCACGCCGTCCCCTTCACGCAACAAACCGAGCAAAATGTGCTCCGTGCCGATATAAGTATGATTCAGGCTTTTGGCCTCCCGTCTGGCCAAATCAAGAACTTTCTTCACGCGCGGCGTGTAAGGAATGTTGCCGATCACCTTCTGGTCCGGCCCGGTGCCGACCTGTTTCTCTACTTCCATGCGGACGGTTTCGAGGTCCAGACCCATTTTTTGAAGAACATTCACCGCAACGCCCTGCCCCAATTTGACGAGGCCGAGCAAAAGATGTTCCGTGCCGATCACGTTGTGATTGAACCGGTCGGCTTCCCTGCGCGCCAGCTGCAGCACCTGCTGCGCGCGCGGCGTGAAATTGCTCATGGCGTCATCGTTCATACCCATTGCATTGTGCTACGAATCGGAAGGTTTGTCCAATTCTGCCCCGCCTTTTTTTGTGTCTGGCCGGTTGACGTGCTTCAACCTGTCTCGAACCATATCCGCACGCAGCACGTCGCGTTCCTCGGCGGTCAGTTTGTCGGAAAATTGCTTCTGCAAATGAGCCGGCTGCGTCAGGATGAATAATTCATCCACCGTCGCCCGTTCCCCGGCCGGGAACAATTCCAAGTCCACGCCCAACCGCATGAGCGAGAGCAAGTTCATCGTTTCCTTCGATGAAATGCTGTGCGCGTTCGCCAGAATGCCGTAGGCGCGGCCAATGTGATTGAAAACAACCTTCGGTTTTTTCTCCAACAAAGTTTGCCGCGCATTTTCCTCGTGCTCGATGAGCTGGGACAAAACCTTGTCCAGCCGCTCGACAATGGTCAGTTCGTTTTCGCCAAGCGTCATCTGATTGGAGACTTGAAAAACATTTCCGAGCGCTTCCGTGCCTTCGCCGTAGAGACCGCGAACGGCGAGGCCGAGTTTGTTGACGGATTGGATGATGGGATTGATTTGTTCGCCCAAAACCAACCCCGGCAAATGCAACATCGCGCTGACGCGAATGCCCGTGCCGAGATTTGTCGGGCACGCGGTCAGGTAACCCAGATCGTTGTTGAAGGCGTAATCGAGCTTTTTCTCCAGCTCGGAATCCAGATGATCAATCGCACCCCACGCCTGCCGCAATTGCAAACCGGGACGCAGCGCCTGCATCCGCAAATGATCCTCCTCGTTGATCATCACGCAAAAACTTTCCTCGCGGTTGAAAACCAGACCGCTGCCGGAACTTTTCGCGGCGTGCTCGCGGCTGATGAGGTGCCGCTCGACCAAAATCTGCCTGTCGAGCACGCTGAGATTGTCCATCACCTCGGAAAAAGCGCTCTTCATTTCCGGCAAACTTTCGACCGCAGGACGAACCATTTCCAAAATCTTCACGCGCTCCGGTTTTTTCGCCCAGCCGGGAAACGGCGTATCCCTCAAATTGCGCGTCAGCCGCACGCGACTCGACATGACAATGCGGTCATGCGGGCCGTGACGACGCGCAGTCTCCGACGGAGAAACGAGAAACTCGTGCAATTTCATTTTTGTTGCCTGTTCAATATTACTTTTCAGGTAGGGACGGCTCGCCGAGCCGTCCGCCCGGACGCGCGGGCCGCGCATCCCCACCTTTTCACGTTACACTCAAACCCGGCGCGCGAGGAGTCATCTGTTTGATTTCGTCGCGCAAAACGGCCGCCTGCTCGAAATCCTCGGACTCAATCGCCTTCGCCAGTTTCTTCTGCAACGTTTTCAGGCGGTCGGACAGGTCGCGCGACTGGCGCAACGCCTCGGGCGCCTTGCCGATGTGCTGCGTGCCCTTGTGCATCGTTTTGATCAAATTTCCAAGACCCTCCGCAAAAGTATTGTAGCACTCCGGGCAGCCGAGCCGGCCGGACTTTTTGAAATCCGCCTGCGAAAAACCGCACCGCGGACATTTCAATGCCACGCCGCCGGCGGCCTGCTCGATTTCC
>Ga0187873_1002014_pt1 | contig 16015 bp, 15 predicted proteins | sample June2016WEW_16_1_2_FD_133012 | JGI IMG/M metagenome (GOLD analysis project Ga0187873, IMG submission 133012) | Peatland microbial communities from SPRUCE experiment site at the Marcell Experimental Forest, Minnesota, USA - June2016WEW_16_100 | ecosystem: Environmental > Terrestrial > Soil >... | reverse complement strand
GTATCATCCTCAACCGTTGATCACAGCGGAGGCTATGCCCTTTACACTCGCTCCAGTTCATTGACATTCATGACATCCTTCATGAGCACATGAGGAATTTACACCATTGACTGAGACGCTAACAACACAAATAGTACTGCACCAAATTCCAATAGCTTTCAGAAGTGATATAACGAAATTATTCTGGTTTTTATTATATATAAGATTCTCGTATTTTTTCACAATTAGCCTGGGAAAATCTTATAAAAAAGGCGCACTGCTAAAAGTGCGCCTCGTGAAATACCTGAAAGCTCCTCGCCGAGGACTTGAACTTCGAACCTAGCGGTTGGAGGTTCAAGTCCTATAGAGGTACGATTTTGAATATTTCCACTCGAATAGCTAAATTTCACGCTCACAGCATCTGCAACTTATGGTTGAGATGTTAATAATCCAACAACAAAGATCCAAATTCCTAATGCCGCTAAACATAGTATTCCCAGAGGGAGAATTAGAAGTATTTTATTCATTTTTGGAGAATAGGTTTTATAAATAAAGAAAGCCCCATAATATATAAGAAGCAAAGCTATTGTATACAAAATTATCATCATCCATGCCCCCGTTGATACTTGGAAAATAGTCAGTTGAAGCAATGGTTGAGATGTAAATATTACAACCATAAAGATCCAAACTACTAACACCACTAACAATAGTATTCCGAGAGCAAGAATTAGACGTATTTTATTCACTTTTGGAGAATGGACTTTATAAAAACGGAAAGCCATATAATATATAAAAATCATAGCTAGTGTAAATAAAATTATCATCATCCAATCCCACGATGATGCTTGGGAAAAATTCAGTCGAAACATTTGAGCAATCATTTTGACCCTCCTTTTTAATAGCTTAGGAAAGGGCGAGAAACTCTAACCAAGTGTATTCAGGCTCAAATCCAGTTCGGCTACAATTTTACGTTTTTTGAGTAACAGTTCTTAACCTAGCGGATGGAGGTTCAAGTCCTGCACGAGGCGTTTTCATATAATTTGAAGACAAACATAACTTCATCCGGCGTTTTACTTTCTGTTGTTCCTCCCTCTGACTGACATAAAGCAACCGCGGCTGTATTCGATCTGTTCGTTAATACCCACACTTCATCGGCAGCCGCTTCCTTCGCCCAATGTTTAACTTCGTCTATAAGCGCCTTTCCAATTCCCCTTCTGCGAAAATCTTCATTCACGCCTATTTCATGAAGCAAAACTTCTGCACCCCGTTTATCAAAACGCTGCAAACGATTTGCCGTTAGAAATCCAACTGCTCTATTTTCCAAAAAAGCAACAAATAAAGCATTGCTTGGATCTTTCAGAAACTTTTCTCCTTGTCGCGAATCCCACTCAGTGCCTTCATCCAATAAGCTGTTTAATTGACTAATAAATGCGGTATCTACTTTTTTTATTAACTCGACGTGAATCTGTTGCTTGCTTTTATCCATAGATGAATTATATCAATAACAGATGTAAAGCCTGAAAAATTAGGTATGAGGTTTTAATCGAGCGATAGAAATTTACTTTAAGTTGAAGAGCAGTTGTGAACCTAGCGATTGGAGGTTCAAGTCCTACACGAGGTATATTTTACATAATGAATTAATCCTATAATGTTCCGTGTCAGGCGCACGCGGAACGAAGCGTGTCACCTGCACGCGGGGGTTGGGCGACCCGCTGACTTAGAAGCCCGCTACACTATCTGGATGCCTAGCCGTTCCAGAAGGCCACGGCTCAATTCAGCCCGGTATTTGATAGGGGGCTTCTCCGGGCGATGCGAGTCCGAACCCGAACTAATCAGTAAGTGGTGTTGCTGAGTATATTCCAGATACATCGCCGTCTGGTCCGGCGTATGCTTCGGGTGATAGACCTCCAGGCCGTCAATCGGAATATCCTGGCGGAGTTTATCCAACATTTGAACATCATAGGTCACAAACCCGTCTTTGGATCCGGGGTGGGCGATGAGGCACACGGCCCCGCTCTGGTGAGCGGCCTCCACTACCGCGGCCAAATCGTTCATCGCAAACGCACAGCCCGCCTCCAGAACGATTCTCCCCGCTGACGGCCGGCCTGTGCCATAGCCATGTCTAATTAAGAGGGCGGCCAGTGCATGGGGCTGCTGTGGGCTGGGTTGTTCTATGAGGACCGCTAACGCATCGGGTTCTTGAGGAAATGTGTACCCTTTCCGCTGCAGGTTCTCGTAGACTTCCCGGGTGTTCTCACGTTGGCGGCGCAACAAGGCCTGAGCTAAGTCGTTCAAGGCATTGGGGGGTGGATCGAACCCAAAGCAGAGGAGGTCCGTCATGTTGTCTTGCCCAGACATTTCGTCTTTTCCCGACATTTCGTCTTTCCACAGCGTGGTCATTTCGACGACTACGAGCACGGGCTGGTTTTTGTCCAGCGCGAGCTGTTGGAGCGCGACGACGGTATCTGCCCGATCATGATCGGTGATGGCCGCCAAGCCAAACTGCTCTCGCACCAAGTAATCCAATAACTGTTCGGGCGTCCAGGTGCCATCACTGTAAGTGGTATGAAGGTGTAAATCAATGGCAGCATCGGGAACGAGACTGAGGCCAGTCGTGGATAAGTTCATAAGAAGATTCCTTCCTGATAGTTACTTCTATTGCGAGACATTTTCCCGCACAAAAATCATGTAGGGGTCCTGTCAAAGGCTTGATCGGCAAGTTGTGCTCTGTCTTTTAACCTTTTCCATTCATTTCTGTGTAAGCGGAACTTCCATATCAAGAGAATTATACATGACGGAAATACTAAAGCGCGCGCGTAGTGCGCCTCATGAAATATCTGGAAGCCCCTCGCCGAGGACGTGAACCTCGAACCTGACGGTTCGAGGTTCACGTCCAATTTACGTACATTTTGTACTTACCGAGTTTACGACCAAGCATATTCAGGCCTAGTTCAGTTCGGCTAGAATCACTCATTAAAGTCAATATTATTTCAACTGCAATGTTGCCAGCGCGTCATCAACAGAGCCCACATTAAGCTGTGGTTCAGACCAAGCCTCTGCCAGTCTGCCATTCTCCAGGCGAAGGATTTCAATCCATGTGAACATCCCCCGCTTGCTGTCGGGTTGGTGCGTAAAGTGGTCTGTACCCCGCACCACCACTTTATCCCCCTCCGCAATCATATCTTCGATGGTTGTGTGCAGGTCAGGAAAAGCCTCAAATTGAACTTCAATGGCTTTCTTGATTCCTTCAAGTCCGCTTATCTCGAGGGTTCCATTGTGATTGATATAGTCAGGAGCGATAAGCTCCTCAACAGCTGACAGATTCTTGTTGCTAAAGATCTCTTCAAAGACACGGCGGACGATTGCTTTATTTGTCTCTATGGTCATCGGTTCCTCCTTCCGCAATATGATTATAAACTGAGGTGGAGAAAAATAAAAAATTGCCGAAAGCTAAAGGCAATTTTTTACGCCGAAAGCTCCTCGCCGAGGACTTGAACCTCGAACCTAGCGGTTAACAGCCGCCCGCTCTGCCAATTGAGCTAGCGAGGAAGGCAAGGCGAGATTATATAGTTAAGGACGTCACATGTCAAGCACATCCGGCCGGATGTTTATCATCCACTCGGTTAGTGACCTCAATACACGATTGAACTGAGTCGATTCAGCTTGTCCAATCGGTGCGTGGCACGGATCTGGCGGACCGTCCCGGTCAGGCCGCGTACGACCAGGCTGTCCGTGCGCGCTCCGCTGCCAAAATACTTGACCCCATCCAGAAGCTCACCGTCCGTCACCCCGGTCGCCGCAAAGAAAACATCCTCCGAGGACACCAGGTCGTTTAGCCTCAGGACTTTTTCGAAGTCATATCCCGCTTCCCGGCCGCGGCGCAGTTCATCCTCGTTGCGGGCGTACAACTTCCCCTGGATCTCCCCACCCATGGCACGCAAACCACAGGCAGAGAGCACGCCTTCAGGTGTGCCGCCGATCCCCATCAAGGCGTCGATCCCGGAATCCGGCCAGGAGGCCATCAGCGCGCCGGCGACATCCCCATCCGGGATCAGGCGGATGCGTGCCCCAATACGCCGCACCTCCGCGATCAGCTGTTCATGGCGTGGGCGGTCCAGGATGACAATGGTCAGGTCCTCGACCTTCTCCCCTTTAGCCCTGGCGATCGCTTTCAGGTTGTGTTCGACCGGCGCCTCGATGTCGACCTGACCCTTCGCCTGCGGTCCGACTGCGATTTTATTCATATACACAAATGGACCGGGGTTGAACATTGTCCCGCGCGGGGCGATGGCCACAGTGGAAATTGCATTCGAGCGCCCCATTGCCACAGGACGCGTCCCATCGATGGGATCCACCGCGATATCCATTTCCGGTCCCTCACCGGTGCCGACCCTTTCCCCGTTGAATAACATCGGAGCTTCATCCTTTTCCCCCTCTCCGATGATGATCACGGCACTCATGTAGATGGAGTTCAATACCACCCGCATGGCCTCGACCGCAGCCTTGTCAGCACCATTTTTATCCCCACGGCCCATGTAGCGGCCGGCAGACAGCGCAGCCGCCTCTGTTACGCGCACCAAATCGAGCGCCAGATTGCGGGTTGGTTCACTGTTCATGACCGTTCTCCTGAACCTGCCGGGATATCAGAGGATGAACCAGACGATCAGGAAATACCCCAACACGGCCGCCCACAGCCAGGAATCTACCCGATCCAGGAAGCCACCGTGACCGGGGATGATATTGCTGGAATCCTTAAAACCTGCCTGTCGCTTGATCATGCTCTCGCCCAGATCACCCAGCGTCGGCAGGGTCGAAAGCACCAACCCCAGGATAGCGCCCTGCCAGGCAGTCACAGCCAGACCAGCGACGCGATGCCAGAGGAGAGCCAGCCCGAGGCATGCCAGTGTCCCCACGAGCACACCCGCCCAAAACCCTTCCCAGGTTTTCTTGGGGCTGAGGCGCGGGCTGAGCTGGTGCTTTCCAAAACGTGACCCGATGAAATAGGCAGCCGCGTCCGAGAGCCAGACCGTACCCAGGACGAGCAAAAGCCACAAGAACCCCCGCGGTAGGTTACGCAGGTCAAGCAGGTAAGCACCAATCCAACCCAGATAGACGATTCCTCCCAGGGTGACCGCGAAGTCGGTGGCGGCTTGGTTCCGCCCGAATTCATACGTAAATAGGTGAAGGGCCATCGCCGCCAGGACCAGCAGACTCAAGACCGCGCCGGCAGCTGCCGGGAAATAATTCCGCACAAACAAAAGGAGCAGTACCCCGCCCACGGTAAGCCACATGGACGGAGAGAAAAGAACGGCCCGGAAGATGATGACATATTCCCAAGCAGCCATTCCGATGAAGAGCAGGATTAAAAGAAAATAGGGGAGTCCGCCAAAGATGATCGCAGGAATGCCAATCGCCAACAGGACAAAAGCAACCAGAATCCGTTTCGCCATCAAGGACACGGTCAATCCCCGCCATCATGGGATAAACCGCCATACCGACGGTCGCGATTGGCGAAGGCATCCAGCGCCTTGCGGTATTCCTTTTTGTCGAAATCGGGCCAGTAGGTGGGGGTGACATACCACTCGGAATAAGCGGATTGCCAGATCAAGAAGTTGGAAACCCGGAGTTCTCCCGAGGTGCGGATGATCAAGTCGGGGTCCGGGACGCCGACCGTGAAGAGGTAACGGTTGATCAGGTCGACGTCCACCTCTTCGGGCTTGACGCCATCCTGCAAGATCCTCTGCACTGCACAGACGAGCTCATCCCGGCCGCCATAATTGAAGGCAACGATCAGGATCAGCTTCGAATTGGTCTTGGTCAGCTCGATGGCATCCAGGACTTTTTCCTGAAGTTTCGGGTCCAGCCGTTCCAGGCGGCCGATATGACGCAGCTGCACACCCTCCTTGTTCAGCTCGGCCAGTTCCTTGTCAATCACATCTTCCAGGATGCGCATCAGACCTTCGACCTCTTCGCGCGGCCGTCCCCAGTTCTCCGTGGAAAAGGCATAGATCGTCAGGTACTTGACGCCAAATTCAACGCTGGCAGTGATGATGCGCCGCAGGTTCTCGGTGCCGGCACGGTGTCCGGCCAAACGGGGAAGGCCGCGCGCGAGCGCCCAGCGTCCATTCCCGTCCATGATGATGGCGACGTGAGTGGGAATATTCGCCCTGGATGCCGTAGACTTATTTGCCATAATCGGCCTAGACTTCCAGGATCTCCTGTTCTTTATGCTGGCCGTGTTTGTTGATTTCCTCGATCGAACGGTCGGTGATTTTTTGAAGCTCCTCTTCACCGCGCTTCAGGTCATCTTCCGAGATTAGTTTCTCTTTCTCAAAATCGCGCATATCGTTATGCAGGTCGCGCCGGATATTACGCACGGCCACGCGGCTTTCCTCCAGGCGGGCATGGACGACCTTGACGAGCTCCTTGCGACGCTCCTCGGTCAAAGGCGGCAGGATGAGACGGATCTGCTTGCCGTCATTGCTCGGTGTCAAGCCCAGGTCTGAAGCCTGGATTGTCCGCTCGATGGTCTTTAACGTGGTGGGGTCAAAAGGCTTGATCAGCAGGCTGCGTGGTTCTGGCACCGAGATGGATGCCAATTGCATGAGGGGTGTGGGTGTGTCGTAATAATCGATCGACAGCTTCTCCACCAGCGCGGGGCTGGCGCGGCCGGTGCGGATACCGGAGAGGTCATCCCCTAAATTCTGGATCGCGGCGTGCATGCGCGTTTCTGCTTCCTTGAGGATATCTTTGACCACGGCGACCTCCTGGGATGAGGAAAATCACTTGCCATAAGGATACCCCAAAAACGTAAAAAATGCCACTTAAACACCAAGGTCGCCTGAAATTATCCTCGGGCGACCCTATCCAAAGCTCTCAAGAAGCTATCCGGATGGTTGCTCCTCTCCGCAGCTAACGGCGACCGATTAGGCGCTCACCAGCGTGCCCAATTTTTCGCCGCGTACGGCCTTTTCGAGTGCCTGTGGATCCCACAGGTTGACCACCAGGATCGGCAGGCTGTTATCCATGCACAGGGAGATCGCCGTGCTGTCCATGAACTCCAGGCGCAAGTTGAGCACGTCGATGTAAGTCAGGCGGTCGAATTTCTTGGCCGCAGGGTTCTTCTGAGGGTCCGCATCGTAGACCCCGTCCACCTTGGTCGCTTTGATCAGCACATCGGCGTCAATCTCTACCGCCCGCAGCGCCGCGGCGGTATCCGTCGAGAAAAAGGGATTGCCGGTTCCTGCCCCAAAGATCACAACGCGCTCCTTTTCCAAATGGCGGATGGCACGCCGACGGATATACGGCTCCGCGACAGCTCGCATTTCGATCGCGGACTGGACGCGGGTGAAGACCTCTTTCCTCTCCAGGGCGTCCATCAGCGCCATGGCATTCATGACCGTGGCCAGCATGCCCATATAATCGGCAGTGGCGCGGTCCATGCCACGCTCCAGGCCCTGCTTTCCACGCCAAAGGTTCCCAGCCCCGATGACAATGGCAATTTCAACCCCCATTTGATGAACATCCTTGACACGCTGGGCAATCGCCTCGGCCTGCAAGGGATCGATCCCGAATCCGTCCTGTCCTGCGAGCGACTCTCCGCTTAATTTGAGCAGGATGCGCCGGTATTTCAAATTTGTCATTCTGCCTCCAATCCGATCAGAGATCATGCGGGCAGATCCCGCTCCTTTTTCGGGAGGGTTTCGGCCCCTTAAGAAGAAGGCCAACCGTTCGGTTGGCCTTCGAAACTATCCACTCTCCTCGCCCAGCTCCCAGCGAGCAAAACGGCGGATGACGATATTCTCGCCGATGGAAGCGATCAGATCGAGCATCAGTTTCTCGATCGTGATCTGCTCATCGCGAATATAGGGCTGGCGCAGCAAAACGACCTCGTCCTTGAACTTTTCCAGCCGTCCCTCGGCGATGCGGTCGAGCATCTTTTCGGGCTTGCCTTCTTCCCGGGCCCGGGCCTTGGCGATTTCCGCCTCGTGTTCGAGCACTTCCGCAGGGATCTCTTCCACTTTGATATATCGGGGGGCAGTGGCTGCGACCTGCAGGGCGACCTCGTGGGCGAACTTGCGGAATTGCTCCGATCGAGCCACAAAATCCGTCTCACTGTTGACTTCCACCATCACGCCTACTCGCCCATCCCCATGGGAATAAAGTTCCACCGTTCCCTGGGAAGCGACCCGGTCAGCGCGTTTGGCTGCAGTGGCCAGCCCTTTTTGGCGCAGGTGGTCGACCGCTTTCTGAAAGTCACCACCCGCCGCCTCCAGCGCTTTCCGGCAATCGAGAATGCCCGCGTTGGTAGCAGCCCGCAGTTCCTTGATCATTTCGGTTGTGATTTCCATGCTGATCCCTCTACTTATTCCTTTTCGCCGTTGTGCTCAGGCTCTTCGGTCGAAGGGGTGGGCTCCAGGGCCTGGCCGGCTGCTTCGTCCTTCACCATCGGAGTCATTTTGGCGAGAGTCGCCTTGCCGAGCAGGGCCTCATCTTCGAGCTCCTCATCCGCCTCAATATTACGCGCCCCCGGTTCAACCGGTGCGGCCTCGCCTGCCGGCTTCACTTCGGCCTCCGCCTCCATCTCTTCGTCCTTGCGCATGGCCTTGCCTTCCAGGACGGCATCGGCAATCTTGCCGACCAACAGTTTGATCGCACGGATTGCGTCATCATTGGATGGGATGACATAATCCACGTTGGAGGGGTCACAGTTGGTATCCACTAGGGCTACGACCGGTATCCCCAGCAGGTTCGCCTCGTGAACGGCTGCATCCTCCCGCTCCACGTCCACCACAAAGAGCATCTCCGGCCGGCGGGCCATGGCGCGCACGCCAGACAGACGGATGTTCAGACGGGTGATCTCGCGCTGGATGAGCAAGCCTTCCTTCTTGGTCAAACGTTCGATGTCGCCGGTCGACACCATTTTTTCCAAGCGGTCGAGCTCATTGATACGCTGGTACATGGTGGCCCAATTGGTCAGCATCCCGCCCAGCCAGCGCTCGGTGACATACGGCATCCCGCAGCGAACCGCCTCGTCTCGGATGGTCTCCTGGGCCTGACGTTTGGTCCCGACGAAGAGCACCACACCACCACCGGCGACCGCGTCGCGGATCACGCCGTAGGCGATATTGAGCGCCTTCACCGTTTGCTGCAGGTCGATGATGTGGATGCCGTTGCGCTCGGTGAAAATGTACGGCCTCATCGACGGATGCCATTTGTTGGTCCGATGACCAAAATGCACGCCGCTTTCCAGCAGCGCTTTCATAGATACGACTGCCATTTTTTTCTCCTTCAATCCCATCTCCAACACGCTGGTCCATTCCGGGTGCGAGATGGGGTGAGTTTAGCGGGGATCAGGACCCGCTCAGGGACGCTTAATGCCCGTCCCGGGCAAGATGGGCCCCGCTATACGTGCGGAGCGGCGGTTAGTATACCATATTTTTTTCACACCTGTGACAAAATCTCGGCGCCGCTTTCAGTGTGCTATACTTAACCCAATCCTTGACAGGAGATTGATCATGGAATTCCTCAAAAGATGGTTCGCGGGTCCTGGCAAGTCCTCGTCCGACCTCACCGTAGAGTGCAGCCGATGTGGGGAAATCATTCACGGCCACGTCAATTTGATGAACGACCCCAGCCTGGAATATGACGAGAAAGGGAATGCATACTACCTCTGTCGGAAGGTGTTTATGGGCAGCGGGCACTGCTTCCAACGTATCGAAGTGGTGCTTCACTTCAATCAGGACCACAGGCTGATCAGCAAAGAAATCACCGGGGGAAAGTTCGTCGAAAAATAGCTTCCTTCCAGGCAGAAAAAACCCGCCCCGATCAGTTTCGATCGAGACGGGTTTGTGTTTTCACTATACAGCGGCAACCTGGCCGTACAACTGCTGACGTATCTGGACAACCTGTTTTCTGAGGTGATCGTCCCGTTCGAGCAGGTCGGCAACCTTCTCGCAGGCGTACATCACCGTGGTGTGGTCTCTTCCGCCCAGGGCCTGTCCGATCTGCGGCAGGGAAATATTGGTCTCCCTCATCAGGTACATGGCGATCTGGCGCGGCAGCGCCACATCCCTGGAGCGGTCGGGAGACAACAACCGATCCACGGACAGGTTGAAGGTTCGGGCGACCACATCGACCACCGCATCGGGTTTTACCTCGCCCCGCTGAGGCAGGAGGTCCGCCAGGGCGACCTCGGCCAGTTGAGTTGTCAGCTCCATACCGCTTAAATCCGCAAAGGCCATGATGCGGTTCAGCGCTCCTTCCAGTTCACGGATATTGGACTGGACGCGGCGGGCGATCAATTCCAGGATCTCCGCCGGGATGCTTTTGCCAAGGCGTTCCGACTTGGAACGCAGGATTGCCAGGCGAGTTTCAAGGTCCGGAGGCTGGATATCGGCCGTCAGACCCCACTCGAAGCGCGAGCGCAACCTCTCCTCCAGGGTTACCAACGATTTGGGCGGCCGATCCGAAGAAACGATGACCTGTTTGTTCTGCCCATGCAGGGTATTAAATGTATGGAAGAACTCCTCCTGCGTCGATTCCTTGCCAGCGATAAACTGGATATCATCGATCAGCAAGACATCCGCCGAGCGGTATTTGTCACGAAAAGCCTGCGTCGTGTGCGAACGGATGGCATTGATGAGGTCGTTGGTAAATTCCTCCGAGGATACGTACAACACATTCAACCCGTGCTCCTGGCAGTAATTGCCGATGGCGTGCAAGAGGTGCGTCTTTCCCAGGCCAACGCCCCCGTAAAGGAAGAGAGGGTTATAGGCTGTGGCGGGATTCTCTGCAACCGCCAGCGAGGCGGCATGCGCCAGGCGATTGTTCGGACCAACCACAAAATTGTCAAAGGAATAACGCGGATTGAGGGAGACGTTTCTCGGTCGGGGCGAGAGGGTCTCTTCCATCGCCGAGGCCGCGAGCAGCTCTTGGGTCCCCCCCTCTTGTTCGCTGTTTTGGACGACGAAGCGCACATCCACCGAGCGGTTCATCATCCCCATCAGCAAGCGGGCCGCCGTGCTGGCAAGGCGGTTTTCCAACCAGTCACGCGCAAAGGCATTCTGAACAGCTACCGTGAATATCCCGGCCTCATAACCGACCACCCTGGATTCGCGCACCCAGGTGTCAAACGAGGCCTTAGGCATCTCCATCTGGAGTTGCCCCAACGCGGATTGCCAAGCTTGCTCGGCGTCCATCTCTTCCTCCAGGAAGTGCGATGAAGTACAAGGACAGAAGCCCACTGCAAATGCAGTGGGAAGTCCTTTCTTCAATGCAGTGCTGTTCTTACCGATCTACCAACTGGGAAGGGTAGTGCCACTACCCCGTTCATGCCCCCCTATTCTAGCAGATATGGCGGGTTTCTTCCAATACGCTAAACCGACGCTAGCTTAAAAACTTCTCATTTTTTAAGATTATCGAACCTTAAAACGACCCTTGCAAATCACTTGACTCACACCTCTAAGGAGCCCTTCTCCCCTCCCCCACAGCCACCGAGATCATTATAGCCCACCGCCATATCTGGGGAGGTACCGTGTGCATTTACGGGGTTACTAAGGAATAGCGACCGGACCTTAAAGAATCCATTTTGAATGAATCCGCGTGCGGGGAGGTGTGAAACCCAAAATCTGGGGTTTCGTTGGCTTGAAAGGAGCCTTTCAGGCGGCTTGCTGCGGTGGCGTGCGCGGAACCCAGGCCAGGATGGTCGTCCCCTCCCCTGGACCGGAGGAAATATCCAGATCGCCCCCTACATTGGCCACACGCGTCTGCATGTTCGCCAGCCCGTGACCGACCGTTTTGTTGACTTGACCGATATCAAAACCGCGACCATCGTCCTTCACTTCGAGCAGGACACGGTCGGAAGCGCCCCACACGTCAACCGATACCTTTTTAGCCTCAGCGTGCTTGGAGATGTTCGCCAGCGCTTCCTGGCAGATATGAAAGAGCGCCACAGCGTTTGTCTGGGGCAGGTCGGCCAGGTGATCACCCTTCGGACCGCTCAGGACCACTTCCACCTTTGTGTTTTGACGAAACTAGGTGATCAGACGCTGTAATCCTTCGACCAGGCCCTCCCCGTGCATCTCCCTCGGACGGAGGTCAAGGATATAACTGCGGATATCGCGGATCGTGCGGTTCAGATCCTCGATCGCTTGCTGGAGGCGATCTTCGGCATCTTGAGGATTCTCTCGCAGACGGAGACGGGCGTTCTCCAGGGTCAGGCCCACACCGTAGATCGACTGAATGATGCCGTCATGCAGGTCCATGCCGATGCGCTCGCGCTCCTCGAGCACCGCCAGACGCCGGGTGTTGGCATGCAGGCGGGCGTTCTCAATAGCCGTCCCTGCCCCAGCACCGATGGCGGTGAGCAGCTGGATCTCTGTTTTGGAGATTGCTTTACGACTGCGGGCGGCGATGGAGAGCACGCCAGCCAGTTCGCCGCGCGCGGTGAGCGGGATGCAGGCGATTTGCTTAAAGCCGGCTTCCACTACAGCCTCACGCAGCACGCGCTTGTCCTTCTCCAGGTGGTTGCTGATGACCGGCTGCATCGTCTGTGCCGCCTGGCCGATCATGCCCTCGCCCATTTTGAACCGGTTACGAGTCCAAAACGCCTCGGCTGCCTCGCCGCGGTGGAGGACCAGCCGCAGGGTTACGCCGTCCTCTTCGCGGAGGAAGATCTCTCCGGCCTCCACCTGGAAATGCGACATGACCTGCGCCAGGGTTTTGTTCAGAATCTCATCCAGGTCCAAGGAGGAGGCCATAGCGGTCATAACCTGGTTGATCAAATTCAGTTCATCATTGCGACGGGTCAAGGTTTGATCCCGTTCCTGCAGACTTTCGTACAGGCGGGCGTGCTCGATGGCCACCCCGGCATAGGCTGCCAGCATTTCAATGATCGTTTCATCGTCGGAGGTGAATTCCAAAGCGCCGATCTTGTCCGTCAGATAAATCTGGCCCAGCTGGTGCTCTCCCACCCAGATGGGAACCCCCAAGAAGGAGTGCATCACCGCATGGCCGGCTGGGAAGCCACTGCTGCGCGCATCATCCTTGATCTCTGCCAGGCGGATGTTGTTTGGGCTGTGCATCAAGGCGCCGATCAAGCCCAGCCCGCGGGGTGAATGCGGGATATGCTTAATCTCTTCCGAGCTCATCCCGATAGTGATAAACTGCTTGAGTTGGCCCTCCCCGTCCAGAACCCCCAGCGCCGCATAGCGCGCCCCGGCCTGTTCGCAGGCCAGCGAGGCGATGCGCTCCAGGAGGGTCTCGACTGAAATATCCTTGATCAGCTCCAGGCTCGCCCGATGCAGCGCGAACAATTTTTCCTGTAGTTCTTCCCTCGTTAAGAGCATGATGCCACCTTAATCCCGACAATTCTACTCCAATTGTTCTCTTCCGCCAAGTTTGATAGGTTTTGCCAGATGGGTAACGTAAAATTCCCGCAGATGAAACGGGATTTGAGTGAATAATATGGGAACTTCACGGATCGCAGGATTCTATAACCTGTCGCGGGAAGAACGGCTCTCCCGTTTGACCGCAGCCGGCGGATTATCGCCGGATGACCTGGCTGGCCTGGGAACAGGAGGGTTATCCAACGACCAGGCGGACCACATGATCGAAAACGTCGTCGGGACCTATGCGCTACCGTTCGGCATCGGGTTGAACTTCATGATCAATGGGCGGGAGGTGCTGGTTCCCATGGTGATTGAGGAGCCTTCGGTGGTTGCCGGGGCCTCCTTTATGGCCAAACTGGCACGTGCCGGGGGCGGTTTCACCGCCACCGCAACCGCCCCGGAAATGATCGGCCAGATTCAGGTGCTAGAGATCGACGACCTCGCCGCCGCCCGAAAAAGCCTGCTCAAGGAAAAATCCACCCTGCTGGCGGAGGCGGATGAGGTTGATCCCCTCTTGAAGAAATTCGGAGGCGGGGCGCGCGACCTGGAAGTCCGGATCATCCCAACCTCCCCCATCGGTCCCTTCCTAGTAGTGCACCTGATCTACGACGTACGCGATGCCATGGGCGCGAATGCCATCAACACCGCCTGTGAGAAACTGGCCCCGCACATCGAAGCCATTTGCGGCGGGCGCGTCCATTTGAGAATCCTCTCCAACCTGGCCGACCGCCGACTGGTACACGCTGCCTGCCGTATCCCGCTCCGGGAGTTGGCTTTCGAGAATTTCTCGGGGGAACAGGTCCGGAATGGCGTCCTCGAGGCCTGGGCCTTTGCCGCAGTAGACCCATACCGGGCCGCAACCCACAACAAAGGCATCCTGAATGGCGTGGATGCTGTGGTCATCGCCACCGGCAACGACTGGCGCGCCATCGAAGCCGGAGCGCACGCCTACGCTGCACGCAATGGGCGCTACACCAGCCTCAGCACCTGGGGGAAGGATGAGGAAGGCAACCTGACCGGCGAGCTCGAGATGCCTATGGCGGTCGGGATCGTGGGCGGGGCGACCAAGGTCCATCCGGGCGCCAAGACAGCGCTGAAGCAGATGGGCGTCCAGACCTCCGGAGAACTGGCCGAAATCATCGCCTCCGTAGGGCTGGCCCAGAACCTGGCAGCCCTGCGGGCCCTGGCCACCGAGGGCATCCAGCGCGGCCACATGTCCCTGCACGCCAGACAGGTTGCCATCGCTGCCGGGGCGACGGGGGACCAGATCGACATGTTAGCCGCCCAGCTGGTGGCCGAGAAAGCGGTCAGGATCGATCGCGCAGAACAAATCCTCAAAGACTGGAATCGACCAAAATGACGAACAATGTCCTGCTCAAACCCACCCGACCTGTCGGCATCATCGGCTACGGCGCCTATGTCCCGCGCTACCGCCTGCCCGCTAAGGAAGTCGCCCGGATCTGGACTGGAGGCCGGGGCGCCAGTCTCCCCATCAAGGAAAAATCCGTCCCCGGACTGGACGAGGACGTGGTCACCATGTCAATCGAGGCCGCCCGCAACGCCTTGAAACGCGCCGGAATCGATCCCTCGGAGATCCGCGCCGTATGGGTCGGGTCCGAATCCCACCCGTACGCCGTCAAACCCAGCTCGACCATCGTGGCTGAGGCCATCGGAGCAGTTCCCAACACCCAGGCGGCAGATTGGGAGTTCGCCTGCAAAGCCGGGACAGAGGCCCTGGTAGCTGCCATGGGATTGGTCGGATCAAACATGGCCCGCTACGCCCTCGCCATTGGGATGGACACGGCACAGGGAAAACCCGGCGATGCACTCGAATACACCGCCGCAGCGGGCGGCGCAGCCTTCATCGTCGGCCCAGCAGAGGAGGCACTGGCGGTCATCCACGCCTCCTATTCCTATGTCACCGATACGCCCGACTTCTGGCGGCGCGAAAACCAGAAATATCCTGAGCACGGCCAGCGCTTCACGGGGGAGCCAGCCTACTTTAAGCACATCACCGAGGCTGGGAAAACCATGATGGAGCTGAGCGGCACCACCGCCAAGGATTACCGCTGGGCCGTCTTCCACCAACCGAATACCAAATTTCCGCAGAAAGCTGCCTCCATGCTTGGCTTCAGTATGGAACAGATCAAACCTGGCCTGCTCTCGCCGGTCATCGGCAACACCTATGCCGGAGCGGCGTTGATCGGGTTGACCGCCGTCCTGGATATCGCCGAGCCCGGCGACCGCATCCTGGTCGTCTCTTTCGGCTCCGGAGCCGGTTCGGACGCCTTTGACCTGCATGTCACAGAGGCCCTGGCTCCCCGCCGCGACTTGGCAACCAAGACACAGGAGTATATCGCCCGGCGTACCGAGGTCGACTATGCCACCTATGCCCGCCTGCGCGGGAAGATCACGATGAAATAGAGGCGACATGACCGATGTGGTTATTGCAGGAGTCGGACAAACGCCGGTCGGCGAGCATTGGGAGATCCCCCTGCGTGATCTGGCCATTCAGGCCATGCAATCAGCCCTCAAGGATTCCACCGGACTGCGCCCTGAGGCCCTTTACGCAGGCAACATGCTGGCCCCCAGTCTGTCCCACCAGGCCCACCTCGGTGTCTTGCTGGCAGATTATGCCGGGATGG
>Ga0187873_1002012_pt1 | contig 16024 bp, 15 predicted proteins | sample June2016WEW_16_1_2_FD_133012 | JGI IMG/M metagenome (GOLD analysis project Ga0187873, IMG submission 133012) | Peatland microbial communities from SPRUCE experiment site at the Marcell Experimental Forest, Minnesota, USA - June2016WEW_16_100 | ecosystem: Environmental > Terrestrial > Soil >... | reverse complement strand
CGGTCCAATACCACTAGGATTTTGCATTGGCGGTTCTGAGTTTCTTGCGTGCAGCGGCGCGCTCCCCGTCGAGTCTTGGGAAGTCTTCTCGGAAACCACGAATGGCGCGTGGCTCGGGCGGGCGCGGTTGGGCTCGGCGCGGGAGTCGAGCCCCGGCCGTATCGTCGAGGAGTCGCTCCCAGCGATGGACCTCATGAGGTTGGATCACCCAGCGGAGCAGCCAAGTGAGGAAGAGTTGGCGGCTGCGGCTGAACGAGAGGGTGTGGACGGAGATCTGCGCCCGGGCAGCGGCGGCGACCATGGTTGAGCGGATGAGGTTGTAGGCCGTCAGTCCGGCCAGCCATTCCTTACGGGCCATGTCGGCGGACTGGCAATCCAGGAAGTCCAAATCCATCTCGGTTTTGACGAAGCGCAGGCACAGTTCGATGCGCCAGCGCTGGCCATAGAGTTCGACCAATGCCTTGGGGGAGTAGATCTGGGCATCGGTCAGGGTGGTGAAGAGGTACAGGGTCATCCAGGGAAAGCCAGGGCGGTGGACCCGGAGCGCCAGCAAGCGACCTGAAACGGGTTCGCGCGACAATCGCTCTGGGCATTGGTCATGAGCGGTGGGGGTCCAAGTCACGAGCGCATCCAGGCCGTCGCGCAAACGCAGGCCGTTGCTGCGAGCCAGTCTGGCGGCGCGGGACTTGGTCAGTCGCAGCACGGCCTGAGCCTGGGCGCCCACGATGGTGCGCGCCACCGAATAGACGCCGAAGTTGCGGTCGCCCACGAACAGAGATTTCAGCCAAGGGCCGGCCAAGAGCGTGGCAGTCAATGCCTGCTCGCTGATTTTGGGTGAACCCATTGCGCAGTCCAACGCCGCTCCGGTCCCCAGACAGAAGGCCACCAGCACGCGCACCACGCACCAATAAGGAGGCTTTTTGCAATTGCCAGGGCGGTGGGGAGGGAAGTGTTTGGGAATGTCGCCCTTGGGGCGGAGTCGAAAGGTGGAACCGTCCAGCAGCACCACTCTCCAGCCCAGCCACAGGAAATCCTCGGTCCAGGTGGAAATCTGTTGGGCAGAGCGGCGGAGGGTTTGGGCAAACACCTCCAGAGGGAGGCGTTGGCGGGCGTCACTCAAAGAGGTGGTGGCCTGGGAGAGCGACCGTTTGGAGAGGGGTTTGCCTCGGGGGCTGAGGCGGTCAGCGCCGCCATCGCGGGCATCGGCCAGGGCATTGCTGAGGGTATGGTCGGTTCCCAAGCGCTGAAAGATGCAATACCAGAGGGTGATGAGGGGTGTGAAAGCCCGTTGATAGAAGGACTGGGGTGCGCTGGCCAGCCAGGCGGCCAGCAGGGATGCGGGCAGCAGGGAGCGGAACTTGGCCAGGAGTTGGTGGGCCGAGAGGCTGGTGCGCAGGCAGGCTGGCGTTGGCGGGTTTGGGGGAGGGCAAGGGAGGCGTTTGGGATGGGTTTTTGTTTTGCGCTTTTTTTTGCGATGAGGAGTCGACATGTATGTATGTAATATACTATACATACATACTATGAATGACGAATCTCCTGCAAAGCAAAAATGGCAAAAAGCAATCGGCGCCCTCTGGCCCGCCGCCAAAGGCTCCTTGGCGAAGGTCTACAAGCCGTGCATCCGCAAGAACTGCCCAGCCTGCGCCCGGGGGGACAAACACCGGGCCTGGTTGCTTTCCTTCGCCTCCCAAGGTCGTCGCAAAGTCATGTATGTTCCTCTGGCGCTGGTCCCTCAAATCCGACGGGCCATCCAGAACGGTCGCAAAATCGAGAAATACCTCTCCCGCACCGGGCCAGACCTAATCAAACAATACCGCCAGACCCGCAAAACCGACCCGAATACCCAAAGCAATTCCTAGCGGTATTGGTCCGCGGTCTGTCCGCCTGCGCCGAGGGTACGGCGGGCGGGCAGTCCACAGCCTACCTGCTGTAGCCCCAGGGAAGGCAGGTCCACAGGCCGGGGGGGCGAGAGGTTATATTTGGTCATAATTGGTTAAAATTGGTCGAATTGGCCAGATGGGTCCTTTTTGTTTGGCGCCTTCGTCGGGCCGGACTGTTTTCATTTATTTTTTTGCGCACATTTCCGCGCATTTCCGCACTTCTGCGCTCGCGGGGCCATTTCACCGGGTGATGGTGGGTTATAGGAGGCCGGCCGGTCTCCGTGGGGCCGGGCGAGCCGGGCGGAACGTTGTCGTTTCATGGTGGCGAATATACTTCAATGCTACACATTATGTCAAGGGAAACAATTGGGGGGGGCAGGGCGCAGCCCTTGAATCCGAAGGCCGAAGGAAATCCAAAATCCGAAAGCGGGTATGCTGCTCGCTCGCGCCTTGCGAGCCGCGAAAACCCCGGCGTCATGTTGTCCGAGGTATCTGCGTCGGCCCGTGAGGTGGCAGGCGTAAATCTGCCGGCCGATCCACGGACAGGTTTGTCCCAGCCTGTCCGGAAAGCGACGGCGGCCGTGGCCGTCCTCGAGGATCGGCTCGCGGCAGCTGCCGGGAATTGTGTTGCGGCGGATGGAGCGGGGCAGGGCTGAGGGCACGGCACGTGGGCGAGCCGGGGAAGGCAAAGCTGGCGCAGGGAATTAGGTTCTGGGACGACGGTGCCGGTGGCTGGCTTGGATTGCGGAGCGCGGGTGCTCTGCGGACCCCTGCCCGTCTCCCATCGGATGGGAGAAGGTGAGGAATATCGCGGGGGCGCAACCCAGGGCGGCGCTCGTGCCTCGCTGGCCCTGGGCTGGTATGTGTCACCCTTTCAGGGTTTTTGAGAATGGGAGGATGGTCTCAGGTTAATGGGCAGCCTGCATTGGCTTTTGCGGATGGATCGGGAAATGGACCTCGGGGTGGCGGCGTCTCGGCAGAGCGCCGCCACTGCCCGGAACGTTCTCCAGCGGCGCTCTGCCGAGACGCCGCTACGAGGGCACTCGGGGCACGGCGCAGCAGCGAGCCGGGGAAGGCAACGCTGGCACAGAGGTTACGTTTCGGGACGGCGGTGCGGCGGGCCTGTGTCGCGGCGCGGCGGAGCATGCGCGGCCTGGGGCATCTGGCCTGGCTGCTGCGAGAGGGCGGCGGTGGCAAACACTCGCCGTCGGCCGAACAGCGTCTGCTGGGAGTATGACGCGATCCTCGAAGGACCGGTCCACGACCAATCCCGACATGTTAACCGCCGGCAACAGCCCAGCTTTACAGCCCGGGTGAAGCGTGGGCCGAATGGAAAAGTCCTGTGCGGCATTAAACTAACGTTGCGTCGCGCTTCGCCGACGTTAGCAGCGAATGAAATGTGCCCCGCTGCACAGCAGTGCGGATCTGGTCTCCGTGTATGGGCACGATGAGCACCCGTTCATGCGACAGACGGAGCATTTCCTTGGGAATGGTATCGGCAAAACCGTTCCATGAGATTAGGAAACCGAGGGAGCTTCTCCCCTTTCGATTGCTGATCTTCTCTTTGAAAAGGACGAATTCGTTAGCGCCGCATTTTTTTGACCAGTTTTTGCACTCGGCAAGAATCAATTCGGCTTCATCCTTAAATCCCTGAACATTCCCATCATGCGAAATGACGAGGTCGATTTCTTCTGTTTGAGTGCGGCGCCGCCGGTGAACAACCTTTAGACCCGGAACGGTGTCGAACAACTCTGCCACCAAATCCTCGAGCGATCGCCCTTTCTCATCCGGGGTCTCCGCCGCGTCGCAAGCCTGGAGTAGATGCAACAGCCGCTTGCCCTGCTTCGCACGAACCTCTGCCCTTTGGCGCTCTGTTTGAAACCCTGCCAGCAATTTCTTTGCGACTTTTATATCGCTTGGACAATGGAGCGGCTGAACCTGCAATATCTCATCGTTGTGCATGAGAATAATTGAGCTTATCAGTTCATTTGCCGGGATGAGCCTTTCTTTGCATTCATCTACACCGTGAAGAATTTCATTCCAGAAAGCTTCTTGGTCTCTTCGGGGCCAGTTATCCGGCGTTATGGAAACGATATTATTTCCAACCAATTTGTGCTCAAAAGCAAGACCGACGGTAACGGCATGATAAGCTTTTCGCGCGTCATAATCCACGATCAACGGCTGGATTTCGAATATGAGGCCGGACCACACCTTCCGGCCATTCACATCTCCGCTGAATGAAATGCCGGCGATATCCATTCGCTGCCGCACCGCTTCCAGCCGCTTGGCAACCCGTCTCGGAACGCCGGCGTTCGTTTCCGACTCCCTTCCGGGGATGTCAATTCTGGTGGTTCCAATCCAAAATGGTTTGTAAATCTCCTCGGCCGCTTCGCGCTTTTTCCATTTACCCTTTATTTGTTTGATTTCGGCGTCGAGCTTGGCGGGTAGGTACGGAATGTAAGCCCCCTGCCGCTTTTCAAACCACGCGCCGTTGGTAAGGTCCCCCAGAGCCATCGTGTTGAAGCGACACGCCATCATTTTAGCGAAGGTCCTTCCTGCCGTTTGTGTATCCGACGTGTTTTCCTCTGTGAATTTACCAAGGACCTGCTTGCCATAAACGATGCCGCCGTCGTGTGGCGACTCCCAATCCCATTCGACGGGATAATGCAACTCAACAAGTGGGTTGCCCCAAGTGATCTCGCCGCTGGGCGCTTGTTCGATGCAGTGCCTGAGATTCCGGATTCCCCATTTGATCAAGGAAACGAGAACTTCAATCCGCCAATGCGGGTGTTCCACTTCGTATTTGTCAAGCGCATCCTTAAAAGCGTGAGAATATCTTTCAGCAATCCACTTCCGCTTGGTTGATTTGTCGGTGTTCGTCTTCACACTGTCCGTTTTACACAAGTTCGTCGTCGCGTTTGGCCCTCGAGACGCGACGTGGCTTGGCTTTTGATGTCCTCTCTTCTTCGGCAGACCTTTCGAAATTCAGGGCGAGGAGGCGCTCGAGGATTCGGTCGTCGGGTAGGTGGCAAGGCCAACCGTAGGCGGCAGCCACGGCTTGATCGAGTTTCTTGTGGGCCAGGTCCAGCCAGGCGGGGCGCTCGTTGTAGAGGTTCGTCAAGGTGCGTTTTTTGAGCTTGGCGGCGCAATCGGCGTCGCGCGGCTCAAGGCGCGGGTAGCGCACTATGCCGACGCCGGTTTTCGCGTCCACGGTTGTCGGGTCCAGATGGCGCGACCAGGGGCCGTTGATAGAGCCGGGAAATTCGAGCGCGCGCGTTTCCGTCCATTCGGGGGGATTGAGCCAGCATTCGCGCAGTTCGTTCAATTCTTTCGCGGCGGCGGCAATCGCGGCTTCCTGCTCCGGCGTCGGGCATGGAAAGGGGAACGTCTCGAAGCAGGTTGTCGGCGTGTAGCGGGGTCGGGTCTCAAGCCGGGTGCCTTGCCTTAATGCCCAAACGCTGTGAAAGCGGCATTGCAGAATTCCGAAGAAGAAATCATCAGAGCGCCCGAACACGATGACCACATTGGCCGGGAGGGCCACCGTATCGAGCCAAAGAAACATTCGGTGTTTAGCCACCATGCAGGTCGCCACGAATCGGGGGCGGGCAGCGAACGCCCGGCGCATCGCGGGCCGGCTCTCGGCGTAAATCCACCAGATCTTTGCGTATGCCGCCCTGCGGTTGGTCTGGCGGACTGGTTTGACCTGCGATGCCAGGTAGCCAAACGGCTTTTCGTAGCGCGACGCTTGCTCAAGCGGCATCTCAACCCCGAAGTCAATCGTCCACGCGTTCCTGGGGCGTTTGGTAAGGTCGTTGCCGTTGAAATAGGGGCGGAGAACATCGCTGTTCGGCCTGCCCGATGGATTCGGGGACGTCAGCCAATCAACCGCCTGGTCCTCGGCCACGTCGAACGGACCGGCGGGAGTTATCCCCATGAAACTGATGCCGGTGCTTGCCACAAGGATCCTGGCGGTGTGGATTTCCACCGCTGCCGTGAGTTGGGCACTGATCTGCTTCGCGCTGTGCCCGTCCAGGACACGCGCCTTCTCAGTGCCCTTATCGAAGCCGACCATGCTGACATGCACGTTCGCGCCGGCCAGCACCCAATCACGGTCGCTCTCGGCGAAGAAAATGTCGCCGGTCTCTTTAATGCGTTTGAGCGTTTCACGGTTGGCGCCGCCTCTGATCGCTTGGGTAGCCAGCAGACCGGCCCGGATGGACTTCTTGGTTTCGACCTGCTCGTGCGCCTTCTCGAACCAGTAACAGCAAAGGTCCGCTTCTGGCCGGACACGGCTCCCGAAGTTCTGAAAAAGCGCGTCAACGTAGAGGTCGCCGAGCTCTCGGCGAAGCATCTTGCCGCCGAGAAACGGCGGATTGCTCACGATGACGTCGGCTTTGGGCCATTCGCGCTCGGTGTAGAACTTCAAGGAATCGTCTTCCTTGTGTTCGCCGGTTTGGGCCTCCTTGAGGGTCCTGGCTTTGCTGTGGTAATGCGGCACGAGCAAGGCGTCTTCGTTTTGGAAGCCGTCGAGGTTCTGCAGGACGGGTGTGCGGTCGTTGTCGAATCCGTTGTCGCGCCGCCATTGCAGGTGGCCGATCTGGACGGAGATCTGCGCCAGTTCAAAGGCGTATGGATTGATCTCGATCGCCTTCAACTGGTGGACGCCGACCTGTGGTTTGAAGGAAAAGCCAAGTTGCGTGGCGAACATGATGACTTCCTTTTCGAGTCCGAGCAGCAGTTGGAGCGAGACGTAGAGGAAGTTGCCGCTGCCGCAAGCGGGGTCAAGCACGGTGACGGCAGAGAGCTTCTTGTGGAAGGCGGCGAGGCGGTCCCTGTGGGTGGAGGTGCCCTGGCCCTTGGCGTAGGCGACCGCAAGCTCGCCGGTGACCTGCGACCACTCGCGGCGGAGGGGCCGCATCAGGACAGGCTCGACCAGCGTTTTGATGTCGGCCTCGCTGGTGTAGTGGGCGCCCAGTTGCGCCCGCTGGCTGTCGTCCAGGGCGCGTTCAAAGAGCGTGCCCATGATGCTGGGCTGGATAAATTGCCAATCGGCCTCGGCGGCATCGGCGAGCTTGCGGATTTCGTCTTCGGTGAGCTCGAAGACGGTGGATTCTTCAAACAGGTGGCCGTTGAAGTGGCGGATCCTTTGGCTCCCGAAGGAACCACCCCTGGCCATGACGCGAAAGAGTTCTTCGAGGCGCTCGGCGAAGAAGCGCGGATCATCGAGACCGGCCTTCGTCACGTCGGTGAAGATGTGCGGCGGCAACAGCCCGGTATCCTCGGCAAACAGGCAGAAGACGATTCGGTTGAGGAAGCGGGCGATGCGAAGATTCTTCCTCTGGGCGACGGTGACCTGGGCGCGGGTCCTGGCGTCGGCCAACTCGACGCTCTCCCGGCCTTGGAGCAGGCGGGCGACCTCGGCGATTTGCTGCGCGAGCTTTTCGGTGACCTGCGCGGTCGTCCGCTGCGGTTTAAGGAAGTCCGGATTGTCAAACAGGGCGCGGAGAATCCGCAGATTCTCAGGCCGGTCAATCAGGGCGTTGGTGAATTCGTGGGTTTCCTGGACTGTGCCGTTGAAGTTGGTGCGGATGATGTAGCGGTCGAAATCGCAGACGACGAGCAGGGGCGGATTCAGGAGCGATTCCCGGTAGCGGAGGAGTTGCCGATAGGCCTCGTCAAGGTTCCTCCTCTTGCCCTTGTATTCCCAGGCGAAGCAGCCCTTCTTCCAGACGTCGGCGAAGCCGCGCTCTTCGGAGGCGGCCTCCTCTCCGCTTTCGTGGAGTTCAAAAAGCTCCGCGTCCTTGACGACTCGCTTCTGGAAGCTGAAGAAGTCGGACCCGGACGGGTCAGCCTCAGCGGGCGTGGGCTGGCCCAGAAGGCGGCAGAGATCGTTGAAGTGCTCCTGGTAGGCGGACGACTCCTTGCCACGGTATCGGGACCATTTCCGTTTGAACTCGGCAGCAGTCATGCAAAATCGGTCGGCTGCGCAACCATATAGACGAATCCCGGGAGCGACACAAACGTTTTGGAGGGCGGCGTGGGGCGTTTTGGGAAGGTGCCCCGACCAGGGTATGACGGATTTCTTGAGGATTACCCATGGGCAATACGGCCGCCTTCGGGCGGCGTGAGGGGCGGGGGTATTCTGGGGACCCTCTCCCCTGCCCCTTTCCCGTCGGATGGGAGAGGGGGAGGGATATTGTGGTGGGCGTGACCCATGGCGGCGCTCGTTCCTCGCTTGCCATGGGCTGGTATGCCGGGCGCTTTCAGCGCGTAGTCGGCTCATTGCGCCAAGTACTCGACTGTCACCCGCGACCTGAAGGTCAACTCGCCAAAGCCTGCACCGTCCATTTCCATTGACTTACGCCTGTTTTCGGGTCAATGGTTAGGTAATGCACAGGCTAGTCGGCTCCGTTGCCCGCTATTCGGTTTGGTGCTGCGGTGTGTTCTTACCGGCGGTTTTGCTGGCTCCCAGCGCCGCTCGGGGGCAAGACAACTACGAAATCCAGGTTTATGCTTCCGAGACGGTGCCGGCCGGCCGGACAATGGTGGAACTGCACAGCAACTACGCTGTAAACGGAGAGCGTGAGACCGTAAACGGCGTTCTTCCCTCGAACCACGCGCTGCATGAGACCCTCGAGATCACCCAAGGCTTCACCCCGTGGTTCGAGACCGGATTTTACCTTTTCAACAGCGTCCAACCGCAGGGCGGCTGGCAGTGGGTTGGCAGCCACGTCCGACCGCGGATTCGCGTCCCGGAAGAATGGCACTGGCCGCTCGGTTTAAGTCTCTCGACGGAAGTCGGGTACCAGCGCCGGTCTTTCTCGGAGGACACCTGGACGTGGGAACTCCGCCCCATCCTCGACAAGCAGTTTGGACCCGTTTATGTCGCGCTCAACCCGGCCTTGGAGAAATCGTTTCACGGCCTCAGTTCTAATATGGGTTTCACATTTGCGCCGAGCGCCAAGGTCAGTGTCGAAGCGACCAAGGTCGTCTCCCCGGGCCTCGAGTATTACGGTTCTCTGGGTCCATTGGGAAGTTTCTCAAGCTGGGGCGAGCAACAGCATCAGATCTTTCCGGTGGTCGATTTGAACCTGTCACCCAAGTGGGAGCTCAACTTTGGAGTTGGTTTTGGCCTTACGCACAGCACCGACGGCCTCCTTGTAAAGTTGATCGTCGGAAGGCAGTTTTAGCTGCTCACCAGGGGCTGGATTTCGAGTTCTTCCGGAAAGTTGGGGTCTGGAGCTAAGCTGGACGTTGTCCGTCTGGCCTTTATGCGAGAGGAGCGAGCCAAAAACAAGTCCCGTAGGGACGACATGATAATAGCCCAGGGCAAGCGGAGCGCCACCCTGGGCAAGGAGCCCAATATGAATACCTCCCTTTTCCCGAGTTTTGTTTTTTCCAGGCTTCAAGCCTGGAAAAAACAAAACTCGGGAAAAGGGAGGCCGGGGGGGGTCCCGTGGTGCCAACCCAGGGCGGCGGCCCGCCTGCGCTACGCTCCGGCGGGCCTTGCCCTGGGCTATTATCTCACTGCCCCTTCGGGGCGCCGGAGCTCGGCGAGATTTTATTTGTTGGCACCAGACCTGGACAGCCGAAAATCCATCGAGGATCTGATAAGGCACTTTATCGGACGGCCGCGCGGTGCCGGGTGGATGCATAAGGTCCAGCCTGGACTTACACTCTATGGCCTGCATGATGCTAAACTCCGACTCCTCAGGCTAGCACCAGACCCCAACTTTCCGGAAGAACTGGATTTCGACGCGATTTCGACGCGTTTGGGCTTGCTTAATTCGCCGGCACCGGCGAGCTTTGGTCACAATTGGCCCCACACATGAATGCGACACCAACGCTTGCGCCCGGGAGAGATTCTTCCAAAGGCCCAAGCCAAGGCTTCACGCTCATCGAGTTGTTGGTGGTCATCGCCATCATCGCCATCCTGGCCGCCATGCTGCTGCCGGCCCTGGCCATCGCCAAACAGAAGGCCAAACGCACCCAATGCCTGAGCAACCTGCGACAGTTGGCCATCGGGGCCAATTCTTATGCCGTGGACAACCGCGACTACGTCATGAGCGCGCGCGACGAGCCCGGTTCGGACCCGCCGTTGTTCGTGCAAGTCTGCCTCAATCCGCCGGACATAGCCTCGGCCGCGATGGCGGGGCTGGTGGTGCAAACCAACGGTTCCTCCGTTTGGACCTGCCCCAACCGCCCGGGTTTTCCACTCTACGAACCGGATTATCCCCAGTACGACATCGGTTACCAATACTTCGGGGGCATCACCAGTTGGCTCAACCCAGCCGGGCGATTCGACTCGTGCAGCCCGGTCAAGGTCTCGCTGGCCAAGGGCACCTGGTGCCTGGCGGCCGACAGCGTCTGCAAGATCGATGGTTCCTGGGGCCTGCCGCAAGGCAGCGGCCGGGATGACATCATTTATTCCAACACCCCCCAGCACCAGGGGCTGCACTCCAAGGTGCCCGTCGGCGGAAACGAGGTCTTCATCGACGGCTCGGCCCGATGGATCAAGTTCCAGCAGATGTACTACCTGACCACCTGGACTACGGATGGGACTCGCATCTATTACTTTTACCAGGAGGACCTGCCAGTTAAGCTCAACACCCCAGCGGTCCTCAGCCAGCTCAAGGCCCGCCCCTAAACCGGCGCCGGGATTGGGGCTCAACCGGATATGCCGAAAGATTTGGCTTGCAGCCGGGCGGGGGGCGGGCTTATGTTTTCAGCCGCCTGAGCGCCGTGAGTGCGGATGTTCATTGAGGCTGAGAAAAGAAAAGTTAACCGGTTACCTAACCTTTAACCTCCGTTGCCCCCGCAACGATTGGTCCGTTAGGCAATGGAGAGTCTCGGAAAGCATGTTGCTGGCCAAGTCTCCCCAGGGTTTTCAGAAGGGAATCGGACAGTTTATTTATTATGCTAACCATGGAAGAGGCCATGCGGCAAACGGGCGTTCTGCCCTTTGCGGCTGGCAATATTGTCAAAGGCACCATCATCGAAGTGCGCCCCAAGGAAGTGCTGGTAGATATTGGCTACAAGAGCGAGGGGGTCATTTCCGCCAGTGAATTCGAAGACATCAAGGTCGTGAAGGTGGGCGATGAAATCGATGTCTTAATCGAGAAGTTGGAAGACCGTGAGGGCATGGTCGTGCTCTCCAAGGAGAAGGCCGAGTTCAAGAAGAATTGGGAACGGATTCTGACGATTTGCAACGAAGGGGGCACGATCAGCGGCAAAGTCAAGGCCATTGTCAAGGGCGGGCTGCTGGTGAACATCGGCGTGGAGGCTTTCCTGCCTGCCTCCCAAATTGATGTGACCATCCCCAAGAACCTGGCCCAGTATGTGGGCAATAACTACGATTTCAAGGTCGTGAAGATCAACCAGGAACGGCAGAACATCGTGCTGTCGCGCCGGGAGTTGATCGAGCAGGAACGTCTGGAGCGGCGCCAGAAGCTGCTGGCCGAAATGACCCCGGGGGACATCCGCAAAGGCACGGTGAAGAACATCACCGATTTCGGCGCCTTCATCGATTTGAACGGGATCGATGGGTTGCTGCACATCACGGACATGAGTTGGGGCCGCATCGGCCATCCGTCGGAGCTGCTGAAGGTAGGGCAGGACATCGACGTGGTGGTGCTGGACATCAACCGGGAGAAGGAGCGGGTGAGCCTGGGGCTCAAGCAGAAGCTGGCCAATCCCTGGGACACGATCGAGCAGAAGTATCCGGTGGGGGCCAAGGTCAAAGGGCGGGTGGTCAACCTGGTGCCCTACGGCGCGTTTGTGGAGCTGGAACCCGGGGTGGAGGGGTTGGTGCATGTCACGGAGCTTTCCTGGACCAAGCGCATCGCCAAACCGTCCGACGTGCTCAAGGCCGACCAGGAGATCGAGGCGGTGGTGCTGGGCATCAATCGGGAAGAACAGAAAATCTCGCTGGGGCTGCGCCAGCTCGAGGCCAATCCTTGGGACAAGGCGCAGGAGAAATACCCGCAGGGCACCCGCGTCAAAGGCAAGATTCGCAATCTCACCAGCTACGGGGCGTTCATCGAGTTGGAGGAGGGCCTGGACGGGATGATCCACGTTTCTGACATTTCCTGGACGCGCAAGATCAATCACCCTTCCGAGGTCTTGAAGAAGGGCGACGAGGTGGAGGCGGTGGTGCTGGAAGTGGACAAGGCCAACCAGCGCATCGCCGTCGGTCTCAAGCAGCTCACGGCCGACCCGTGGGAGAGCATCGACGGGCTCTACAAGGTGGGCGACCTGGTCACCGGCAATGTCACCAAGCTGGCGAGCTTCGGCGCCTTCATCGGTTTGCAGCACGAAATCGATGGGCTGGTTCACATCTCGCAGATCAGCGAGGAGCGCGTGGACAAGATCAAGAACGTGCTCAAAGTGGGCCAGGAAGTCACCGCCCGCGTCATCAAGATCGACAAGAGCGACCGGCGCATCGGCCTATCGATCAAGGCTGCCAACTACTCCAACGAGCAGCTCAAGGCGGAGCAGGCGGTGCTGGACGCCCTCAAGCCGGGCGAAGACCTGGTCGCGCTCCAGCACGCCTTTGACGCGGCCGACGAAGCGCGGCAGGAAGAGTCCAAAGAGTCCAAGTAGGACCGGGCCCCGCACCCAGCCCGGATGTTTCATCGGTTTTCGCCAACTGCAAGGCGTAGCGCAGACTTCCAGTCTGCTGTCTCGCGGATTTCCAATCCGCAGAGCCGACCAGGCAGGTGCAGCCTGCCGACTGGAAGTCGGCGATACAGCAGGTTGGAAATCTGCGCTACGCAGCCTCGGGAGCGCGGCGCCACCCTTAGGCTATGAGAAATCCGAGCCAGGCGCCAAGGGCCAACGGAAAGAATTCAGGGGCGGGCTGGTAACCGCCTGCCTTTGGACTTTGGCCATTCTGCACGCCAACGGTGTGCCTAGGAGTTTGGACATTCTGCGCGCCAACGGCGCGCAGGCACATCAGCCCAGGGCAACGCCCCGGGAAACCAGCCTCCAATGGCACGGCCCGCCCTGCAAGGGCGGGGGTGGCCTCCATGGCCTGCGCCCTTTCAGGGCGCCGGAGTGTAATGAGGGGCCGGCTTTCCCAGGGTGTTACCCTGGGCTGATATACTGGCGCGCTTTCAGCGCGCGCCGAACCACCGGCGCGAGGGGAGCGCAAAGCAACGATGCGAACCGCGGATTTTGATTTCGATTTGGCACCGGAGTTGATCGCGCAGCAACCGGCCGGGGAACGCGATGCGTCGCGGTTGCTGGTGCTGCACCGGGACCGGGGCGCGGTCGAGCATCGGCAGTTTCGATGCCTGCCGGAGTACTTGCGGGAGGGGGACGTTCTGGTTCTGAACGATTCACGCGTGATACCGGCAAGGCTCGGGGCGATCAACCGCCAGACCGGGGGACGCTTCCAGCTTCTATTGTTGGAAGAGAACGGGACCAACGATTGGTGGGTCATGCTCCGTCCCGGCAGGCGGGCGCGAGTGGGAACGCAGATGGCGCTCTGTGACGGGCAGGGACAAGGGAGCGGGGCGTCGGCCAGCGTGGTGGAAACGAACGAGGAGGGGCATCGGCGCCTGCGCTTTTCGGGCGTGCCCGACCTCGCCGAAAAGCTCGAGGCCTGGGGCGAGGTCCCGCTGCCGCCTTACATCCATCGTCCGGAGGCCGGCGGTTGGCAAGGGGATCGGGAGAGGTATCAGACGGTCTTCGCGGGGCCGGCGGGTTCGGTGGCAGCCCCCACGGCCGGGCTGCATTTCACCCAACCGCTGCTCGAGGCGCTGCGTTCGCAGGGGGTGCGGGTTTGCTTCCTGACATTGCACGTCGGTCTGGGCACATTTGCGCCCGTAAAGGCGGAGACGCTCGGCGGCCACAAGATGCACGAGGAGCGCTACGAGCTAAGCGGGGAAACCGCCCGGGTCATCACGGAAGCCAAACGCGCCGGGGGCCGGGTCATCGCGGTGGGCACGACTACGGTGCGCGTGCTGGAAAGCGTCGCGGCCCGGAACCAGGGCCGGCTTGAGCCGGGCGCCGGCCGGACCCGGATTTTCATTTACCCACCCTGGGATTTCAGGGTCGTGGACGCGCTCCTGACCAATTTCCACCTGCCCCGCTCGACGCTGCTGATGCTGGCCAGCGCGTTTGCGGCGCCAATGAAAACCTGCGGACTCGAGGCGATCTTGTCGGCCTACGCCGCGGCAGCGCAACGGCAATACCGGTTTTTTAGTTATGGCGACGCGATGCTCATCCTGTAGGCCGTTCGTGTTCGTGAATGTGGCGATGACGGCCGACGGCAAGATAGCGACTGCGAACCGGCAGGTCTGTTCATTCAGCAGCCGGCGCGATCAGGGGCTCCTGATGGAACTGCGGGCGCAGGCGGACGCGGTCATGGCGGGGGCGCGCACGGTGGATTTGAATCGTATCACGCTGGGATCCGGTTCGGCCAAGCACCGGCGGCGGCGGTTGCGGCACGGATTGGCCGAGCACAACCTGCGAGTGGTGGTCAGCGGCGCTGGCACGCTGAATCCCCGGGCGGCCATTTTCCAGACAAGGGAGTCTCCGCTGATCATTCTGACCAGCGGCCGCGCAACCCAAGACCGGCTCAAACGGTTGCGCCGGCTGGCAGACCAGGTGAAGGTATGCGGCGGGCGCGAACTGGATTTTGTCGAGGCGCTGCGCTGGCTGCGGCGGACCTGGGGAGTCAAGCGGCTGCTTTGCGAAGGCGGCGGGGCGCTCAATGATGCCCTCTTCCGGGCAGGGGTAGTCGACGAACTGCATCTGACCCTCTGCCCGAAGATCTTTGGCGGCAAAACCGCGCCCACGATTGCGGACGGCCTGGGCATGGGGGGCCTGGACAACGCGGTGCGGTTGCGCCTGAAGTCGGCCAGACGGTCAGGGGCCGAGCTGTTCCTGATTTATCGCGTCGTTCGTTCTGCGCTCCGGGCCAGGAGCCAGAGCAAATCGGACAAGCGATTGAGATAGACGATGATTTCGGAGTTCGGGAGTTCGCCGGCCTGTTGGAGGGAGCAGACGCGCCGTTCAGCGCGGCGGCAGACGGTGCGGGCAAGATCCAGGGTTGCGCCGTGCAGGCTGGCGCCCGGCATGACCCAGTCTCCGGGAGAGACTCGGGCGGCCTCGAGTGAGCGAGCTGCCTGGTCCAGGCGCGCCGTCGCCGCCGGGGTCATCAGCGGGTAGCCGTCGGCCGCATACCGGGGCGCGTCCTGGGTGGCCGTGGCGAGTTCGCCCATGAGGGCGAGGAGGTCCTTTTGAATGCTCGACAACAACTCCCCGGCGCCATCCGCCGGGGCAGTCGCGCGGGCAAGGCCTAGCGCCGCGTTCAGCTCGTCCACGCTCCCGCAAGCTTCCAGTCGCGGATGGCATTTGGGCACCCGGCGCCGATACATCAGCCCCGTAGTCCCTTGATCCCCGGTCTTGGTTGTGATGCTCATGTTGGGCCGCCTCGTGAAGCTTTCGAGCGAATCTCTTTGCGTTGCCTCTCGAAATTCTCTAATGTCACCAGGTCCAGTTTATGAATGCGAAACTATTGCTCAAGATGCTTTTGCTGCTGGCGATTTTGCTGCTGCTGGTCATCATCGGGATGAACAATCCGCAGCGCGTCGCCCTGAGGCTGCCGCCGGTTCTGTCCAAACCCCAGGAGCTGCCTGCGGCGTTCATGTATTTCGGCTTTTTTGCCGTTGGCCTGCTCAGCGGCACGGTCTTGACTGCCAGCACTAAAGGAGGAGGCGGCGGCAGTTCGCGGGGCAAAGGTGACAAGTAGCGCGTTGGTCCGAGCGTGGAGCGTGGAGCGTGCGGGCATCGTAGCCACGCTCTACGCTCCGACGCTCCACGCTCCGACGCTCCACCCCAAGCATTCAAATCTCGGAATTTGTTTTTGCACGAGCCCCTGGGGCGTTTCAGCGTCGCGCTGTCCTGATGTCAGCGGCGGGTTCGACCAGGTGTTTGTAGGAAAGAACGCCCTGGACGATGGCGCGCGCGATCTCCCGCCGATAGGCCGGGTCGAGGATCTTGCGGCCTTCGGCCGGATGCGACAGGTAGCCGGCTTCGATCAGGATAGCGGGCATGACAGCCTCGCGCAGGACCGCAAAGCGGGCGCGGCGGACGCCGCGGTCTTCGGTCTCGAGGGTTCGGGTGAGGGACTTTTG
>Ga0187873_1002005_pt1 | contig 16060 bp, 11 predicted proteins | sample June2016WEW_16_1_2_FD_133012 | JGI IMG/M metagenome (GOLD analysis project Ga0187873, IMG submission 133012) | Peatland microbial communities from SPRUCE experiment site at the Marcell Experimental Forest, Minnesota, USA - June2016WEW_16_100 | ecosystem: Environmental > Terrestrial > Soil >... | reverse complement strand
TGCTCGTTGAGGACCTCGTAATAGTTGTGCCGAATCTTCTGCCAATCCCCCAGGGGATAGTTCAGGCTGGGCAGATGCTCCAGGAGGCTGTATCCCCAGCGTTTCTCGAACTCGCCCGCCAGGATCTCGCTCCAGGCAAAGCTGCCGGCGGGGCGAATGTTCGGCTCGTCCGAGAATACGCCCGGCACGTGGAGGCCGAACTCCTTGCCGATCTCGCGGCGGTAGGCCTCCATGGTGACCTCGAGGAATTTCTCCGTCACCCCGGGCGAGAGCAGGTTCACATAACCGCGGTTCCCGTACCAGGGTGAGTTGCCGGCGCGCACCTCGGCTGCCGCCAGGTAACGGCCCTCGGGCAGGGCTTGGCCTGCCTTGGCCTGGGCCGTCACATTCTCGAACTTGTCCCCCTCGCAGCGATAGAGGCCCGCCAGGTCCTCCGACCAGGAGGGCGCTGTCTTGGTCTCCCGGAAACTCAGGCCGCGTCCCCGGGACTCCGGCATTTGATCGGGCACCCAGCCGCCTGCGAAGCCCGAGGGATAGGAGTTCTCGTCGTAGATCCACACGTTCATGCCCAGGCGCTGGGCTTCGTCGAGCGCCACCTTCCAGAGGGCAAACCAATCCTCCGACAAATAGGGCGTCATCAACCCCGGCCGGGGATGCACCCAGACCTGCTTGACCTTCTGGCCGGCCAGGTCGCGGAGCGTCTCGCGCACCTGCCGCTCGGTGAGCATGTCGTTCCACACCCAGAGCGGGCCGGTGCTGTACTGGCGCGGCGGGTCCTTGAAGAGCGCCTTGGCCTGGGCCGATTCAGTGGCGCCGCACCACCGGGCGGCGCCCAAAACACAAACCACGAGAGCCACGGCCAGCAGCCGGCCGATGGCAGAATCCAGGACCCACAATCCGAACGTTTGGCGAGGTTTCATAAGCGGGCCCACTCTGCCAGAGAAGCGGCTCCCAGATCAAGCCCCGGCGCGCCACCGTTATCACGTTTACGGCACCCACGCTGCGCGATACACCGCCCCTGGCCCTGGCGGCGCATTATCGGTATTCGTTCCGATGCCCGATGCCGGCACCGTGACAGTGGTCAACACCGACCAACTCGCCAGGTTGGTGGAGCGCAGCACCTGGTAGTTGTAGCCGCTCATGCCGGCAAAACGCACCCGCACGGCGTTGCCAAGCATGGCCGCATCGATCATGTCCGGCGTCTGCGGCGGGAAAAGGCGGAAGACCGTGCCCAAGCCGGCTGCCCCGCCGCTCCAGGTCGTGCCATAGAATGCGCCGTCGCTTCCGAGCACAACGCCCGCGTGCGGATTCTGCCCGTCGCCGCCCGTGCTGCTGAAGCTGCGCAACACGCTGTAGCCGGTCCGGTCTTTGTTCAGTCGGAAAATCGTGCCGACACCGTTGCTGCCGCCGGAATAGGTGGTGCCGTAAAGCGATCCGTCCCGGGCTTCGAGCAGGGCCGCCAGAGGATTCTGTCCGTCACTGCCGGTCCGGGCAAACACGTGCAGGAGGCTGTAGCTGGCGCCGTTGGTGGCCAGTCCGAAGATGGTGCCAACCCCATTGCTGCCGCCGGAGTAGGTGGTGCCATAAAGCAGGCCATCGCTCCCTTGCGTCAAAGCCGCATCCGGATTCTCGCCGTCGCCTGGACCGCCCGTAAACCGGTTCAACACGCGGTACCCGGTGCCGTCCTTGTTCAGCTTGAAGACGGTGCCCGAATCATTGGTGCCGCCGAAGAAGGTCGTGCCGTAGAGCGTGCCATCGGTGCCTTGAACCAGGGCGGTGTCCGGGTTGCCACCGTCGCCGCTCAAACCAGAAAAACTGCGCAACACTTTGTATCCGCTGCCGTCTTTGTTCAGCTTGAAGACGGTGCCCGAATCATTGGTGCCGCCGAAGAAGGTCGTGCCGTAGAGCGCGCCGTCGCTCCCCTCCCCCAACCCGGCCTGGGGGTATTGCCCATCGGCGGGGATGCTGCCGAAATGGTGCAGCACGCTCCAACTGCTGCCATCCTGGTTCAGGCGATAGACCGTGCCCACCCTGTTGCTGCCGCCTATCGAGCTGGTGCCGTAGAGCGCGCCGTCGGTCCCGGGTATCAGCGCGTTGGGACTCCTGCCATCCACGCCGTTGGTCGTGAAAGTGTGCAGCGTGGTGTAGCCGCTGCCACCCTGGTTGAGGCGAAACACAGTGCCGGCGCTGTTGCTTCCGCCCTGGGATGTGGTGCCGTACAGCGCCCCCTCATTGCCTGGCACCACCCCCGCATACGGCCTCTGCCCCGCCGCGTCCGCGAGCCCGAGAGATTTCAACTCTTGGTAATGCGCCGCCGCCCGGGCCGACGTGACGATCATCCCGCGGCACGCAAGCAAAACCAGGAGGAATTCCGCGCCAACTCGCGCTGTTCGGGGACCAACGAATCCGGCCGTGCTCATAAAGAAAGCGGACAACAGCAACCCTGCCAGAAAGGCCGACTTAGGGTCAAGCAACGAATCGGACCACCAGCACCGATTTGATTATCCAAAAGGGGTTTCCGAAGATTTCCCATCCACCAAACAACGTCCGATTAGTGCTCCCAATCGTCCTAACTCTAGTCGGATTTGCCAATTCTTGCCCTCCTCAACCCCCATATCCAGGACGCCGTCTTCGGGGCGGCAAAGATCATATCTCAAGAACGACCGCATATCTCCGATATATGTATAGACACTGTGTCGGATTCGGGTAATGTCGATGTCTGAAAAGCGACTGTACAAGTCTGGTTTATCTATAGACGCAACGGCCCGGATCATGCGTTATTAATACGGTGTCCTGGGACATGCCTTATCGGGGCAGGCTCAGCCCCTGTGGCATAAGAGCGTGTGCCTTCGTCTGCGGGCCTGAAGATGGGCCAGAAGCGGTTCCAAGGGTCTGGGCGTTGGACTGCCTGGGATTCGGCAGGGAAAGATCGGCAAATGTCGGCAAATGTCGGCAAATGTTGGCAAACATCGGCGACAAACTGCGTGAAAAGAAGACAGGCGTTCCGAGAAAGCTCGCACTTTGGCGTGTGGGACGGGGGTGCCACTGACTTGGTGTTGGGACCAGGGTGGACGGCCCGTGCCCTTGGCTCATGGCCTCCGCATTCTCGGGTGGGTGAGGCAGTTTTTGCCGGGCCGGACGGGGAACTGTTCTGTTCTTAAGAGGAACTTCCTTATGCTCGCTACAGATCATCTTTCCTTGCGCCTCGTCCGTCTCCAGCCGGGCGAGGAATGGGTTTTTGGCGATGGAGAGAACCTCTGCTTGGTTTTTCCGATGGGAGGCGCGGGCAAGTGCGCATGGGATGGCGGGACCCAGGCGCTTCTTCCGGGGGATGTTTCCATGCTCAAATCGGCCCCCGAAGGGAAGATCTCCATCTCCGGGAAGGGCGAGATGATGTTCCAGTGCTTCTCGGCTTGTTTCGAGCATTTGTTTCCTCTATTCAGCGCCAGTGAAATTGGCCTTTTGCACACGGTGGTCGAGGGCTTGAAAACCATCAGGCACTACCCGGCTGCCAATCCGCTGGCTTTGGAGTGCCACAGACTCCTCGGGGAGGTCCCGCCCCGGTTCTGCCTGGACCATCGCGGCCAATTGCTGCGGATCCTGGCGGCGATATTCTCGGTTGAGTTTACCCAAGAGCGCCTGCGGTCGTGGGGGGCGATGCGGCCCCAGGAACATGTCAAACGGTTGTTCGAGGAGCTCTCGGCCGCCGAGATCACCGACTGCTCCGTGCTCGACCTGGCCAGGAAGTTCAATTGCAGCACTCGCCATCTCAACCGCATTTTCCACGAGCATTTTGGCCTGTCGGTCGCCGCGCTGCGAATGGAATTGCGGCTGCTCCGGGCGGCTTCGATGCTGCGGGACCCCGATGTCAAGGTGATTAGCGTAGCGGAGCGATGCGGGTTCCACCACCTGAGCTTGTTCAACACGTGCTTCAAGCGGCGCTTCGGCCTCACTCCGAGCCAGTACCGGAAGACCGCCTCCGAGGCGTCCAAGTCGCTGGGCCAACTGCCGGCAAGCGAGGTCAGTTGCCGCTTGCGGGCCAACGGGTTGTGCCCGGTGTTGGGCGATTTCGAAAACGCCAACGGGGTGTTGGAGGAGCACTTCAATGCCAACAGGTTAGCCTCCGGCAACCGCAATTCCAGGCGCATTCAGCGCCTTGGCCAGACCCAGCGCGGCGGCAAAGGCCAGCACTTCCAGCCGGGTGAGCCTGGGCTCAAATTGAGGATCAAGGTGTGACCAGGTTTCCACATTTGACCCACGACTGGTTTGGCTGGGGCAGCCTGCCGCCTGGGGGCGGCGAAAGGCGGTGGTCGGTGAACCGCGCGGGAACAGTAAGAATCCAGGAGGACCGCCGATGATCTCAGACCGTCGCCGAGGCATCCAGCACCTGGTCCTGCTCTGCCAGTGCATCCTGGTGACACTGGCCTACTGGATCTGGTTCTTCCTCTGCGACCACCTGCCCATCGACCACGCGGCCGTCGGCCGTTACCTGATTTACAATGAATTTGTCCTCTTGGGGCTGATCATCGGGTTCGGGTCCCTCCACGTGGACGCCGGCCTGCACACGCCGAGCTTTGAAGAGATCAACCGGCGCTCCTTCGCCCAGCTCTGCACCACGCTCTTTTATCTGATGCTCTACCTGGTGGCTGCCCACGATGCGGCCATTTCCCGCCTGTTCCTTTTCACGTTCATCCCGGTGCTTTACCTGGTTCTCTACGCGACCAACCGCTTCCTGCCCTCCCTCATCGGCCACCTGACCTTCCGCCAGGCCTTGCGACAGAAAGTCCTGCTGATGGGGCCCAGATGCAAAGCCGTCAAATTGAAACGCTGGCTGGAAGAAAACCAGCACCTGGGCCTGGAAGTGCTGGGGCTGCTGACGGAGGACCCAGACGACGACACCTGCGCTTTCCTGCCGACGTTCGGACGGCCCGATGAGCTCGAGAAGATACTGGCCGCCCCCGGGATCATGAGTGTTATTTTTGCCGAGTTCCCCCGCACCAACGGCTCGATGCGCCATTACACCAGCCTGTGCGAGGGGCGGGGCATCCGGCTGCTCGTGGTGGCAGACCTGGACGAGATCTTCGGCCATCCCCTGGCGGTCTTCGAGGACCACGGCATGTTTTTCATCGGGTTGCGCGAGGAGCCGCTGGAGAACCCGATCAACCGGTTTTTCAAACGGTGCGTGGACATCGCGGTGAGTCTGCCCGTGGTCGTGTTCGTTCTGCCGCCGCTGCTTTTGCTGGTGTGGATTTGCCAGCGCCTGCAGTCGCCCGGGCCGCTCTTTTTCGTCCAGCCACGCGAGGGTTTCCACAACGAGCCGTTCCCGATTCTCAAATTGCGAACGATGCACGCCGGGGACCCGGCGAAGGATGCGCTGCCGGGCGCGAAGGAGAACGGCAGGGTATTTCGGATCGGCAGTTTCCTGAGGAAATGCAGCCTGGATGAAATGCCGCAGTTTTGGAACGTGTTGCGCGGCGACATGAGCGTCGTGGGACCACGACCCCACATCATGGCGGACAATCAGCGTTTCCTGCGTTTCTACGACAAGGCCTACGTGCGGAGTTACGTAAAGCCGGGAATTACCGGGCTTGCCCAGGCCCGGGGCTTCCGCGGGAGGGTTGAAACCCCTGTCGAGGGCGCGCAACGGATTCAGTCGGACCTTGAATACCTTGAGAACTGGTCTTTGTGGCTCGATTTCTGGCTGATCTTCCGCACGGCGCTCCAGATGGTTGTTCCACCGAAAGGAGCGGTATGAAGAGCAGAGGTCAGAAGTCAGAAGTCAGAGGTCAGAGGCCAGGTGCCAGAGGTCAGTGGCTCCGACCTCCGACCGCCGACCTCCGCCCTCTGTCCCGTGTCCTCTGTCCTCTAACCTCTGTCCTTCTCGCCGCCGCGGCCGGGACCGCCCACGGGCAGGACGCGCTCCGGGTTTCGCTGGGCTACGACTCTGCCGCCGCGCAGCGCCGCCTGGAAATGGAAAACCAACCCTACACCGCGCGTTGGGGCGATTTGAAGCTCCTGGCCTCGGCTTCCGTGGACGGGGCGTGGAATGACAATGTGAACCTGGCGCACACCGATCCGCAGCCGGACCTCATCATCCGGCCAATGGGCCACTTGGGTGTGTTCTGGCCGGTCACGGAGGTGAACGCTCTGTCCTTCTCGCTGGGCGGGGGCTACGAAAAGTACGTCACGCACGACCAATATGACCGGCCTCTGATCACGCCTTCTGCGGTGCGATGGGACCTTTTCCTGACGAACCTCCGCATCAACTTCCATGACCAGTTCTCGTACGAGCAGGACCCGACGGCCTGGGGCGCCGTCAGGGGCACTGCCAGTTTTGGTGGATTCCTCAATACCGTGGGGGCGACGGCCGCGTGGGACCTGCACGATGTAGTTCTTTCTTTCGGCTACAACCATTTCAATTTCGTCTCGTGCTCCTCGACCTACGACTACCTGAGCCGCGCTTCCGATTTGTTCCTGCTCCGGGCCGGCTTCAAGGTCCATCCGGCGGCGACCGCCGGGGTCGAGGTGAGCGGCGGCCCGACGGCTTACGACCAGAAAGTGTTGAGCGACAACGTAGCCGCCAGCGCCGGCGGGTTCGCGCAGTGGCGGGCCACTGAGGTCATCAATGTGGAGTCGAGACTTGGCTTCTATGAATACAGCTTCTCGAACGAAGGCGCGGCTCCCGGGAGCGGCGATCAATCCGGCGTTTATTGGTCCTTGGGGCTGTCCCATCAGCCGAGTCCGAAAATCAGCTACTCGGTGGAGGGCGGTCGCGAGGCATTTATGGGCAACAACTCCGCCCTGACCGACGAGTACTACGGCACCGCTTCCGTCAGTTGGCGGCTCATCGAGCATATCTCCCTCACCCCCTCGGTTCGCTATGAAACCGCCACGCAACCCACTGGACCCTTTAGATTCAATTATGACCGCGCGAATGCCAGCCTCAAGTTGTCCTGTCCGATAAAGCAGAAGCTCACCGCCAGCCTGAACTACCGGTATTGGCTCGAGACTTCGGGTTTGGGCCAGTCCCTCGACTATGAACAGAACTGCCTTACCTTGCAGCTTGCATATAGGTTTTGATGCCATGAACGCGCGACAGTCCACAGTCCACAGTCCACAGTCCACAGTCCACAGTCCGGAGGCCGCACATCAGCGGTCAAAGGGCAGCGGTCAGAGATCAGTTCGCGCATTTCGCGCATTTCGCGGTTTATTACTCCCCGCTCCCTTGAAGACTGCCTTTTGTATTTTCAGCATTTCAGCATTTCAGTTTTTCGTTTTTTCTCTTTCCGCTTCTGCCGCCGCCTTGGGTTCCGCGGCTGCCGACGCTCCCGTTGCCGACCCCCAGGCCTGGTTGCGGTCCCTGAGGGATCAGTGGAACGACACCTCGCCTGCCCGAACCAACGGCCTTCCGACCAACGCCGCCCCACTGACGAGCCAGAGGTCAGAGGTCAGAGGTCAGAGGTCCGCCCCAACCAATTCCCTTCCGACCAACGCCGCCCCTCTGACCTCTGACCTCCGACCTCTGACCTCTGGCCACGGACTTCTGGCCTCTGGAGTCAACACCAACGCCTTCTCGACCATGGACACGCTGGACGACAAGCACAAGGTGGCGCTGGGCGACCGCCTGAGCTTTCGCATTGTCGAGGACCAGGAAGACCCGAGAGAACCGCTCGAGCCCAAACCTGCGCTGGTGGTCACCGACTCGGGCGATGTTGAGGTCCCTTACATTGGACGGTTCCCGGCCTTGGGCAAGACGTGCAAACAGTTGGCTGGGGAGATCAAGGCGGCGCTGGAGAAAAAGTACTATTACGAGGCGACCGTGATCATCGCCCTGGACCTGGTCACCAAGAGCGGCGGCCGGGTCTATCTCGTCGGCCAGCTCCGTGCTACCGGCTCGGTCGAGATCCCCGGCGACGAAGTGTTCACCATCAGCAAAGCTATCCTGCACTCCGGCGGGTTCACCGAATATGCGGACAAGCGGCACGTGAAACTGACGCGCAAGAGCGACGCAAGCGGCGAGCACACCAAGACGATCATCGTCAACGTCAACGACATTATCGAGAAGGGCAAAGTCGAGACCGATGTCAAGCTGGAGCCCGGCGACCTCATCTTCGTCCCGAGCCGGCTGATCACATTCTAAAACGCTGAAATATCTAAAAGCTGAAACGCGGAAATCCAAGACGAAACGCGGAAAAGATAAAATTCCGGAAAGTTGAAATTGAGTTTAATTAGCGGTTAGTTGAAAAGGGAAAAGCGGAAGAGACGAGAAGCTGGAAAGCGGAAATTAGCTGGGTCCCGGGCCCAGACCCATCGGCCCCTGAGCCCCGGCTCCTGTGAGCCAAGACAGAATAGCAGTCAGTCCACGCGTAGATTCGCGCCAAAGGGAAAGAGGCGCGCGAATTGACCGGCACGGAGTGTGGCCAAACAAAATGCTGAAACGCTGAAACGCTGAAATTAGCTCGTTCTTATTTCAGCATTTCGTCTTTTCAGTGTTTCCCAATTTTCATTTATGAGCCGTCTTTCTGAGGAGTTGCGCCTGCGAACCAAGCGATATGCCTCAGCGACCGTCCGTCTCTACGTCGCGTTGCCTCGCCAAAGAGAGGAAGTCAAAGTTCTCGGCCGTCAGTTACTCCGCTCGGGAACCTCAGTCGCCGCCCATGCAAGAGAAGCCTCTCGGGCCAGGTCCGACGCCGAATTCTGCTCCAAGATCGAGGGCGCGCTTCAGGAGGCAGACGAGTCCCAGTTGTGGTTGGAATTATTGATGGATGACTGCGGCATATCCGGCGACGCGCCCCGTCTCCACTCCGAATCCGGTGAGCTCATGGCCATTTTTGTCACGATGGTCTCAAAACTAAAAAGGCAAAACCCTGAAAAGTTGAAAAACTGACATCAGATCTTTCCGCCTTTCATCGTTCTTCTTTCAGTGTTTCGTAATTTCGGCTTTTTAGGCAAGCATTTCAGCATTTCAGCTTTTCGCCATTTCAGCTTTTCCCCTATGCCAGCCCCCCCACAACCCCCCGGTAACGGAAACGACGCCCCTCTCGCCCCGTACACCGGCAATGGCGCCCTAAACTCTGCCCCCGGACCTTTGACGTATGGTTCCCCGGCCTATCCTGTTTCCCCGCCGGCCTTGCGATTCCGGCGCTATCTCATCGTGCTGCGCAAGAAATGGTGGACCGTGCTGCTGAGCCTCTCGCTCTGCGGTGGTCTGGCCGCCGCCTACATCGCCTGGTGGCCGAAGAGCTATGTGTCGTATGCCCACCTTTGGAGCATGGGCAGAACGGGCGTACACCTTCAAGAGGGCGCGACCTACGCCGAAGACGCGCAGACCTCCGCCGGCACCCAGGTGGAGCTGCTGCAGAGCGACAGGATGATGGAACGGGCCTTTAGGCGGCTCGTGGGCACCCTCCATGTCCCGGTTCCCACCAACTCGGAAGGCGGGCCTAAATTCGTAAAGATCCGCGTCTCCCAACTCCCCAAGAGCGCCGTCTTCGAAATCAAGGCCAACGGCCCAACCGAGTCCTATACCCGCGCCTTCCTGGATGCGACCATTGACGAGTTCCTCGCCCTAAAAAAGGAGACACGCGCGACTTCATCCGGCGACACATACACCTCGGTTTCGGAGCAGATCACCAAACAGGAAACCGACCTCAAGAACGGCCAGGAGACCCTGACCGCCTACATGCGGGACAACAACGTGGCCGTGCTCGAGGAGCAGGCGAAGGCCGCAAGCACCTACTTGACCCAACTCCTGGCCCAATATTCCGAGCTCAAACTCGAGTACCAGGTCCTGGAGTCCGCTTCCGTGGATGGCCAGTGGGCCATCGCCGCCCGGACCAATTCCCTGGCCGGCGCGCCCGACCCCAGAAACCTGGGCAGGGGCGGCGTTCCCTCGGCCAACCCGCCCATCGAGTTCCTCGGCGCCCAGGAGGAACTCGAGAAACTACGCATCATGCGGACGCGGCTCAGCAAGCATCTGCGGCCGGAGCACCCCAAGATTGTGAGACTGGATGAGGAAATTTCCCGGGGGGAAAAGCTGGTGGAGTTCCTAAGCCGGCAGAGCCGCGACCAGCTTGCGGGGGCAAAGCAAACCGTCAAGATGCGCATCGACCGGGTGCAGGAGACGATCAAGGAATGGGAAGGGAAAGTGAACAGCGCCAGCGAGCGGATTGCCCAGTACGAGCGCCTGAAACTCGATGTCGACCGGCTGCAGGGCCTTCACGAGCGGCTGCGGGGCCTGCTGCAGACCGTCGATGTCACGCGCAACCTCGACCAGGAGAACATTACGGTCCTGGATCGCGCCTCGGAGCCGAGGCCGGACAACTCCTCGGTGCCACTGGTCGTCGCGCTGGCGATTTTCCTGGGCCTGGGGGGCGGCCTTGCGCTGGTCTTCCTCGTGGAAGTGTTGGATGACCGGGTCATGTCACTGGAAGACCTCAGTGGGCGATTCAATGAGTGGGTCGTTGGCCAGGTGCCGGAGGCGCGGCGGGCAAGAAGGAAGAAGCGGCCCGCCTTGCTGGAACTGGGCGATGACCGGCATGTGTATGCCGAGTCCTTCCGCAACCTGCGCTCGGCGCTCTTTTTTGCCGACGGCTCGGCCGAGCGGCCGAAGACCTTTCTGGTTACCAGCGCCGTACCCAACGAAGGCAAATCGACCCTGGCTGCCAACCTGGCCCGCGCCATGGCCTTTGCCGGCTCGCGGGTGCTGCTTGTGGATGGGGACCTCCGGCGCGGCATCCTCCATGACCTGTTCGCTGTCCCCCAACAGCCGGGCCTTGCCGACCTGCTGGCCCAAGGCGGGGAGCCGGCCGACTTCGTGGCGTCCACGTCCGTTCCCAATCTCTCCCTCCTCCCTAGCGGCGCGCGGCCCCTTAACGCAGGTGAACTCTTCCTGGGCCCCGGCTGTGACCGGTTGCTGGCGCAACTGCGCCAGCAGTATGACTGCGTTATCATGGACAGCATCCCAATTTTCGCGGCGGACGATACGACCAGCCTGGCGCCCAAACTGGATGCCGTTCTTTTCGTGGTGCGCGGCTCTCACACGGGCACCCGCACGATCCGGCACGCCCTGGACCTGCTCTATGACCGCCAAGCAAAGGTCATGGGCCTGGTCTTCAACCGCGCCAACGGGGCCTCGCGATCTTACGATTATTACAAGTACGCCGCTTATAGGCAGAAGGCCAAATGATCGAGTTGCCCCTCACCCCGGCCCTCTCCCCATCGGATGGGGAGAGGGGGAGGAAGGGAACGGCTAAAACTGAGATATGCTCGAGGTCGCCCTCATTCTGCAACTGATCTTTTTCCTGGCGGTCGCCTTGGTTTTTCTGCGCTCACGCCAGGCCTCGATCTTTCACCCGTGCACGGTTTACCTGGCCTTTCATGGAGTTGTCTTTGTCATCAGGCCCTTTTTTGCTCATTACCTTCACTTCGACCATTCCTGGCAATACATGGACTTCTGGCCCAGGGATGAGGATTGGCTCAAGACGCTCATGGTCACCTCCCTGGCCCTGGGGGTATTTGTCACCGCGTGCCTCTCCGCTTCCCGGGGCCTGCCAGGCCAGGCGGGGCCCGCGGGAGCCGTGCCTACGCCACAACTCAGAACCGCGTTCCTGCTCACGGCCACGCTGCTGGCCCCTCTGCTGGCCTATTCCATTTACGCAACCAGACACGGCGTTCAAGGCGAGCGTGTCGGCGCCGTCTTTGTCATGACGGGCTCCAGCGGCTATGCGAACGACGCCCAACACATGGCCGTACCGCTGCTGGCGATTTTCGTCTGGGCGTTCGCCTTCAGGCGGTGGACCCTCGTTCCGGTCGCAATGTACCTTGCCTACCGCGCCTGGGTTGGATGGGAACGCTGGACGATAATAATCTGTGTGTTCGTGCTCTTCCTGGTCTATTGCTGGCAACGAGGCCGGAAGTGGTTGCCCGTTCACTTCCTCGCTGTATTGCTGCCCTTGTTCGTCGTTTTCAACTGGCTGGGAGACAGGCGGGGTGCATTTAGGGGCCTTCTCGAAGGTCGGGGACCGCCTCCCAAGGTCCTGTCCGGCAACGGGAGCACCGCGGAAGAAATCAGGACCAAGCTTGACAAGCACGACTTCGCCAATTTCGACTTTCTGACCTACATATTGGCGGCGGTCCCCGAACGAACCGGAACCTACAATTACGGTCTGCAGTATCTGCAGTTATTCACGGAACCCATCCCTCGGAAACTATGGAAGGGCAAGCCTGCCGGCGCGCCCTTTGGGCGGGTAAACCTCAATGCCTATGGCAACTTCTACGGCCTAACGCCTTCCCTGCTGGGGGACGGGTGGGTTAGCGGCGGCTGGATCGGCCTCGTCGTGACCGTCGGCGCCGCGGGATGGGTCTTGGGACGCGCCCACCGTTGGTTCCGGCGCCACCAGGCCAATGCTTTTGTTGCCTTCTCGTACTGCGCCATAGTGGCGGCCACCATTCAGCTTTATCGCGACGGCGGCATTTCCATTTTCAAATTCCTCCTTTGGCTCCTCTTGCCCATCCTCATCTGGAGGGTCGTGTATCGGGCGATGAACGCGCAAGCCTCGCCCGTGTCTCCGATCCCCGCGGCCGGCGCCTGGTACCTTCTCCCTCCGCACTGTCAGCTTGCGCTCTCCGGGGCCACCCGCTCCAGCCGCGGACGGCCACGGCTTAGTTGGAGAAGAATTCATCGCCGCTGGCCGCCCCCCGCCCGATGGCGCCGTATGAAAGCGGCAGCGCCCCCACACCTCTGATTTATCGTAAATGCTCAACTACGACAGAATCATGGCGGGACAGAATCATGAGGACATGGACAGCGAATTCAGTTTGGTTCAGCGGTCACCGCTTCATGATTCTGTCCTGCGATGATTCTGTCATTTGCCTGCACAGCTTCCCCTCCGATGTCTGTGCCGGCTGATGAGGATGTTTCTCCTGGCGGTGGCTTGCCGCCTTCGGCCAGGCTCGCCCTGGTCTGGAGCAATTTCGGCCCGTACCACCACGCGCGAGCCTCCGCCCTCCAGGAACTGGCCCGCCCCGTCCGGGTTTTTCCCATCCAGCTCGGCTCCGAGTCAACGGCATACGACTGGAGCCGCGCGCCAGGCGCCTGCGCCGGCCTGGAGACCCTGTTTCCCGGCCGCGCTACGGAATCGCTTTCCCCAGCGCGGGTCTTCCTGCGCGCCCGCCGCTGTTTTCGGCGACAGGCGATCGACTTTTGCTTTCTGCCAAGCTATGCGCCCGGCAGTTCTTTTGCCGCGTTCGCCGCCGCCAAGTCCCTGGGCCTGAGGACCGTGATGATGAACGAGAGCCACGCCGGCACCGCCCGGGCCGAGGGTTGGCGTCTTTGCTTAAAGCGCCTCCTGGTGAAATCATTCGACACAGCGCTGGTTGGCGGCACGCCTCAGGTCCGCTACTTTGCGTCCCTGGGAATGCCGCCGGAGAAGATTTTCCCGGGCTATGACTGTGTCGACAACGAGTATTTCGGCTCCCAGTCCGCGCACTGGAGGCAGGATGCACAAGCTGCTCGCAGCAGATACGCCCTGCCGGATCATTACTTCCTCAGCCTGGGCCGCTTGGTGAAAAAGAAGAACCTGGGCGCCCTCATGGGGGCCTACGGTGCTTTCCTGGCACGGCGGCCACAGGCCCAGCAGCACCTGGTCATCGTGGGCTCGGGCGAGGAAGGAGATCGCCTCCGACAGCAGGCCGCGTCCCAAGGCTTGCCGGTTCATGAAAAGCGGGACGCCCCGTACCTGAGCGCGCCTCCCCACGCCGCAGCGCCGGGAGTCCATTTCTACGGTTCCCGGACGGTCCAAGAGAATCCGATCTTCTATGCGCTGGCCGACGCGTTCGTCTTGCCAAGTCTTTATGAAGAGTGGGGCCTGGTTGTGAACGAGGCCATGGCTTGCGGCTTGCCCGTGATTGTCTCGAAGACGGCGGGTTGTGCCGAAGACCTGGTAGCGCCGGAGAAGAACGGCCTTTTGTTCGATCCGGAAAGCGAGGCCGGCCTGGCGGACTGCCTGGACCGGCTTTCGGCGGATCCCCAAGCCATGAGGATGATGGGGCGGAATTCTGCCGAGCTGATCCGCCGCTGGGACTGCGCCAACTTTGCACACAACGCCCTCCGGGCTGTGCGCGCGGCCTCGGTGGGTCCAACGTGGTCTTTGTCTGAGGCCCCGCACCGATAGCGGTTTATAGTGCCCGGCCATCTCCATTTTGTCCAATCGCTGGAACCGCTTCAAGGCGGGGGCTTGGGCCGAGCCGCTTTGGACCTCCACCTCGAGTTTCTAAAGCGCAACGTTTCTTCGCATCTGATCGCCACGCGCGCAGGCTCGTTCCAGGAGGCCTGGCCGGAGACGACCCAACTGTCTCGAGTCGCCCCGGCGAAGGCCTTTTATGGCCGCGGGCTTGCCCGGTTGGCGCCCGCGCTCGTCGCCCGAGCCGACATTGTCCACGGGCATGGATTTTACGTGGCCAGCAACTGGCTCCTCGGCCGCCAGGCCCGGCTCCAACGCAAGCCTCTCGTATTGCATGTTCAGGGCTTCTTCGAACCCTGGATTCAGTCCCGTTCGCGCTGGAAGAAACGATTGGCCTGCTGGTGTTTCGATGACCAAAACTTCCGCTATGCGCGGCTCTGGCGGGCGCTAACCGCGAGGGAAGCCGACCAGATCCGCGAGCGGCGCCCCTCCGCCAATATTGTGGTCGCGCCAAATGGAGTCGATGTGGCGGCCTTTAAGCCAAACCCTGGGCCGAAGAACCCGGCGTCGTCACGACGGCTTCTGTTCCTCGGCCGGCTGCATCCGAAAAAGGGCCTCGATCTCCTGCTTCCGGCCTGGGCGGCGACGGGCGCCTCGCGCCGCGGCTGGGAGCTTCTCGTCGCCGGCCCCGACGAGAACGGTTACCGGGCAACCGTGGAAAGGCTCATCGCTCAGCTCGGGCTCAACGGGTCGGTCCGCCTTGCCGGTGCCGTCACGGGGCCTGACAAACTGGCGCTGCTCCAGTCGGCCGATCTGTTCGTCCTAAGCTCGTACTCCGAAGGCTTCTCAGTTGCCATCCTGGAAGCGATGGCCTGCGGGCTGCCGGTCGTGGCGACCACCGCCTGCAATTTTGCCGAACTCGCCACCAGGGGCGGGGGATGGGAATGTGAACCGACCGTGGCCTCGGTGACTGAGGCGCTGCGCCAGGCCCTGCCTGCTGGCGGCGCGGAGCTTAAGGAGCGCGGCGCCGCCGCGCGACGGTTGGTCGAAACGAAGTTCGCCTGGTCACGCGTTTCCGAAGTGCTCCTGGAAGCCTGCCGCCAATACTGCGGCTGATGCATGACCCGGGTGCGAAATGACCTGTTTGATCCCTCGAAAGGACTCCGCCGCGGGAAGCCAAACATTGTCGAGGCGTTATGGTACGCGCTGAAGTGTGTGTTTCTCTTGAGTGCGATTCCATGGCCCTCGTCTTTCAAATGCGCGCTGCTGCGCGCCTTTGGAGCGCAAATCGGCAGGGGCGTCCGTATCAAACCCCGCGTCAACATCCATTTCCCGTGGAAATTGCGGGTCGGTGATTTCACGTGGATTGGGGAAGAGGTCTTCATTCTCAATTTCGAACCCGTCGTCATCGGAAGCCACTGCTGCATCTCCCAAAGAGCGCTCCTTTGCACCGGCAACCACGATTTCACCAAGAACGACATGCCCTACCACAATCGCCCCATCGCAATCGAGGACGGCGCATGGGTTGGCGCCCAGGTCTTCGTCGGCCCGGGTGTCACAGTCGGGTCGGAGGCCGTCGTCACCGCCGGCTCGGTTGTGACCAAGAATGTCCCTGCCCGGATGGTCTGCTCTGGCAGCCCGTGCGTGCCGGTCAAAGACCGGTGGACTGATTAGGTGAACGGCCTCCTCCGCAGAATCTGTGGGCAGATAGTGGCTGCAGGGCTCAGGAAACGCCCTGCTTTTGGCTAAAAAAAGCCTGGGAATGCGTGCCGACATCCGGTCACCACTCGATCCCGCTCTCGGGGATACGCCTGCAACCCATGGTCCAAAGCGAAAAACTCATCCTCATCCATGCCCGGCGGCGCTGTGCTTGAGGC
>Ga0187873_1002001_pt1 | contig 16081 bp, 16 predicted proteins | sample June2016WEW_16_1_2_FD_133012 | JGI IMG/M metagenome (GOLD analysis project Ga0187873, IMG submission 133012) | Peatland microbial communities from SPRUCE experiment site at the Marcell Experimental Forest, Minnesota, USA - June2016WEW_16_100 | ecosystem: Environmental > Terrestrial > Soil >... | reverse complement strand
TGAAGCTGCAGGTTGATGGTTTTGATTCAAAAAGTCGGCAGCACTTTACGCGAAACGCCACCCTTTTTTCAATCCCAAGGCAGCCTCGAATCTTTTTGCTGGCATGCCATTCAAACCAAAACCCACCCAGGTTTGAAAACAAGTTAAGTGGGTATCGCCGTTGGCAAAGAACATTTAGAATCTCCAGGTCAAGTCCAGTTGCAACACATTGTAATTTTTTATTGGGTTGATGCCCGGAATATCCAAATTGTTGCCACCCGTGCCAAGGTTGGCTTGGATCGGGTTGGCGTGGCCGAAGCGAATGGTGCCGATAATGTCGTCGGTGAAGCTATAGGCAAATGCCGAGTAAAAGCCTTGCAGATTAGCCCGGCCTTCGAAAAAGTCGGAGTCAATCAGATTCACATCCAGGGCATATTGTTCGATATGCTGCCAGTAGAAGCGGGCTTCCCAAGTATTTTTCTTCGAGGTAGAACCATAAACCAAACCTTGGACCGGCCCATAAACCGGCCCGGCGCTGCCAATGCCAATGCCAACTTGATAGGCCTTGACCTGATCCGTCTCGGGGCCATTCACCCCCGGGAATGCCCCAGGACCGCCGGCTTGGTAGGCGGCACGCGCGCGATCAGCACCATCAAGATTGTAGGCAAAATCGCCGAAGATTCGTCCCTGCACGGTTCCCAACGGGGTTTTCCAGATTTTGAAATCGAACTCGGCGGGAATTTCCAAGATCAGGAGGTCATTGATGCCATTTTGGTTGTAAGCATATCCACCCGGATAATTTACATTCACACCGTGACTCCCCTGCCCGGTGTAGGGTTTATTTAGTCCATTGGCACTGCCTCCGTTAGTGCTGCCTATGCCAGTATAGGTGTAAAGCATGGGCGCAATCTTGACTGACATGTCCTTGCCGATTCTCACATTGGCGCCCGCCTGCCAAGTCAGCAAGAACGTGTCACTGGAAGGAATCTCTGTGGCTTGACTCGGGTCCTGATAGTCCCATTGTCCGAAATCCACGAACAGATCCACGTTATCAATTGTATATTTGAATTTTTCAAACGCGCCTTCCGGATTGATGTCCGAATCCCAAACCATGGGCGTGGTGTAAAGTGGCATGGCCATTCGACCCACGGTCATCTCATACCAGTCGGTCGGATGCCAGCCGAGATAAGCCTGGCCAATGTAAATGCTACTCTGACTTTTGTCCGAGGGAGAGACCGAGCCGCTGGTGGTATTATTGCCGAAAGTGGACCAAGGCGAACGCGGATTGCTCGACGTTTCCAATCGGATTCCATAATTAAAGTCATCCACCAGATCGCCCCGCAGACCAATACGGAGAGCGTAACGAAATCGTTCGCGATAATACGTATCCGGCGTTGCCTCGGGAACATTATCCACCCCACGATATTCGTAACGCAATCGCAAGTCGCCGAAAAGCTGCATGCTCTTAATAGCATCGGACATCTTCCATTTTGAAATTGGCGGGTTGTTCACCGTGTTGGTTTCTCGCGCTGCGGTTTCGGCCTCGATTTTTTTGGCCTCATCGGCGGTCAAAATGCCTTTCTCGATGAGCGTGTCCACCAGCGGATTTCCCGACGACGCCGGCGGCAGTGATGCTGGCGTCGTTTGCGCTCGGGCATTAAAGTTGAATATGACCAACATTCCTGTCGCAATTGTCGCTGCTATTCCGAATTTTATTTTTTTCATTTTTTTCATAAATGGATTCCGAACCTAGACAGCGGCACTATTGAACACCGATGTTACAAACATAATTCGGATTTGTTACGTTTCTGTAACAAATCCCGGCAGCAGGCTGGGATGCGGCTTGACTTGCCCGCAAGACGGAGGGCAAAGGATGCAAACCGCGGCAAACAGGCGGTCAGCGCAATGCGCCGATCTGGTAATCCAAATTCGCCTGTTGAATCAGCACATCGTAGCGGGCATTGGTGTTGGCGATTTGCGCCGAGGTCAGGCTCAACTGTGCCTGACTTAATTCGACTATTGAACTGATGCCCGTTTTATAGCGCGCCTCGGCCAAATCGTAAGCCTCGGCGGCATGCTTGACCAATTGTTCGGTGGTCCGAAGCTGTTCCAGTGCATTGTTCACGTTCAGCCAGGCGATGCGCACGTCCCGGATCACGTTGTCCTCCGCCATGCGCAGCATTTCCGCGTCGGCCTGCGCTTTCAGTTCGGCCTCATGCTGACGTGCCGTGTAGAGGCCGCCCGCGAACAATGGCAGACTGAGTTGAACCCCACCGGCGGCGTAGTTGTCAGCCAACCGGTCATCGTGTATCGGTGAATCACCGGCCACACCGATGGCCGAAACCGTCGGCAATCGCGCATCTCTTTCCGACCGTGCAAACCGCAGCGCCGCATCCCGCTGATCCCGGAGGCTTAACAGTTCCGGCCGCCGGCTCAACGCGCTTTCGATGAATTCGGAAACATCGTTTGTGGCCGTGCTCACCGGCAGCGATTGTTCGACGAGTTGAAACGGTTTGAATTCGTGATAGCCCAGCGCCGTCGAGAGTGATGCCATGGCCGCGTCCGCGTCGTTTTGAGCTTTTTGCAGAAGCAATCGGCCTTCTTCGAGTGCGACCTGCGCGAAACTCACGTCCAGCTCGGACCGCAACTTGTTCGTGGCCAGCGCGGTAACCTGATCGAGCAACAATTGTCGTGTGTCAAAAGTTTGTTGCGCGACGTGCCGCACCGCCTGCGCTTCCAACGTTCCGAAATAACTGATATTTACCTGCAACAAAACCTCCTCCCGGGTGGCATTGGCATTCTGGTTTTCAGCCTGCGCTTGAAATTTGGAGCTGGCCGTGAGATTGGCCGTATGGCCGAAATCGGTGATGAGCTGGTTGACAGCCAATCCTCCGGCGGCACGGTCAAAGACGCTCGGGTTGTTCAACCCCCCGGCCATGATGCGTGTATTATCGGAACCCGCACCGACGGCGGTGGCATACAGATTGGCCGTCGGGAAATAACCGGCGCGAGCCTCCTTGACCGCCTGTTCCGCAGCACGCGCGCGGTAATTCGCGGCGGCAATCTGCGGATGATTGTGCAACGCCAGTTTCTGCGCGTCGGCCAAAGCCAAAACGGGCGGCACGTTGGTTGTCTCGTCCGCAACAATTTTGCCGGCAAAAAGGATGCAAATGGTCACAGTTAAAATGATTCGTTTCACTTGGAGATTTTTCAATGCGAAATTGTTTCCGGTGCGTTCGGGGAATCTTTTACCGCCGCTTCTTTCCGGCGGTAAAGAATAAAATATGCCGCCGGCACGATGAAAACGGTCAGCACCACCGAAACCGCCAGGCCGCCGATGATGGCGCGGGCCAGCGGAGCGTAGGCTTCGCTGCCCGTGCCGAGTTTCATGGCCATCGGAATCAGGCCCATCAGCGTGGCGAGCGATGTCATCAGCACCGGACGCAAACGCACGCGGCAGGCGAGGGAAACGGCTTCGCGTAATGGCCGGCCTTCTTCGCGCAGCCGCCGTGTGAATTCGACGATGAGGATGCTGTTGGAGACCACGATGCCGACCATCATCACCACACCCATCAGCGACATGACGTTGAGGGTTGTGCCGGTGGCAAAAAGAATTATCAGCGCGCCGGTCAATCCGGTCGGCACGGCGAGCAAAATCAACAGCGGGTCGAGAAACGATTGAAATTGCGCGACGAGAATCAAATAAACCAGCACGGTCGCCAGGATCAAGCCCAGGCCGAAACTGCGGAACGAGACTTGCATGGCGTGCGCCGAGCCGCGCACCTCAACGCGGACATTTGACGGCAGGTTCAGGGCGCCGACAATTTTTTGGACGCCCTTCAAAACTTTGCCGAGGTCTTCGCTCGTGGGTGAAACATAGACATCCATTTCACGGCGTAGTTGATAATGATCCACCTCGGTCGGCGAATTGCGGTGACTGATGGTGCTGACGGTGTCGAGCCGCGTCGGCAGCGGGGAATTTGCGCCGCGCAACGGAATGGATGACAGGTCGGCAAAGTTCTTCACGAAACCTTCGGGATACTGCACGGTGAGGAAATAGTCGTTGCCACTTTTCGGGTCCACCCAATAGCTCGGCGCAATCATCTGATCGGAAGTCAGCGCCGTGATAACGTCGCCAACGACTTCTTTTTCATTCAGGCCAAGTTCGGAAGTGCGCAGCCGGTCAATGTCCAGTTGCAGCGCCGGATAATCAATGTCCTGCGGCACTAGGACATCACTGACGCCCGGCAATGCTTGGGCTTTTTTTGCGATGTCCGTTGCAATTTTATGGGTGCTGTCCATGTCATTGCCGGTAACTTGAATATCCAGTGGCGCGGGCATTCCCAGATTCAGAATTGCGTCCACAAGTCCGCCGGTTTGGAAATAAGCGGCGACTTGCGGCAATTCTTTTTTCAGCCGCGCGCGCACCAGGTCCATGTATTGAAAGCTGCTCAAATGATGACCCGCATTCAAGCCCACCTGGACGAACGCCGTGTGCGGGCCGGAATTGGGTGTGTAAATCGAGGAGAAACCGGGCGTCACGCCGATGTTCGAGACGATGATTTTCAAATCTTTCGCCGGCACAACTTCGCGGACAATTTGTTCCACTTTCTGCACCAATTGGTCGGTGAGTTCGATGCGCGTGCCGGTCGAAGCCTTGAGATTGATGACAAATTGGCCGGGATCGGTGCGCGGAAAATACGCTTCGCCGATGAGCGGATAAAGCGCGAGGCTCAAAATGAAAATGCCCGTGATACCGAGCACCGTTGCCAGAGGGCGAATCAACGCCAGGTTCAGCACGCTTTCGTAGCGGTCGAGCATCTGCTTGAACTTATGGTTGAACCAGCGGTTGAAACGCGCGCCCCAACTTTTTGACGCGGCGGCTTCACTTTCATCGTGGCCGTGATGGCCTTTGATGAGCTTGGCGCAGAACAACGGCACAACCGTCATCGCGACCAGATACGAGGCGAACAACGAAAGAATCACCGCCAGCGCGAGCGCCATGAAAAGAAATTTGCTGACGCCGTAAAGAAACATCACCGGAAAGAAAACGATGACCGTTGCCAGCGTCGCAGCGAGCACCGGCAGCGCGACTTCGTGTCCGCCGCGTTCGGCGGCGACTTCGGGCGGTTCGCCCATTTCCATGTGCCGGAAAATGTTTTCCAGCACAACGACGGAATTGTCAATCAGCCGCGAAAATGCCAGCGCGAGTCCGCCGAGAATCATCGCGTTGATGGTGCTGTTGCCCAGGGATAACGCGATAAAAGCGGCGAGTGCGGAAAGCGGGATCGAAAGAAACACCGCGACGGTGGCCCTCATACTGCCGAGGAAGACCAAAATCATCACGCCGGTGAGCACGAGGCCGATCAAACCCTCGTGGATCAGGTTTTCAATGGCGTTGCGCACGAAAACGGATTGGTCGAAAACGACTTTCGTCACGAGTTGTTTGGGCACGTCGAACAGGTGCGAAATCGCGTGTTTAATGCCGTCCACGACGGCGATGGTGTTCGCGTCGCCGCCTTGCTTGAGCACGGGCAGATAGACCGACGGCTGGCCATCCACGCGCACGACATTGTATTGGATTTCCGAGCCGTCCTCCGCATGGCCGACATCGCCGATGAGCACGGAAGCGTTGCCAACGGTTTTCAACGGCACCTGGTTGATGTCCTTCATGTCGTTGATCTGGCTGTTGACGTAAAGGTTGTAATCGTAAGGGCCAATCTTCACGTCACCAGCAGGCAGGATCAAATTCGCCTCGTTCACCGTGCGGACAACGTCCATGACGCTTAATTGATGTGATTCCAGCTTGAGTGGGTCCACGTAAATCATGATTTGCCGGTAACGTCCGCCGAACGGCTGCGGCACGGAGGCCCCTGGCACATTCGCCACCTGGTTGCGTACGTCGTACTGGCCGAGGTCGCGAAGTTTCGCCTCGTTCAAGCCTTCGCCTTTCAAGGTAATCAAACACACCGGCAGGCTCGACGCGTCGAATTGCAAAACGACCGGCGGCAGGGTGCCGGGCGGCAGTTTCCGCAAATCGGCCATCGCCAGATTCGCAATGCTCGTAACGGCGGAGTCGGCGTTGAAGCCCGGTTGAAAATAAATTTTGATCAGGCTAACGCCCGGCAGCGAGCGCGATTCGATGTGATCCACGCCGCTGGCAAGCGTAAAAAATCGCTCAAAGCGTCCGGTGATGTCCGTTTCGATTTGCTCTGGCGGCATCCCGTTAAAAAACGTCGCGACGACCACGACCGGGATTTTGATCGGTGGAAACAAATCCACCGGCATCCGGACCAAGCTGGTCACCCCCACCACACAGGTGATGAGGCAGATGACAATGATGAGATACGGCAGGCGGATGGCAAATCGAGACATGGCGATTAGGCTGTAGGCTTAAGACCGGTCTTTTGTGACGGCCGCCCGCAATTTCTCCATGGAAAAGTTTTTTGATTGGCACAGCGCAATTAATTCCTGCTCCTTTGCCTTGATTCGCTCCGCCACCGGGGGAATTTGGCCGGCAATGTCGAGGGGAATGGATTGGACACCGTGCAAATCGCCATGAAGCAAATCGCCGGACTGGATTTTCAGTCCGGCGATTTCAACCGCGCCCCCCACCTCCACGATGTGAACATAGGCGTGGGAAACTGAAATATTGCCGGCAAAGAGATGAAAGCCCAGGCTCTCGGCCGCCGGGATGTCACGCACGGAACCGTTGGTCACCGCACCCACGCAACCCAGAGCATGAAGAATATTGATATGCACCGCTCCCAGCAATGAACCCAGACCCGCCTGCGTGGCCACGTCCTGCACCACCAACACCCGCGGTGCCGGCAGTGAAAGAATGTAGTCCCACCAGTCGGTGCGATCGGGATAATGGCCGGCCGCCATCGGCGGCGCGGAGCCGCGGATTTTGATCGTGGCCGCGTAACCCACCATCGGTTTCAACTGTGGAAACAGGCAACGTATGGAACCGTCAGCAAAGCCTTCGTTGCGCAGCCGTTCTTGAAAGGTCTCAATGGCGTTGGCCACGGTACAGGCATCCAACCGGCCCAAGGTTTCGAGTTGTTCCGGGGTCAAAGTGGCATTCATGCTCAAAATAAATTGGTGGCTTCAGCCGGTCTGCGATTTGTTTCTTGGCGTCGGTCGGTCAACCAGGCGTGGCGGCAGGATTTCGACAAGCGGAACTTTTCCTTTAACGGCCGCCAGACCAGTTGTGGTGTGAAACGGGTCTGGTGAATGAATGGTTTGATCTCAATGTTCATAAGGCGGAGGTGACCTTGATATATTTGGGGTCCACTTTTTGACCGGGTTGAAACTGGCTGCGGTTGCCCATCACCACCAAATCGCCTTCGTTCAGGCCGGAAAGCACCTCATATTTGTCCGGTGTCTCCAGACCCAGCGTCACGGTGCGTTCCTCAATTTCATGATTGGGGGTGACGACATAGACGGTGTTTTTTTTGCCACCGGCAACCGCTTCGGTGGGAATGGCCAGAGCTTGGGAGCGCTTTTCCACCTTCAAGACCACGGTAGCATACATCCCCGGCACCAGTTCCAGATCCGGGTTGGGGACCTCGATTTCGGTGATCATGGTCCGGGTATTGTCATCCACGTCGTGGGTGAAACGCGAAATGATGCCGGTGAAAGTTTTACCGTTGAGAGAATCCACACGCACTTCAACTTAATCGCCAAGTTGAACGTCTTTCACATAGTCCACCGTGACAGGGAAATCCAGCCGCAACTGGTAATTGTCCGAGACACGCAGCAACGATTTGGCTTGGGTATCTGAAGAAGTGCCGGCCTGAATGAGCGCGCCCGGATCGGCATAACGTCGAGTGACCACACCATCAAATGGGGCTGTAATACGGGTGTAATCCACCATCGTCTGAAACTTTTTTACATCCGCCTTCGCGGCGGCGACGGAAGCGGCGGCGGCAAGGTCCTTGGCTTCGGCGGTATCCAGGTCTTGCTGGGCGACGAGATTTGGATGTTCCTGGTTCACGGCAACGAGCCGGGTATAATCAAGGTGCGCATTTTTGTAATCGGCTTCGGCGTGTTGTTCGGCTGCAAGCGCACTGTTGAGTTCATCTTGCAATTCGGGAACTTCGAGCGTGGCCAGAAGTTGTCCCGCCCTCACCTTGTCGCCGAAGTCCACGTTCATCTGATTCACATAGCCGGAAACTTTCGCATGCAACTCAACTTCCTGATACGGGCGGAATTCCGCCGCAATCGTCACTTGCTTGTAAAGGTCTTCCCGCGTCGCTTTCGTCACGGCCGCCGTCGGCGCGCCGGTCAAATCAGCATTCACGGGAGCTTGCGCGCGCGCATGATGCATCGCCCACAACACGCCCAGGCCGATGACGAAAGCCACCGCCAGGATTTCAAAAAAAATTCCGAACCGGGATTTCATAATTTTGAATTTCATGGGTTGATGGAAGATTTTTAGTTTTTGGCCAAAGGCAGTTTGACGCGAAAACAACTGCCGCTGCCAACGACGCTTTGCGCTTCCACTTCCGCGCCGTGCGCGGTGCAAATGGATTTGACGATGGAAAGTCCAAGACCCGCGCTTTCGGAATCGGCGGAACGAGCCGGATCCACACGATAAAACCGCTCGAAGATGTGTGGTAACGCATCGGGCGGAATGCCGATGCCATTGTCTTTCACTTCCAGCACGGCGTGGCCGTTGACGGCGAGAACGCGCAATTGAATCGCGCCTTTTTCCGGCGTGTATTTGATGGCGTTGTCGAGCAGATTCACGACGACTTGTTTGAGCCGCACGTGGTTGCCTTTCACCGGCATCGGCTGGCTGGCGTCGCAGGAAATGGAAATGCCCTTGTCCTCGGCCAGCAGGCTCATTTGGTCGGCGGTTGTTTTGGCCAGTTCACTCAAATCAAAGCGCGTCCATTCGGTTTGCGCTTCGCCGGCGTCGAGCCGCGAGAGCGTGAACAATTGCTCCACGATTTTGCCCAAATGCACGACTTCCTCCAACATGCTGCCGGCACGGTCGCGCAATTCCGAATCGAGGCGGGCATCTTCCGCGAAACTTTCCAGTTCTCCCTGCAGAATTGTGAGCGGCGTGCGCAAGTCATGCGAGGCATCGGCGACAAACCGTTTGGAATTTTGAAAGGCGTCGTCCAGCCGGGTAATCATGCGGTTGAGCGAAACGGACAACCGCTCCAATTCATCGCCGGTGCTTGAGACCGGCAAACGTTCGCTTAAATTGTACTGCGTGATCCGCTCGGCGGCACGCGTGATTTGTTCGACCGGCGTCAAGGCGCGCCGCACCAGCAGATAGCCGCCAACGGTAATGATGATGACCGCCAGCGGCAAACCCAGGGCAAGTTGCAAAAACAGGTGGTTGAGCATGGATTCCACCGGATCGAGCAACGCGCCAAATTCCACCAGGTAATCAGGATTGCCGGACGATTTGAAATTCAACGCGGCGACGAGCAAGGTGTTGCCTCCTGACAATTTCAACTTGTGGTAGAATTCCGTTTTAGACGACAACGGGAAAGGGGGAACCTCCGTAGGGTCGAAACTTCCGTCCTTGGGCGCGCCGGAAACGTAAACCAGAGTGCCATCGGCTCGTGTAATCCGGATGAAACGATCGTTGATTTCCGGCTCATACCAGTCCTTCGTCTGGCTGGCAACGTAAGCTTCGCCGGTTTGCCCGACATGAATGAGCAGGGTTTGGGAAATCTGGCGCGCGCGGCGCGCCTGGGATTCACGCAGGTCGTTTTCCAGGAAATGCCTCAGGTTGAGATACAACAGCGCGCACAACAGCAGGAAGATGCCGGTGAGCAGGCCGGCATACCACGTAACCAGACGAAACTTGATGGAGCGTATGTTCATGCCTGCGTCTCGTCGTTCAAGCTGTAACCGACACCACGCACGGTGCGCAGCAGTTTGACGGGAAACGCGTCGTCCACTTTTTCCCGCAAATGCCGCACATAAACGTCCACGATGTTGGTCAACCCCTCGAAACTTTGATCCCAGACATGTTCAATGATCATGGTGCGCGAAAAAACGCGGCCCGGATGCGTCGCCAGATATTCGAGCAGCGAGTATTCCTTGGCGGTGAGTTCAATTTTTTTGCCGGCGCGTTTCACATTTTGCGAAAGGCGGTCAATTTCCAAATCGCCCACCCGCAGCACGCTGGAACGATTGACCGGCCCGCGCCGCAACAATGCCTTGATGCGCACCTGTAGTTCGGCAAATGCAAACGGCTTGGTAAGATAGTCGTCCGCGCCCGTTTCAAAATTTTTAATTTTGTCGCCCATGCCGTCGCGCGCGGTGAGAATCAGAACCGGCACCAGCGAATTTTTGCGCCGGACTTTTTCGAGAATCTCCGTGCCGGTCAGTCCGGGCAGCATCAAATCCAGAACAATCAGGTCGTAATCGTAGGTATTGGCCATTTCCCAGCCGCTTTGGCCGTCGTGGCAGACATCCACGGCATAGCGCTCCGCCTTGAGGCCGCGGACGATGATGTCGGCCACTTTCTTTTCGTCTTCCACCAGCAGGATTCGCATAAGTTGTAACTCTTTGACAAAGGAATAGACCATACGTTGATTAAAAGAACGTAAACAATTGATTAAAATTCATTCAGAAACCCATGACGGTTACCCCCTTCATTTCCAGCGGTTTGGCAGAAGTGGCAGTCCCATCGGCCTGAGAAGCGGGAATTATCGGTCATGGATAGGACATGATGCTCGATTGGTTGCAGGGGCAGAAGGTCGGGTATTGAAAGCGTATTCCAAGTAGAGCGGGAAACCATGTAGCAGACGCACGCAGGGTTCGTTGCTCATGGCAATTTCGCGAAAGCAACCTCATACGCCTGCCATCCACCTTACAGACGACCAGCCTTACACCCGCCTGGGCGCTTTGGGGAAACGGACTGTCGGCAACAATCCAAGATTCAACCAATTACCTTAATGAAATCCGTTAATTTCTTATTGGTATAGAAGTTTATCCATTTGCCTTCTAAATCCCGGTAGCCCATGCATCGGTAACCTTTGCATTGAATCCAGACTAAATCCAGATCTTGCGCCTGATTTTTGGCCCGGTAGTTCCGGGAGGCTGGTGGTAATGGGAAACTGCGTTTCATCAACCAAAGGTATTAATATGGTTTGGTTTCCCTTGGCAATCATTTACCCGCGCACGCCGCGACTTTTAATGTTTGCTTCATTCGCCCTTAATGTTCCAACCGGTCTAATAAAATATAAACAACGGAGAGGCGTCACCAAGCCGCTGGTTCCGTCAGGTCACGCCAACAGTTCAAATGTTTTGGCCAAAATCCTGCGGTCCAAACGCCTGTCTCCCTCCGAGAGCGCGAACAGGTTCGCGCCTCCCGTCCGGGACCTCTCCCAATGGAAAGGAATAACGTTATGAAAAACATCGGTCTTATCCTGGGCGCAGCCGTGCTTACATTAATGATCGGATGCGCCTCAACCCTCGTCGTCCTCGCTCCGGTGGGGCCCAACCCCATTGGTCATTCCGGCATGGGTTCAAAAGGACAGTTGCTGGTGTATTCCGCCTGGCAAGGACATGGCGAAGGCGACAATCCGTGCTACTATCAGCACGGTGATTATTACATCTATCAGACGTCCGGAAAACTGGTCCGGCACGTGGAGAACAGCGTCGGGCACTACGCCCAATCCCCCCGCCCGGAATTTTTGCCGACCGGAAAATACATCGTGCAGGCCCGGGCGAAAGGTTATGGCAACGTCTGGATCAAGGTGCCAGTAGTGATTCAGGACGGGCTAACCACCCGGGTCCACTTGGACAACGAGTGGATGATTCCAGCGGGCATTTCAAAAACGGAACTGGTCAGCGTACCCATCGGTTATCCCGTGGGGTGGCGGGCCGATTAACGTTGTAACAAACCAGGTCCGGATGGGCCGCGCCAAGAGAAGAATAATTTTTATATTTTATGAAAATTAGCCAGTTAATTTTCCTCGTCGTAGTCCTGCCGTGTGTAGTAGTCCTTGCTTCTTCCGGTCAAAAAGCCGCAGAGGCAGGTAAGATGGGCAACATTTGCTTCAACCATGTGAAACGATTGATGGTTAATTGGCTGATTGTGGCAATGTTCTTGGTGTTATGTGTTGGCTGTTCGATCTTGGAGCCATCACAGAAACAACGCGCAGCCGCAGCCGATAGTCCTTGGACGGAGAAATGTTCACCGCCTCCGAACCAAAATCCCTCTGAGGCGGGGATTGAAACGTGGCCCGAATCGATTTTTAACCAATGACTTTGGGGCTTTTGTCTTTACCTCTTCTTTCAGGCATGGGTAATGTCTTTCACGGTTGCGGAAGCAGGAGTTTTCGTGGAGGCGGAGGGGATTGGGGTGGCGGCGGGCGTAGTGGCGGGGGGCGGTGGAGGTGGTGGTCACCGATGAAACGGTGGGGCCAAAGGCGCCAAGCCCAAGGTCAGCAGTTCTTCCTGTTCCGATACGCAGACCTGCGGCGCCAGCGATTGCCTCCAGCTTCCTTCGGATTTTAATTTGCTCTTCATCGGCCATTAATCTTCAGCGTGTCAATTAAGGTGGACGGTAAGAGAGTCAGGAAAGCGAGCGATTCTGCGCGGCGAGTGGCATGTGCATTACGCTGGCAAGTGAAAAACCTGATTCCGAAAACATGGAAAGGATTCATATGTCAAAAGCAGTCAAGGACACGAAAAGGCCGGCCAGCCCTTTGGCCGCCATTCCAAAACGGGAGGTGGCTTTCGTTTTGAGCAGCCGCGAGGCGGAGGAAGTTTATCTGTGCGGTGACTTCAATGAATGGTCTCCGGGCAGTCTGCCCATGATCCGGCACGGCGGAGATAATTGGTGGGAAAAGCGGCTGGTATTGGCGCCGGGCCGCTACGAATACAAATTCATCGTGAATGGTGTTTGGATTCACAACCCCGATGCCGCGGAGAATGTACCGAATATTCATGGCTCCCTCAATTCGGTCGTGGAGGTCCGGCCATGAAGGCGCAATTCAATCCTGTCCAACGGAGGACGTGCCGGAAGTCTCCGCTTCAAGCGCGACTTAATGGCCAATCCAAGGCGCAGCAGCGGGACCGACACGAAGACACCATCCAGTTGATCTACGCGCATCTTCCCCCCGCCGTTGTCCTGGCCGCGGAACAACATCTTCGGGCACAAACGAACATCGAGCGACGGGCGCACCAACTCTGGTTTGCCCAAGGTTGCCGGCCAGGAGCTGCCTTGGGTGACTGGGTCCGGGCTGAATGTGAGGTGGTGCAAAACCTCTGCCAGGCCCTCCTGAGCCGGAACACCCGGGAACCGGAGCCAGTTTCCCAATGATTTTATGAATCCTCCAACTCAAAGCCTGCAAATTCACATCCACAAAGTGGATGGTTCCGTAGAGACATTCACCCAAAGCGAAGTCGGTCTGGTAAATAGCATCCTAAATGAATTTCAACCCGGCCGGATTTTCACCCGGGGAAAAATCATCATTGCCGACGGGAACTCGCTAACTTCCTTTCCTGCTTCCCAGTTGGTGCGGATTGATTTGGTCTCTGGGTCATCGACCCACCGGATTCTTCCGCCCGAAATCGTGGACGCCGTGGAATTGACCGAAACAGAGTTCCTGGCGCTGATCCAAAATCCGGAACTGGGTGACCAGTGGAATCAGCCACAGGCGCAGGAGGCCTCGGTGGTCGCTTTCCTTGATGTGGAAATGACTGGACAGCAACCGCTGTTTCTCGCATTGGAAGTCCCGCTTGAACCGCCGGCGGACCGGCCGGAGGCAATCCTCTATCCGCTCTATCCACTCACCACGCCGACTTTGTGTTTCCGGATGCGAACCGGCGGGATTGCCGCCTTGAATCTCCTCCACCTGATACGGTTCACCCTCTTTCCTGCACCGCAACAGGCCCCGGCGGAGGCGTGGCCTGCTCATCAAGCCAATGGCTCGCAACCGGATCGCTTTGCCGGGGATGGGCACGGATCGGTTGATGGCAAACAGCCGTTATCCCGCTTCCCGAAGAACAGCCGGACAAATTTCATCCCAGCCAGGAGGAATCAAAATGAAGAGGAATCAAAAATAGAATAAAAGCATCAATGAAAAATTCTTTTTTATGAACACCATGCAAGACATATCCAGCAACGGGATTTATTCCGCAAATAATTCCATCAAGCCGGTCAATTTCTACTGTTCCGCGCGCGGGGCAAAAACGGTTCAATTGGCGGGCGATTTCAACCACTGGCACCCCATCCTGATGAACCAGCGGGAGGATGGCTGGTGGTTTATTCAGATGTGGCTGCCTCATGGCCACCACCAATACCGTTTTCTGGTGGATGGCGAGCCTACGCTTGACTTGCACGCCACCGGCACGACCCGCGATGAACATGATGAACAGGTTTCGCTCATTGCTGTGGGTTGAGCCGGGCAAGCACATTAAAACAAACTGAACGCTGAATTAAAATTTGTTCAGAAACTTTGATCACGGACAAAACTATGGCAGATATCATTGAAACTATGAAAATTCATTTCACTTTGATGCTAATTATGACAGGCGCTCTTTTATCAGGTTGCGCCACCGGCAAAAATGGACTTGTTCTCAACACAGTGGGGCCACCGCTGTCTCAGCCGACGGCGGCAAGTTCAACTAAAGGAACGCTGGTGGTTTATTCCGCTTTCAGGAGAAACGCTGATTTCAACAGCAGCGATCCTTATCGCCGGGAGTATTCCGACTACAAAATCTTCAGCCCCGATGGGAAGCTGCTGCAAAGAGTTCACAATAATTCCGGAACCATTCTTCAAGACCCGGTGTCAGTGGAGCTTCCACCGGGAAAATATCATGTCATTGCGCGTGCCAATGGTTATGGATATGTGACCGTCCCGGTGATTGTTGCGGCACGGCAAAACACCATTTTGCACCTCGAAGGCGGTGGTTCATGGCCGGATGAATCGGCGTTCGACCAAACCAACGCTGTGCGTTTGCCGGACGGCCAAATCATCGGCTGGAAGGCTGCGTCTAATTTGTAATCTGAGAAATAGTCAAAGGGCCAGCCCACGGCCCAGTGTGTCATCTGCAATAAAACCAAAAACGCAAAAACGAAAGAACAAACATTATGACCAAGAACAATTCAGTCGTAGCGATCTTCAAATCGCACACCGGAGCCGAAGCTGCCGTCAAGGAACTCCAGCAATCGGGATTTGACCTGAAGCAACTCTCGATTGTCGGACGCGACTATCATACGGATGAACACGTCGTCGGCTACTACAATGCCGGGGACCGCATGAAATACTGGGGAAAAACGGGTGCCTTCTGGGGCGGGATATGGGGATTGTTGTTCGGTTCCGCGTTCTTTTTGATTCCCGGCGTCGGGCCGTTGCTTGTCGCGGGGCCGCTCGTTGGTTGGATTGTCGGGGGGCTGGAAGGCGCCGTGGTAGTAGGCGGTTTGAGCGCGATTGGCGCTGGACTCTACAGCCTGGGCATCCCCAAGGACAGCATTCTGCAATACGAGACAGCCCTCAAGTCCGGCAAGTTTGTCGTGATCGCCCACGGCTCTGCCGAGGAAACGACTCACGCCCGGGAGATCATCAAGCGCACCAACCCGGAGACATTGGAACACCATCAGTAAAACAACAGTTCCCAAGCGGGAGCAAAACCACGGAGATAATTGAAACGAAACAAAACAGGAAGTTTATAAAAAGACAATATTATGAAAACATTAAAATTGAAAGAATGGGCTAAACGCGCGGCGCTTGGCAGATGGTCTGCCAGCCTGCTGATTGCGGCGGGAATTCAAACTCTGGTTCTGCCCTCGTTACAAGCGGCGACCACGGAAAAGGAAATTACCGACAGCGGCATCACCACCGCCGTTGAAGGCGGATTAAAACTCGATAAAGGCGTGTTCCCGAACGATGTGGATGTCAGCACCAGTCAGGGGATCGTCACGCTTTCTGGATCGGTGGACAACCTCCTCGCCAAAGAGCGGGCAGTCATGGCCGCCAAGAGCATCCGGGGCGTGCGCGAGGTGATTGACAAGATTACCGTAACGCCGGTGTCCCGCTCCGATGAAGACATCCGCAAGGACATCCAGACGGCGCTGCAGCAAGATCCCGCGACGGAATCCTATCAGACGACCGTTTCC
>Ga0187873_1002000_pt1 | contig 16085 bp, 9 predicted proteins | sample June2016WEW_16_1_2_FD_133012 | JGI IMG/M metagenome (GOLD analysis project Ga0187873, IMG submission 133012) | Peatland microbial communities from SPRUCE experiment site at the Marcell Experimental Forest, Minnesota, USA - June2016WEW_16_100 | ecosystem: Environmental > Terrestrial > Soil >... | reverse complement strand
GCATCAGGGCTCTTGATCCGGCCCCCCCAAAAGAGCACGAGAGGGTGGCCTAGTGACACATCGAAAGGCGCGGTTCTTTTTTTTCAATAAGTTACCCCCCCCAATGTGCAAACATGGGCTAGGAGACCAAGTCAGCATGGTGGAGGCGGGGGGAGTCGGAAAATTCAAGCGTGTTGAAAACACGGAACTTATTGAAAATTATAGACGCACAACACGCCGGAATCTCTCAATTCGCGCCTAACTGGAACGTAACTGGAACATCGCCTTTTATTCGCCTACACTTTTCCGACCTACTTTCCGCACGAGCCCGCGCGTTCGGGGCAAGGCAATTGAAGCATGGCGTCGTAGCTTTTGACTACGGTGTCTCATTCCAAACATGGTCAAATCTATCGCCGAGTAGGTCGGCTGTTTTCCAGTTATGGAGAATAGCGCCACCTTACCGCATGTCACGACCGAATGGGTTTTGTGCGGGCTATTGGTTTGGAGGGGAACTTATTGCTGGATAGTGCACGGAGCCTGAACAGCGGGCATGAATTCAAGGGAAGTAGAACTCGAGGATCTGAGCCATTGAGTAAAGCGCTAGCAACTTCTTTGTTGGTGGAATGGCGCGCTCGTCCAGGGCCCTGATCATCCAATAGAGAAGCGCCGCGAAGTAATGATGACCTCTCGGATCATCCGCTCCGCAAAGTGCCTTTGCCTGTTTACGAATCATGGTGACAAGGATGTGGGCTCGGTTTCCGCAGGCATTGGGAAGCACATCTGCACTCGAGTAGTCGAGCCCTTTTTCTATGGAAATCGCCTCCATCTTGCACCACGGCTTTAGATGGCGCGGATCAAGCTCATAGAAGCCGTCCAGTTGCTTCTCGTTCCCCATCAGGGTCAGTTTGATGTCGCGTTCGATGAGTGCAAGGTCTGATACCAACCGGCCGTTCGGATCATAGTCACCGCAGTCAATCATCAGAACGTCCTTGGGGTTTGCAGGGTTCACTAGGCAATTGCGGGGATTGGGGTCGCCATGAATATCGCCGAGAGCGACATGAGGCAGGCCCGGCGACCTAGCGCCAAGCGGACGATGTGCAAGACTCTCAACTCGGAGCCGGCAATCTTCCCATTCCCTGTTATCTCCCCAGATTGCCGGCCCGTACCGGTCCAATTCGCTACTCGCCCGGAGAATGGTAGTAAGCTGCTGGTCTGTGACGTAGAATGGACAGCCGCTTTGCCGGCCGCTCGCGAAGGGCGGTTCTTTTGAATAAGCCGCAACATGATCGGGCTGAAGGATCTCCAGGATTCGCTGGAGCGCCGACTCTGCGTCCAGTCCCGTCTCGGATTGGCAATACAGTTCCTTGAACGTCTTACGCTTCGTATCCCCAGAAGCGGAGACGTAGCACACCGGAAATACAGGGGGCCGCTCCAACTTCACGGGGGGGAAAGCCTCTGCCTGTTCGTTGGCCGTCTTGCCGAGCCCGGGGACGTAATGAAGCGAAATGTGCGCGCCCTTGCTCCGGAGCCACGCACAGGCGGCGTCGTGTTGACTGATTTCCTTCATGAACCTGTCGCGGCTCGAAAACAACTTCAAGTAGTACTCCCCGTAGTTTGTACCATCGGGTCGGGCCAGCACCCGGACCAGTGGGTCGCCGGACCATCCACCTCCAACCGGTGAAAGCGTCGGACCGTTTTCCAGGGGGAAGTACTTTCGCAACACGAGATGGAACTGGGCCTTACCTATGTCATGGACGAGTTTACTTATCGCGGGCTCGCGCGGGTTCTCTACAGCCTCGATGTCTGGCATTTCGGGCAAGGTGAAGCGGAGGTCAGCAAGGGCCTTAGTCAACTCTCCCGAATCAGCCAGACCGTCGGGATTTAGCAGGGCCGCAGCAGAATATTTTTCTCGGACTGACTGTTCCACCGAACTAGCCTCGAAAGGGGGGCGAAGAATAAGGACGGGACACCTGCCCGCGTTCCTTTCGCGCTCCCACCTCCGAATGTTGCGAAAGACCCTTTCGCTCTGGCCCCCACGGGCGGCCCATTCCAGCACGATTAAATGCGCTGAGCTGACGTCCTCCGGACGAAGTGATCCGGCTTCCGCCGCACCCCAGCGAACGAATGCCGTACTGCACCAGAACGAATCCCTGAGGGTCTGCAAATAGCTCGAGAAGGTACCACCCCCACCCTTCGCGCCAATGTAGACAGCACGCCTGAATGCCGTTGCCAAATTGTTCATAGGAGGTTCTTCTCCAGTTCGGGTAGAAACCTTGGCCCAGCCCACCATTTTATGCTCGACGCCTAACTTCCTGGCTACAGCCCGACCACCGCCAGGACGCGCCCTCAAAGCGGAGCACGCGTCTCCAAGTTCCGCACAGCCTGGCTGATCAAGCAGCCACTTTCCTCACCTCCAGCCACCACTGCGACCTTCATCGGCTACCTCCCAGATCCGGGATGCTCAGGCTCGCAACCACTCCCCGGGTGCCGTCGTCTCTGGGCCGGACGTCGATGGTTCCGCCCAGATCAGTCATTAGATGGCTGGCGATGAACAGGCCCATCCCGCGATGCCGGGGATCGTCTGGGTGAGTTGTGAACCCCTTTTCGAACAGCTTTTCCGCCACCTCTGGACTGAGGCCATCGCCATCGTCCCGGATGGTGATCACAGCGCCTCCTTCCTCCCTTGTAGCTGAGACCTCCACCGTCTCGGAATGTGCTTCCAGAGCGTTGCGGACGACCTCATGCAGACAGGCCCTCAAGTCTGCCGGATAGGTACTGATTTCTATAGGCGCCTTGGTGGTGTCGGAGATTCTGACCTCAGCTCCGTACAGTCTCGGCAACGGCTGAATCAAATCGCTGATCAAATCAACCTTGGAGGGAGGGCTAGAGGCCACATCCGACGTGCCGACGCCTCCAGTGACCCAGTTGATCTCCTTCAGGAACCCATCCCACAATGCTTGGCTCGCGGAGCGGATTTGTGCGGGAGCGTCTGTCACTGACGTCGGGTCGCCACTTTCCAGAGTGCGCGCGATGTTGTCTAGGCCATTCCGGCTCTGCCGGATTAGCTTTGCCAGCTCGCCCACATAAACGCGGAGCGCCTGCGAGCGGAGGAGCCTCCAATACTCGTGCCTAAGGTACTCCGCCTGCTTGAACGACGGCACTCCCGTATAGGCATCTCGGATATGGGACACTATCTGCTCCCAACTTTCGGTTTTCTCCACGAAATCGTTCGCGTGGAAATCGCTGATAGCTTTCACCGCATGTCGAACATCACCGTGCGCGGTTAGGACAACAATCGCGGCCTCTGGTTGCAGACTACGCAGCCGGGGCAGCCAAATCATCCCTTGATACTCTCCCTCCGGCCCTTGCTCGGGCTTGAGAGAGTAAATTAAGTCCAAAAGCACGATGTGGTATTGCGCCTCACGAACCATACTGTCAGCATCGGCCTGACAGGTGGCTTCCGCGATGGCCAGATCGTCCCACTCCTCGCCGGTCAGTTCCTTCGGTCCCGCTCCCCGCAACAGGGTCCGGAATTTCTTCAAGTCGTCGGGGTCGTCTTCGACCACCAAGATATTAAGTATTCTCGGAGTTTTCATAGATTCTCCAGCTAGTCTTGCCCGGTGCTCCCAGCACCAGGAAGAGCAATTGTGACTCGAACACCGCCGCTTTCGGGTGAGTCCATGTTCAACGTACCGCCTGCTGCTTCTACCGCCTGCCTGGCAAACTGAAGGCCCAAACCGAGGTGTCCTGTCTGGGGCCTCGGGATGGAAGGAGATCGGAGGATGCGATCAATTTCTTCAGTCGTGAGTGAGGGGCCCGTGTTGTGAATTCGAATGTAGACCCAGCGATCGTCACTACTAGGGTCGGTAGCAACAGTGAGCACTCCCTCCCCTTTCATGGCATCGAGTCCGTTGGTGAGGATATTCACCACTGCTGCGACGATCGAATACATGTTTACAAAGACTTGCCTTTCGAGGTCGTTGCGTACAACCAGTTTGATCGACGCTTTTGGGATCTGGAGATCAACGACGCGCAACGCCTCACGAACGATCTTACGCACTGAAACCACGGACTGAGCCAAACTCCCTTGCTGCCGGAGACGTTCTATCGAGTCCATGCATTGCTTCTTGGCGCCTTCGATCTCGTGTAGCGAAGGCTCGGGATCCTCGGTTCGGAACATCCGAATCATGTCCACAGCCCGCTGGATTCGAGTAAACGGCCTCATTAGATCGTGAAGCGCGAACGCCCCGACCAGACTGGCAGCGCCGATCCTAACGGCGGTGGCAAGCTCCTGCCGCAACTCGGCCATCGACGCACTGTGATCACGGCTGGAAAGGGCAGCGCCCAGCAGCCCAGCGACATCCTTGGCCGCCTCAATTTCCACCGGATCGAAGGAGCGATAAGGATGGTCGGCCTCCTCGGCACGGTTGATGAACGCCAGCACACCTCGCACGGACCGTTTGGCATCGACAATTGGGATTGCGTACATTGTGTGGATTCCCGATGAGTGGGGCCACAGTTCCCCAATTTGGCCTTCCTCGTCCGTGACCTGGACTTCCTTCCCGTGTGCGACAAGGTCGCTCAGCAATGGAAAAGAGGTGAGCGGAACAGGCGGGGAAACGAGCTCGCTGGAAACCGGCGAAACTGCTCCGAGGCTTACACTGCCGCCCTGCACGACGTACATGCAGACGCGCTCGACATGAGAGGCGTCACGGACCAGATCCAGGGTGTGCTGCCAGTCCTCTTGCGAGGTGGCACCCAATAGGTTTTTGGCCAATCTATCCACAAATCTGTCCATCGCCAATCGTTGGCGGAGTTCCCGGTCGTTTTTCAGTGTCATCACCCAGCCACTGATGACTTGGCCAACATCTACGAGTAAGTTCTCCGCCTCTTCGTCAAAGCAGTCGAAGCGGGCCCCGTGATCCCGATAATAGCCAATCTCCAGAACCCCGACCGGTTCCTTCCCAACAGTCAGTCTTACGCCGATCCTCTGCCCGCAGTCGCCGACCACGCCGCGATGCTCCGGTGGTTCAATGTAGTCGTCGTATTTTTGACGTGCGTTTTCCGCGCCCGGGACCTCGTGGGAGCAGATCAAGGGCCGGGGTTGTTGCGCAACCTGTCCCACTAGCCCCTCCCCCAGCCGGTAACGCGCTTTATAATCGAGAGGGGCATGCCACCGATAAGCCACCTGCAAGACGAGTTCTTGGCTTGGTTGATGCCAGATGAAAAGAGAGGCCCAATCTGCATGAAGGTAGTGGCATATTGAATTCAGGAACGATTCGAATCGCTGGTTCACCGAGTACGCTGTGCCGGCAGGTTGCGACTTCATGCCATGCAAGGCGTGCTCCTGAAGCCAGCCCGATTGTTGGTGCGCCTCCGCAAACAGGCGTGAACGGTCCCAAACGCGCGCCAGTTGCGCTGCCACTTTGGCGCACTCCCGGACAAGTACCTCCCGCTCTTCCGAGAAGAAGTATTCGAAACTGCTGTCGATGATGAGCGAGCCCAGCAGCAAGCCTTTGAACGTGACAGGTAGAGTTGCGGTCGCTTCGAAGCGGCTCAACTCGTCTTTCAGAGCCTGACCGTATTCCTCGGCACGTTCCGCTGGGGCGAGCTTCCAGCGCACACTCTCCGCCTCCGCCTTCGAGGAGGTGACCACGCCGCCGTCGTTGAGGACACGGGTGCTGCAAGCTCCCTGTGCGCCGCTATAAACCACTTGGCGTGCTTTGGGGTAGATTTCCGTCAATTTCGGAGGTCCAGAGTACCCGACCAACTCGAACCCACCATCAGGGTCATCGAATTGGATGAGCCTCATGTGAACCGCATCCGCCCCCAACAGCCGCCGGATTTCATCGCAGAAGTGTTGGAACGGGCCGCGATCTGCACGCTCGGCGAGCGCGGTTTGGAGCGCGTGCTCGGCGGCGCTGAGGATCCCTTCCAGGCTCTGCTGCCTCTCCCGCTTCATTATCGATTCCAGAACGACACCGAGACGCTGAACATATTGCACCCATTCGCGGAACTCTTCGCGATCCATCTTCTTGTCATCGGGGAAACTTGCCTGGAAGGTGCCCAGTATCTGCCCAGTGCTGCCCAAAATCGGGATCGCAATCTGGACTTTGAACTTGCCGACCCTGACCGCATCTTCCTTGAAGTGGAACCTTGTGTCCAGCGAATCCGGGACGAAGATGGCCAATCCGGTTCGCACAATGAGAGCGAGAATGTCCTCGCGCTGCTCTGGGTCAGGACCAGCAATTGAAGGCACCAAGTTGAGGTCTCCGAGGATGGGGATACACCACGGCTCTAAATCAGCGGGGTAGCTGCCCCCCTTCGACGCCGGGGCCTCCCGGCTGGTCATCTCCGAGACTTTGATCCACTCGTGCGGCGAGCCTGGTGGCTGATACGGCCGCCCGAAGCCGGCGCCGAGGATTCGCCGCAAGCGGCGATCCAGCAAGCAGATCTGCCCGCCCAACGAGCCCGCTGACACAGCCCCTTCCAACGCTTTCTGCATGACCTCTGACGACGAGGTGCAGTTGGACAATTCGCTCGCAGATTGGGCCAGACGGCGGTTGATGATGCGCCCGGCCGCCCGCTCTGAGAGCCGGCCGACACTGCAATGGAGCCAGCAGGAAGCGTGATTCGCGGCAGGTCCGGGGCCGTTCGTGTGAGCAAATTCGGCCGCACTGAGACCCACCAGAATCTTGGCGTGTGGGTACCGGGCAAGAACCTCGGCTGTAATCGCCCTCCAAGCGGCATCGGTTTCGGGATAATGCCTGTACAATGCCCGGCAGACAAACCCGAGGAGAAAGATGGAATCATCCCCCCTGGCGCCTTCATCATCGAGAATGCCCTCCACAAGGCGGCGATAAAAGGCCATGCCATCGCTGTCTGCGACTTGCATGCAATACAGGCGGTCGCCGATCGAAACTTTCCGATCCAATCGGATCCTGCCAGATGTGCCCGCAACCACCCCGAGAGCCAATACAATTCGGAAGCCGCCTGCTGAGCGGAGACCAAAGACTGGCTGGCCGTTGAACAGTGGCACTTGGTCCCGCAGAGTTTGGAGGCGGTCCGCCGCGGGCTCCTGATCTAGAATGTCGACCTCCGTTCCTGTCTCGTTGCTCCCCGCCAACTTGTCCACCGATACTCGCGGCTCCAACAGGTGCTCAAACGGATGCTGGAAAGCCGTACTGATCGTCAGGTCGCTCTCGATAAGTCCGACCGCCACTCCCGACTCCAGGCACTCATCGTCGGCAAACTGGTAGCCCGTCGTCGCATCCAGCGCATTGGCGGACGAAGCCCCGTAGATCGGGTAACGTTGCTTGAAGGCGGCGCCTACCTCCGAGTGGAAGTCGCCGTCGCGCATGTGGAGACCATCAGCTTCCGAGGAAATACCGGGGAACATGGCAAGAATGTAGCGATCCGCCGAGGCGCCGAGCCGTGGACTCAGATTGCCTTCCAATCTCCCCACGAGTTCTTCGAGCTGCCTTCGCCGCTCGTCATCCGTGCCTATGGAGAAAGGTTGCTTGACATGATCGACAGCCGCCCAGAATTCATGGGAACAGTAAAGCGCGAGGGCCACGCCGTGATCCACGAATCCATTTGGATGCGACGAGCAGAAGACCTTCGCCATGCAGCCTCCGATCAGAGGCACATCGCGATGAAGGACTTGTCGAAGTGCATTGCGCACGTGCCGGGGCAAATCCCGGCCGGGATCGCTCCAGTCTTCTGTAGCGAGAAGTAAAGCGAGGCGGACCGGGAGTTCGCGATACCGGCAATCGTTCAGCGCCTGGCTGACCAGCATCTCCGCCACTTTGCCGATGTCCGCCTCGGTCCCTAAGTCACAGCAGGCCGATAGTCCTACATCCAGCAGGCTCTCCGGCATGTTATGCCTCCTCACGTCATTTCGGCCGTCGGCCACAACGTTTCCGCTGCCGGACATTCTACTCCCGTCTCCTGGCCGATGCTAGACTCCACAGCAGTTGGCGTTTGCTTCTGCGAATTGGGCCCCATTCGCTTGAACGGAAGCAAGCAGTTTCGGATCCGGAAGACGGGTCTCTGGAAGGCATGGCGAGTGTATGACGACTGATTCGGCGAGCGTAGTGTTTTGTTATCACCTGTTATCATATCGTCCTCCTTACGAGTCGCTTGGACTCGTCCACTGCCACTTGAGCGTGCACGCCGTGCTCCATACTTGTTGGTTCGTTGCGAATTATGTAACTTGCTGTGAACGCATGAGATGACTGCCTATGCGCGGACTGGTTTTCCAAGTGATGCGTTGTGTCGGCGGGGAGCGGCTCCCCTGCTTGGGGACAAGTTCCCCCGCTGTCAGCGTGACGAGGCACGCGACACGGCGCGATAAGGCAAGCCCCTCTGCCAGCGAGACAGCGCCTAAAGACAACGGTGGCCTGTCATGTTGATGTTCGACGTCATTCCCGCAATGACCACTCGGATTTAGAATCAGGGAAGATTCAGGGAAGACTCAGGGCAGGGAAGCATCGGTGGAGAGCGAGAACTTCAATCGCGCGCCAGCACTCTGGGTTTCTTCTGCAAATGCCAGAACGTGGAGGTGGGGCAAATTCCCCCGCCTCCACAAGAAGAGGGGAAGTCCGCAAGTGGAACACACGAGATGTCAGATCAAACTGTAAACCATTGAATATAAACGCCTTGCTAGTTTGGAGGCGGGGGGAGTCGATCTATTCACGGCTATTGAAAATACGTAACTTATTGAATTTTAACGACGCACAAAACGCTGACGTCTCCCAAAACACGCCAAACTGGAACGTAACTGGAACATCGCTTTTTCTTCGCCCATTAGTCAGATGACCCGTTCCTTTTGTAGTGTCTGATTTGTAGGTCCTGCGGTCGTCGCCTGCTGGGCAAAAGCGGATTCGTCGGAAATTGATTCGTCGGAAATTGTTGGCTGCACTTGCAAGTGGAAGTATAATACCCGGCGATAGCGCATTCGTAAGCCCTCAGCGCCCGGATCACTGAGTGGCCACCAAACCTCGTGCAGTCTGAACTAGCCAAGGAGGAATTGAATGGTGGCGCCAGCAAAACAAATTGATTGGAGTGAGGCTGCCAGGATCTTCCCAGTTGGCTCGCGACATCCCGGCCGAGTGAGAAGCGTCTGGCAAGTAGGCGCTTTAGTCGAACTGTCCGGTGGCCTCAGCGGGATCGTCCGCAATGCGGAACTCGATTGGGATCGCCAGATTCACGACGCCCAGGAAGTTTTGAAACAAGGGCAGACAATCAATGTGCAGATCCTGGAAGTGGATCCGTTGCGGCGGCGCATCATGCTGAGCGTCAGGCGGGCAATCTGGGATCCATGGTTGGAGCACGGAAAGAAGTACACCGAAGGGAAGGTCGAGCGAGGCAAGGTGGTCCGTTTCGGGCGGGAGGAATTACTCATCGAGTTTCCGGACCATGTGGAAGGCGTGCTCGCGCGAAAGGAAATTCCTTGGGAAAGGGCGGAGGAGTTCCTGGAGATTGGTGACTGGGTGCGGGTGGAGGTGATCGAGCGCCTGGAAGCCAGTCGAGAGGTTCGAGTAAGCATGAGGACGGTGCTGGAGAAGATCGAGCGGGAAGTCGCCGAGAGGATTGGCGCCCGCCGCAGGGAGATCCTGGACTTGGACAAGGCTCCGAGGTCAGCGCTGCCTCACGACGCCACTGCTGCAGACCATCAGGACCCAGCAGAATCTGGACAACTCGCGAGACTGTTACCGTATGCCACGCGCTTGCTTATCGTGGACGACATGGCAGGTGAGCGTGAAGAACTGCGGACCATCTTGCGGGATTTGGGGTACGAGCAAACCGACGACGCGAGCGGACCTGACGAAGCCATCGATCTGGCGACAAGGAACGATTACGATCTCGTACTCATGGACATGATGATGCCGGCGGAGGACCGCCAAGCGGGTTTGCGCGCCGCCCGCGCAATTAGGCAGTTGAAGCCGACCACGGCGATTGCCTTGGTAACCGGCAACCAAATTGCCAAGAGCGAATTGCAGTTTGCGGAAGGAGATCTCGCGGGGATTATCAGCAAGCCGGTGTGTTTCGAACGGGTTCGGGAAGCCATGCAGAGATTCTCGGAGCAAGGGGAAGTAGGTTGGCCCGAATATCTCCCCACGCCACTGCAGGAAGAGGTACCCGCGAGCCTCAAGTTCATGGAACAGATTTTCCGCGCCGCGCACGAAGCCAAACCACTCGAACAGACGCTCCAGACGATTCTGGGAAAGCTGGTGGAGAACACCAAGGCCACCGCTGCTGCTTTGTTCCAATGCAACCGCCTAAACCGGGTCATAACGATGGAGGCGTCTGCCGGCATCAAGGAGGAGGACTATCAGCGCTGTAAGCCGAATCTTCATCGAACTCCCGTCACGGACCTGATCTACTGTCCCGAGCTTCCGATCTTCGCCGCAGATATTGAGGCGACCGCCGAAGGCAAGTTCCGTTATTTACTGGGTATTTTGGGAGACCGCCGGGCGGATGGGACGTGGCCGCTGAAATCATGCCTGGCCGAGCTCGTTACCGAGCAGTTCGACTCAGTCTATGTGCTGTTCCTGTTCGGTGGGCGCGTCAACCAGTTCACGCGAGACCACCAGATCCTCCTGCGCGCCGCGAGTGCGACACTGGCCTCCGCAATTACGCAGCGTTGGGTGATCGAGCAGATCGCCTCCGAGCGCAAGCTGACGACCCTCGGAGGCGTCGTCAGCTCCGCGGCCCACGAGCTGAAGGGAAAGTTGAGCGCCTTGGAGGCGGTCAACGATGTAGTGAGAGCCTGGCGGCAGTTGCGCGCGGATCCGGGTTGCCTCAGCGACATGAAATTCGTTAACGACATGGAGGCGCGGGTGACTCGCATGGAAGTGGCCAAGAAAGGAATGAATCGGGTGGTGGAGCGGCTCCTGGGCTGGATCCGAGCAGAACAAGTGACACGTGTGGAAGTCAAACCGTGTTTGGACAGCGCCATTGAAACCTGCCGCGAAGAGGCGTGGCGCAATGATGTCGTCATCGATCCCGATTGTGATGACTACGTACCGGCCGTGCTCGGGAACCCGGTGGACCTGGAGCACGTGTTCCTTAACCTCATCCTGAATGCCGTACATCACATGAAAGGCTGCGGGCGCAGAGGGGGAATCGTCACCATCCGTACGGAGCAGGAAATTGGGGCGAAGCTTCCCGTAAAAGTCCGCTTTGAAGATACGGGACCAGGTATTCACTCGAGGTTTCTCGACACCACACTGTGGGGAGAAGAGCGAATCTTCCAGCCGCTATTTACGACGAAAACCAAGGGTACCGGTATGGGGTTGTACCTGGCGCGTGGCCTGCTTGCCAACATGGGTGGAGTGGTGAGGGTCGAGCGCACCGAGATTCGCGCGGGAACGACGTTCCTGGTCGAGTTGCCCGCATAGGGAGGAGACTGGACTTGACACCAGAACAACAAAAACAGCGAGTCTTGGTTGTGGATGATGAAACGGAGGCGCGGGAACAACTGTCACAATCGGTGACCGAGGTGGGATGCGAGGTCGAACAGGCGCAAAGTGCCGAGGAGGCGCTGGAGTTGGTGCGCTCCGCCGACGGCCGATATGACTTTCTTCTGATGGACCAGTTCTTCCCCAACGGATTGGACGGGATTTCGGCAACCAAGCATATTCACACATGGTTCCCGGACCTCCGAGTCATCATGTTGAGCAAGTATGGTGACGCAGAGTCGGCCCGCGCAGCCCTGGCCGCCGGCGCCTACCGCTACATTTTCCGGCCTTGCCCCGACAGCGACATCATCTCGGTGATGCGGGCGGCGGAGGCCGTCCGCGAATTGCAGGAAACTCTCAGGAACCCACCGCCCATCTGGAGCATTATCGAGCAAGCGGGCATCGGCGTCAGCATTATCGACCGGACGTACCGGATCCTGTATACAAACGCTGCCCAGCGTAAGATGTTGCAGTTGGACCCCAAGACAGGCGGGGTGGGCGGGATTTGCTGGGTGGAGTACAATCACGATCTCAAGAGCACGGCGCCTTGCGTTTGGTGCCCGACAAAGCCAGCGATGGAAGATGGCGCGCCCCACACCAGGATGACCGTATCTGCTGTCGGCAATGAGCTTCGCTATTTCCGGGCCGTAGCCTCACCGATTAGATCGCCGAGCGGCGAGATCATTGCAGCCATCGAGTTTTCAGAAGACATTACTGAACACTACAAAGCTGACAAGTACGTTCTGGAAGCGCACGAGACAGAAATGCGGTTGCGGGCGGCGCTAGCGCGGATCCGAGCTTTGGGGTATTCCAGGGCCCGCCTCTATGAACTGTCGGAGGATGGTACGCTGCTTCGGTTGCGCGTGCAGCTGGGTGGGAGCGAATTCCCAGACCTTGTACTCCCGGTCGCCGAAGACGAGTATTCCCAGGCTACGCTCAAGAAGAAGGCTCCACAGATCTATCACTGGGGTCAGTACGGCCCAACGCTCTTTGATGGCCTCTTCGATTGGCAAGGCGTCGGGGAGTGGATTGAAGTCCCATTAATTGCCGGTGGCCAATGCTTGGGGAAACTCACCATTGACAACAAGATCATACGCAAAGTGCCGCCGGGTCAAGCATCGCCGGTTCTCCAACGATTGACGCACGCGGATTTCGAAGAGCTTTCCCGGCTTGCCGCTTATGCGGCGCGTGAGATCGCAAGTGAGCGTGAGGCCAGGCGAATCAAGGAGGAGTCAGCGCGCCTGCGCGAACTGCACCGCTTGCTCGAGTTGGTGGCGCGCCGGAGTGATCTCCAGGAGGCCCTCCAGGAAATCGTGCAGTCCGCTGCCAAACTGACCTCCGCCGTCGGGGCACACTTGCGGTTGTTGGACAAAGGCAAGCTGGTAATGACGGCCGGAATTGGACCGTACTATGAATTTGCGAAAGACTCTCGCCAAGCTGTATCAGTGGATGGTGAAACCTCGAAATCAGCGCAAGCGTACCGAACCAAGCAGCCGTCACTACTGGAGGATGTGGCTGAAGCAGACTGGCACATCAAGTTCAAGGAAGCGGGCACAGACCCCAGGCAGAAAGCTTCCCTCGAGGAGATTCAATCTTTCGCGTGCTTCCCGATTATGCTCGAGGGAGAGGTGGTTGGGGTTCTGTGCCTCCAATCGACAATGAAGGGTTTCTTCAGGCCGTCGGTCATCGAGGCCGTGCAGGATTTCGCAGCGATGATTGGCCCAATGATTCAGATCGACAGGTTGATCACGGAGCTCGAAACGGCCAAGGAGCAACTGTCGGTGGCCGGCAAGGTGGCCGTTCACCGGCTGCGGAATCCGAATATCGCCATCCAGACATGGGTCGAACTCATCCAAAAGCGCCTCAGGGAAGGGCGGCTCGATCCCAAGTTCCTGAAGGAGAGCGCGGAGGCGATTGAATCCGACTCGAAGCGAATTGCTGGAATCGTGCGCGACCTGGAGCGATTCTTGAAGGGACCGATGGTTGAGACTCCCGCTTCAGCCATCGACGTGAACCGAGTTCTGCAGGAGGCAATCCAGGGAGCGGTGGCCAGCCGGCCGCAGGTCGAAGTCGTGTGGAGGCTCGCGGAAGGGTTGCCCTATGCGCGCTTGGATGGACGCGCCCTGGGTGAGATCGCCGAAGAACTGACCGTAAACGCGTGCAATGCGATGAAAGATCAAGGACGCTTGATCATCAGCACGGCGCTGGCCTCGGAAGAAGACCCGCGGCCGCGGGGTCTCCTGGCTGCCTCACAGTTTCTGAAGATCACATTCACCGACACTGGCCCAGGAATCCCGGTTGAGAAGCGCGAATGGGTTTTTGAACCTTTCAACACTACCTACGCCGAGGGTTCAGGTCTCGGACTGGACGTCGTGCGCAAGCTGGTGCCAGAGATGGGCGGGGCAATCTGGATCGAAGGAGAAGAGAGGCAAGGCGCCACATTTATGCTGCTTCTCCCCACAGAGCCTCAGGAGGTATATCGTAATGGCCAGAGTACTAGTGGTAGATGATAACGCATCGTTCTGTAGGGCACTCGGGCTCCGTCTTGAAGACGCTGGATGTCTGGTTGACACGGCCGCCAGCGCCGCCGATGCGATCAAATGTATAACCGGGAACTACGACGTCCTGGTCGTGGACATGAGAATGGAGACGGAAGAGAGCGGGCTGGAAGTACTTCAATCGGCCAAGAGTAATGACCGCTTCTGCCAGGTCATCGTGCTAACGGCGTACGCGGAATTGAACAATGCTCTGAAGGCGATGAGCATGGGGGCGTTCGCGTACGTGCTGAAGGAAGCAAGCGAAACGGAAATGGTGCTCCAGCAGGTGAAACGAGCCGTAGACTTCCACGCCGTGATGAAAAACCTGGAAGCGTCGTCCAAAGCGATCAAAAGCGTACGGGAGCTATTGGAGGGGGTCGTGCCGTTGCTCCAAAAAAGCGTGGCACAGCTGGGTATGGTCCGCGATGGGCAGGATAAGTTGTTGTCTACGCTTCTTCTCGGTGGACCGCAGGAGGGAAATCCGCAAGCATGACTACCCTGGCGCATCTGACCGACCCGGACATTGTTGCCTTATCGGACGAGATCAGGAGCAGCCGACTGGAGGTAGCTGCCCCCGATTTCTTCACTTCGACCAAGCCCTCGAACCGCGAGGGCGAACTGGAAGTGTTGCGCCGCTGGAATTCCCACAGCCCGATGTTGAATTCTGAGTTCGGAGGCGGGTACTTTCTGCGGTGGAGCGGGAGAGGCATAGTCATCGATCCAGGGTGCACGTTTCTGGAGGTATTCCGTCAGCCGCATGGACATTTACAGGGCGGTAAATTCGTCACGGCGACGGAAGCGCACTGCATGGATGATATTGATCTGGTCATCGCCACGCACGACCACGCCGACCATTGCGAAGACCTCTCCATATTACTGATTCTATTGCGAGCCTACAACAAGTGGAAGGAGAAGCGGGACGGGGAGAACTATGATCCTCACAAGATCGATCTGGTTTTGAGTCATGGGGTTTATTTCCGCAACCACACGATCTTGGAGCATCCCGATAATCGGGTCTTACTGAACGTGTGCAAGGTGCTGCCCACCCGCCGTGTTTCGCCTGAGATGGATCAGCACTGCCTCGGGGCAAAGTACAAACTGGAAGTAGATTGTATAGGAACGAAGCATCGCGAGATCTTGGGCGACCACACCGGCTTTGGGCTCCGCTTGGAACTGCAAGGCGCGGATCCGCATTTCACGATCTGCGACAGCGGCGACACGGCGTTCAACCAGGGTCTGGCACGACAATACGACGGAGCGGACCTTCTTATACTCCACGTCGGCACCCTGGAGGACTTGGCGAACCCGAAACCCGGGCGAGGCGAACACCTTTGCTTTGACGGGGTCGTGAATGTGCTCAAGGACCTTGCCACACGACCAAGATTGGTGCTCCTGGGTGAATGGGGCGAGGAGTTTCGAATCCCGGAAGCGCGCATGCGCTTTACCGAGGCGGTCAAGCGCCACGTGCCGCCCGAATTGCAGATTTTACCCGCCGATCTCGGCATGCGAATTAAAATACCAGAATGCCGAGTGTGGTGCGACGATGGTGCCTTTCACCCTCCGCAGGACGTAGAGGTCGAAGACGTAGGCCAGTGGCTGAGGTACCACTGCTGAGCCATTCCCACCTCGTTTTGCTGACTTTCCGCGACCCTTTGCCCCTGACGAACACTACAGAACTTGGTTTCCCCGACCCGTCGCATCCGATCTCGCCGCCGCACGTGCTTATCAGCGGGGTATCACAAACTTCATTCTGGTGTAAGACTGGGCACCTGGACCATGGGGGAACTTCGGCCCCCGGGTCTTAGGAAACCTCAGAAGGGCATGGAACCCTGGTCCAGCCGAGACACGGGTCCCGTCCTACAAATGACTTCGTGGAGGCGGGCGATTTTCCCAGCCTCCATCAGAGGAGGCGAGATCTGTAAGTGGAACACACCGGCTGTCAAGCTTAGCTTTAATCTAATGGAAATAAACTACTTATAAATTTGGAGGCGGGGGGAGTCGAACCCCCGTCCGAAGAGCCGAACGGTCAGGAGACTACATGCTTGTCTCGTTCGCTTACCGCTTTCGCCAGCGGCCCTAAGGAACGGGCAACAACGAACCGCCG
>Ga0187873_1001996_pt1 | contig 16120 bp, 19 predicted proteins | sample June2016WEW_16_1_2_FD_133012 | JGI IMG/M metagenome (GOLD analysis project Ga0187873, IMG submission 133012) | Peatland microbial communities from SPRUCE experiment site at the Marcell Experimental Forest, Minnesota, USA - June2016WEW_16_100 | ecosystem: Environmental > Terrestrial > Soil >... | reverse complement strand
GTGCTCGATTAGCAAGGCACTGTGGCGTTGGTGCCAACGCGAGTGAATTTTGATTCCGCCCCGCGTACCAAGAAATGTCAATTCAACCGCTTCTTTCTTTGGTGTCACGTCGGTCGCCCAGTACGATGTAGGCTGCGCAGGCTGCACAAGCCTGCTCGATTCCGACTAGACTGCAGGACTGCTATGAAACGTCGCCACCAGCTCGGCGTCGTCTGATTGGTCGCGACAGCCCGATCACAGCCGCTCGATTTCGAATTCCTCGCAGGAATAACCGAGCATCGACAGCCCTTCCTCCAGAAAATCGCTCACAAGCGGTATGCCAAGCAGGTATTCGGCCGTGCGCTGATTGTGCGCAAGGGCGGCTTCCTCGCGCACCGTTGGCCAATCGCTGGCAGAATAGTCGTTCCGCCCCAGCCAAGCCAAGGCCACGAGATCGATCTGCTCGTCTTCCGACAAGGAATTGATAAGCGATGTAAGCTCCTCGACGACGGGATCGTCCTCATGCTCTTCAAGAACTGCGATGTCTTTGTCGTCCGAAGGGTTCGATCCCGGATCCGGCTCGGTCACTTCATCCTTGGCGTCGAATTCCTTGGCCTTGATGATAATGAAGCAGACTTTCTCTGGCGAGATTGTCAGCACGGACTCGTCTTGGTCGTTGGCGCCTTCCGTCTGCTCAAATTGCCCTTGCATGGTCATCACCTCAGTTGCGGCAGTGCGATGAATTGCAGCAGGTAGACGTCGTATCTTCGCGATACATCCGACAATACCCAGCGCGCAAAAAACGCGCCGTTCTTTGATCCAGATCAAGGCGCGGGACGGACCTATCTTGCTGAATGCATACTACCGTCGTGCTGAGGCAAGACTGGCGAAGTACGGCAGCGAAACGTCTACGGGCGCGGACCTGCCTACGCGATGAACCAACCTACCGATGACGCATGGCGGAGGGACCCGTGGCTATCCTGTCCGAACACCCCGTGAGGAGACTCCGGTCCGACGGATGGGAGGCGCGGGTTCCGCATGCATGCTTTCGCCTATAACTTGATGCGGTTTTAAGTCACATCGTTCGCCGGAACGAATAGGATAGGGCTAATGTCGTGCCCGAGACGACGCGGTCATTGAAGGGTCCACCAATGGAAAGCTTTCCGGTCGATATTGATGCCGAGCAAATCGTCCGCTGGATCATTGCAGAACAGGCCGCTACGCCCTCACCCTTCAAAACGACCGCGCGACGTACGATCGAGGTGCGGGAGATTCCAGAGCGAAGAGAGTTGCACCTCGGCGATGAAGAGCGGGGGGAGCTGAGCGAAGTAGCTACGATTGCAACATTGGAAGTCGCGCCGACGCACGCCAGCGACGGTTGGCTCCTGACTGTAACTGTTGAGGATGAAATCGGCCCGCGTGTTTCGGGGGGAGAAACGGCTACCGAGACGGAACAACAAATCGATCTAGGCACGTTCTACAATACGTTCATTCGGCCTGGGCGAGGGACCGCGAACGTGGTCGCCGCGGTGGATAGTTCATCGGCCAGGAGGAGTCTCACCCGCCTGCTCAACATAATCGAGCGAAACCAGCATGCCGTCGCGCGTCGCCCGTCGACGACCTGAGAGCTCCTGAACCGCAGCACATGTTCGGTCCGCTCCGCGCTCACTCGTATGACAGCTAAGCCTACCTGCGTCAGCTTCGCTGCGTGTTCAATATTTGAACGCAGTCGCGACCGAGAACGTCACGGCCGTCAAGGACCGTGCGTATTCCCGTTGTGGCGACTGTTCCTGCTGACATAAAGCGAAAAGCGCGGGTCGAGGCATCTCGGCAAAAGGCGGGTTCCGCTGGCTTAAGCGGCAATTCCTCAGGCAGCTTTCGATGGAAGGGGCCAAAGTGCTCTGATGTCCGCCGGCAAGGCATGACGGACCTGCTCGATTTCACCGGCCGTAATCTTGTCGGACAGAAGCGCGAACACGGCCGCAACGGCATTGGGCGTAAAGATAATGGGATCGGCCTTAAAAGCGTTGTCGATGCGCGCAATGAAGTCAGCTTTGCTGCGTTTCTTCACCGGTGTCGTGGCCGGCCGCCAGTGCTCGTAATAAGCGCCACGCAGGAGCTCAGGAAGTTGTGCCCCAAGCCCAGCCGCCTCTTCGACCATCACCCAGTCGCGCACTGTCTGCAGCACGGTTCGAAGCAGGCGGTAAGAACGGTGTTTGTTGTCCCATCCAAGTCGTGCGTCGAGGTCGTTGATCCAAATGTGTGTCAGCTGAACGGTGTGATCGATACTTTCGAGACCGACGGCGCTCATGACAGGCCCTCCGACATAAACATTTTGGCAGATTAAAGGATCTGCCTGATATAGCTTTGAGTTAGATCAAACATAAAAGGCCATTTTGCGCGCAGCACGGCTCATTTTTGGTTAGCTGACTGCATCATCAACGATCGCCGGAGTGCTCTGTAATTGCGTGCTCGTACATCGTCAGTTCCCAATTAGCACCAATTTCGTTATGGCGAAGCATATACAAGTTGCCGTCGCTCCCCCTGACCTTGAAGTAGCGATAGTCGGCGCCATGCCACTGATCGATGTTCTCGGCTATCTCGATCTGCCGGTTGTCGAAACGAATTCGGCGGACCTTTTCAACACCGTCTTGGTCCACATAGGTTTCTACTCGGACCTGCATGACGTAAATCCGCAACGCCCCAGCGCAGCTGCTTTCGCTCGCCAATGCACAGCCATTATCCCGCCTGAATGCGCGGAACCTGCACCGCCAATCCGCCGTACACCGGCGTCTCCTCACGGGAGTTCTGACAGGATAGCCGCGGGTCCTTCCCGCCGTGGTTTATCGGTCGATTAGTTCATCGCGTAGGCAGATTCGCGCCCACTGCTGTGCTTCGCCAATCTCGCCTCCGCACGACCGTAGCGTCATTATCCGCACCAACTGGCTGCCTGCTTTGATCTTAATCAAAACAATTTCGCGATGCTCATTTCTGTTGCCGATGGCGATGTCATACAGGAGTGACTCTCACGCAAGCATCCACCGCGGAGGGAGAGGAAGCATGCAGTCTACGCCTAGGGAGCGAAGGCCGAAACGGGGTCAAGAACAGAAGAAAACTGAACGACTGAGCCTGGAAGCGGCTCTTGAGGAGGGCCTTGAAGAGACTTTTCCGGCCTCCGACGTGGTGGCGGTGACAGAGCCACGCCGTCAGGCGATGCACGTGAGTGATGTTGAGCTTGCACGCTCTTGACCGGCTTGGATTGCACAGCCTTCCTGGAGTGGGCGCTGCCGTGGCTCGAGCTGCGTTGGCCCGGGTTTCGCAAAGTGCACCGTCAAGTCTGCAAGCGGCTCACGCGACGCATGGGCGATCTAGGACCGGATAATTTTGCCGCTTATCGGGCGAGGCTCGAAGCCGATCCAAAGGAGTTCCTCGACGAATGCTGCCACATCACAATCTCACGGTTCTTTCGCCACAGAGGCGTCTTTGAGGTCTTGCGCACACGCGTCCCGCCCGATATCGCAGCACGAGCTGCACGCGAAGAACGCAACATCCGGGTTTGGTCGGCAGGATGTGCAATCCGCTTTCGATCCGCCTTATGCGCAAAGTGTCCGGCTTTGATCCAAATCAACAGAAAACGACGCGTGTCGCCTGATTATTGGCTTCGCAGAAGCATTCGTCCCTTGCTCCGCTTTCGCGGGTGGAGTTTTGAAAGGCGTCGAAAAATGTACAAACGCATTTTGGTAGCGGTCGATGGAAGTGATACTTCGGGCTTGGCGCTTCAAGAGGCTATAAAGCTGGCAAAAGATCAACATTCGCTGCTTCGGCTTTTTCACGTTGTCGATCTGACCATGGCCTATTCGGCCATAGAGGCGCCAGATATTTTTGAATACCGGAAAGCGATGGAGGCGCTGGGCCAAAAGGTCGTCGCCGACTGTTTGGCGTGCACGCGTACAGCAAGAATTGAATCCGATTCGAAATGCGTCGTAATGTTCGGTAAGCACATTTACGATGTAATCGAAGAGGAGGCGACAGAGTGGGCGGCCGACCTGATCGTGATCGGGACCCATGGACGCAGGGGCATCCGCCGGCTGTTACTGGGCAGCGTAGCGGAGGGCCTTACGCGGGTTTCGAGCAAGCCGGTATTGCTCATTCGCGGAGCATGAAAAGCACGACTAGGTGGCTGGCAAAGAGGCTGAGTTTGTTGAGTGCTTGTACGGACCCTGAGGCTTGGATTTTCCCAATATACGGAGCCTGCCATCTGAGACCGAATTGACCTCATCCCCAACCCGTCAGTACCTCGCCCGACCCCAGCAACCTCCACGACTCATCATCAAGTCCGCCATATGTCGGCCGAAGCCAGCACTACACAGGCGAGTTCGACTATTCAATAGGCCATCGCTATCGCTGACGCGGCTTATTTGCGCAAGCTTAAGAGATAAGCGACTATCGCCTTCACTTGAAACTCAGTGAAGTTAGGAGTCGGCATGCCTTTTGGGTTATCTAATCCCTGATGTGTCGTGGTCAGGAAGTCTTGTAGTGACGCGGCATTGATATCCTTGCGTTGAGCTATTGATTCAAACGACGGCGCGGGTGGGTCCAACGTTGGTGCGTAAGGCTGGTCGAGCGCTGCGATATGACATTCCGCGCACAGCATGGTCGCCAGATGGCGGCCTTTGCGCACCTCCTCTGTCGTATTACTTTCTTGACACCAGGCTGGACAAACAGCCATCCAAAAGACAACGACCCATGCTGACACAGTTCGCATAGTCACCGCGAGTATTTCATCCAAGAACCGCCAAGTCGAGCGGCGATAGCCACCCGCCCATCCCAGCACCCTATCCGCATTCCTCGCTACGTAACAGCCAGATCAGACCCAAGGGGGTCGAAGATGCCGGTGCATCTCTTTGACCTTATTCTCTGCTGGTATGTCGCCTTGCCTATTTGATCGCACCGCGGCAACGTAAGGGTTTCCAGAAAAGAGTGGCGCGCTCTCGGCGCGAGGTCTTACGGCTTAATTATCTGCGGTGCCATCGAGCATCACGCCGACCGCAAGATTGGGCGCGCTCTTCCCTTTATTGATTGAAATCAAAATGATCGGCTGACATGCAGGTAGTCTTCCCTTCGACAAGGAGGCTTGCCATGCCGACTTTTATTATGCTGACACGCTTGAACCCGGACGCGGTTCGCTCACCACGAGGGTTGGAGCAGCTCGAACGCGACGCCATGAAGCGCGTGCGTGAGGAATGCCCCAATGTCGAATGGCTCAGCAGCTATGCCGTTCTGGGGCCTTGCGATTACCTCGACGTCTTCATCGCCAACGACATCGAAACGGCCGCTCGAGTGTCAGCCCTTATTCGCACGTTCGGTCACGCAAATACCGAAATTTGGACGGCGACGGAGTGGGACCGGTTCAAGGATCTGGTCCGCACGCTGCCGGGATCGGCCTAATTACGACCGAACGTTACCACATCCTCAACGGATGTGATCGAAACTGTTGAATGTAGAACCTGCCATCGGCGCCGTCGGATCAGGCAGCGCGTGGCAGCTGCGGAGTTGCAAGGCCGTGGACAGGAAGGCGCTAATCAACGGCTGGTACATCGTCGCAGCCGTATTAGCCGATGTTCGCGATCCAGAGCTGGTGGATCGAAAGTCAGCAGGTCGAAACAAATTCCCTATAGGCCACTTCGAGTAGATGATGGGCGTGGGATGGCTTCGACCCGCGTGACGGCATCGTGTTGCTCGCCGCGATCAATCGGCCAGAAATTCTGGATCCGGCGCTGCTGCGGGCCGGACGCTCGACCGCCAGGTGCTGGTCGATCGGTCGGACCGGATCGGCCGTGCAGCAATTCTTCGCGTACATGCGAAAGAGGTCAAGCTCGCCGAAGGTTTCGATCTCGATGGGATCGCGGCGCTGACGCCTGGCTTTACGGGCGTCGACCTGGCCAATCTGGTCAACGAAGCCGCGCTGCGGGCAACGCGGCGCGGCGCTGACGCCGTCAGCACAGACGACTTCACTGGTGCAGTCGAACGCATCGTAGCCGGCATCGAGAAACGCAGCCGACTGCTCAATCCGCACGAGCGCGAGGTCGTGGCCTATCACGAGATGGGGCATGCCATCGTCGCCACCGCCCTGCCCGGGATGGACCCAGTCCACAAGGTGTCGATGATCCCGCGCGGCGTCGGCGCTCTCGACTACAGCAGCGGCCGACCGAGGACCGCTTCCTGCTGTCGCGCGGCGACTTGGAAAACAGATTGGCCGTCCTTCTCGGCGGCCGGGCCGCCGAGATGCTGGTCCTCAATGAGGCATCCACCGGAGCGGCCGACGATCTCAACAAGGCGACCGACATTGCACGCGACATGGTGGCGCGCGTCGGCATGCACGACAAGCTCGGTCTCGTAACCTACGAGACGCCGCGCCAGACATTCCTCGGCGAAAACGCATTTGCCCTTCGCGGAACGCGAGTTTCGCGAGGACACGGCGCGAGATCGACTGCGCGGGGCGGGAGCTGACCACCGGCGCGTTCGAGAGGCACTGGGTATCCTGCGCAAGTATCGCAGCCAGCTCGAGCGCGGAGCGAAGCTATTGCTTGAGAAGGAAACGCTCACGCGTGAGGAATTGCCGCTATGCAAGAACTGCAGCCGCCCATCGCGGCCGCCAGCGGCATAGTGATCTGATGCGGCGTTTGCTCTCCTCGCCTGCGAGGGTTCGGGCTCACGCGCCCTCCATGTCTCCTCCATAGACGATTGGATAGGCTTGATTTTTGGGGCACTGGGCACCATTTCGGCGTTGAGGATGGTGCCGCGAACGCAGGCACCGGCCAGCCCTGATTTTCCCGCAATTACGGATCCGGGCCGCCCCGCACCGATGATCGTCGGGCTGGGGCTGAGCGCTTCGGTTGCATCAATGCCCATCCTCCAGGCCAAGCGTGCAGGAGCGCGTAGTTTTCATGTCGAAAGATTGTGGTGAGACAACATTATTGCTGGATGAGCCGCTTGGTGGCGATGAGGGGGGTTCGTTCCTTGAGCGCCCAGATCGCGCCATTGGACGCGGTGCTTTCGAAGCGCCGGTTTTGGATGAGGAGCCAGAATCGCAATTCCGCGCATTCGAGCCGCCGCCCTCCGACCGAATCTCTATCCCGACCAGCGCAGACGAAAGCGCGGTAAGCGGTCCGGCAGATGGGGGCGGCAACGAGCTTGCCTCCTCGAGCGCGACCGCGTCCGATGGCGCGTCTTTCTCTCGGGGCCTGCTCGACACCTATTTCCGTCAGATGGGCGACGCCGCATGGCTCTCGCGCGAGGAGGAGATTGCGCTTGCCAAGCGCATCGAGGCGTCGCAGCGGGCCATGCTAACGGACCTTTGCCGCGTCCCGATGCTCATCGAACGAATTGCCTTCTGGGGGCACGAGCTCGCCGAAGGGCGACTTCGTTTGGCTGATCTCGTCGATCTATCCGTTGCCGGAGCTGAGCCCGACGCGTCCAATTTGGCGCACGACCGCGATGCCATGACGGTTGGCTCTGAGAACGCAAATCCAGAGGCGCTCGCAAACGGAAGCGCCGAAAATGCCTCCGTCACGACGGCACGCCTGCAAACAATTATTACGCTTGCCGACGACATCGGCTCGTTGAGCCGAAAGCGGCTCGCGGCCGTTGCCCGCGGCCGCGATTTGGGCAAGAGCAACCGTGCGCGTCTGCACCAACTTACGTCCGGACTTGCCGATGAGGTAGCGGCGCTTCGGCTGCAGCCCGATCGCGTATCAGACCTGATTGAGGAACTGGAACGCGAGCAGCGGACGCTTTGCAGGATCGAGCAACGGCCGTTGGAAATTGCGCATCGCGCGGGTCTACCGGTTTCGGACTTCCGCGACGTCCTCGCCGAGGTCGGCAAAACCCGGCGAGAGATCAAGGCCGCGCGCGAGCAGATGGTGAAGGCCCACCTCCGTCTGGTGGCTTCGATCGCGCGAAAGTACCACCGCAAGAGTTCGCTGGACCTCCTCGACCTGATCCAAGAAGGCAATTTGGGCCTCATGCGTGCGATCGAAAAGTACGACTATCGTCGCGGGGTCAAGATTTCGACCTATGCTGTTTGGTGGATCCGCCAGTCGATTGCGCGCGCTATTGCCGACCAATCGCGCACGATCCGCATTCCCGTCCATATGACCGAGAACGCAGGGAAGGTGTTGCGTGAGCGGCGCCGGCTTTACCAGACGGAAGGACAAAACCCGAGTCCGGCCGACATCGCTGCGCGGATCGGGCTTCCCATCGCCCGTGTCGAACAGGTGCTGTCGATGGTGCAGGAGCCGACCTCGCTTGATGCTCCGGTCGGTGAAGACGGCGATGCAACCTTGTGCGATCTGATTAAGGCGCCCGATACTGTCGATCCGCAGGCGGCAGCCGAGGCCAGCGCTTTGCAGAAGATTGTTGGCGAAGCTCTTGCCGATTTGACCCCGCGAGAGCAACGCATCCTACGCATGCGTTTCGGTATCGGCACCACCGATCATACCCTGGAAGAGATCGGCAAGGAATTCGGTGTGACCCGCGAGCGCATCCGTCAGATCGAGGCGAAGGCGCTTGAGAAGCTCCGCGATCCGGCTCGCTCGCGCAAGCTCGCGACGTTCATCGACAATTGATCAGCCAATACAGGCTTATCATACAAGCGGTCACGAGAGGCGAGCGCGACGCATCACATCGCTGGGCGCCGCTTGTCATAGAGCCAGCCTTCTCCGTTGCATCGCGAGCAAACGTTGTCGTCTCGACGACCAGTCGCACGGCAATCCGGACACTCCGTCCATTCGTCTGCAGCTAACGCACTGCGAATGACGCCTGGACATTTGGCCCCGGAGGCAAGCGGCCTCGCACATTTCTTGCCGATTTGGTCAAACGCCCTGACAATTGTACGGCATCGGGGGCATATGCCGAAGGGGCGCTCACGCCTGGTGACGTTCAATTTTGCGCTATTCGACATCCGAGAGGCCCGAGCCAGAGGACGGGTTAAACAGCCTGATATCCCAAATATCGGCCTTCATTATTGACCCGGATCAAATCCGAGCTGCGAACGCTGCCGTTAGACTTAGCGCGACAGATAGGCGGTACTTCTGCAAGCATATGTCGCAGATAAATACGACGAAAACTGTGGCGTCCGAGGGCTTGCCGCACCAGCGGGTGCAGCACGCCGATGCAACGCGACGCGCATTGGAGCAAAGCGCGCTTTATTCGGAGGAACTCGGCATTGATTTGGCACGCGGAACAGATGCTGTGTACTTCCGCTGGTTTCTTGCAAGCCTGCTGTTCGGTGCGCGAATTTCGGAAACGACAGCCAAAAAAACCTTTCGCACGTTCATGCGGCATGGATTGATCACGCCGACCAAGATCGTGGCCGCCGGATGGGGCTTCCTCGTCTATCCCGTGATGCGCGAGGGCAGCTATGTGCGTTATGACGGGCGCAAGTCAACGCAGGTCCTGCATGACTGCGAGAAGCTCATCGCCGACTACGGCGGCAGCTTGGGCCGGCTGCATGAGGCCGCGCGCGATGCGCATGACCTTGAGGAAAGGTTGCTCGCATTTTACGGCGTCGGGCCGGTGACCACGAACATCTTCCTGCGCGAGCTACGCCCCTTTTGGCTCAAAGCGGATCCTGATCCGCTGCCGGCCGTGAAGAAGTTGGCGAAACGCCTCCACATCGATCTCGCGCGCTATAGACGGAAGAGCCTCACTTTCACCAGAGTGGAGGCCGGCCTTATCCGCCGCCGGCGTGAGTTCGCTCCAACATAGCTTCGCGGCCCCACAGACCAAAGATCGCCTAGTCGAACCAGGAGCTTGCTTGTGAAGGACTGGAACGTCGTCATCAGCGTTTACCAGGACGGGTTTCGCCGAGCGCGCCGCGCCTTGAAGGAATTTGGGCCGGTTGAACGAAGCCCTTACTACAACGTCCTTGTAATGAAGGTCGAGGATCCAACAGCGTTGCTTGAGGCCATCGAACGGAAAACCGAAGAAAGCACTGCGCTTTATGACGCGATCTCACGCATTGCGCCGGCGATGCGCACCGTCGAGTTTCATTCGATGGAAGAGTTCAGCGAGAGACTCAAACCGGTTCTGCTCGAGTGGTTGCCGCGCCTGACTGGAAGCTCGCTTCACGTGCGCCTGCACCGGCGTGGGGATAGACACGATCTGCCAACACCAGACGCCGAGCGTTCCTTTGACGACTTCCTCCTGGCTGCAACGGGCGCGGCAGGTGCGCCGTGCAAAATTTCCTTCACGGACCCGGACGCGGTCATCGCGATCGACACGGTCGACGATCGCGCCGGGGTTGGACTGTGGTCACGTAAAGATCTTGCCCGTCACCGCCTGCTGCGACCGGACTGATTGTAACGCCCCTCGCCTTCAGCACGAATGTCGCGGCTCGACGCTCACACGACAAGGCGCCGCTTGCTCGATCGAAATATCGGCTATGGCGAACTGGCCGATGGCCCAGGCATTGGTCATTAGATGGCTAGTCGCCCGCGGCGTCGTAAAGGTGGAAACGCCGGCCGCAAGCGACAGCGGTAGCAGCAGCTGATCAGCGAGATGAAGCTCAACCGCGCCAGCGGAGGCATGGTGTTCGCGCAAAGCAGCCACTGCCTCGTCGGCAACGGCTTCGGAGAGTTTACCAAGCCGGCCATAGCCAGAGAAGCTTGCTGCTATGTTCTCGTACTCGGCGACAAGAAAAATGCCAGCGCCCGGGCAGGCTGCCGAAACGCGCTGCGGCAGGATATTTATGGGGACACCGAGGTCTCCAAGGGATGCCCGTGCCCGATCCACCATGCGTTGTGGAATATGAGCGGGTAGATTTGCGGCGACCGCTGTGCCGGCGACCTGCCGCAAAGGGCCGCGGTCCACCACCTCGATGGGGTTAGGCCCAGGTGCGCCGCGGTCAATTCCGATTTCGCAAGAGATCTCGCCGTCGCCGACCGGATACCAGCCCCAGCGCTTCAGTTCGGCGTCGATTCGGAAGCCTATTCGGCGCAAGGCCGGGAAATAGGCATTCAGGAGATCATCGAAGGACGGCGACCATTCCACGTGGGTTCCGCCGCGCAGCACGATAGTGGAAGCGCCATCGGCCAGCGCCAGGGGGACCAAGAGTGTCTGCAGGATAAGACTCACGGAGCCGGCGCTGCCTCGCTGCGCCGTCTCAGCCACGTCGAAGGTGTATGAGCCAGTTATGGGCGGGTGTGTTGGCGAAAAGCACAATTCGGTCGAGCCAAGTTGATCTCCCGAAACGGTCGCTCCGGTGATCGTCGCTACCGCCCTCACGGCGGAAAGATGCTGCGGCAAGAGCCCGCGATTGTGTCGACCGGTACGGATGCTGAAGAGCCGAAAGGCCCGCCCAGTCGTGGCCGACAGGCTCAGCGCCGTCCGCAGTATCTGGCCGCCGCCTTCGCCATACGACCCATCAAGTATGAGGACATCCATCCTGCTCGTCACGCGTTGCCGAAGATGGCAGCCTTTATTGACTCAGGTCAAACCAATCCGGGCTGCAATTGCTAGCTTTTCGACCAGCCGAAGACTAGTGGCAGGCACGCGCTATCAATTGAGTAGCATTTTCCTGCGCATGGACCGGAACATGGCCGATAACCTCACCTGCACCTGGACTGGCGCATCGGGCAAGATGTACGTCTACGAGATTTACGCACGCCATCCAAAGCTGGCGCCCAATGAGCCGGGCAACTTCATCTACGCAAAGATGGATGGACATAAGAGGTGGCTGCCAATCTACATCGGCGAAGGCAACTTGACGCAGCGGGCCGGGCCGGATCCTCGCGGCGTGGCATGCATCGATGCGAAAGGCGCCACCCACGTGCATGTACATGTGAATTACGGTCGCGCCGACCGCGTCGCAGAAGTCAAGGATCTGCTGGAGAATTTTCCGCAGGCCTTTGCCCCCGATGGCTGCAACGAAAAAACCGGCGGCTGAATGCGGAGCCTTTCGAATTGCGGATGGGCATCATGGCAGAAGAACCACTCGACTCGCATCCCGCTCGCTACTGGCACAAGCTTGAAGATGGCCGTATCCAATGCGACCTGTGCCCTCGTTTCTGCAGGCTGCATGAGGGCCAGCGTGCATTCTGCTTTGTGCGTGCGCGGCACGGCGACCAGATCGTGTTGACGACGTATGGCCGCTCAAGCGGCTTCTGCGTCGATCCGGTCGAAAAGAAGGCGCTCAACCATTTCCTGCCAGGAACGCCCGTGCTGTCGTTCGGAACCAGCGGCTGCAACCTGGGCTGCAAGTTCTGCCAGAACTGGGACATCAGCAAGGCCCGCGAGTACGATGTCCTGGCCGAGCGCGCGAACCCGGAGGACATCGCGCGTACGGCTAAACGGCTCGGATGTCCGAGCGTCGCCTATACCTACAATGACCCGACTATTTTTCATGAATATGCCGTCGATACCGCCATCGCCTGCCACGCGCGCGGTATCAAGAGCATTGCGGTGACCGCCGGCTTTGTTTGCGCCGAGCCGCGCGCCGACTTCTACCGCCACATGGATGCGGCCAACATCGACCTGAAGGGCTTTACCGAGAATTTTTATCACAACGTCTGCTACGCCCATCTGCAACCGGTGTTGGATACGCTCATCTATGTGAAGCACGAGACGCAGGTGTGGCTTGAAATCACCACCCTGCTCATTCCCGGCCTCAACGACTCAGAGGCCGAGCTCGACGAGATGACGCAATGGGTGGTGGAGAATCTTGGTCCGGACGTGCCGTGGCACTTCACGGCCTTCCATCCGGATTGGCGCATGAGAGATATTCCGCCGACGCCGAGTAAAAGACTAGCTCGCGCCCGGGCGATCGCGATGAAGAACGGCGTTCGTTACGCCTTCACTGGAAACGTGCACGACCCGGCGGGTCAAGCCACCTACTGTCACAATTGCCAAGCGCTGCTGATTGGACGCGATGGCTACGAGATCACGGCGTGGCACCTGAGCGCCGATGGCAGTTGCGACAAGTGCCACAGCCATTGCAGCGGCGTGTTTAACGGCTCGCCCGGCACATGGGGCTCGAAGCGTATGCCGGTCGCAATGGGCGCGGCGGCCGTCGCATGGCAATAACGCCTATAACCGCGCTTTCCCCGCCAGTAGCCTCGCCTGAACGCGGATCGCCGGCTACCACGCCCACTTGACCTGTCCGAGCTCGCCACCCTCTGGGGTAACGTAGAGATCCCCAAATTGGACGATGCGGATCTTATCGCGCTCGACGACCGTCGTAAGCGCAATCGTGCGTGTTGCAAAGTCAATGCGTTCGATGATCCCAAGCCCCAAACAGTGACCGGTTAAATCGGCGAGTCCGGAGAGCAGATTACGTTCGAAACCCGCTGGCAGCAGCTTACTGTCCGGCGGCGGTGCGACCGGCGCGCCGACGATCAGGATACCTTCAGAGCTGCTCTCGGCGTGAACCGCTCCTTCGAGCTCGATCGGCTTGCCGGCAAACAAGAGGGTGCGCTGGAAAATCAGTGACTCGAGTGGGAGCTCCAACGATGCCGCGCCGGCAAAATGCCGCGCATAGGACCGCCGCCGCATTTCGATCCTTTCGTAATCGTCCTTGCCGTGCGCCTTGCGCGAAGGCTCGATCCTGATGATGGGCACGTGCCGATGGGCCATCCGGATCGGCGCTAGCTCGCTTCGCCTCTCGATGGCGACAATGACGTCGGGCCGAACGGCTTCGATCTTGTAGTTTTTGAGGACGCGGCCAGAGTCGTGGACCAGACCGGTCGTATCGATAATGACGAAAGCGCCGCGCGCCTCGCGCGCAAGGCTTGCGGTCCCGATCACCAGCGGCAAGAAGCGCCCCATTGGGCCTGTGCTGCCGACAAAGTAATAGCCCGCCGGCGACATCGCCGAGAAATCGACCGGTGAGGTGGGATAGCCCAGCGTGACTGTCGCCGGCGGGCCAAGATTGCTCTGGCCAATATCCGCGTCGACAAAGGCCACCTCGGCCTGCCGCGCCAGCAGGGCGTCCGCCAGGTAACGGCAAAAGCTGCTCTTGCCAACAGCCGATCCGCCGATGACCAGGATCATGCGCAGGCGGCGCCCGAAAATCTCGGCAGCTGCAGCTTCCCACTCTGACGGAACGTGAAGCTTGCGGGCCGAATCGGCGATCAACGCCTGCCTCCGGCAACAGCCCGGCGTTGAGAGGTGGTGCTCCCCGCCCGATGAGGGGATTTTTTGCGTGGGTCAGCCGCAACCTTTGGCCGTTCTATGGTCGTGTGTCGCTGCTCTTTGGCGTCATAGACGGTCACTTGCAGCTGCGGATGCAGCTTTTTGATCGCCAGCGCTGCCTTCTCGGCGGCTTCGTATGTTCCGTATCCGGACTTCAATTGCCGATCAACCGCAACATGAAACGGTTCGATGAGAGGCGGCCTGGCGCGTTTTCGCGGCGCAACTATTGCTTGATTATTGACGGGAATTGGCTTCTTTGCCCTTTCCGCCCGGCTTGAGGACCTCATTCGTCTACGCATTGTCATTCGCCAACCCTCCTCGCTTTATGTTTCATCAAACGCTGGTACAATCCGACGAGTTCGACGAATTCCAAAACGTATGGCGTCGCCAGCGTGATGACCTCTAAGGACGTTGCTGAGGGGGCGACAGGCAGCGACGCCTCGCTCAGCGCGTTCAGCTGGAAATGATAGCGGTGGGGTTTGTCGCCGGGCGGCGGACGGGGGCCCGAGTAACCGGGCTTGCCGAAATCGTTGATGGCTTGACGAAAGCCATTCGTCAGACTTTCCGCGCCGTGCCCCTCTCTCAGGCCCCGCCAATCCGGCGGGATGTCGAAGGCGGCCCAGTGGTGGAATGTTTCGGCGGGCGCGTCCGGATCGTCGCAGATAAGCAGGAAGCTGCGCGTGCCCTCCGGGGCACCCGACCACGCGAAGGGCGGCGACACATTATCGCCGTCGCAGGTATATTTCTTTGGAATGTCGCCTCCCTGTCGAAAAGCCACACTCGTCAGCCTCAACGGCATGTCTGCCTCCGTGATATTCGGCCTGCGCAGTGAGCTACCGACGTGAAATTAAGCAAATTGCGCCGAGACAACCTTGACCCATATCAACGCGGCGATGCATCCGAAGATTAGTGAAGATCAAGATATCGCCGGCGCAATAGACGGTCCGTGAAATGCCTGAATTGCCAGACGTCGAGATTTTCAAGCGCGTGCTCGCAAGAAGCGCTCTGGGCAAGACGATCGAGCAAGTCGCCGTGAACGATAAGCGCATCCTCGGCAAGCTTGCTGCGCAGACTTTTATCAGCCGGCTTCAAGGTGCCAGGCTTGTAGCGGCCCGCCGATATGGCAAGCACCTCTTGGCGAGCATCGATGGAGGCGGTTGGCTGACCCTGCATTTCGGCATGACCGGCGCGCTCCATTTCGTCCCGAAGCCGGACCAAGAACCGCCCTTCACGCGCGTGCGCCTCGATTTCGCCAATGACGGCAGCCTCGCTTACACCAACAAAAGAATGATCGGGCGTGTAGGCCTGATTGAAAATCCCGCCGACTTCATCGCCGCTGAAAAGCTGGGACCGGACGCACTCGATCCGCGCCTGGATTTGTCTGCGTTCAAAGCGGCCGCACTCGGCAGCAAACGCGATGTCAAATCTGTCTTGATGGATCAACAAATCATCGCCGGAATCGGAAATATCTATTCGGATGAGATCCTGTTTCAGGCGCGTATCAATCCGGCCGCGCGCACAGACGCGCTCACGCCAAACCAGATCAAGCAGCTATTTCTGACCATGCGCGAAGTTCTCAAGACGGCAGTCGCCCATGGTGCCGGCTCGGAACTATTCACCGAGCGAATGCCCAAGGGCGCCCTTCTACCCGAACGCAAGAAGGGAGGCCGTTGCCCGCGCTGCCGATCGCCCCTGAAGGTATTCAAAGTCGGCGGTCGCACGGCCTATTGCTGCCCACAGTGTCAAAACTGTTGACCGGCTCGTCGTCCAAAGGCGGCATTCTCGTGTGGTCGTTTATTTGTCGCCAAGGTGTCAGAGCTCGCCCCCGATCACTTCATGGCGACGGTGCCACGTGCCACGAATTGCTTCCTCGACAAACCTTATCGGCACATCAGGAGCTGCGGGATAGGTGTTCTTGAACCACGCTGATAGGTGTGCCGCGAATTCCGAC
>Ga0187873_1001994_pt1 | contig 16137 bp, 9 predicted proteins | sample June2016WEW_16_1_2_FD_133012 | JGI IMG/M metagenome (GOLD analysis project Ga0187873, IMG submission 133012) | Peatland microbial communities from SPRUCE experiment site at the Marcell Experimental Forest, Minnesota, USA - June2016WEW_16_100 | ecosystem: Environmental > Terrestrial > Soil >... | reverse complement strand
GCATCCTCGTCACTGCCGTGGATTGTAAAGCACGAGTGCTGAGAACTCATCCTCCTGACAACGTGTGTGGGCTCAATGGCCACTGGCTTCTCCGGGAGCCCACCCATATCGGTGAACCTGTCGGGTAACCACTGTTGCACCCGCCTCGCCCATTCATCATCTTTCACGCCGCTTGCGCTGGGCGGCAGTATCCACTCCCTGCCGAGGACGTCCGGTTGCTCGTTGAGCTGATAGGGGTCGAACATCCACACAGCAGCATCTTCCTTCTTCTTATCCTCCGTCCGCGTACTCGGCCTGACAGCGAAGTACAGCGCGATAAGCGCCCCCTCGGTCCAGTCGAGGAGGCGTGTTGCCGCTCCGAAGTGCTGCATCATGAAATACCATGCCCATTCCGAGCGACGATCGTCGACCGCTGGCAGATTCTCGCAGAGGACAGGGGCTCTCTTGATGAACTCCTCCCGCATTTCGTCTTCCACTCTTCTCCGCTGGACCTCGCTGAAGTTCATGCCCCTGTACAGCCTTGGCTTCAAATCCCAAGTGGCCTTTTGTTGTCCGCGAAACCATGGCCCCCACTGATGGTCGTCCTTGAACCAGCTTGTCCGGTCACGGACGTTCCGCACTAACTCAAGAAATTCGGGCACGCCAGTCGGCTCGTAGGGTTTAGCCAGTGCAGTACCGGTGCTCATAAAAAAGGAGCGCTCCACGCGACGGGAATCCCGCCCGTGTTGCTGGATTGATCGAGCAGACCCGGGTGCGCACGCCGTCCGGAGCCATGGCCCCCGATGCGGTGGCCACTCCCGGCGGCGTGCCAGCCAGCCATCCGGACATGCCGCCGTTCCACCGACCGCCCCCGCACCATTCGAGACAGCCCGCTTTCCCGAGGGCGTTGGGAAGCCGGTCTTGTCGCGGACCTTCGGGCAGGGGAGCAGCCGCAGGCCGCGCAAAGGAACTCCGCTTCCTGGCGGCTACAAGTAGCGAGGAACATAGCTGTCGGTGTTCGCATTTCTCACCAAGACTGGCCGACACTACCAAAGGGCCGGCTTGGCGTCAACCTTAGAGCGAGGCAAACGGCACCGACCGAGACGCCGGGCGCTCGAGAAAGAAGCAGGGGTCAGCCATAACTTTTCCTCGGTGGAATCGTTGCCTGCACGTGGGAAATTTACAGCTTGTGTCCTTCCTGGCTTCGACCGCTTTCCCAACGCCGCCGGGGAGGCTTTTCAGTCACCACGGCGATGGCCCCTTTTCGGGACGGTTGTGGGCTTCCAGTTTCGTGCATTGGCGGCGCAGATTCGCGGCCTGGAGGAACCAATTGACCAAAGAAGCCTGCGGGGCCAGTATAACGGCATGAATGTCGAACGGTTGTTGGAGCTCGCCCGGGCGGTCCCATTTGTGCCCTTTTCTGTTCTGCTGCCCAACGGCGAAAAAATGCGCGTTAAGCATCCGGATTTCATTTGGGTGCATCCGGACCGGCGGACGATCATCGTAGTGGCGGAAAACGGCCAAACGCGCTTTTTGAACCACCAGATGCTTCTGGGATTGGAACTCGACCAAGTGCATGAGGCCTGAGGCCCCGCCATCGGGGTTCTTGCGCCCCGGGAGGGGTCAACAACTTTTCCCATTTAGAGCCGGTGAAGCGGTTGGCAGGATGGTCAACATGCCGCTCCAACTGTGAGTTCAGTGTCCGGGAGCCTTTTGCGTGGCCGGCAAAACGAAGCGCAAGCCGACCTAAAGTGAAAAGTTATAGCTTTCCTTTCCAGTTTATCAAATGCTTCACTTAATCAGGACACTCCACCCACTTCCATTTTCCGCAAAGTTTGCTGGTGAAGGGGAGGCAGTGATACAAGCGCACCCAGGTACTTGCGTGCGGCACCTCGTAGCACAGGGCGAAAACTTTTCTGTTCTTGGCCTTGCATCGGGCCTTCGACGCGCCGGTTCCCGACGCGGCGGGCTCGGCCCCGGCCTTACCAAGCTCGACCAACATGGATTGGTCATGGTTCTCAAACCGCCCACGGTTCGCTGTACAGAGCAAGCATCTGGCCTTGCAATCCTTGTCGGCGAGAATCTCAGCCGCCCACTCGCCCACGGCGTTGGCGATAGTGGTCCCCTCCTGGATCGCGGTCGCCCAACCGCTGCTGAGGCCGGCAGCTGCAACGAGTTTTTCCACCCCCTTCTCGCCCGCTTTATTGATTAGCTCGTTCTTTGCATCCTCGTCTCCTTCCAGCGCTTTGATAGCTAGCCCTATTAGCTCGGTGTCCTCTTTGGCTTCCTTGGCCTTCTCGTATGCCTCTTGGAGCTTTTCGAGGGCCCCCTCGGCGTCATCGGCATCCAAGCCGCTTGCGTCGCTGCGGTTCCACGGGTTGTTGCCGGCACAGGCCATGGGATTGCCATGGTTCTGGGGATCGTCCCAGAACCCAAGCGGATCGCGGCTTAGAAAGACGCCGTAGCTCGGGTCATAATATCGCGCCTTGTAGTAGTAGAGGCCGGTTTCGGCATCATACCGCTGGCCGGTGAAGAGGTACGGATTGCCCGTTGGACTCGTCGGGACTGGGAGAAGAGTTGCGCCATCATAAACCGTCGGTTCGCCGCGAAAGTCATACGCGTAAAACTCGCGGCGTATCCAGTTGGTGTCGTAGAGTTGAGTCGTGTTGTTGTTGTGATCGCGGAGCAAAAAGTAGAGCTGGTCGGGGACGCCATTGCCGTGCGTAGCAACATCCATCGCATAGACCTCGTCCGGCGCGCTGCCAAAAACAAACTGGCGCGTCACCTGTTCAATGCTGTTCGTGACGGCGGTCTCCTCGATGCAATGCGGGCCGTTGTAGTAGAAGCGCGTGGTGCCGTCGAGGGTGCCGTTGTTGGTCACGTTTTTTTGCACGCGGCGACCTGCGTAAATGGCGGGTTGCGCGTCGTAGTTGTAGCGCGCCACGACGTTGGTCGGGTTGGCTTGTTGCCGGACGACGCGCAGTCGGTTCAGGCCGTCCCACTGATAAACAAAGTTGGTGTCCCCGGTCCGAATGCCCGTGCCGGGGCTGGGGAATTGGAGGGAGTCCGCGACGGGCTCATCGACCGGCGTGTAGTCAATGCGCTCGACCACATTGGTGTTTTGGTCGCGGCGTTCGCGCACGTTCTGCGCGCCGTCCAGCCACAGGGTGTTGTGTTGCGCGAAAGAAGTGCCCAGGGTGCTGAGGATCACGGATTTGTAGTCAAAGCCCATTTGCCGCTGCGCGGAATCGTAGTTCAGACTCCGAAACTCCAACAGCGCGTCCGAGATAAAATGCGAGATCGAGAACACGTCGTCCACGCGGTTGCGCTCCAGATCGATCCCGCCGACCTGGGCGCCCGAGGCAAAGGACTGAATGTTGGTCGCGAAGAGATTCCCGTTGAGGGTCCAGAGGGTGTTCAGAACTGCTGCCTGGGAAGGAACCGAATAGTCGAACCCGAGCGGTGGGCAATCGCCAAACCAATCGGTGGTGACTGCCAAGGAGGTTTGGTTGGCGGCCCGGATAAGATGGTGGACGGCGTCGTATCCGAATTCGACTACGCGCCGGCCATTCGGATAGTGCAGCTCAGTTCGATCCTCGGCCACGTAGCCGCTGCTGACGGGTCGCCCGTTTTGCACCTCTTCCACCAGCCGATTCAAGGAGTCGTAGGCGCTGGTCACGACCCAGTCGTCCGTCGGGTCGGCCGGATCGTTGTTGTCGGTGCTGCGGACGAGGCGGGAGAGGCCATCGTATTGGAAGGTCTGAAGCGTGGTGCCGACAATGAGCGGCAGCGTCCCGTCGGCGATGGTCTTCGACTGATCCGGACTCAGGGCGTGAGAGGTTAGGCGATCCAAACCGTCGTAAGTGAAGGTGTGGACCGCATCATTCTCGTCCACCAGTTGGATTCGATTGTCATCGCGGTCGTATTGCATGGTGCGTGTGCCACCATCGGCGTTGCGCTGCGAAATCAGGCGGTTGAGCGGGTCATAACCGTAGGCCGTGGTGTTGGTGTTATCGTCGGTGCGGCTGACGACCCGGCTGTTGCCGTCGTCTTGGGTGAGTAGCGTGATCAGGCCATCGGAGTTGTATGGGTTGGAGGTGTCGAGCGGCGCGCCGCCTTCGCCCGAAGTGGTCAGTTCGTGGACCTCCAACCACCGACGGCTCCGCCCATCATAGGCGTAGCGCGTGGCGTTGCCGCGGGCGTTGATGTTTGAGGCAGTGTAAAGACCCAGCGGATCGGGGATCTCCGGCCCGCGGGCATCGTAGGTGGCGACGGTGTTACCTCGGCTGTCGTATTCGGTGTAATCGGTGTGGCCTTCGGCGTCGGTCTCGCGCACGCGGCGATTGAGAGCGTCATAGACATAGAGTCTGATCACATCGGTGGGCGGCACCAGCCCGCTGGGGCTGGTGTGGGTGTCCACGCGGCGGATGGGGTTGTTGTTGGCGTCGTACTGATAGGCGGTCTGCGTCGGATACGGTCCGCCGGGTGTGACGGCGTCCGTCAGCGGCAGGGTGTCGCGAATGCGCCGCCCCGCCCCGTCGCAGGTGAAACTACATACCGCGCCGTTGTCTTCGAGGCGGAAGGTGCGGCGGCCCAGGGCGTCGTATTCAGCGCGCTCCGTCACGTAGCCGTCGCCAGGCGTCAAGGGGCCGTCCTGCAACACCGCGCTGACCTGCCGCGGGACGCCGGCCCCGACAAACAGCGCGCGATCCACCTGGAACTGCCGGCCCAGCTCGTCCTGGGAGAACAGCGTGCGCCGGAGCAGGACGTTGGTGGGCGAACCAAAACCGTTGGCGCCGTAAAACTCGTCGCGGACCAGGTTGCCCGCGGGATCGTAGGCGGAACGCTGTTCGTTGCCGCCACGGTCCACCACCGAGAGGCGGCGATCAAAACCGTCGTAGGCGGTGGTTTCGGACTGCGCCTCCGCGTCCGTCGCGCGGCTGAGGTTGCCGTTCCGGTCGTAGTCGTAGGTGAACGTCGAGGCCAGTGCTGAGGCGCCGCCCCGGGTGACCGTGTAACGCAGGTCGCGCTCGTCGTAGGTCACGCGCTCATAGTTGTCCGGCTCGACGCCGCTCACCGCCAAGGGGGAGAAGGTCTGGGTGCGGTTGCCATTGGCGTCGTAGCGGTAGCGGGTGGTCAGCAGTTCAGGCTGGTTGGAGGCCGGAATCGCCGGATCGCGCGTGGCATCGACGGTTTGTTCGACCCACTGGTCAAGGATGTCGTAGGTGTAGCGGTGCTGGAAGAAGGGATGGCTCGGCACGATGACCGGCACATGGTTTATCGGATCGGTCGTGACGTTCTGGACGTCCCGGCCAACGCGGTTGTTGTTGGCGTCGTAGAGGTAGCGGATGAGGTAGCCGGTAGTCTGGCTGGGGTTCACCTTCGGTTTCTCTTCCTGCACGAGTTGGTTGAGGGCGTTGTAGGCATAGGTCGTCGTGAAACCCCGCCCGTCCGTGAAGCCCGTGCGGTTGCCGGCCCGGTCGTATGCGAACCAATTCGTGATGGCGACCGCCGGTAGTGGGTCTTGCCGACGCAGGCCAAGCCCGGCGTCGCTCACGGTCTGGGCCGGGTACCCGCCTGTAGTCGGATCACGGCCGGGCGTGGAATCTTGCCCGCCGCCGGCTGGGTCGTTCTCCGGGTAATAGGCAGTAGTGTGGAGGTTGCCTCGCGCATCTTCCATTTGGGTCAGTTGCCCGAATTGATTGTAGGCATAACGGGTCACGATCTTTTGCTGCATCGTGCCTTCGGCCAGCGCTTGATTGGAACCGGGCAGCAAATTGACTGTGGAATTGGCCCGCAGGATGAGGTTGCCCCGGGCCTGGTTGGTGTTCCCATCGCCGTTCAAATCGCCCAGCCCTAATAACGCCGGCGGGATGGTGATAGCCCACGTGGCCGCCTCGGTCGGCGCAGTGGCGGATTCCTGATAGTCATAGAAATTGGCCAGCGTGTAGCGCGCGGGGCTGTTGGAGCCCCCGTTAGGCGGAACGTAGGTCACGTCGTTGCCGCGGGGGTCGCTCACGGTGCGCACCTGGTTGAACAGCTGCTCATAGGTGTAGGTGGTGACGAGGTTTGTCTGGTCGCCGCCGCGCGGGCCGGGTAATCGGCCCACTTGCAGCAGATTGCCCTGCTGGAAACGGTCGGGGTTGGTGGTGTCGTAGGTGTATTCCACGGAGTTGCCTTCGGGCTGTAGCCGGCGGACCAGCTCGCCATCCGGATTGTATTCCGACTGCGTCTCGAAGAAGGCCGGTTCGTTGGTGCGGTAGCCGCGGGTGAATTGGCGCAGCCGGAGAATGCTGCCCAATTGGTTAAACTGGTATTCGGCCACGTCACCGTTACGATTGGTAACGGTGGCCTGGAACACTGGAGTCGAGACATCGCCAGCTAGCGCCTGAGCCAGCGGCAGAAAGTTGAAACCAAGTGCTCCCCCGGCACTCACGCCGCTGGCGTTGGTGCCGCCGACGCGCAGGGACAGCAAGCGGCCGGCATTGGTCGAGGGCGAATTGACATCATACTGCGCGCTCAATCGGGCCGGACCGCTGGCGGCCACCTCGTTCGGGGCGGTCACCGTTAGAAGCTGGTGATCGAAGCGCGGGTCGGTGTAGCCGCTGCTGTAAGTATAGGCGGTGGTTTTGCCGCCGGGGAAATCGTTGCCAGCCGGCGTGCCGATCACCGCGGGCGCAGTGACGCTGACCAGGTTGCCGGCAAGGTCGTAGCCAAGCTGCAACCTGCGTCCGGTAAAGTCCGCCACTTGCGTCAAACGTCCCGCCGCGTCGTAAGCGTACGTGATCGAGCGCCCCAGCGTGTCGACCACGTTCGTCAACTGGCTGGCGAGGTTGTACGCGAAGGTCATGTCGTTGCCACTGCGGTCGCGGATGCGGGTGAGTCGCGCGATGCCCAGCCCGTTGGTCGGCGAGTAGGAATGAATCGTTCCGTGCCGGTCCCGCTCGTCGAACGTGCCATCTGGATTGCGCACCAGCCGGGTGTAAAAGCCGCTGGGCGACTGATAGGCGCCGTTGGACAAGACATAGCGGTCCACCCGCCCCAATCCATCCACGCGCAGCACGTCGCCGTTGGCCTGCGCGGCGAGGCGGCGGTTGTCATTGAAGTCCCAACCTTGGCCCACCGGCCCATCGTAATTCATGCCGCTGCGGTAGCGCCGCTCGAAGCGCCAGTTGAAACCGCGGCCGGGAATCTCCAGGTCGATGGCGTGCTGGGTGAGTTCGCCGGTGTGCAGGAACACGCTGCCCAAGCCGTTGTCCTGCGCCTTGCCCCCGGCAGCCAGGCTGTTGGGATTCTCCGGCGAGGTGCAGCCGCAAGCTGAGATCGGGTCGCCAACCAGGGTGGTGAAGGTGGGCGCGACATAACGCTGGCTGAAGTCCAACTCGCCGCCAGACCCGCGCAGCCGGTAGAAGCTCGCCGAATCGGTCGGCGCGGCAAGATACGGGCTGGTGGCGCCGGTGACCGTCGTCCAGGCGCCGGTCACCGCAGCAGCGCTCTCCAGCACGGCGGCGTTGGTCCATGTCAGCCGCACATTGGTGCCGAGGGGGCTGATTTCAAGCTGCATGTCGGCGCGGAGCCGGGTCACACGGAAAACTAAGAGAACCACGATCAGCGCCACGAGGCCGGTGGCGGTGAAAAGTTTGGCGTTCGGCTGCGGCGGATTGAAACGGCTCAGTTTCATAGCATGATGGTCAGGTTGAGGCGCCCAAACCGCACAGAGTCAACGCTGGCGTTGCCCAGGCACTGGCCCGCACGAGCTTGAGGGCGAAGTTTGAAGAATCCCCTCTCCGGCTTGGCGTTGAAGCCGAAGGCTCAAGAACTATACGACGCGCATTCACGGCGGCATCTCCCGCTCAGTGCATCCACTGAATGAAGAGTTTTCATGATAACTATAATAAACCTGCTGTCAATGGTTATTCTTTATGGCGAGAAAGGGGCCTCAGATAGCCGGCTGAAGCTGGCGCTCCTGGGGCGGCGCAAATGTGTCGCTATTTCGAGGTCGTGGAGGTAGCATTGGGTTGATGGCGAACAACGAACTGCAAGAGTCGGTGCTGGTGCTCTCGCGTGAGGCTGTGGACAAGCTGTGTCCCCGGACCTTCTCGAGGGACGGCCAAGGCGTGGCGGCGGCGGCGCTGGCCAACTGCCGGTTTCTGGAGCGAACGGTGGCCGAGCACGATTTCAGGTGGAAGCAGGTCATCCCTTACGTCGTTATCCGGCATGAAGACCGCTACCTGCTGATGCGCCGGAGCGATCGCCAAACGGAGAGCCGGCTGCACGACAAGTATTCGCTCGGGGTGGGAGGGCACATCAACAAAGACGATTTGTCGGCTGCCAAGGACAATGTCATTCTGGCCGGCATGCGGCGGGAGTTGGCCGAGGAGATACGGGTGGAAGCGGAGGAGTCGTGCCAGTTGATCGGCGCGATCAACGACGATACGACGGAAGTGGCGCGGGTTCATCTGGGACTGGTCTTCCTGCTGAGGACGTCTTCGGCGCGGTTTACGATTGTGGAAGAGGACAAACACACCGCCGCCTGGAGGTCGGTGAGCGAATTGGCGCAGTATTACGAGCAGATGGAGACCTGGGCCCAGATTGCACACGATTACGTGGTTTTATCCGGAGCGGGGGAGCGCGTGCGCAAGTGGGAGCAGCACCGATGAGGGCGGAGCTGCTCAAAGATGCCGTCCGAATCGTGGTGAAACTGGGCACGGGCGTGCTGACGGACAGCCGGAAACAGCCCGACCCGGTGCAGATGGGGCAATTGGCGGCCCAACTGGCCCAACAGCGCCGGGCGGGCAAGGAAGTCGTGGTGGTTTCCTCCGGGGCAGTGGGGGCCGGGATGGGGGCGCTGGGCTACGAAAAGCGCCCTGGCGACTTGGCGGAGCTGCAGGCCTGCGCCGCGGTGGGCCAATCGCGGCTCATGGCCACGTACGAGCAACTTTTTGGCGCCTTCGGACTGGCGGTCGCCCAGGTCCTGATCACCCACGAGGACTTGGCCCATCACGAGCGCCATCTCAACGCGCGCAACACCCTGATCACGCTCCTGCGCCATGGCGTGGTGCCGGTCATCAATGAGAACGACGCCGTTTCGTTCACCGAACTGAAATTTGGGGACAACGACACGCTTTCGGCCCTGGTGGCCTCGCTCCTGCCGGCGGATTTGCTGGTGATCCTGACCACCGTGGACGGCCTGATGGAAAACTTCGGCCAAGCCAGCGCCCGAACGATCCCGACCGTCGAGCGCATCGATGCGGCCTTCGAGCGGATGGCCGGCGGGACCTCCAGTGCGACGGCCGTCGGGGGCATGAGTTCCAAGCTTCAGGCCGCGAAGATCGCGGTGCGCTCGGGCATTCCGCTGGTCATCGCCTCGGGCCGGAAAAAGGATGCGCTGGCGCGCGTCATAGCGGGGGAGCCAGAGGGGACCTTGTTCGTACCGCACCCGGGGCGGCTGCAGGGACGGAAGCGGTGGATTGCCTTTTTTCATCATCCGCGGGGGACGGTGTTTGTGGACGCGGGCGCGCGCAAGGCCCTGCGAGAGGGCGGCAAGAGCCTGCTGCCCCCGGGCGTTGCGCGGTGCGAGGGGGACTTTGCCGCCGGGGACGTGGTGCGGGTGTGCGACCTGGACGGCACGGAATTTGCCCGCGGCATCGCCGCCTTCCCGGCGAGCGAGATCCAGGCCGGCCAACTTAGGCGCGTCGAGGTGATCCACCGGGACAACCTGGTCATCCTGTAATCTGCTTTTATGGCACCGAAGAATCGCCGGACCTGGCAATCGTTGGACGAGATGCGCAAAGCCGCCGAAGGGGGCGACCCGGTGGCGGAGTGTTGCCTGGGGATATGTTATCAGAACGCGCAGGGTGTCGAGCAGGATTACAAGGAGGCGGTGAAATGGTTTCGGCGTTCGGCTGACCAGAACGACGCGACTGCGCAATGCTACCTGGGATTTTGCTATCAGAACGGACTGGGTGTGCCGCAGGAGTTTGGCCAGGCCATCAAGTGGTTTCGGGAAGCGGCCGAGCAGGGCGACCCGGCGGCCCAGTTCAACCTGGGCGTGCTCTACGAGACGGGCCAGGGCGCCGCCCAGAACCTGGCCGAGGCGGTCAAGTGGTATCATGCGGCGGCAGACCAGGGCGAACCTCAGGCCCAGTTCAACCTGGGGGTCTTTTACGAGACCGGCCAGGTTGTCCCGCAGAATGCCGAGGAGGCCGTCAAATGGTATCGGCTGGCCGCCGAGCAGGAATGCGCGCCCGCCCAGTGCAACCTGGGCCTCTGTTTCGAGACCGGCCGGGGCGTGCCGCAGAACATACACGAGGCCGTCAAGTGGTTCTGCCGCGCCGCCCGGCAGGGCGACAAGACCGCTCAGCACAACCTGGGTGTCTATTATGCCAGCCTGGAAGCCGCAGAACAAGCCGTCCAGCAGGGCGAACCTGCCCAAGAGGCGGCCGGCGACAACGCCCCCGAAATCTGAGCATGGAATTGATTTAAAGGATGAAGGATGAAGCTCGAACAAGAATCCGAGAAGCTGGCCCGGTCATGGATGTGTCACGACCCGGCCCTGTTGCGCGACTACCTGGTGGCCGGCGTTGAAGACCCGCGCATCAATCTGCAGAGCATTCTTACCCGCCATTTTCTTCTGGGCGCCCTGGGGCTCGAACGCTGCCGCCCGCTGATGGACGAGGAATACCGCTTCGCCGCAGCCATGAACTGGCTGGTCAAACTCGCCGGACAGGCCGGCGAGAGCGATGAATTGGGCCAGGTCCTCCATGCGCTCAGAAAGGGGGGAGACAACGCCGAGGGCATCGAAATCCCCTCGTTCATGACCCGGACCTTTGCCCGGCTGCCGGCGGCCGCCTGCGGGTTGGCCATCCCCAACTACATCCAGACCTTTCTCCGCGGCACTCAAATCCGGGACGGCCAGGCAAGACCCTGCCAACGCTCTCTGGACACCTTTGGCGATCTTTGGCGCGCTGCCCTGGCTGGCGAGGGTCGAGGGTCGAAGGTCGAGTGTCGGGGGTCGGGTGTCGAGGGAACGGACCGGACGCCCTCGGCCCTCGACCCTCGGCCCTCGGCCCTCGACCCTCGGCCCCCGGATGTCGGATTGCCCATGCACCGGCGCCTGACTGTCCTCGAGCCCGCCTGCGGCTCCGCCAACGATTACCGTTTCCTGGAGGCCTGCGGCCTTGCGCGGCTGATCGATTATCACGGGCTCGACCTTTGCCCCGCCAACATCCAGAATGCCCGCGCCCTGTTTCCCAGCGTTAGCTTCGAGCTGGGCAATGTGTTCGACATCGGCGCGCTGGACAAAAGCTTCGATGTCTGCTTCGTTCACGACCTCTTCGAGCATCTCTCGCCCGCCGGCCTCGAGGCTGCCGTGAGGGAAACCTGCCGCGTCACCCGCCAGGGCCTGTGCATCGGCTTTTTCAACATGGACGAGATCCCTGCCCACCAGGTCCGCCCCCTGCGCGAATACCATTGGAACTTATTGAGCATGGCGCGCATGAAAGAGCTGTTCACCAGCTGCGGTTTCGCCGCCCAGGCGGTGCACATCGGCGCCTTCCTGCGCCGCCAAACCGGCTGCGACCAGACCCACAACCCGAATGCATACACCTTCCTCCTGATCCCGGCGAAATGATTCTGGTCCAATTCAGGGCTGATTCAAGACGGCGCAGAAAACGGGGCGGGGACGGCCTTGTCCCCGCTTCTTGGCGGCCCGCGGGAAGACGAGCAGGGGACGAGCCGTCCCCACCCCTTTCATGAATTAGCCGTTGCTAATAGCACACCAGCGAGGTTCCGCGCGGCAAGCGCAGCACCGCGGTCCCGGCGATGAGGTCGTGCCAGCCTTGTTTCTCGGAGTCCCAGGCAATCCACAGGAAGCCGAGAAAGAGCACGATGATGGAAAAGCAGGCCGCCAGCGCGCGGACCAAAGCAACCATGAATGCCAGGGGCTGCCCATCCAGACGGACGACTTTGAGGCCCAGCACAATCCCGCCGACGGTGGTCCCTTTCCAGGTCCAGAAGCCGGCGAAATAGGCCAGGGCGACCAGGAAGATCCAGGGCATTCTTAGGCCGGCGAATGCGCCGATAACGCCCAGGAGCACCACGTCCAAAAAGGCGGCGCCCATGCGCTCCCAAAAACCAGCCCTTGGCCAGGACAATGCCTCGGGCAGGACGGCGGGCCTCCTCGGTTGGGTCAGAGTTGGAGGCTCAGGAGCCGAGGCGGGCTGCGTGGCGCTGCTTTCGGCCGTCCCGGTCATGCCGGCAGGACCTGCGGCTGCCATGGCCGGCGGTGCCGGGACCGGCGGCGGCGCGGCTGCCCGGGCCTGCATTCGTCTTCGGCGCAGGCTGTCGAACACTGCCGCGACCGCGACACCCAAGCCCCAAATACTGAACCAGATGTAGGCCAGCAAGCCGACCACCCATACCATGTAGAAGAGCGTCAGGATGAGGGCGCCCAGGGCGAAGGCGGCCAGGGGTTTCTGCAATAGCGGGACGCCCGTCTGCTGGCCGATGCGCAACCCAACCCATTCCAACAATGCCACTTTCCCAACGATGACACCAATAAATGCCGCCAGTGCAACAAAGGGCAACACCAGCAGGCCGATGCCCGTTACCGCGAGGATCAAAGAGACGATCGGCAGCAGCAGTTTTGCCAGGATGCCCAGGACCATGGTTGTGGCCGGGCGGTCGTTGAGGACGTCGACACAGGCCCGGACTGGGCGAGGGAAGGCGGTCGCCACGAGGAGATAGAACAGAAAGAAGGCCCCTGCCACCACCCAGACCCAGCCCACTTGCGGGGCAAGGGGGCGCAGCTTGAAAAGGCAATGCACCACCCATTTCCTGAGCCATTCGAGATTGATCCCGATCTCCTGGTTGGCCCCCATGACCGAAGCCCCCCTGGCCACGTCCAACCGGCCCGCCACGGCCACGGCGTCCCCATGAATTTTGGCCTTGGGCTCCACTTTGATGCTGCCCATGACGGCCACCACATCCTGATGCAGGTCGGCCCCGGGCTTTACCTTGGCGTCGCCCAGCACCACCACGACCGCGTCCCCCACATCGCCATCCACCTCCAGGTCTCCGCCAATGACCACGACTCCCTCCCGCACTTTGCCGTGGACCTTGGCCGACCCGCCGATGACGACGACCACTTCCGCGGTTTCGTCCGCTTTCAATTCGGCGTCCCTGCCGACCACGACGAGTGGCCCGCGGTCCAGGCCTGACGGCCTTTCTGGTCGAAGCGGTTGATCGGCGCCGGCGGCTTGGAGGACGTTCGCGGTCGTGTTGGTGTCCGGGGCCTCGGCTTGGGGGGAGCCTGCGGCTGCCTGCCCGGGCGCCGCGCCCGATTGGAAACCGGCGTCCTGGCGGGCGATGTTCGTCACTTTGACGCGCAAGAGCTTGAATAGATGAGATTGCAAACCGACGCCCTGGGGGGCGATGTTCGATAGTTGCGCCAGCGATGCCCTGGGGCAAAGCATCAGGACAGCGGCGGCGGCCATTGCGCCAGCCCAGGCTGTTCGAAGAACCCGGTAGGCCGGGGTGCAGATCTGTTTTTGAGCACGTGCGGCGTTTCGAGCGTCCCGTTTCCCCTCACCCCGGCCCTCTTCCGCCGGGAGAGGGAGAATCCTCGTCAGTCGGTCGGCGAAGCCAGCGTCGTGGAAATGCTCGAGAGCCGTCCCTGGTTGCCCCTTCTCCTTCGGGGAGAGGGTCGGAGCGAGGGGGAAACGGCTGCCCAACATAACCAGTTCCAAAGAATCTTGAGTTGTTTTCATAACATAAAATCTGACTTTCACTGCCGAGCGAAGGCGAACCGCAGCCATGCGGCGCCCAGGCCGATGCACAGGCCGTAGCCCAGCCCCAATGAGATCAGGCAGGCGGCGATCAAGCCGGCGGGGAGCTGTTTCACCATGGCCAGAGCCGCTGTAAATAGCACACTCAGGACATTCCAGAGGGCGCAGACTCCGGAGAGCCACTGGCTGAGCTGGCCGACAGTCGAAGCATAAGCGTCGGCTTGGGGCAACTTCCAGCCGGCCAGGCAGAGCCCGCCAAAGAGAGAGAGCAGGATGACCAGGGAGGCGACCCGCAGGGCCGCCGGCCACATCTGCCATGATTGTCGATACCACGGCAGGGCGGCGCGGCTTTCGATGGCGGCCATCACTCGCCGCAGGAGCGTCGGCGGCGCCGTCCGCTGCGGCAGCCCTTTCAACAATGCGTCCATCTCCGCCTGCAACCGCTCTTCGTATTCGCTGCTCATCTGCTTGTTCATTGGGCTTACATCCCTTGGGCGAGTTGGGTCCGCAGTTTCCGGCGCAATGCCTGGCGGCCCCGAAAAATGTCGGTCTTGACCTTGCCGAGGGAGACCTTGAGTTTGCCGGCGATTTCTTCGTAGCGGAGTCCTTCGAGATGGAAGAGGACCAGGGGCACCCGCTGGGCGGCAGGCAGGCCCTGGAGCGCCTGCTCGACCTGTGCCCAGCAATCGGCGCGGGCCACCTCTTCCTCGAGATTCTCCGGGGCGGCGTACTCGATTTCCCTTTCCTCCTGGCCGCCCCCGCCGGCGCGCATCTCGGAGAAGAAACTCCAGCGCGCCCGGTAACGGGAAAGGTGGTTCAAACACAGGTTGGTCGCCACCTTCTTGAGCCACCCGCCGGCGGTCGGGCTGTCACGCAACTCGGCGAAGCGCTGATAGGCCTTGAGGAACACTTCCTGGGCGATATCTTCCGCCTCGGCCCCATCGGCCAGCAAACGCATAGCAGTGCTAAAGACCATATTCTGGTAATCCCGCACGAACACTTCGAATGGTTGTGCTTCTGTCATCGGGCGGCCGCGATGCCTCGGGGCCTATCCTATGCCTTAAACGCGATGGAAAGCAAAACTCTTGCATTGTTCGTCTTCATAGCCGTCTGGAATACACGGCGTCGGCGGAATTTGTTTCAAGAATCCGGACTTGCCATATCAAGTGCAAAGGGGCTAGCAGGATATTTCATAGCCTAAGCCGGGTACCGGGCTCCCGAGACCGCGTAGCACAAGTTTCCAACCTGCTGTATCGCCGACTTCCAGTCGGCAGGCTGTGCCTGCTTGGGCGCATCTGCGGATTGGAAATCCGCGATACAGCAGGCTAGAAGCCTGCGCTACGCGTTCCAGTTAGCGAAACTCTGTGAAACATCCGGGCTGGTGTTTCGCTGCGCGAATTGGCAAGGTCGTGGGCGCCCTGCCCGATACGGGCTCAATAACCAATGACCAATGCTCAATTCTCAACGAATGAATGCAGCCGCTGAAAACCAGAAACTGCGAATCGCTGCTGGCCTCTTCGCCTTGTGGGCTTTGTCCGCGCCGGCGCAGTCTCCCAACAATGACGACGGCCTGGCCGGGTCCTGGCATCCGGGCTCCCCGTCGGCGCTGACGGTGGCCTCGACGCCCGGCCTGAATCTGACAAAGGGCTTCAGCATCGAGACCCGGATAAGGCCCAGCGACCTTTCGGACGGTCGAAACATTGTTTTCAAGGACAAGGAGTACGCCTTGCGCATTGACTGGCCGCCGGAAGGCAGCCGGCTTTCTTTTTACGTCTATGGCGATGGGCAATGGGAGCCTCGGGTCAGCGCGTATCTGCCGGTGACCAATCAATGGCACCATATCGTTGCCGCATGGGACGGACATAAATCGTGCCTGTGGGTCGATGGCGAGCCGTTCAGTGTTGCGCGCGAGGCGGCGACGCCCGCCGCCACCGACAACCCGGTGTGCATCGGCTCGGGTGTGGCGCTCGGGGCGGCTTTTGCCGGCGAGATCGATTATGTGAGGATTTACCGGAAAATGCTGCCGCCGGCCGACATCCTCGGTCACGCCTACGGTATCGAACTCCATGGCCAGGAGCCCGGCGGCGCCCTTACGGAGTTCGATTTCTCGAAGGGACCGCAAGGCTGGCATGGCGGGGGGGAGGCGTCGGCGCGTTTCGGCCCGGACGGGATGCTCGTGACCAGCCACTCGCCCCGGGGGCATGTCCTGCGGCAGGGGTTGGACGCTGTGATTGGGAGGAAGGATTTCCTGAGCTTGCGCATGGCCCTGGACTGCGGAACGCGCGGGCAGTTGATTTTCGTGACGACGCTGGGCGCCAGTCGGATCGGCTTTGGCACGGTTGCGGACGGCAAACCGCACACTTATGTGCTG
>Ga0187873_1001991_pt1 | contig 16155 bp, 13 predicted proteins | sample June2016WEW_16_1_2_FD_133012 | JGI IMG/M metagenome (GOLD analysis project Ga0187873, IMG submission 133012) | Peatland microbial communities from SPRUCE experiment site at the Marcell Experimental Forest, Minnesota, USA - June2016WEW_16_100 | ecosystem: Environmental > Terrestrial > Soil >... | reverse complement strand
TTCACTTGTTAGTCAAGTATTATATGTAGATAAACCAATAGATGATGTAATCAAAATTGACAAAAATAACTTGAAAAGAGTGCGCAAATATAGCTATGAAATTTCTAATGATCATAGAGATTTAGAATTCTTTTATGAAAAGATGTATGTTCCCTATGCAAAAAGAAGATATGCAGATTCTGCACAAATCGAAAGTTTTTGTAATATTGAAAAAATTTTCAAAAATGGTATGTTGGTATTTGTTACGTTTGATGGACAGCGCATTGCAGCTAGTTTAGATCAGATGATTGGAGATACATATTTTTTACGCAAAGGTGGTATAATAGATGATGATTTCATAAAGAAGGGTGTCGCAATTGCAAGCTATTATTTCTCAATACTAAGGGCCAAGGAGGTAAACGCAAAAATTGTTGATTTTGGCAAGAGCAGACCTTTTCTATTAGATGGAGTCTTGAGACATAAAAATCATTGGGGCACTAAAATTTGCGAAGATTCCAATATTAAAAGGTTCATTTATTTGAAAAATGTTATATTCGAACAACCTTTTATCTATTTCGAAGATAACAAACTTAAAGCTGCCATATTTTCTGATACCGACAATTTGATAAAAGAATATGCTGGGTCAGGTTTAGAGTTCGTTATAATTAACGAAGAAAAAGGGTGAAATGAATCATGATGGCAAATATGAGCTTTGGTCAAAAAAATGTTGTACCATATTTGAAGCAAATATGGAAGGAGCTAACGTTTGATGTATATATATTGTCAGACAAAACAAAGAAGATTACATACATCGTTCCATCATCTACAGGTACGAATCCATATCTTGTGGAGAGACTTTGTGGAGACGATGCGACAATAAACAAAATAAAAAGAATTTATGTATGGGAACTCAGAAAATTTGCCAATAGCCAAGATGCCGTCTGCATAAATATGCATAAGATACTTACGCGCTTCTTTGATGATGGTTTTTTAGTGCCTGAGTTTGTTGGTCAAGTATTTGACATTGGTAATAAAGAGATTCAGATCAGTAGCAAAAACTTGAAAAGAGTATGTAAGTATAATTATGAAATATCGAATGATCCTGGAATGTTTAGGTTCTTTTATGAAAAAATGTATTTCCCATACGTAAAGAAGAGATATGCAGATTCTGCACAAATAGACAGTTTCGATAGTATGGAATCTTTTTTCAAAAATGGAGAGTTGATATTTATCAAACTTGGTGGAGAGTACATCGCTGCGCAGTTGTCAGAAATAGATGGCGATATGTATCGCTTGCGCAGAAATGGAGTGTTGAGCGAAAGTTTTGTAAAAGATGGCGCTCTAGTTGCGACGTATTATTTCTCAATGTTGAGAGCAAAAGATATGAATGCAAAAACTGTTTATTTCGGTGGGAGTAATCCTTTTCTTTTAGACGGAGTGTTGCGACATAAAAATGTATGGGGTACCAGAATTTTTGAGACAGAGGACTCTAGAAGATTCATTTACCTGAAAAACGTTTTATTTGATCAGCCTTTTATTTATGTTGATGAGGGAAAGTTGAAGGCGGTAATATTTTCTGATGATAATAAACTGATAAAAGAATATGCATCGTCAGGTCTAGAGTTTACAGTGATAGAAAAAGCTAACGAAAAAGAAAGTGAGACTGTTATTATGAACTAATTTGACAATTAGAAAGAATGAGGATATATACGATAGAAAGTAAGCATACAAGAATAGGAGGAAGATTATGAAAATATTATATAGATATATTGCTGTAGTACTGGCTATATTTGCCATTTTATCATTTACAGGAATTGTGCATATTGTCATGGCTGCACAAACAGGTATGCTGGCAAAGGGGCCAAAGATTCCACCAATAGTTGTGCCAACAATTGTACCAACACAGATTCCAACTGATGTACCTACACAGAGTCCAACTGATGTACCTACACAGAGTCCAACTGATGTACCTACACAGAGTCCAACAGTTGCACCAACTGTAACAGATACACCAGTACCAACTGTAACAGATACACCAGTACCAACTGTAACAGATACACCAGTACCAACTGTAACAGATACACCAGTACCAACTGTAACAGATACACCAGTACCAACTGTGACAGATACACCAGTACCAACTGTGACAGATACACCAGTACCAACTGTGACAGATACACCAGTACCAACTGTGACAGATACACCAGTACCAAATGGTACTGCTTCTCCAAGTCCAACTGTGACAAATACACCAGCACCAAATGGTACTGCTTCTCCAAGTCCAACTGTGACAAATACACCAGCACCAAATGGTACTGCTTCTCCAAGTCCAACTGCGACAGATACACCAGCACCAAATGGTACTGCTTCTCCAAGTCCAACAGCTACACCAAATAATGCGACTATACCAAGCGGAGGAGGTAGCGCTGAAGAAAGTTATGTTGGAAGTTACGAAGGAGACACGCTTATGTCTACATCAAATGTGGACCCTTTTAGTAATGTACTCAAATATGAAACAAGAGAGATTAACCTTCTTAGGAATGTGTCTGTAAAATATGAGTTTGCTACACCAGAATTTAGTATATATCAAGTTTTTGTCAATAATAAGGATCAGGAACTTCTCACACCTATGAGAATAGAACATCTGAAAGACACATCGATATATACAAAGAAGGATGTACCTGGTCTTGTTTATGCTAATGAAAATGTATGGATAGGAACCCAAAGAATGAATTATATATCTGTCAAGTTTAGGGTTGATAACTCTTGGATTGATAAAAATGTCACAAATGACAAAATCGTGGCACTATTAAGATGGAATGGAACGGTGTGGCTATCATATGGAGTGACCATGACTGGTACTGATACATCATACACGTATTTTGAATCAAGAAATATGATTATGCCAACACTAAGAGATGCTAAGGCGTCTCTGTCCATATTTTCAGTAAGCGCATTACCAAAGAAAGCTAATGAAGAGATTAATACAAATGTTACAAATGCTGCAAATGTAACAAATGTTACAGACGACATTACACATGTACAAGGAGAGGTTGTATTTTCAGATAAAAATGAAATGGGCATAAATGACCCTAAGAAATTGCCAGGGTTAGACATTGTGACTGTCATGATCAGTATAATTCTGTCAATAGTGATCAAAAGAAATATAGGTAAAAACTTGTAATTTCAGTTATGACAAATGAAGTATTAAAAAAGGAGATATATGTACTGTAAGAAATGCGGAAAAGAATTAAGAGACGATGGTCAATTCTGCTGGAACTGCGGTAACAAGATAGAGATAAAAGAAGAAAAGAATGAACCTGTTGTCGAAGTAGAGAAGAATGTCCCAGAAGAGATACGCTGCTGGAACTGTAAAGAAGAAATTGATAAAAGATGTGACGTGTGTCCAAAATGTCATATGCGTGTCAGAATTATTGTGCCAAAGAATCCTGGAATAGCCGCTGTTCTATCATTCTTTGTCCCAGGTCTTGGACATATATATAATGGGAAAATAGCAATCGGTGTGACGACTACAATAATTGTGATATTTCTTGTGGGAATTACTGCATTATTGGCGAGATCATATGGAGTGAAATATGGGATCATAGCACTTGCTATTGTTGTGATATTATGGATATATAGCGTACACAGCTCGTATGACGTTGCAGAAAATATGAATGATAAACAATATAAATAGAAGATTTTAGATATAAAGGGATGGATAATAATGATAAACAACATAACTAAATTAGAAGATTTTAGACTTGAAAAAACAGAGAACAATAGTAGATTAAAAGGAGTCCAATAATATGCTAGGTGCGATACTATGTGGAGGACATGGAAAAAGGCTTCGTCCTTTAACAGACGAAATGCCTAAGACTCTGATAGAGATAAAAGAAGGATATACAATTCTTGACAAACAGTTGATAGACCTCAAAAATTCTGGGATAGATAAAGTTTTTCTTTTAACAGGATATCTGGGCGAGAAAATAGAAAATAGATATGGATCAAAATGGAAAGGTATCAATATTGACTACTCAAAAGAAGATAAACCTCTTGGGACATTACATGCGATTCGCCTAGGACTTGAAAAAATGAATGATGATAATGTTATCATTAGAAACGGAGATATTGTAGCAGATGTTAATATAAGGAAAATGATAAACAAGTTCAATAATTCAAATTATATGGCGAGTATGCTAGTCGCAAAGATGAGGAGCCCATATGGTATTGTAGACCTTGGGGACGATCGCATACAGAGATTCAGAGAAAAACCTATACTTGATCACTATTTCAACGCTGGTATTTACTGTTTCAGAAAAGGTATAACAAAAATGTTCGAAAACTTTGATACAGGAGACATTGAAAAATCAGTATTCCCAATGCTCGCAGAGTCTAACCAACTTGGATTCTTCAAAAATGAAGGATTGTTCTGGTTATCTATAGATACAATAAAAGACATTGAAGCTGTGCATAAGGAATATGCAAACAAGACGGACAAACCATGGGGTTATGAGAAAGTTTTGATAAATACTGATAAGTACCTGACAAAGGAGTTGTTTATATTTGAAGGGTATCAGACATCTTTTCATTATCATGAGCACAAAGACGAAACCATGTATATAATTGATGGTACTGGATACATAGAATTCAAAGATCGTAAGCAGCATTTTGTTAGAAATGACGCTATTAGAATAGAACCAACAATCCCACATACAATAGTGGCAATAGAGAATACTGTCTTGCATGAAGTGAGTACTCCATATTTGGACGATACTATTCGCATAAGAGATTTCTATGAGAGAAATGACAATTGACACAAGTGTATATACGACTCATGATCAACAATGATGGAATGAAGTGATGTTTGATATATTGGTAGTGACGTTTGAGTTCGACATATATAAATATATCGTTATAGTAATGACTCGCCTGACAATCACATGTTAGCTGTAAGCATCTTTGCACATCGGAGCGTTTCTACAGTAAAAAGCTTATATACTTGCGACTCATATAGGTATTTATAATGCACATAGTCGCATGATGTAGCTATGATGCACAGTTTGGAAGTAAGGATAGATAGGTAGGAACAGAAGACAAACGCGATTGCTTTTGTCATTACCTATTGGTGTAAAAGGATAGAAAGGAAGATAGGATAATGTTTCAGGAATACAATATATAAAAACGCGAAGTAGGAGATGTATGAAATGGGACAGAAAAAGGTAACTAAAACAGATGAAATGACTCTTGCTAATGCCATGAGATCCATGTTTAAGAACATGAAAAGTGGGGATACTATCTATCTAGCATTTTCAAGAAGAAATTTTTATATGCTCGTTTTTGTTATGGGTATGAGTGTGATAGCGAATGCTGTACTGGTTGATTTATTGTTAGGTGCCCCAACAATGGTACAAAAAGCAGATACACCATTATTTGTAGCTCAATTTATATTGTCTTCATTTGCAATAGTTGCCGGGTTCTTCCTATTTTTGAAAGGAGTGAATATTGTTACAGACAGATAACAAAAAACGACTAAAAACGTCTACAATCATATGGCGAAGTATCTTCTAGATGTTGGATACAAAAACGTGAAAACGTCTGATAGGATAGGGAGCCTTTGATCCAGGATGAAAAACCTGGTTAAAAAACGCGAATAGATAAATAAAAGGTGAAAATATATGAGAAAAATCAACAAATTAGACGTACTAAGATTAGTACTTGTCTTAGCGTTGGTAGCGGGCATAGGCCTGGCTTTCGGTTCTGTAGGAAGGTTTGTTCCTACACATAAAATCGTACAGTCAGTGTACTGTGGCTCATGCCATCCGGAAGAGGTACAGGAATTAAGTGCAACAACACATCTTGGAAAGTTCTCTGAAGAGATACATTCCATGACAATGAGTGCAGACAACGGAAAAGGAGGTAATGCTACACCAAGCGCATATACAAATGCAAGAGTAATTTCAGGCGCTTGTATGATGTGTCACAACTACTGGGAAAACTTCAAGTGGTACGGTGTTAAGAACTTCGCTTTGACTCCTTATGACAGTGACATTCCAAGTATTGGAGCACTTCCACAGGGAACAGATATATATGGCAATCCTGTTAGCCCATACGGTCTTGGAAGTACACAACAGTGGGCCATGAACATTTCTGGCATCAAAGGTACAGGCAACGGTTCAGGTATATATAAAGGTACAGCAACACTATCTGCCGAACCATGGAAACTCGGTCTTGACAATTATTCATATACAGATGCATCAGGCAACCATACCAGACTTGATTATGTATGGTCAAGGTTGAGCTCTGTATCACCTGGGCCTGTTGGTTTCCAGCTTTATGATCCAATAAGCGGAAATAGTTCCTCATGCGGCGGAGGTACTGTGGAACACGGAATGTGTCATATTGCAGCGAGTGCAGTAGCATTAGCATTTACAGACCAGAAATACGAGGTGTCGGACTATCCAGATTCTAACAGCACTACCACTGGTAGCAAGGGACAATTCGCAGGCAAGGGCGGAAAAGGCATATTCTTTACGCATGAAATGGCTTTCACAACTGCACAATATGCAGCGAAGCCAGTTAAGATATGCGGCGCCTGCCACGTTATGAAATTGCCACCAATGCAGTGGGGCGGAGAACCATGGGCAGTTGTTGATGTCAATAGTGCAAATGACAATGGAGGCGTTGTTCAAGATGTCACAGATCCATTCGGATTCAGACCAACCTATAACAATCTTGTAGGTACTGCTGGAGACGGAATGGTTAAAGAAGAGTTGACATATGAATCAACAGGAAAAACTCCTGGAACAACAAATCTTCCAGTAGCATTTAGAACTCCTGACTGGGCACACTCCAATGTACCATGCATAAGATGTCACGCACATGCTGGTGTAAACGGAGATACCGTAAGCAGCAATAGTGAATAAAGAAAACTTTTTCCATCCCATCTGGGATGGACCTATTTTTTTTGTAAAACGACTAAATCGTTACGATAGCAAATTTTGAAAGATACTTTTTTTTGGAACACTTGCAGATTGTTTTACTGTGTTACCTAAATGATGTCTTAATATTCTAATACTGTCTTTGTGCATCGGGGTATTTCTATTACCGCAAAGCTTATATGCACATAATTACATATACAGTTATATACATTACAAAATACTTGAAGTCTGAATGTTTTGGATACTACTATGATTATAGATATAAGGGAAATAACTGTCTCTAATTAGAGACACCAAATGTTTATGGTTGTAGACAGTAAACTTTCGGAACAAGAAAAATTCATAATAAGAAAAATATGGTAGGAAGTGAAAAGATTTTATGAAAACAAAAAGAGTAGCGTCAATGTTGCCATTGTTGGCAGGTATAGGATTAGGAATAGCTGCTATTGCATCTCCATTTTTGTCCTCAAGCCATTATGTGTTTGCAGACGGTGTGAGATATACAGCAGATCATCTGCTATTCTTCTTCTGGGGAAAGTACTATACTGTTGCTGGAGCAAATGCGATCCAATCCCAGCTAGATACATATGACTTTGGAGACTTTCCAATGTATGCAATGTCAGTTGTAGTACTAGGTCTAATATTAGGAACTATATCTATGTTTGGAGGTCGGGGTATAATATTGAATATAAAGGGAAGAGTACTTAAACTCAAATTAGATATTAATCCTGTATGGTTACAATTGTTCGCCACAATATTTGTGTTCTTGTCCTACATATATATGAACAATGCGACAAACCTATTGATAGGAGATTTGCAAATGGATAACTATGTGTCAGAATATGGACCTTCAGTGGACTTCTTGCTTGGTAGTGCAGTGGCACTGGGTATATCCACAATCATGACAGCAACAAAATATATGAAAGAAGACAAGAACAATAAAACAGAGTCCATCGTTAAAGCTTGATTCTGTAGTAAGCAAGGAAATATGGATAATTAGCTATAGGAAATTAATTAGCTATAGAAAATTAATTAGTTGGAGGACACAATGAAAAACAGAATATCAGTAACAATATTCACAATGTTGATATTGATATTCTTATTCCCCCAACCGTCTCTAGGAGTTAATACAGAACAGTGTAAAGATTGTCACGGATATGTAAAGCCATTAGGCAGAATAACCAACGACTGTACAAATTGCCATGACCAAATGGATCACCACGATCCACCAAGTATAAGAGACAGAGATTTTGTACATTGGAAACATTCACAATATACATTCTTAACTCAGGAAAGATGCACAATATGTCATTATCAGAATCCAAATTGTACAAATTGTCATGACACTCATGAGATAGTGCCAGATGCTAACATAAAGAATCTGAAGCTAAACGCTACACAGGAAACTTCGAGTATATCAAATAAATCGAATGTGTCAAATAAGTTGAGCGTTTCAAATAAGTTGAACGTTTCAAACTGTATAGGTTGTCACGGCCCTCTACCTAGACCACTAGGTCACAGCGCTTTTAGAGACGCACTGGCTGGTTCTAAACACTCATGGATGAATTGCCGCACTTGTCATCTCAATTCATATATTATGGGAAAGGGTAACAATTTTGAACTACATTTTAAAGACTTATTGACAGTACCTATAGATGATAGTATAGATCTGTGTAAAATATGTCACTCACTTCAATATAACAAGTTGCAAAATAGTGAACACGGAAGTCCTGGCAAGAAATGTGTAGATTGCCACAATCCTCATACTACTGATTTTAGAGGGTCTGAAATTGCAGCACCTAAGGAAACCGTAAATATAAGTAAAGAAGTTGGATCTGCAACAGATTGGATAAGTACAAACGTACCGATAGTAAAAAATACCACTGCGCTATATGTGATTATTTTAATAATATTGGCGACTATATCAGAACATATTTTATCCAAGGATGAAGAGGGTAAAAAGACTGCTTACAATACTATAAAAGTTCACGATAGCGAAGATACACTAAAAACACTTGAAATCAAATTAAAAAATCAAAATATTAGCGTTGTAAATGATATATTGGATGCAAATGGTATAAGTATTCTTGGAATGACAATGACAAAAGAAGAAGAATATGGAGATATAACCACATATAAATATGTCATTTTTGGAAACATGACCAAACCAATAGATGAAGATGTTCTCATAAAAGAAATAGTTACTAATGACAATGTAACAAAGGCAACATTTACAGATAAGTACGAACTGTAATATACGAAAAACTAAAGAAGTAAATTTGGGAAAGCTAAAGAAGTAAATTTGGGAAAGCTAAAGAAGTAAATTTGGGAAAGCTAAAGAAGTAAATTTGAAATAGGCAAGAATATGTGGAAAAACAAAAATGTGTTGAGAGAACAGATGAAACTAAAAAATGGGCTAATAACCTTGCCCAGAATATTTGTATCCGTATTCTTGATCATAATTTTTGCTAATGTTTCTAGTGCCATTTTAGATTGTTCTATGTGTCATAAGACTGCGCCAGGTAGTGCGGCAGTTAGGGCGGCAGATACTATAGAAATTAGTAATAAAACGTGCTTAAAATGTCACAATCCAGATTATCCCCCTAAGCCAATAGGTTACAATACCCATTTGGCACATGTTGGGAAATATTCTGCAAATGTTGATTTCTTTAGTAGACATCCTAAAGTAGCAGACTCTATTAGCTGCAATAGTTGCCATGTAAATATTGGAGAAAATTGCAGAAATTGTCATGTAAAGGGTATACCCCATATAGAACCGCCACTGGGATACAATTGTAAAGGGTGCCACGGAGTGCTGGATAAATTATTCCAGCATCCAACAATAGATCTGAAGATACATAATATATTTAGTACAAATGGCGTGAATGGTACTAGAGCGTGTGCCATGTGTCACAACCCGGACAATATGGCATCGTTGAAACTTGCAAGTGGAGAACTTGTGCCAATACAGGACGCATATAGGTTGTGTTTCCAGTGTCATAGCGGTTATTATAATTTGTGGATTTCTGGCCAACATTATTCTAATTACACAGTTCCTAGCGATGAAGCGATCAGTTCGAGCAATGGTATGGGAGCTGATATAGGAGAAATAAAAACAGGATTGGAAGACAAATGGAAAAGAGAAAATACGTGTCAAAGCTGTCATAATCCTCACAATCCAAAAGAGTTGTACAAATTACCAGTATCTGGTCATGAGAAGACTGTTGATACTGGCATGGCGACGGTAATTTTATATGCCTTAATAGCTCTGATGATCATAATTGCTATAATCATAGGCTTGGTAATTAAGAAGAAGAGGTTAACATTATCAGATGTAAAAAAGATGAAATTGTCTGACATAAAAAATGTCAAGTTGCCAAAAGTGACTTTATCCAGTATAAAAAACATAAAACTGCCAAAGTTGAAATTACCAAAATTTGATTTATCAAAAATATCGATACCGATATCGTTATCTGTTGAAAAACTTGACAGTAATGGCAATGTCATTAGTACACCTAGCAAAGATGATACCGTAGTTACATACGATAATACTAAAGATGTAGAACAAAAGCAAACAGGAGAACATAAACAAGCAGAGACGCTCACAGGTGGTACATTGCCAATATCTGAAAAGGAGACAGTATCTAAACCTGAAAAGAAAACATTTGTGCAAAGATATAAAAAAGATATAGCATTCATATTGATTTTGTGTCTTATGTCTGGCATGTTCTATGTGATATTTGGATCGTTTGCACCGTTTGCGATTGTTGCCAGTGAAAGTATGTCTCCAAACATAAATAAAGGAGATGTAGTGTTTTATACAGATATAAGTAGAATAGACAAAATATCGACAAACGATAAAAAGAATGTGGTAAGCTTTGGAGACTATGGAGATGTAGTCCTGTATAAACCATATGGTCAAGAAGGAGTTTCTCCTTATGTACATAGAGCTATGTATTATGTCAGCCAAGGAAGTGAAATGTGGCCAGGCGGAACAATAGCTCCTTATTCAGGTTATGTAACAAAGGGAGATAATACAGAAACGAATAAGCTATATGATCAACAATTGAGTACAAGCAGAGACACTCCAGTAAAAAGAGAGTGGATTGTAGGAATTGCAAGATTTAGAATCCCGTATATAGGATATATAAGGCTGATGTTACCATGAGAAAAGAATTGATTGTATTTGCGTGTTTGCTGGTCTTAATAGTGTTATTTATAGTTCTAAGACCATCAGATACTCCTAAATTACCAGTAGATAATAGCAACGAGTCGCAACTGACGCCAGATGAGATGAAAGGGGTTACTAATGTTAAAGGCTTTTCTAATGCGAATACAAGTAATGCAAATACTACTCCAAGTTCCAAATTAAATAAAGCTAACACAATAAGACCAAAGCCGACACCTGTGCCTTTACCTTATCCGAGAATATCAATAAATTACTCAGTGACGAGAACTCGCTCGATTGGAAGTGTTTCCTTAGACAAGAACAGTACATTTTTATTGGTGACATTAGATATAAGGAACTATGGGTACAAATATTTCGATGCACACTTGAGCAAGTTTAGAATGGGTACAAACGGAGATCTTATACCGTTAACAAATATAAGCACTGGAAAGACTATAGATGCGGTAATACCAAATAATAGTATGGCAAGAGGAGATATGATCTTCTTATTGGGAAAAGGTGCTTACCAAGGAAAATTGGCGTATACTTCTGCAAATAAGTCAGAAAATTATTATGTTATGTATAAACAGGTGCCAGATTATGAAATGAACAGTGGTCAGATTGATCAGAGGCCAGTATATGATGACAATGAATAGTAGAAACAAATCGTCTATCCTTAGGTTGCCCGTTTTTGGATTATCCATACTAATTTTAATATTGGTATCGATACTGGCATTGGCAACTCCATCTTATGCTACTACTATCGCTAATGAAGATATAAAATGGTCTGACGAAGGTAGTACTTATAGACTAACACAAACGGACAACACTTTCACAGAAAGAGACTACACAGTTAAAGTTGTTGAATTTCCTGCTGCTGTTCGCGGATACAAGACGATAAACGGAAGTGTCTATCCTGAGAGACCTGTGGTACCATTCGTAAAATTTGAGCTATATAAAGATATAATTAATAACACAAGCCCAATAGATAATTTTACAATTGGCGTTGGTGAAGAATATGTGTTTCCAGACCAGGAAACTAGGATAACAATAAGTGATATACCAGGTAGTATGTCTCAGGACTGGGTATATGAGTACTACAATCCTTGGGTAACTATTGAAACACGAACAAGATCGATTCCTAACTTGGACATCTCGATTAGTTTGACAACTCCGTCTGGAGACGACGTAGATCTGGATAATATAAGGTCTGGTAGTGACATTAATGCAAGGATAGATATAAAAAATACTGGAAACGATTACATAGAGAATGTAATGTTTAATATCAACCCTGGTCAGTTGTTATTAAGAAATATGACAGCAAACTATAAATTGGCGGATACTATATATAGATTATATGTAAATGATGAAAAAATAATTGATGTATCTTTGACTATTCCTGTATCATTAGAAGAAAAAGCATATGATATACAAGTGAATACTACAGGACAAGATGTAAAAGGTGTGGTACATAATTTCAATGTGTCTACAACGATTAATGTGAAAAGTGAAACAGATGCAATATCCGTCGAGAAACGCTTGTCGAAAAATACTTCATATCTAACAGAATACATGGGGGTGGTATTGAGCATTGTAAATGCTGGTCACACTACGATTAGTAATATTCAAATACATGATGCTGTACCGAGTGGGCTAACTTTTGTAAAAGATGGTATAGTACAAAATTATACAGAGTTCTCGTTGATCAGGAGCTCTCTTGGACCATCAGAATCTTGGACAATTGGCTATAGTTTAAGACCTAAGGAGCCTGGAATATATATATTGCCACAGTTTAGCGCAAACTTTTCAATTGGAGACAAGAATCTTAGTGCAACAGCAGGAGAGGTTGGTTTTAGAGTATTTGGACCACATGTGGTATTGACCAAGTCTGCAAGGAGTATTGGTAACGGTATTGTAGATGTAATAGTAACGGCAACAAATGTTGGAAATGGTCCTACAAAAGCAGTAATAGAGGACTACACACTTCCATCTAATACCACTCTAATTTCAGGAGAAGAGACAATGACAGTATCATTGGACCCTGATGTTGAAAAAGTTATGAATTATACAATCAGGTCTTATGAGACTAATATATCAAAGTTGATATGGTCGCCTGCTGTAGCCACTTACTATCTTGATGACTGGAGATTTAATACGACTTCTGACGAAAAATATGATGAGGGACATATAGTTGGAGAAGATCGTCCTCTAGAAGGAGGTGTTGGTGCACATGTTATAATATTGGCACCTTCTGCTGAAGCTTCTGCTGCTGATGACGGTTCTACAACAGCATACCCAGAAGTTACTGTTCCTCAAGTACAAGAGGAACAAAAACAGGTAGTAGCCACGATACCAGCAGAAACTCCTGCGCCAACAGCAGGAAAATCTATTCCAGGATTTGTGTCATATGAGCTTGTACTCTTATTGGCTATCATATTTTTGATAAAGAAGACAAATGCTGGAAAATAAGTATGGAAGACAAATTCTGAAAAATAAATGTTGAAGACAAATGCTAGAAAATAAGTATGGAAGACAAATGCTGGAAAATAAGTATGGAAGACAAATTCTGAAAAATAAATGTTGAAGACACTAATATAATAATAAGAGGAATAAGATGAGATACAAATTAGCATTGATGATGTTGGCAGTATTGATAATATTGTCAGGATGTATAAACACAGACACAAAAGATAATACTACTGGACAACTTATACCTGAGAAAATGTTAAGCTCGCACTATGTTGACAGAAGTACAATACTGAATGGGGAAGATTTTCCAGGCTTTAAACTGGAGAACAATGTGTATTATATTTCTCCAGAAAATTTGTCCCTTACGTTGGAAACAGAAGTAGGTCATAATGTGTATGAGATGAACAGTAGTGCTGAAATTATGCCAGGGTATAGAATATATGGAGATTCAGAACTATATAGCTCAAAAGAAAATTCGACAGAAAGGTATATGCTTGTACAATATAAAACATTTGATAATAATGAAAGTATGGCCGACACTATAAATATGACAGCAGAGGAGATATATGTGAAGCACGGTTATAAGCATGTATCTATAAGTAGATCATATAATGAAAATGTGGTTGTACTTGAGTCAAATGTTACAAATCATACAGACATGAATGTAACTATCATACTCTTCGGATTTGACACCGTGATAGGGAAAGTAGGTGTACAAGATTCAAAAGATAAATCTTTAAACGAGTCGTTAAAGGTATTAGATATCGTGTTCAGTAGGATACATGTTAAGACAAAAGAGGTGAAAGCTGCTAGATTGGATCTGATCAGAACAATGCCAAATACAACAAACGGAGCAAATATACCAAATGTACCGAGCAGACCAGATGTGTCAAATGTGCCAGGTAGATCAAATGTGTCGAATCAATGAGACGATAATTATGGAAGTGTAACAAAGACCAAAGAACAAAAATAAAAACGTAATAAAATGATAACAAAAACAAAAAGGTGAAGAATGTGCAAATGAAAAAACCGTATGTAGTAATTATTCTCATTGTGATACTATTTTCTACCGTGTTTATAGTATCATCTTTACCTTTTAGGTTTGAACCAACTCACCGAATTGTAAAACAGGTAAATTGTATATCATGTCATGCAGAAGAATTTGGAGATCTACAACTTGGTACACATATAAAAGCGATGAGTTTGAACCAAAACAGAGCGTTATATGATTATTTGGAGGTATATGGAAATGTTGCTGTATATGGAAATGTGGCAGTTTCTGGTTATAAGGCGCTTGTGAGTCCATGTTATTCGTGTCACATAGTATATGGGAATTATAACAGATTTGGATTGACAGATCCATATGTATATAATGGCGCAAATGGTATTGTCAACGCTCAATATGGAAAGCTGATAAGTTGGCCATGGCCAATTGGTAATCATGCTGTAGAATATTCCAGTTCTGGAAATGTGGCTATATCTGCAGAATTGGAGGTATTATCTGTAGAACCTGCAAATGCTACCATAGACTCCACTCTCAAAATCATGCTTAGTAACTACTCTGGACAACAACCAGTGAATCCTACATGCGACTGTAACAGTATAATAAGCAAAGGAGATATACAGGTTGTAACTGTGAGCAACATAGCAAATGACTATTTAGTATCGCGCTTCTTATGGATGGAGCGTGGAGTAATGCAACGTTGAATTTAAGAGTATACGGAACAGATAAAGGTAATGAATCGTTTATCATAAGGGCTAGCAATTCACCATTTTTGTACAATATTCCAACAGATACATCTGGTATATCATATTTTAAGACAAATGGTACATATAGGGCTGTAAGACTTGATGCCATATGGAATGTGTGGAAGGGTTATTCTGTGAATGGTAATATAGCATCATCAGAAATAATAGAAACTAATAATACGGGAGGTTGGATAAGTTCAAACACATGCTCAGCTCCAGATGCTATGTGTCATATAAATCAGGAGGCAACATTTATAGGAATGTCGGATGGGTTGAATCCTAACAAATCACTATACAGTCACAACATGGAGGCTGTGACAGCGAAACAGTGTAAAACGTGTCACTTAAGATACCAATATGGATTAGAAATTCCTATGAATGTGTCGCCTGTACCAGGATTCGTTCCTGGTGGCGGAAGTAGTTCAACTCATATACCAACAAGTACTCCAATACCAACAATTACTGCAACTCCTATTCCAACAATTACTCCTATACCGACAAGTACTCCTATTCCAACAATTACTCCTACACCAACAAGTACTGCAACTCCACCACCGACACCATCAATTGTAAGTGTAGCAGGATTTAGAAGTTCTGACTATGGAGGTCCGTTGAATGGCAACCAGTATGGACATGATCAAGTTGATCCGGCATATTGGGTAAGTGTTGCACAAAGAATGCAAGCTAAGTTTCCTGGTTCATCTCCTGGAGCTCAATATGTGGTAGGTTATATCGAAACTCCAGAAACGAACACATATATGCCATTCCCAGCACCTGCCGGTTATGAAGGAATGCCAAACGTTGATTTTGGCCCAACAGGTGTTGAAGAACAGATGCTCACTGCTTTCG
>Ga0187873_1001984_pt1 | contig 16191 bp, 9 predicted proteins | sample June2016WEW_16_1_2_FD_133012 | JGI IMG/M metagenome (GOLD analysis project Ga0187873, IMG submission 133012) | Peatland microbial communities from SPRUCE experiment site at the Marcell Experimental Forest, Minnesota, USA - June2016WEW_16_100 | ecosystem: Environmental > Terrestrial > Soil >... | reverse complement strand
CATAAATCCGACCGATGATATGCCTCTTTTCGGCAATTTTTACGATACCTATCTTGCCGCTGTCCAGCGAGAAGTGGCCGAAGAAGTTTCAATAGAGACAAAATACAAGGATAAAGTTGTCGCACTTCTCAATGACGATTCAAATGAGGTTGGCCAGGTGCATCTCGGAATCGTTCATTTGTGGACTCTTGATGAGCCGAAGGTGAATAGAAAAGAACAAATGATAACTCAGATGGGCTTTATGAGTATTCCCGAATTGCAGGATGTCCGCGATACTATGGAAACCTGGTCGCAAATCTGTTTCGACGGCCTGTCAAAGATGGCCTGAACTTGCCGGAAGACATCAAATCGGCAGTAAAAAAACAATTCAGAATGTTTCTTTCAGCGTTTTCTTCTCATCAATTCTTGGCCTCAAAATGGCTCCAGCCGTAAGACCCTTTGTAGTAAATGTAGTATTTGCCGTCGATTTTAGGAATGCCGGAGGTAAATACATACGTATTCGTGTAGTCAGTTCCGTTTATATTTAATCTGTCCATGCTCCATGAGTTTATGTAAGTACCAAGCGAGGTTGCTTCCCAGCAGAACTCGCCCGCTCCCTCCTTGACGAAATCCGGCACTATGACGGTTCTTGTGGAACATCCTGCAATGCAGGTGCAGCCGGTTGTTATGTTCACCGTTATATTGACCGCTGAAGAGGTGGTTACGGCTCCTTCGTCATCTGTTGCTTTGGCGGTCAGAATATAGTTGCCGTCGGTAACGTTATTCCAGGTATAGGAATAAGGCGCAGTTGTATCTGTCCCCAGTAATGCTGAACCCTGATAAAAATCGACCTTGCTCACGGTGCCGTCGCTGTCAGACGCCGTGGCATTTATGGTAACGGTCGCGGGGGCGTTAAAATCGGCGCCGTCGGCCGGCGAAATTATAGAAACGCTCGGCAGATTGTTTGTCGAGGCGGATGCGAGTTTTGCGAAATCAAGGAAGTTCACTATTTGGTCGGCAAACAGGTCGGCTGGTATTCCGGGGCCGGTCGCGAGCCAGTAGTCGGCCATCACGGCGAAGTCGCCCAGGCCAATTACCCCGTCGCAGTCGAGGTCGTAAATATTGTCGGCAGTGTAATTCTGGTCCTGCGCGTTGGCCGCCACGTTAACGTAAATCATCTGGTTTGGCTCAAATGTGTAATGTTTCTTGCTCGGCGTTATCGTTCCTGACCAGTTGCTGTCCACTGAGAAGGTGTAGAAGCCGTTTATGTCGGTTGTGTATTGTCCGCCGTTGTTGGTGGCAACCAGCACGCCTACTATCGGCACGTTGCATTCGTTTTTAATATAGCCGGCGATAGAAACAGGCGGCAGGATTGGCCCGGGTTCCTGCCCGTAGATGCGAACGCCGTTGTCATAAACCGGAATGTAGCTGGTCTGGGCGGCCGTCGTGGTAAGACCCTGATACGACCAGTCGTTGTTCGGGTCCCATGCGGCAGCGGGAGCGTTATTCGGAAGGGCTATGCGGACCTGTGTTTCTCTGGCGGATTCTGATTGCCCGCCGGGAAAGATTACGCTTCCCGTATAATCTACCGTAACATAGTAAATGTTATCTCTCAAATGCGTTGGACCGGAGACTGTTGCCGGCACCTCTGAATAATTCTTCGTTACCGTTATATTATTTATGGTGTAGCCCGCGTTGAATGCTTCCGTCAGGTCGAAGAAATACCGGTATGATAGCTTGTCGGTCGCGCGTGCAGGCCAGGCCGAGTGGTTGGTGAGGTCAACACTCCACTCCGTATAAACAGGCCCCGAAGAATTTATCTTGGCGTTGGCAAAGTACTCGGTGTATGGGTACTGGTCTTTTGCGAAGTCGCTCGTTCTGGGAAAACCTGAGATGGGAGTCCCGCCGTATAGTGAGTACATTTTGGCCAGCGCACCCACCAAAGCCGCATCATAATCGCAGGCCACCTCGTTCTCTGTATAATTGCTTCTGACGTCCTGATAGTTGTCGCTGCTGTCGGGGCCGCCGACCATAGCGCCTTGAAGCACGTGCCTGGTTTGGCTCGGTGTGTCTATGCTATTGGCCCATGAGCCGTGTGCGGTCCTGTGGTGCGGGTACTGAGGATAGTTGGCGCCGAAGCCGATAATGTAACTGCCGGCGCGAGGATTGTCTCCGAGAATGTATTTAATCTGTCTTACCGCAAAGTTTCTGTAGCCGGTTTTCTTTGCCGCATTACCATGGCTGTCGTCAGCCCATACAAACGCTATGAGCGACGCATTGGCGGCATAACGCAGCGAAGCCCACGAGTCCAGCCAGGCCAGCCCGCCGGGAGTGTAAGTGATGCCTCCGCCGGGCATCCAGTAGTCGAGGTTGCGTTCGATGGAATCGATGTAGATTTGCTTGCCGGTAGCCCGCGCCAGCAGGATTTGCGCCATATAATGCATATCGTCCCAGGAATGGGTCCACTTATAGCCCCAGTAGCCAGTTTGTCCTTCCATGCCCCAGTGGGTCGCACAGGACTCTGCCTTATTCAGGTAGTTTGCGTCGTTGGTGGCTAAGTAAAGCCAGGCGGCGGCGGCCGAAAGCTCATCCCAGTATCCGCTGTAGGAATTATAAAATCCGTTGGCGGCCGTGTAGCCGGAATCGCTTTGGGTGGTGTAGGCGAAGTCGAATAGCTGCTGGGCTTGGGTCAGACATAAGGAAGCATAGTCTGGGTCGGTCGGCTTGAAAACTATGGAGGCAGACGCAAGGGCCGCGGCTGTTCCGCCGACAACACACGAACCGGGCGATGCGGCTGTAACCTTGTAAGATGGCCGGGTCATTACCTCTTCAATTACCTCAACGGGGCCCCACCATGCGTGGTCGGCGCTTCCGGCGCCGACCTGATAATAGAATTCATTTGTATCGGTGTGGCATTTGATGAAGTAATCGGTGCCCCACTTGATATCGTCGAGGACTTTATCCAGCTGGCCTGCGTTGGCGAAGGCGTTTCGATATTCGTAAAGACCCCAGCTCAGTGTCGCCACCGTTGAAGCCATGGGCAGGCCGAACTTCACGTTGTCGCCGGCATCCAGATAGCCGCCGGTCAAATTCTGCCCGACATCAGCCCCGTCGTTCAGGCATGAGTCGGCCCGCCATATCACAGGGTTATCAGCCGGCAGGGGGCCGCAGCGCTGCTGCATATAGAAGTAAATCGACTTCTGGAGCGCCTCGCCGTAATTATAATCAGCGATAGCTGTTTGGCTTAGAAATAACACCATTGCCATAATAGCGATTGGGGTGGATTTTAGACGCGTTTTGCTTTTCATACACTTCTCCTTCTTTGCCTTGGCCTTCGCTAAGGTAAATTTGATTATACCTTATTTGCCGGTGACGGTCAAAGAAAAATCGGGTAAAACCTATTTGGGTCGGTTTAAAATATGGTAGAATAGTCTCCGGTCATTAAATCAAACTACGGAAGGAGTTGCCGGCAAAGGAAGGCAGGAAATAAAGGGCTTATTCTATGAAAACACAGTGTCCTAATTGCAAATCAAAGTTCAATGTGAATGAGACAAACGTCGGCAAACAGGCGAAATGCCCCAAATGCCTCAAGCCCTTTACTATTGAGCCATTCATAGAAACGCCAGTGGTCGCGAAGCCACCCATAAAGAGTCCCGAACCTGTTGCGCCTCCCGTGAAAATCACAGCCCCTGCAGAACCACAGGCGCCCGTAGCCCCGCCTGTAAAAAGTCCTGAGCCAATATCGCCCCAGGTAAAAAGCCCGGCGTCCATAACACCTCCCGTAATAAGTGCTCAGCCGGCAAAGCAAGAACGGCCCGAATCAAGAATACCATCAAAAGAAGCGTCAAAAGCGGCGTTATCAAAAACAGTGTTTGTATATTGCTGGATGGTCGTGCGGATTATCGCGGGAATTTTGGGGGCGTTAGGCCTTGTTCTGGCTATACAAAAAGGGGCCAAGTCAACGTTGATTGCGACCTTTACGGCTGCGGATGTTTTCCTCGTATGTAGCGTGGCAATCGAGCTTGTGCTGTTTTACAAAATGTGGGCAGCCATTAAGGACAGCCAGCCGTCCATCTCGCCCGGCAGGGCAGTCGGATTTTTATTCATCCCGGTTTTCAATATTTACTGGGCATTGTTAATGCTAACGGGATTCACGGAGGATTACAACTCGTTTATAATTCGGCGTTCGATAAGGGCCGGGAGGTTGCCGATGACGCTGTTTCTGATATACGCGGTTTTGTTTATGGCGACCGCGATGTTCGTAACGGTTCCTATGATATGCGTATTTCCATTCACTGGTCTTATAAGCAGGGCTTTTGAGGGCTATTCTCTTGCCTCGTGGGTGCTCGTATCTATTGCGTCCGCGGCAGGCATCGGCCATTTTATTACATATATATTGGTCGCGATAAAAACCTGCAACGCGGTAAATGCCTTACATGGAAAACAGGGCGGATGAGGTATAAATCCGCAATTTTGCGAGTTTGTTTTTGAGCAGGGGAGGAGTTGAACAGGAGACCGCAGGTTCGCAGATAGGTTTTCTACTTTCAACTATCTATTGCTCACCCGCTCTATTTTTCGCTACGCAAAAAAATAGCCCCAAGGGGATTTGAACCCCTGTCGCCGGGTTGAAAACCCGGTGTCCTGGACCGGCCTAGACGATGGGGCCAACCGCATGCTTACTGCATACTGATTGCCTGTTCCGGGCAGGCATCGACGCATACGCCGCAGTCGATACAGGCCTCCGGATTTACCTTTGCTTTTCCGTCTTCCATCGAGATTGCCTCACTGGGGCATTCCTCGACGCAGGATTCGCAACCAGTGCATTTTTCTTTGTCAACTTGTGCCGGCATTTCAATACCCTTTCCAAAAACACACCCCAAAATATGACTATCAAAAAAGTATATACGAATACGATGGTCGAAATGTTACAAAATTGGTCTCGCAATACAAAGTAAATTCTTTGAAATTTTACAGGATTTTAGAGGGGGGCAGGGCAATCGGCCACTATTGGTTGGGAGGTAACGCAAAAATATTGTTGCTGTCGGCGTTGGGGTCCTTTTTTAACAGGTCAGAGAGGGGTTCTTCTTCAGTGTTTTGTTTGGGCAGTGCTGCTTTGCCGCCAAAGGCGATAGCCATATTACGAACGAAATCCTTGTCATCATACTGGGCGATATGATCGAGGACCTTTGTGAAGTTGTAGTCCTGTTGTTTTTGTGCCAATAACCAGACGGCCGTCATACGCGAGGGCCAGTGCTGGTCGTTTAGTCCCGCAGCGACCGCGTTGGTCAGTTTGTAGTCCAGCGGCAGTTCTGCAATCGCAGCCATACTGTGAGTTCGGACCACCCAGTCGCTGTCGGTCAAGCACTGGGCCAGCGCTGATTCAAGCATTGTGTTCATCCAGTCGGTGGATATGAATTTGTAAGATGCCTGCCTGTCCCCAGCGGGGTTGGAGGGGCTGTTTGCCATTTTCCGGCTTTCCATCAGTAACCCCGCGAAGAGCTGTGCAGCTTTGATTTTTGGGCTTTGCTTGTCCTGCGAAAGCGAATTGAAGCGGTTTTGCAGGTAATCCTGGGTAATTTCTGTCCTGGGGCGTTCGATATTAGCCGTTACGGGCATTATGCCGGGTATCGCGCTTATCATATTACCGTCGGTAGTTGTAACCGGGTCTAAGTAGGCGGTGAATCGGATGTTCAGCGAGGCCTGGGGGTGGCTTATAAGCAGTTGTTTTAGCGGCCCGGCATAGAGTCGGACGGGGACGGTAACGCTGCGCCCCGGTTCGATGGGCTGCGATGGTCTTGTTGTGGTAAGCACGATTTTTTCGTATCGCCTGCTGATGTCGCCGGTAACATTGGCGTCTATTAATATGCGGCCTTTGCAAAACCCGTCTTCGGAGATAACAACTGGCTCATACCAGTTGTTTGTGATGGTTATCGCACCCGTGAAGTCGCTGCCGTAGGCGAACCTGTTGCCGCGGATATTAAGCTGGAACGACAGCATCCTGCTGGGGCTTAGGAATTCAGGTATAGTTTGCTCACCGACAGATTGTTTAAATGCCGTCATTATTACGTTTGTGTCATATATTGGGATATATTCCGATTTTTGCTCGTCGAGCAGCATAAGGGTCTGTTCAGCCACGATTGAACCGGGGTCTTTGTCGATTGCTGCCCGCATTGAATCGAGTGCTGGTTGTTTCTGCCCTTTTGCGAGATCGAACCTGGCTTTTGCGAAGTCGGCGAACTGTGTCTGCGGGAAGTTTTCAAAGAGCGGTTTGGCGGAGTCGAGCTGGTTACTATCGACCATGGCGCAGGCAAGCAGGCCGGCGGCGGCAGGTGAATTCGGCTCGGCGGCGTACGCCTTGTTGGCGTAGTCAACGGCTTTTTCCGCGTTTTTTCGAATGAAGCAGTAGAACCAGGCAAGCGATTTGTAATCAATTGATTCTCCGGTGGCCTGTATCGCTTTCTGTTCGGCTGTTTCGATGATTCGGCTAGCTGTTTCAGTGTCGCCTGTCTTTGCGGCGGCCTTGGCGGCAATGACTTCTATTTGAAGGTTGAACCGCCCCTGTTTGCGGAATTGCTCTGCTAACTGCAGGCATTTTGGCTTGCCTCGCGGGGTATTATAGTAACATGTCATCCAGTCAATGTAAATGGCGGTGGGGACATTCTGACCGGGATACAGGAACTGGAACAAATCAGCACAATACTGATAGTTGCTGGCTGCCGTGTCATAAAGCTGTGTTTTTTGTGAATATTGCGCAAGAGCAATGGCGGCTCCGAGGTCGAGCGGGTTTTTCCGAAGTTTAAGACGAAGGTATTCAAGATTCAATACGGGGTTTATCTGGTCGGGCGCCAGCTCAACGAGCTTTTCAAAAGCAAGCTGATTGTATTTGTCCCAGTTGTAGGCCAAAGCCATTGCCTTGAAGGCGTCTGTGTTGTCGGCCTTCTCGGCCAGCAAAAGACCCAGCAACGTGGCAAGTTCGGACCTGACGGAAAGGTTGGACTTGCCTATATCCTGAATCATTCGCCTAAGCAGTGTTTCTCGCTGCTCGCGGGAATCGAGCTGGTTAAGCAGGTATTTGGCGGCGTTTGTAGCGACCAATGAATCGGCGTTTTTATCGGTGTATTTGATGAGGGTGTCATACAGCATTTGTAAATGACGTTGTGGGCCGGGCCGAGACAGTATTTCAAGCATATCGGCTGTGGCGAAACCGGCGCTGGAGTCCATCTCCATCGCGGCATTAAGCAGCGCAACGGCCTGCTCCGCCTGGGAATCGGTCATGTTATCCCTGTGCGATATATCGTAGGCCATTTCGTAAAACAACTGACTTACCGAAGGTGAAAAGAGTTTTTCAGGCATCGGCGCATACAGCATTTTCTCCGTTTTTGGGTGCATTCTTCGAGCGGGCGCATTGGGTTCGGAATCGTTCGGCTCTATAGCTGATACCGAGCCGGACAACACCAGAACTACCGTCAAAATCACCGCAATTCTTCTAATGCCAAATGTTCGCATCTACCGTCCGTACATAAACATAGATATCACTCGTTACCCAATACTTCGGGTAATTCGGCTTATTGCTTTAGGTGTTATGTTTTGGCCCTGAATTCAATATTTTGAGGCATATACGGGTTGAATGCCGGCGTAGTGCGGTTCTTAAAGTTATTATTCAATTATTTATGGGGCTTCAGTGCGTCGGTTTGCCGATGTTGAGTTGAAGACCTTTTTGAAGTAATTTGCGATTGGAGTATAATTCGTCCCTATGAGCGAAAAAACTCGCCAGGAGCATAAGGAAGCTCACCGTGAGCGTGAGCATTTTTTCAGTTCAGCCAAGGTAGTGGCGGGCATAACGCTTGTTTCCCGTGTTTTTGGTCTTTTCCGCGATATGGGCGTAACATCGCTTGGCGCCAACCGCCTGACGGACGCATACGGCCTGGCGTTTCAAATACCTAATCTTTTCCGCCGGCTGTTTGGGGAGGGGGCGTTGTCGTCGGCGTTTGTGCCCGTCTTCACTGATACCGTCGAAAAAGACGGATTTGAAAAGGCCTCTAAACTATTAGCCAACGCGATGGCACTTCTGGCGGTGTTCCTGCTGGCCGTTATGCTTTTGGTGGAGATAGTTTTTGTGGTCGTCGCTTTGCTGCCGGGGTCGTCTGACAGGCAATTTCTGATGATGATGGCGACGATTATGTTCCCGTATATGGTTACGGTGTGCCTGCTTGCCCTTGGCTCGGCGGCTCTGAACTGTCGCGGACACTTTGCCTTTCCCGCCGCTGCGCCAATCATATTCAATATAGTAGGAATCGTAGCCGCGTGGTGGATTGCCCCGATGCTAAAGGGCAATCTGCCGGGCCAGCTTGTGATTGTTGCCTTCAGCGTGATAATAGCGGGACTTATTCAGCTTATCGCGGTTTTATGGCTGTTGCGCAAAAGCGGCTTTTCGGTTCGCCTGCGTCTGACGCCGGTTGAGCCGGGTATCGTCCCGATAATCAAGCTGCTTATGCCGGTGCTTTTGGGACTTGGGTTTCTGCAAATTTCGGAACTTCTGGCGACGATAATTTCCTGGAACCTTACCGCTACCGCTGCGGCTCCGGATATAAACATAATCGGGTGGGTGCTTCACAAGCCGCTTACGCCGGGGGTTATAACTCGCGTGAACGCCGCTCGTGCGCTATATCAGTTCCCGATGGGGGTATTGGCGATTTCGCTTGGCGTGGCGGTTTTTCCGCTGCTGACCCGTTACGCCGCCCGCAACGACATTGTAAATCTGCGTGACAGCATTAACCGGGCTTTGCGACTTGCTCTTATGGAAGGCATCGCCACAGGGGTGGGCCTGTATATTTTGGCTGAGCCGATTGTGAAGGTCATATATGCCCGCCGCAATTTCAGCCCGGCAGACGCGGCACAGGCGGCTTTCGTTTTGCAGATGTATGTTCTCGGTATGTGGGCTTATTGCAGCTACCAGATTCTTGCCCGCGCGTTTTATTCGATGAAAGATACTACAACGCCCTTGAGAGTTTCATGTGTTCTTGTAGTGGTTAATCTGCTGATGCTCATTACAATGATATGGATACCATGGCTCGGCGCCGGCGCATTTGGGCTGTCCACTACGATTACTTTCGCGATTAACGCTGTCGTTCTTGTTTACCTGCTGCGTAAACGCCTCGGGTTATTCGGGGGCAGAAAGATTCTCGCGAGCGTCATTCGCGGCATTATCGCTTCGGCTGTAATGTCGGCGGTCATTTATCTGCTGATGTGGCTTATGAGAGATATGCGAAACTGGATTGTTGTTGTTGCCTGTGTGCCGGCAGGTACGTTCGTTTTTGTGGGCATGGCCTGGCTGCTTGGTTCCCCGGAAATCGCTGAGCTTCGCGGCGATTTCGTTTCTCGTCGCTCGTGACTCGTCGCTCGAAATTGCGGGTAACGAGACACAAGTCACGGTCTTATCGTCTCGGCGCGACGGTAAAAGGCCGCCATCGGCCCACGTTATTGAGAAGCCCCACGCAAAGCATGCTGAATGCCAAACTCGACCCGCCGTAACTTATGAACGGCAGCGTAATTCCCGTAATAGGCGTAAGCCCCAGCGTCATCGCCATATTGACAATAAGCTGAATCGCGAACATAGATACTATTCCGGCGGCCAGCAGCCGGCCAAACGGGTCGGTTGTCTCGCCCGCGATTTCCAGTCCGCACACCAGCAATATTATGTATAGCACAAGAACCCCGACGCACCCGACAAAACCCCACTGATGCGCGATAATGGAAAAGATAAAGTCGTTGTGTCTTTCTGGCAGGAAGTCGTATTTTACGAAAGGCCCCTTGCCGAAGCCGTAGCCGGTTGCACCGCCCGATGCGATTGCGTATTTCGACCTTATAAGGTGATAGCCCCAGTTTTCCTTCCATTTTTTGGATGAGAATGTCCCCCCGACTAATAAACTGCCGAGCGCCGGGTGCTGTTCGGCCTTTTGGCGAAGCCATTCGCTTTGCAGCAGAACGCTGCTTATACGCAGCCGTTGATAGGGCTGCATTTTGAGCCACATAATAGGGCTGATTAGTAAAGCGATAAATAAAACAAGTGCAAGATGCCTGACTTTTGCCCCCGCGATAAACAGCATAGTGAGAAACACCGGCATCATCAAAAGCACTGTCCCCAAATCCGGCTCAAGCAGAATCAGCACCATCGGCAAAAGCGTCAGCACGAAAGGCCCGACCAGCGCGCTGAATCTTCGGTAATTGCTGCGGTATCGCAGATACCACGCCAGGGCGATGATATACGCGGGTTTGCATATCTCCGAGGGCTGGATGCTCGGCAGCTCGAATCCCGCTATTGATATTTTTATCCACCGAAATGCGCCTTTGGTTTCCGGCGCGAAGGGCAGCTCCACAACGTATCTTGAAATCAGCAGCGCAGCAAGCAGCAGCAGCACTCCCGCGTAAATCCAGTAGCCGGCCTCGCCGAGCCGCCGGCAATTAACAAGATTGACAAGGATTAACGCGCCTAACCCCAGGCCCGCGAAGGCAACCTGTTTTTTCCACAAACCGGCAATCTCTCCTGATTGCTCTGTTGATTGAGGCGCCGGTTGGTCCGGCGAATCTGTTATTTCAGCTTGGGTTCCTGCCGGATGCCCGATTGCATAAATGGTCGTAATCCCGATGAGGACAAGCGACAACATCGCTATCAGGAGAATGACTCTAACAGGGACCAGTCGGCCTTTTAGTAAACCAAGCATAGCAGAAGGATAACAAACAAATGAAAAAGTAAAAAGCAAAAAGGAAGAAGTAAAAATCGCTGATGGCGCAGCAAACAACAGGCGGATTCTTAAAAATATGTAAATTCGCCAAATTTTATTTACCAGCACTGAAAAGGCATGCCCAAAAAAATGCCCTATATAACCGACTTTGCCTATATTGCCAATTACCTAAGTTCTTGTCAAAACAGAGGTTAGCGTTACAAATGGGGTTTTTATGGGGTGTTGAGTCGTTATCGGACGCTTAATTGAAGTTTTATGGCATTTTAATGGAAAAAACACTTGACTAAACACGGTTTTCTGTGTTAATATACACTTGACTTTCACTAATAGTAACCTTGTGCATAGTAGTTGAATTCGCACAATTACGCCTTTTATGGCAGAAAGGAGTCAACGGAGGAGTGAATAAGTAGTTTCTATTTTCTCTTTTTCTTTCGGCTGTCCTGCCGGCCGAGTAGCCAAGCTCAGATAAAGTAGATTGTCAGATTGAAATTAATGAGCGAGCGTAGTTATGCGAGATTGTTTTTCAGCAGGGAAAACCAAAACGCTGTGGGGCGTGTGGCTCCGCAGGGAAGGAAAGAAAGGAAGGTTTTTATGAAGAAAGCTTTACTGATTGTTGCGATGCTGTTAGCGGTTTCACCGGTAATGGCGACCGTTACAATCAACGCCGTTAATGAAGGAACGTGGTATACGATTTCGCAGGCTGACGGCAATAGGTCAGCGACTATCAGGGTCGATTATAATGATGCTTCTAGCGACCCCAATGTCAGGGCGTTTGCTCTTGATATGACCATGGATAGTAACTGCAACTTTTGGAACATCCGTAGCTTCAAAGTCGGCGAAAACAACGGTACAAATAACGGTTACGGGATATTTCCTGGTAGATTCCGTCAGTTCATTAACCCGATAGACCCAAACAACGGGCCTAACTGGATGAACGCGAACTACAACCCGACACCGCCGTGGGCTGATCCAGGCACAACAAACACCGGTATCGGCTTTAGCACAATTATAGCCGAGCTGGGTTATCTGGGAGCCGGAGACGTCAATATGCCGGCCAAGTCAGGCACCTTGTTCAGGGTTGATATCAATGCCTATGGATTCGCTGGTACGGCACACTTGACAGTTTCTGCGGACGCGTTGCGTGGCGGTATTGTTAGCAAAGATTCAAACGGCACCATACCGGCGGCAAGTACAAATCTAAATCCGTCGACAGAGGTTGATGTTTGTTTCCCGGTGCTCTGCACCACCCCCACGAACGAGGTTGGCCAGACACAAGCAGCCGCACTTGCAGTGTGGGGTCCAAGTCCAGGTCAAGGGTTTACCAACATCAACGGCGTAGGAGTTGTTAACTGCGCCAATCTGGGTAAGGTTATCACCAATGACCAGAACTGCATAAGTTTGTCTACCCAGCTCAACTACACTTATGGCATTGCTCCGACTGAGCCGAACGTTGTCGGTATGACACGAGCGGCTGCTGTTACAGCTCTTACCAATGCCGGTTTCACCATTCAGCTACCAGATGTTAACAGATGGGGCGGTCCCAATAACGTTACAGCGGTAGGTAATGTTTATGCTCAGAGTCCGGTTGCCGGAACACAAACATGCAGCGCGGTAACTCTTAGCGTAGTCAGCTACCCGGTTAAGGCAACAAGCGCGTTTTATGCCAACTGGGCTACCCAGGGCAAACCGCAATGCTGGGGTTATCCGAGACAGTGCCGTGGCGATGCAGATGGTAAGAAACAGGGCAATTACTGGGTCGGCACCAATGATTTGGCTATCTATAAAACCGGGGCCAACAAAAACCCGATTACTGCTATGAACGGGCATTGCGCTGACTTCGACCATGCGAAACAGGGCAATTACTGGGTCGGCACCAATGATTTGGCTATCTACAAGGTCTATGCCAACAAGGCGGAAACTTTAGTCCCGCTTTGCGGAAACACTTCCACAACAGGTGACCCGAACTTCTGGTATTGGTGCTTGCCGACAAGCGGCACATGCCCGACCAGCCCGGCTGGCCAGGTTTGCGCTCCTGCTGCAACTTGCCCGAATACACCTTAACAAAGTAGTTTTTGAAAGTAAATAATTTATGTGTTTAACTTTGAATGTTAAAAACTTTATTGATTCCGTAAGGAGGAATAAGATGAAAAAGTTGTTAGTTTTAGCATTAGTTCTGTCGATGGCTACAATAGCCAATGCAGGACTCGTAGCAACACCCGGCAGCACAAGTTTGACGGTTGGCCAAACCACTTCACTGACCATCACAAACAATGCCGCCATTGGGTATCTGAGTGCTACCTACAACATAATAGTTGTTGATACCACAAAGGGCGCAATTGACTATACCAGTGGCGTTACTGCTTATGTTTCAGCAGATACGGGTTTGTTAGAGACAGGTCTGGGCCTTGAAAACGGCGGGGACGCCATTTATTACCTCGCTGGGAACGAAAACCCACCAGATGGCACGAACGGTATGGGTATTAACGCTGGTGACTGGGATACTACTGCCGGAATAGCTTCCGGTTCGACGCTGTTCACCGGCATCACGTTCACATGCGTAGGCGCTGGCGATGCAGTGATTTCAATCTACAACGTTGGTGACAACTTTAATTTGATGACCTTTGAAACCTCACTGACCATTCACCAGACAGCTGCTATACCAGAGCCATTTACAATGGGTCTGCTCGGTCTTGGCGGTCTGTTCCTTCGTCGTCGCAGCAAATAAGCGATAACGGACAGAACAAGTTTTAGTTTTACAGAGAGGCGTCCCTTCGGGACGCCTCTTTTTTTTATTAGCCACAGATTACACTGATTTCACTGTATCTTTAGCCACAGATTTTACTGATTCCACTGTTAATTAAAATCTGTGTTTATCTGTGCAATCTGTGGCTAATTATAAAACCATCCGCTTGACCTGGACAGATGAGCCAAAGTTGATAACGAGTCCCACCTCCAGACCCGTTGCTTTGAGATAATTCAGCAATTGCGCCTCAAAAACAGGGTTGTGTTTGTCCGCCGATTTTACTTCCACTATAACTTTGTTATCGACAACAATATCAGCAAAATATTCACCAACAATCTGAGTATCATATTTTACTTCTATACGCTTTTCCTGCTCAACAAAAAGTCCTTTCTTTCTCAACTCTATGACAAGTGAATTATGATACACCTTTTCCAGGAAACCGTATCCAAGCTTGTTATGAACGGCGTGTGCGGCATTGATTATTTGACCCGTCAACTCCTCATGCTTATATATACTCATAATCGCATAATAACTACTGACTTCACGAATTTCCGAGGCGGGCTCTACGCTTCGCTTCGTGTCATTGATTTATTTTATCTGTGTTCATCTGTGTAATCTGTGGCTAATAGTTATTTTTTCTGTTTTTTAGTTGACAATGGCGTTTATAATCCGGCATAATTCTCCCCGAAGAAGGTACTTCCATAAATTTTGCCGGATTGAGGAGAGGCGTCTTTCCCGGTTCTGCTGTAAGGTCGAATAAAATTGAAAGGAGAACTATATGAAAAAATTGTTGGCTATGTTAATGGTTCTGTCAATGGCCGCAATGGCCAGCGCGGCGGTGGTAATCAATGTGGATATGGGCGCTGATACGGAGCTGGCGGCCGGCGATACGGCGGCAATCAGTATTGTCGCGACTAATGAACAAAGCCCATCGGACCTGTATTTGTTCGTTACGGATGGCAGTTTTGGAACGGTATCAGGCGGCAGTGTTGTATGGTCGGATTTCAGCGCCACCGCCGGCGAAATGACACTCCATGATGGTGCAGGCGACCAGCATGTCAATGCCGTCCATCAATATGGCTGGCCGGATGCGACCCAGACGTATTACATCAGCTTAACAGGGAACACAAATCCGCTGACTATGAACGGCACAGTGGTTAACGGCATTACATATCGCGCCGAAATCGCCGGCGACTCGACCATTATACTCGGCTACTTCGTTGATGACGGCCAGGACGGCTTTCTGGCAGTATCGGACACCGTAGTCATGCACCAGGTTCCTGAGCCGATGACAATCGCGCTGCTCGGCCTTGGCGGCCTGCTCCTGCGTCGTCGCAGGTGATGTTTTAGCCACAGATTACGCTGATTTCACTGTATCTTTAGCCACAGATTACACTGATTTCACTGTTAATTAAAATCTGTGTTTATCTGTGAAATCTGTGGCTAAGAGCCATTTTTTCATTTTTTATTGGACTTTGGGGTTTTGATATGGTATAATCCGAATTACGTAAAAGGCAGTGCTCTATTATGCCGATAATTGGTTATTAATGGATTCTGCCTGCCCTGCGTAGCTTTGGCGAAGCGGGGTGGCTTAAAAACAATTACTCTGGGGCTTTAAATTTGGAGGACTTGATTATGAAGAAGGTTTTATTAGTTGCCGCGATGCTGATTATTGCTGCGCCCGTTCTGGCGACGGTAAGCGTTACCGCTACCGACAAAGGCAGCGGCGTCGTTGAGGTCAGGTACAATTGCTCGGCAGCCGAAAAGGTGCGGGCGTTTGCGCTTGATATAACGGTCGATAACGGCCTGGTTATCAATAACATCCGTGATTTTAACCGAGGCGAGAGCAAGGTTCCGGGCGGCGGATATGGTATATTCCCCGGTATGTTCGCAAGCCATGTTGATGCCTCCAATCCCAACTGGGCCGACACAAATTACACCCCGGTTGGTCGGGCGAGCGACCCGAACACCAAATCGGGCCTGGGTACCAGCGCAATCACAGTTGAACTGGGCACATTATATGTCGATCCCAATTCACCGGGCACTTCGGGCCTGTTGTTCCGGCTCGACGTCAACACTAATAGTGGCGCACACGACGGCAACCTGTCGATTGCCTTGAACGGCACACGCGGCGGGATAGTTCTCGAGGACGCTTCTCTTGCCCCGTCGCCGGTTTTGACGGGAACCAAGGTAACGTTCTGCGTCATCATCCCGAATATTGTTGGTCTGACGACTACTACTGCCAATTCGGCAATTACTGGCGCTAATCTTACAGTTGGCACAACAACGGGGCAATATAGCTGCAACGTGGCTGCCAATGTGGTTATCAGCCAGGATACCGCCGCCGGCAACTGCGTACCTTCGGGGACGCCGGTCGGCTACACGTATTCTCTTGGCATGAATAATGTGCCGAACGTTGTTGGTATGACACGAGCCGCTGCTGTTACAGCTCTTACCGGTTTTACTATCGGCACGGATGTTAATGTCCCCGGCGATGGCGTTATGGCTGTGGGCAATGTATATGCTCAGAACCCGCCTGCCGGACCAAATTGCGTCACGCAGGTAACTCTTAGCGTAGTCAGCTACCCGGTTAAGGCGATAAGCGCGTTTTACGCCAACTGGGTTACCCAGGGCAAACCGCAATGCTGGGGTTATCCGAGACAGTGCCGTGGCGATGCAGATGGTAAGAAACAGGGCAATTACTGGGTCGGCACCAATGATTTGGCT
>Ga0187873_1001983_pt1 | contig 16198 bp, 16 predicted proteins | sample June2016WEW_16_1_2_FD_133012 | JGI IMG/M metagenome (GOLD analysis project Ga0187873, IMG submission 133012) | Peatland microbial communities from SPRUCE experiment site at the Marcell Experimental Forest, Minnesota, USA - June2016WEW_16_100 | ecosystem: Environmental > Terrestrial > Soil >... | reverse complement strand
GCTGATGCGCCAACTCATCGTCGGCGATCACGACCCCGAGAACGTGATCGTAATGGAGATCGATCCCGACCATCAGAAGACGCTGCCGGATTTCCTGATCACGCAGCGCAAACTAGGGATCGCAATTGTCGACATTCTCTCGCTCGTGAAGCGCGGGCGGCGGCTCTACTATCGCGAGAAAGAAGATGGCCGCGAGATCGAGGTGCGGCGCATCTACAATCGCTGCATTGTGGACGAGCTGGAGCGTAAAGGAATCACGCTACCCTTCGATCTGTGCGAGGAGATCGATGTCGAATGGGCTGGCCATCCTAACTGGTATTTCCGCATCAGCAAGTTCTCCATTCCGTATCTGAAGCATCCGAGCGTTCCGAAGACCTGGTTCCTCGATCAGCTTCGCGAACTGCCGCCGGACAACCAAAACTATCTGCTTAAGCCGCTGTATTCGTTTGCCGGAGTGGGAATCAAGTTCGCGCCGACGCAGTCGGACATCGACGCGATTCCGCCGGACCAGCGCCACAACTACATTCTTCAGGAGCGCGTGCATTTCGAGCCGGTAATCCAAACTCCGCACGGGGCGACCCAGATGGAAATCCGCATGATGTTCGTCTGGCCCGAGGGCGGCGAGCTGACGCCAGTGTTGCCGCTGGTCCGCATGGGCCGCGGCATCATGATGGGCGTCGACCACAACAAGAACCTGGAATGGGTCGGCGGCTCGGCGGCGTTGTCGGTGAAGGACGCCTAAGCCAACCGGCGCCAACATCTATACCGCTACCATTGCTCGGATCCAGTCAGCTCCCATCTGCGTGGTACCATCAAAAACATCTAGCGCCCAAGGAACGCGGACCCTTGCGAATACTCTTCGTCGGAGACATCTTCGGCCGGCCCGGCCGAAGCATAGTTCATGAGCGACTGCCCAAGCTCCAGAAGGAGCATGCCGTCGATCTCACCGTCGCCAACGGTGAGAACGCCGCCGGCGGCTTCGGCATCACGCCCCAGATTGCCGAGGAACTGTTCGAGCTCGGCATCGATGTCATCACCACCGGAAATCACATCTGGGACAAGCGCGAGATCATCGACTACATGAACTCGGGCATCGGCAATGAAACCTCGCTGGCGCGGCGCGTGCTTCGGCCGGCGAACTATCCCGCCGGTTCGCCTGGATTTGGCTGGTACCAGGGACGCACGCGCGGCGGCGTGCCCTATGCCGTCATCAACCTGCAAGGCCGCGTGTTTATGGCCAATAATGACGATCCGTTTCGGCTGGCGGACCAGCTGCTGAAACAAATCACGGCGAAGGTCATCGTCGTGGATATGCACGCGGAGGCTACGTCAGAAAAACTCTCGTTGGGCTGGCATCTGGAAGGACGAGTGACCGTGGTGCTCGGCACGCATACGCATGTTCCCACCGCTGACGAGCAGGTGCTGCCAGGAGGAACCGCAGTACAAACCGATGTCGGGATGACTGGGCCGTACGATGGCGTCATTGGCGTGCAGAAAGAGCTGATCTTGCACCGCTTTCTTACCAATATGCCGGGGCGCTTCGAACCGGCGACCAACGACGTACGCCTGTGTGCCACATTGATCGATTGCAACGCCGAGACCGGCCGCGCCACCGGCGTGCAGAGGATCATGCTGCGCGAAAACAGCACTTAGCATTTAGCACTTGGCATTTGGCATTTGGCTTGAAACCCAAGTCCGTCGCTGCTCTGCAGATTGCTGCAGAATACCAATGCACAGTATCGCTAAATGCTAAGTGCTAACTACTGCTCACCCATGTCCCACTCTGACGAACTCTGGATGGAAGAAGCCCTGCGCGAGGCGCAGCGCGCTCTCGCGTTGGGTGAGGTGCCGGTAGGTGCGATTGTCGTTCACGACGGCAGCATCGTCGGCCAGGGATGCAATCGCTCGCTCAGCGCCAATGATCCCACGGCTCATGCCGAAATTCTGGCGCTGCGCGAGGCCGGCCAAACCATCGGCAACTACCGCCTGCTCGATTGCGATCTATACGTCACGGTCGAGCCCTGCCCTATGTGTGCCGGAGCGATCACGCACGCGCGCATTCGCCGCCTGATCTACGGTGCCGAGGATCCCAAGGCGGGCGCGGTGCATTCCATGCTTCAGGTTCTCAATCATCCCAAGCTAAACCACACGGTGGAAGTGAGCTCCGGCGTGCTGGCCGCGCGCTGTATGGACCTGTTGCAAACCTTGTTCCGCGAGAGGCGCAGCCCGCCACCTTACACACAGGACCAAAACCATTAGCGCGGCTGATGCTGCCCGGTTTCCCCTGCCCCCCAAATCCAGTAGAATTAGTACTGGCATCTGATTGGTCCTGGCATCTTCTGGCCTGCGCTGCGCTCCCCAGCGTCCTGGCGCAGATCGCAGCGGATTATGGGTCGACTAAAGCGCCTTCTCCGATACTTCAAGCCCTATTGGCTCTACCTGCTGGCATCGGTGGTTTCGATGGCTCTGGTGGGACTGTTGGACGCCTTTCGCCTGCTGCTCATTGGACCTGTTCTTGACCAGGTGCTGAATCCAGCTTCGCAGTCGCGCGCTCTTCCGCTGTTCCCCATCCCAGTCATGGGACGTCACATCGAGCTGCGGTCGTTCGTCCCCGAATATTTCCACAATGTGTGGACCATCGTCGCGTTTGCGCTGGTCGCCTCCACCCTGCTCAAGGGCGTGCTGGATTACGGCGGCACCTACCTGGCGAACTATGCCGGTTTTAGCATGGTTACCGATCTGCGCAATGAACTTTACACCGCAACCCTGCGTCGCTCCATAGGCTTCTTTCAGAAGCATTCCACCGGCTCGCTGCTGTCGGCGATCGTCAACGACGTGGAGCGCGTGCAATTCGCGATGTCCAGCGTGCTGGCCGAATTCCTGCAGCAGTTTTTTACTTTCCTCTTCACCGCTATCGTAGTAGTCGGACTGGGCCGCCGCCTGACATGGGTGTTGATCATTTTCGTGCCGTTCATAATCATGTCTGCCCGCCGGGTTGGAGACCGGGTCCGCACCACCACTCGCAAGGGACAGGACAAGCTCGCCGAAATCCATAACTTGCTGCACGAAACCATTACCGGCATTCGCATTGTGAAGGCCTTCTGCATGGAGGCCTGGGAAATGCGCCGCTTCCGTGAGGCGGCCCGGCGTCTGTTCAAAGCCAATCTCCGCACCACCAGCGCCTTCGCCATGAACTCGCCGATGATGGACATCTTCGGGGCAATCGCTATTGCGCTGCTCATCCTCCTCGGCCGTGAGTACATCAAGCATGGCTACTTGAGCGAGGGCTTCTTCATCGCCTTCATCATCGCGGTATTTAAACTCTACGAGCCGGTCCGTAAGTTCGGGCAGTTCAATAACAATTTCCAGCAGGCGCTGGGCGCCTCCGAGCAGATCTTCAACTTCGTCGACGCGCAGGACGAAGTCCGCCAGAAGCCAGATGCAATCGAGCTGCCTCCTTTTCACAGCGGTATTCGCTTCGAGCACGTTCACTTCATCTACTCGAAAGCCGAGGACGAGCGCGAGGTCTTGCACGACATCAATCTCGAGATAAGTCCCGGTGAAGTAGTCGCAATTGTAGGCTCGAGCGGTTCCGGCAAAACGACCCTGGTCCACCTGTTGCCGCGCTTCTTTGACGTCAGCCGCGGTCGGTTGCTGATTGATGGCCATGACGTTCGCGATCTCACCGTCGGATCGCTGCGCTCGCAAATCGCCATCGTCACGCAGGACACCATCCTGTTCAACGACACCGTGCGTAACAACATCGCCTACGGCCAGCCTCAGGTTTCGCAACAGGCCGTGGAAGACGCCGCCCGAGCGGCCTTGGCACATGACTTTGTCATGGCCCTGCCTGACGGATACGATTCCGTGATCGGCGAGCGCGGTTTGCGTCTGAGCGGTGGCGAGCGCCAGCGCCTGTCTATCGCGCGCGCTATCCTGAAGAACGCGCCCATCCTGGTTCTTGACGAAGCGACTTCCGCGCTGGACACGGAGAGTGAGTCGCTGGTGCAGTCCGCGTTGCAAAACCTGATGGCTGGACGCACCGTGTTCGTCATCGCGCACCGGCTTTCCACGGTGCGCCGTGCCGACCGCATCCTGGTACTGGAAAATGGAACGATTACCGATGAGGGATCGCACGAGTGTCTGATGGGACGTACTGGCACCTATCGCCGGTTGTATGATTTACAGTTCGACGATATCGAGACAACTTCAGGGGCCGGGTAAACGCGGGCTATGAACATCCGCTCCATGACGGGCTATGCGCAGGTGAAGGTCAACGTGGACGACCAGCTCACGTTGACCCTCAGCCTGAAGTCGGTGAACCACCGATTTCTCGATCTCCATTTGCGCCTGCCGGGCGAGCTCGACCCGGTGGAGATGAAAGTCCGCCGGGTGCTGAAAGAGCGCCTGCACCGCGGTCACATCGAAGTCACGCTCAGCCTGGAGCGCAGCGGCGGTGCGGCCTTCGCCGTGAACCGCAATCTTGTCGGCGGATATTTGCGGACCTTCCGCGAGGTGGCCGAAGAGTTTGGTGTCAGCGCTGAACCTGACCTCAACGCGGTGCTCAAGCTGCCGGGCGCGCTAAACGCAGCCGAGGACGGCGAGGCAATGGCCGCTCTGGATCAACAGGTGACAGGGGCGCTGGAAGAGTGCATTGCGCGCCTGAACCACATGCGGGAAGAAGAGGGCCGGGGCGCAGTTGCAGAGTTGCGCAGCCGTATGACTCACTTGTCGTCGGCAACGCATGAAGTAGACCAGATGCGTGGACGAGTGCTCCGGGCCTATCAGGAGAAGCTGCACGGACGCATGCAGGAGTTGCTGGGCTCACATGTCGATCATGACCGCATTCTGCAAGAGGCCGCCATGCTTGCCGAGCGCAGCGACATTCAGGAAGAAATTGTGCGGATGAAAAACCACATTCAGCACTTTCTTTCGCTTCTCGACGCCGGAGGCGAAGTCGGCAAGAAACTTGACTTCCTGTTGCAGGAGATGAACCGCGAGGCCAATACGCTGATGTCGAAGACTACCGGTGTCGCTGGCGAGGCGTTGCGTATCACCGAACTGGGCCTGTCCATGAAGTCGGAAATCGAGAAGGCGCGCGAGCAGATTCAGAACCTGGAATGAGCGGAATCATCTTCATCATCTCGGCGCCCTCGGGTTCGGGCAAATCCACGCTTACCAGCGAGCTGCGCCGCATTGTGCCCAACCTGGAATTCTCCATCAGCTACACCACACGCCCGCCGCGCGGCAGCGAGCAATCGGGACGCGAATACTTCTTCATCGGCCGGGAAGAATTCGAACGGATGATCGGCGAAGATGAGTTCCTGGAGCGGGCCGAGGTCTTCGGCAACTACTACGGAACGGCCAAGCGCTTTTTGCTCGAAGCGGCTGCGCGCGGTCACGATCTGCTGCTCGACATCGACGTGCAGGGCGCGGCCCAGGTGAAGAGTAAGGCCCCCGAGGCGGTGAGTATTTTTGTGCTGCCGCCGTCACGCGAGGAACTGGAGCGGCGGCTGCGGCGGCGGGCCGAGGCGGACGACGACCTGCAGCGGCAATTGATGGGAGACAGTGCGCGGCTTTTCAATACCGAATCCATCATCCAGCGCCGCTTGCAGACGGCCTCGCGCGAGATTGAGAATTTCGGCCAGTACGATTATATTTTGGTCAACGATCGGCTGGAGGAATCCATCGATATCCTCAAGTCGATCGTGGAAGCCGAGCGGCTGAAACGCTCCCACGCAGCTCCGACTTCAAAGGACCAACTGGTGCTTGCGGTTGCGGATCGCGCCCTGCGGCAGCCGATGATGCAGCAGGTCGAAACGATTTTGGCGACCTTCGATGTTTCCCGCTTTCCCGCCGTTACGGAGTGACGCATGAAATTGGTTGAGGGCTTCGACAGCAATTATCGTTACGTGCTGGTGGCAGCTCGTCGCGCTCGCCAGATCCAGAATGGCGCTCGCCCGGTTGTGGAGCCGCACTCTCGCAAGCCCTGTCGCATCGCGGAAGAAGAGATACAGTCTGGCAGAGTGAAATGGGAGATCCCGGCGACCACGGCTGCGGCTTCGATGGACGCGGCCAGTGAGATGCACGACGGCGCGGCAGGCCGCGACGCCGACGACTAGAGTGGTCTCCATCTGAGCCGGCTGAGAATCGCCTGGGTGCGGCGGCGCATCAGGTCATTAGAGAAACCATGAAAATCGCCCTGGGCGTCAGCGGCGGCATCGCAGCCTATAAAGCCGCAGAAATCGTTCGCCACCTGCAGGAACGCGGTTTGCAAGTGCAGGTCATCATGACCGCTGCGGCGCAGGAGTTCGTGCGTCCTCTCACGTTCGCCGCGCTCTCCGGGGAAAAAGTCATCACCAGTATGTTCGGATCGTCGGCCGAGCAACCAAATCTCGACTCGGCGGTCGAGCATATATCGGTTGCGCAATCCATTGAGTGCCTGCTGGTCGCACCGGCTACGGCCGACGTGATCGCCAAGTTCGCGCAAGGCATTGCCAACGACTTCCTCAGCACGCTCTATCTCGCAACCACCGCGCCGGTGATCATCGCGCCCGCCATGAATGTGAACATGTGGAAGCATCCTGCGACGCAGGCGAACCTGGAAATCCTGCGCGGCCGCGGCGTGCACATTGTCGAGCCCGGCAGCGGCTACCTCGCCTGTGGCATGGTCGGCGCAGGACGACTTGCCGAGCCGGAAGAGATCGTCGCGGCTGCACTCGAGCGCCTTGGCATCGCCCAAGATTTCTCTGGCGAGACGGTACTCATCACCGCCGGACCCACACACGAGCCGGTTGATCCCGTTCGCTATCTTGGTAACCGCTCCAGCGGCAAGATGGGATATGCGCTTGCCGAAGCGGCGTTGCGTCGCGGTGCGAAGGTCATCCTGGTGAGCGGCACGACGGCATTGCAGCCACCAAGTGCTGCCCAGACCATCTTCGTCGAGACCGCTCGGCAGATGCGCAGCGCGGTGCTCGACCGCTGGGAGCAAGCTAGCTTCATCATCATGGCTGCCGCTGTTGCCGACTACCACGTCAAGATCACCGCCTCCGAGAAGATCAAGCGCAACGGCCCGATTGAACTGCAATTGGAGCCTAACGCCGACATCCTTGCCGACCTCGGCAGCCTGCGTCACGCTGCGGGAAAGACCTTGCCGATGCTGATTGGCTTTGCCGCCGAGACCGAGAACCTGCTAGACAACGCGCGCGCTAAACTGAGCAGGAAGCGCGTCGATGCGATCGTGCTGAACGACGTCTCCCGCCCGGGTATCGGCTTCAACTCCGATCGCAACGAGGTGACGATCGTGACCTCTGGCGATGCGATCCTTGTACCTGAAGCAAGCAAGCTGGACGTAGCTCAGAAGATTCTGGACTCCGCTCTTCGTCTCCGGCAGCAGCGGGCAGCGCTATCTCCAGCGCGCTTGTCGTAGACTACAATCTCCACACATGCCTGTTGATCGCAATGCCGTCCGCGACCGCCTGCAGTTCTACCGTGAACTCGGCATCGGCCCCCTTTATCGTCGCGAAGTTGGCACTACCCCGCTTCACGAATTAACGGCGATAGTGGACGCCGGGGTCGAAGCCGTGGAAACCCTCGCGCTTTCTTCCCATGTCGAGGCGAATCGCGATCGTGATTCGCTGCTGCGCATTATCCTCGATGACATCGGCCCTAACTGTCAGCGCTGTAAGTTAGCAAAGCTTGGCCGCAAGCAAATCGTCTTTGGCACCGGAGATCCGTACGCCGAACTGATGTTCATCGGTGAGGGCCCGGGCGCCGACGAAGATGCGCAAGGATTGCCTTTCGTGGGACGCGCCGGACAACTGCTGAATAACATGATCGCCGCGATGGGCCTTAAGCGCGAGCAGGTGTACATCGCCAACATTGTGAAGTGCCGCCCGCCCGGCAATCGCACGCCAGAACGCGATGAATGCGATACTTGCTCGCCGTTCCTGATGCGGCAGATTCAAGTCATCCGGCCAAAGATCATCGTAGCCCTAGGCGCAACCGCCGCCAAGAACCTGCTCGGCGTAAATGACTCGATGGCGTCCATGCGCGGCCGCTTCTACGACTTTTCGCCGCCGCGGACGCTCACTGACACTGGCGAACCCTTGGAGTGCAAGCTCGCCGTAACGTACCATCCTGCGTTTCTGCTGCGCGATCCGCGGCAGAAAAAAGAAACCTGGAAGGACTTGCAGATGGTCATGCGTTATCTCGGCTTAACCGCGCTCCAGCGCCCGCCCGAGGCTGGCTAGGCTGCAATGCCGCAATTCTGCGATGTGGCCGTGCCGGTCCCACTCGACGCCACTTTCACCTACCGCATCCCCGAGAACTCGCCTGAGCCCGTGATTGGCGGACGCGTCATCGTTCCCTTTCGCGAGCAACGGCTTTGCGGCATCGTCACCGAGCTTCACGACCGTGAGCCGAAGTTCACCACTCGCCGTCTCAGCCAGGTACTCGATTCGACGCCTGCGCTCACCCAGGAGCTGATGCAACTGGGCCGCTGGATCGCGCAGTATTACATCGCGCCGGTCGGTGAAGTCTTCCGCACGATGCTGCCGCTTTCGGCCGAGTTTCGCCGCGTGTTGGGCTATCGCATCACTGACAAGGGAATCGACGCATTGCACGCGGCTTCCACGAGCGGGTCGTCGCTCCGTTCGCGCAAAGAGCCTGAGCACCAGATGCTGGAGTACGCCGTGCTCAATCGGCTAGCCAATGGCGAAATCGTCCGCGAAGCGACGTTGCGTTCGACGTCAGGAGCCTCGCGCGCTGTGCTGCAAACATTGGTCCGCAAGAAATGGATCGCGCGCGAGGACCTCAGCGATGTGCGCGATGCTAGCCGCACCGTGCAGATCGCAACCTTGAAGCAGGTCGAAGGCAAACTCAATGCCAATCAGCAGTCGATCGTCGATTACTTGCGCCAGCAGGAGGACCAGCGTGCGCCGGTAGAAGCTTTGCGTGAACTAGCCATTCCCCGTACGACACTGCAAACGCTCGTACGTCGGGGTATCGTCGAGTTGAGCGAAGAGGCAGCCAGCTTTCACATGTCCGGCCTCAAGCCACGCAAGCTGGAATTTATATTTACACCCGCCCAGAAGGCCGCCCTGGAAACAATCACAAATTCTGTCGACCAGCGTAAGTTTCTGCCCATGCTGCTGCACGGTGTCACTGGCTCGGGCAAAACCGCAGTCTACCTATCGGCCATGCAATCCGTGTTGGCGAAGGGCCGCTCGGCGATTCTCCTGGTACCGGAGATCGGACTCACACCCGCTATGGCAGCGGATCTGCATCAGATCTTTGGCGACGAGGTCGCCATCCTTCATTCCGCGCTTAGCGACGACGAGCGCGCCGAGCAGTGGAAGCGCATCCGCAGCGGCGAGTCTCACATTGTGGTAGGTACGCGGTCGGCGGTCTTCGCTCCCGTCTTCGACCTCGCTCTGATCGTGGTAGATGAAGAGCATGACCACTCCTACAAGCAGGAAGAGATGCCCCGGTACCATGCGCGCGATGTGGCTGTGATGCGCGCCAAGATGTGCAGCGCGGCTGTCGTATTGGGCTCGGCGACGCCCTCGCTGGAGACATACCACAATGGGGTACGAGGCAAATACCGGCTGCTGGAGTTGCCCGAACGCATCGAGAAACGGCCGTTACCGAAGGTGGAGATCCTCGACATGCGTGAGGAATTCCATCGCACCAACAAGGACGAGGTGTTGTCCCGTAAGCTGGTGGAGGAGATCGGCGAACGCCTGTCGCGCCACGAACAAGTGATGGTACTGCTAAACCGGCGCGGTTACTCCGCCTTCGTGCTCTGCCGCGGGTGTGGCGAATCGGTGCATTGCAAGAACTGCGCTATCTCCATGACATATCACAAGCGCGAGCATCGCCTGGTCTGCCATTACTGCGGCTATACGCGGCCTGCCCCGAAGACCTGCCCCAAGTGTGGCAGCGAGTTTGTGCAGTATCTCGGCACCGGCTCCGAAAAACTGGAGCACCTTTTGCACGGTATGTTCCCGCAGGCGCGGATTGCGCGGCTCGACCGCGATACGGTCCGGGGACGCGATGACTTCGAGCGCATCCTGTCCGCGCTCCACGCGGGCGAAATCGATCTGCTGGTCGGGACCCAGATGATCGCCAAGGGCCACGATGTGGCGAACGTCACGCTGGTCGGCGTAGTGGCATCCGATGCCGCGCTCAGCTTTCCCGACTTTCGCGCCGCCGAACGCACCTTCCAACTACTAACCCAGGTCGCAGGGCGAGCCGGTCGTGGCGACATGCCGGGCAAAGTCGTGCTACAAACATTCTTTCCCGATCATTATGCAATCCAGTTGGCCGCGGCGCACGACTATCGCGGCTTCTACGAAAAAGAGATCCGTTTTCGCAGCTGGATGCACTATCCGCCGTTCAACGCTGTCAGCAACGTGCTGGTGCGCAGCCCGAAACTCGAAGAGGCGCTGGCATGGTCCGGCGTTCTGGGCAAATGGTTTGCGAGCACGCGGTTGGAAGGTGTGCGTGTGATGGGACCTGCCGCAGCGGTCATCGTGCGGCTCAAGACCGAGTATCGTTACCACTTCCTGCTGAAGTCGGCCAGTCGCGAACGCATGAACGACGTGCTGCGGGCCATGCTCGAGCACGCCGACACACAGAAAATTCCACGTAATCATGTTGTAGTGGATGTGGATGCTCTGTCGTTGATTTAAGCTTTGAGCGGCTAGCCGAGGGCTCCGAGCCAAGAGCTAAAACCCGGCGGCGGAAAGCTCGTGGCTCGTAGCTCCTATCCCTTCCACGCTCCCAGCGCCTTGCGCACGAGCACTAATTGGCCGATGTGGTAGGCGTTGTGGTCGGCAATCAATAGCGCCTGACGCAAAAGAGTCTGTCCCGATCCGTGAGGAAGTCGCGCGAACAGGTCCTGCTTCGGATCGCTGATCAGTCTGCGCATCGCTTCCAGATGCTCCCGGATTGAGTTGACGCTTTTCTCCCACGCAGCATCGTTGGGCGGAGTTGCTTTCTTCGGCCAGTAGCCTTCAGGCCATTCGGGAGACTTGTGCTTTGCATCGCGGCTGAATTCCAGGATGTCCCACAGTGCGATACGCATGTGTTCCAGAAGCTGCCAGGCAGAATAGGGCAATCCTTCCGGCACACAGCCGCGCAGTTCGGCGGGAAACCCGGAAACTGCCGCGGATAAGTCAGCGTGCGCCTCGTTCCAATCCATCACTTTCGCAACTTGTTCACGAAGCTGCTTGTCGTGTTCCATAAAAGCCTCATGGGAGTTCAATTCACAGGTATGGGATGTGATAGTGGGCTGGCCGGATGTAATCTCACGCAGGATATTTCGGACGGGCCAGTCGTCGATAAAGGTCGCGGCTCGGCAGATGATGCCCACAAACTCGGCTTGCTTTAGCCCCCGCCGTTTCGTCGCCGCTGGCGCAGAACATTGGCCGCATCAGGATTCACCAGCACGGTAAAGCCATTGCGAAAACGGCTGGGATCCACATCCACCAACGTCGCTCGTTCGCCTTCAATGCACCCGCCCAGGACACGACCCAAACTCAACAGCGAACGGCTACCGCAAACTTCGCAGGTCTCACCGCCGCTATTGCTGATAATTTCGCAGTCTGCGCAGAGCACGGCTTCCAGCAAGGCAACCGAATTCAGGATCGGATCCCATTTGCGGCTTTCGTCCATAGTAAGAAGCTAGCCGTCTTCGGCTCGCCGGGAAAGTATTTACTTGTGGACGGAAGCAGGAAAGTAACGGGTCGTGGCACAAGAGTGGAGGTGCCGACGTGATGGGAAAAATTCAGGCTCGTCCCGCGTCGCAAATCCCCCGGCTACGAGACATCGGCACTGGCGGCAGGGGGGAGCAGTTGGTGGTTCAGGGCAAACAGCGCCAGCTCCAGACGATTCCCAACTCCAATTTTGTTGAAAATATTTGTCAGATGGCGCTTGACCGTCTCCTCGCTGATACCGAAAGTCTCGGCAATATGCTTATTGGTCGAGCCTTCCGTAATAAGAGTGACAACCTCAAGCTCGCGCGCCGTGAGGCCGAAAGTCTTGCGGGGCGGCGGCGCAGTTTGCGCCGTCAGATCGCGCAGCACCTGCACCAGGTTCTGGACAGGCCGGCCGTCCAGCCAGTATTGGCCTTGCATCACGGCACGGACACAGGCCGAGAGATGAGCCACGACGGCATCTTTCAGCACAACGCCGCGAGCGCCAAGTTGCAGCGCCTCCAGAATTTGCCGCTTGTCCACGTGACCGCTCAGGACAATGGTGCGAGTGCCGCCATTGTCGCCGGTCATCTCGCGCAAGGCATCCATGCCAGGCATCTTGGGCATGGCCAGATCGAGCAGAAGAATGTCAGGCCGCAGCGTGCGCACCATGTGAAGCGCTTCAACTCCATCCTTGGCTTCGGCTACCACCTTCATCTGGGGGTCGGCCAACAGCATGTTGCGCAAACCGATACGAACCACAGGATGATCATCAGCAATCAGGATCCGAATTGCAGTCGTCGCCATCTTGTTTCCTTTTTGAGGGATGGTCTTCATATGCTCTATTTAGGCTGCTGACCCCTCGGCCGGAAGCGCCACAGGACCAAGTTCCCTGGCCAATTCGTCTTCCACGGCTTTGAGCGCCTCTATTGCCTGGTCCAGCATCGGTTCCGCTGACTCCAGGTCGGAATCGCGTCCCATTTGTTCTAATCTAGTGCAGCATTGCGCCAAAATTCTGGCTCCGATCATCAGGCTGCTGCCCTTCAGATAATGGGCCCGTTCGCGCACTTCCGCCGCATCTCGTTGAGCAAGCGCTTTCCGAAGCTTAGCAATAGTAGATCGCGCCTCCGCGACATACTCTCGGCAAAGCTCGGCAAGCACTCCGGGATCAGCCGCGGTTGCTTGCCGCAGACGCTCGAAGATCTCCCGCGCTATGATCACCTCAGCCACTGGATCTTAGTTGCTACCCCACTCAAGTTTCTGCTGTTCCCAATAGGTAATACTTCTGCGCGCTGGCGTCAAGGAGGGAATTCGCACAGCGGGAACGATTTTCGCATGAAATGCTGGAAAGTTGACTATTTCCGCGGCTGACGTTGCAATCCTGCGCAATTAGAACCGGGAGAAATCGGGGGTACGCTTCTCCAAAAATGCGTTCAGCGCTTCCTTGGTTTCGGGTGACTCCAGCCGCTCGGCGATCACTTCCACTTCCTCCTGCAAAGCCCGCTCCACCTCCGATCGAAGGCTACGCTTCATCAGTTCCTTGCAGGCCAGCAGGGCCCCGGCCGGCTTCGCGGCCAACTGCTGGGCAATCGCGGAGGCAGTTCCCATCAACTCCTCGCGAACCAGCACGCCATTCACCAATCCAATCTCGTACGCGCGTCGCGCCGTCAAGGGAGCTCCCAGCATGAACAACTCGGCTGCGCGCTGGCGCCCGATGAGCAGCGGCAACAGCACCGTCGAGGCGGCCTCCGGGACGATGCCGAGATTGATGAAGGGCATGACGAATTTCGTGTCTTCCGCCGCATACACCAGGTCGCAAAGCAACAGAATGGTAGTGCCGACACCGACCGCCAATCCGTGGACGGCGGCGACGATGGGCTTCCTGGCGCCCGCCACAGCGCGGATAAAGCGCACCGCCGGCGGCACCGCCTGTCCTTTCCACGGCTTCTTCATGAAATCTTCCAGGTCGTTGCCCGCGGTGAAAGCATCGCCTTTGGCGTGCAGCAGGATCACGCGAACGGTGGGATCAGTCTCAGCCCGTTCCACGGCAACCGAAAGCGCGTCGTACATCTCGGCGGTCAAAGCATTTTTCTTCTCGGGACGGTTGATAGCGATACTCATCACAGCGCCACTGCGTTCTGTTTCTATCTGACCCATGGATCGATCCTCGTTGGGGATTGCAATCACCTGCGCTGACAAGTTAGAACAGTCCTGCGCACTTCAGCAAGGACAACAGAGCCTCCAACTCGATGATTTGCATCGCCGCTTGCACCTCTTACAATGGTTCTGGAATCCAATCCTCGGTTGCTCGTTCCATACTCCGCTTGGAATTCCGCAAGGAGATCGTCATGTCCGCTAAGATTCCCGAGAATTATCTCGACCTCTTCCACAAGAAGGCCTTTGGCAGCTTCACCACTCTTATGCCGGATGGCAGTCCGCAGACCACACCCGTGTGGGTGGATTACGTTGACGGCAAAGTGTTGGTGAACTCTGCGCTTGGCCGCCAGAAAGATAAAAACCTGCGTCGCGATCCCCGCGTGGCCATTACCCTGATCGATCCCGACAATCCTTACCGCTACCTGGAGGTGCGCGGCAAGGTCAGCGAGATCACGCAAGAGGGCGCCGATAAGTTGATCGACAAACTGGCCAAGAAGTATCTGGACAAGGACAAGTACCCGTTCGCCCAGCCCGGCGAACAGCGCGTTATCTACAAGATCGATCCGGAGCACGTCAGCCCACACGGGTAAACGTCCGACCGTTGGGATTGCAACCTGAGCGGGCCCTGGGCCCGCTTGTTCGCGCGGCAGCTTTAGCTGCGAGCGGCTGCGCTGTTAATCAGGCTGCGGCGGCAACGCCTGCTCCTTCCGCACAAATCCATAGGGGCAATGGCGGCATCCCGACTCGCAGCAATATCCGCGTCTGTTTAGATAGATCGCGGTGAACACCATGAAGCCGTCTTCCATGTAATAGTCGATTCCCTCGACTAACTCCTCGGACATCATTGCGCGGCGGCCTCGCGCAATACGGATAGCCGCTCTTCCGCTTCTACGGGAACGCCGTCACGGAAGCTGACATACTTTCCGGAGATAGCAGCCACACGGTCGCCGGGAACGATGAAACCGACCAGGTTCAGTGGATCAGCAGCCGACACGGTGACCACGTCGCCGCTCACAGGCAGATTACGCATGGCACGCAGCGACTCGACCGCCTCAGGAAGCGCAAACTGCTCGCCTAGAAATCCGCTGACAAATCGCCCGCCGCGGACTTCGCCGCGATCTTCCAGACGGCGGAAGGCAATCAGCAACTCGCGCCACTTCGGCAGGTTCGACTCACGCGCCAGCATCTCACGAAAGACTACACCGTAGCGCCGCAACAACATCCAGCAGGTCGCTTCGGCGCGAGTCGTATGATCCGCAGCTTCCGCGCCATAAAGCAGCGACCAGCGCCCCGGCGTGTGCCGAGGTCGGGCTGCTTTCGCCGATCCAGGTCCCAGCCGGCGCTTGGGATTGATCAGAGAACGCAGATTGTCAAAGCCGTCGGCAGTCACCATTCCGGCGGCTACAAGCTCCCACAGTGCCGTCTCGATCTCCGCCTTCAGCTTGCTGGTGCCGCGCACGATATCGGCAAAGAACGACGCGCCGCGACGGCGCAGGAATTCCAGCACGGCATGTGCCCCGCCGCTAAGTACGCGCTCGTAGCTTTGTTCAGTGTCGCTGAGGCGCGGCTGCATCCAGTCCGATTCTTCGCGGACGAAGAACGTGATCGGCGCGACGCTGGTTGGCACAACTCGTCGCCGACCTTCGCCGGAATCTTCCAGCGTCGCCGGATGCGGCGACAGCCGACCCCAGCCGACGGCACCGGTCAGGCAAAGTTGATCAAGCGCGGCCGGATCGTAATCGTTTACGCGCCGTGCCAAAACCTGCTTCTCCCAGGCATTGGCGGGAATTTCGAAACCTTGCAACTGACGCAATGCCTGTAGCAATCCGCGCTCGCCGCTCAACTGCGACTGCGGCGCGAGGTGTTGCCAACGCAGCAGCCAGCGCATGAACTGTGCTGCCGTAACCGGCTCAACCTGCTTGCGCAGCGTCGCGACGGTCAGATGATGAATACGCGCCAGCAAGCGCCGTTCGCACCACTCGACTTTGTTACCTGTGACGTGCCCGGTGAAATTCCCGCGCAGGACTGATCCGGCTGCTTCCAATCGCAACAGAGCTTTTTCGACATCTCCGCCGCTCAGCCCCAACCAATACGCCAGGGCGCTGGAAGTTAAGGGCCCAGAGTGCATCATCCAGCCGGTCACCATCGCGAGCATGGCATCGTCACGCGAGGTGGTAGTCGATGGCAGGTCCGGTGGAGTCACCTCAAACTGCGCTTCCGGAAAGATCAGCGCAAAATCCTTGGCCCGCTCTGAGGGGACAAGGTATCGCCGCGTTTCATTGCTGCCGCCGGCTGGAGCCGGCTGAGAAGAAGAAGAGAGTTGGCTGGATAGAGCGCTAGAG
>Ga0187873_1001972_pt1 | contig 16256 bp, 9 predicted proteins | sample June2016WEW_16_1_2_FD_133012 | JGI IMG/M metagenome (GOLD analysis project Ga0187873, IMG submission 133012) | Peatland microbial communities from SPRUCE experiment site at the Marcell Experimental Forest, Minnesota, USA - June2016WEW_16_100 | ecosystem: Environmental > Terrestrial > Soil >... | reverse complement strand
TGGTCATATCGCCGTCGCTATACAGACCATAGGCAAAATTCCCGTCGGTCGCCGTGGCGGTAATCGTCCCATTAATATTACCAGTGGTCATATCGCCGTCGCTATACAGACCAGAGGCCCAGTTTGTCCCGGCCGTGGCGGTAATCGCCCCATTAATATCACCAATAGTCATATCGCCGTAGCTATACAGACCTTCGGCATCATATATCCCGGCCGTTGCGGTAATTGTACCATTAATATTACCAACGATCATATCGCCGTCGCTATACAGACCAGAGGCATTATTCCCGTCGGTCGCCGTGGCGGTAATCGTCCCATTAATATTACCAATGGTCATATCGCCGTCGCTGTACAAACCATAAGCCCAATTTGTCCCGGCCACAGCGTTAACATCGGCAGAGCTGCTAATATCACCCACTGTCAAATTATTGCCGGCATACATGCCATAGGCATCGTGGTCCCCGGTCGTAGCGGTAATCGTCCCATTTATCGCGCCGGTGTTGATATTGCCATCAGCGTACAAACCATAGGCGCCGCCTAAAATCGCAATACCATCGGCATTAGCGGTGATTGTGCCATTAATTACACCGGTGGTTATCGAACCATCGCTGTACAAACCAAATGCCCTATCAGTTCCAGCCGTGGCGGTAATCGTGCCGTTAATATCGCCGACGTTTATATTGCCACCAGCGTACAAACCATAGGCATCTGAACCGGTGGTCGCCGTGGCGGTAATCGTGCCGGTAACCGCGCCGGTGTTGATATTGCCATCAGCGTACAAACCATAAGCACCTGAACCGGTGGTCGCCGTGGCGGTAATTGTGCCGTTAATCGCGCCGTTAATGTTTATCGAACCGCTGGAGCTTTCCAAACCATTGGCATTTGCACCGGCTGTGGCGGTAATCGTCCCATTAACATCGCCGTTGATTATAATATCGCCGTACTCGCTATACAAAGCATGGGCTCCGCTATAGTCATCGCCGGCCGTAGTGCTGATAACAGCATCGTTGCCAATGGCGCCATTCACCGTTAAAGCCCCATAGGCATATATGCCATATGCACCATGATAGCCCGCATCAGCAGTGATTGTGCCATTAATCGCACCGGTGGTGACTGAGCCATCATCACTGTACAAACCGTAGGCACCGTTATGCCCGGCTGTGGCGTGAATCGCTCCATTAATATCGCCGACGGAGAGGTTGTTTCCGCTGTACAAACCGTAGGCACCGTTATGCCCTGCCTGGGCGGAAATATTGGCGTCGTTGCCAATATTGCCCACTGTCAAATCCGTGCCGGCATATATGCCATAGGCATCCTTACCGGTGGTCGCCGTGGCGGTAATCTTCCCGGTAATATCGCCGGTGTTGACATTGACGTCGCCAGCCAAACCATAGGCATCTGAACCGGTGGTCGCCGTGGCGGTAATCGTCCCACTAATCGCACCGGTAGTAACATTGCCATCGGCGTACAAACCATAGGCCCCGCTACCCCCGGCCGTGGCGGTAATCATGCCATCAATATTGCCGACGCTTATATCGCCATGCTTGGCGTACAAACCATAGGCATTGGAACCGGTGGTCGCCGTAGCGGTAATCGTCCCATTAATAGTGCCTACTATGTTTATATCGCCATGCTTGGCGTATAGACCATAGGCATCTGAACCGGTGGTCGCCGTGGCCGTAATCGTACCATCAATATTGCCTGCGACGCTTATATCACCATGCTTGGCGTATAAACCATAAGCACCGCTATATGCAGCCGTGGCGTTAATATTGGCATCACTGCCAATATTACCATTAATCGCTAAATTATTGTACGCATACATGCCATGCGCACCATATTCGCCCGCGTTAGCGTAAATCGTCCCATTTATCGCGCCGACGTTTACATCGCTTTCTCTGCTGTATAAACCATAGGCCCCGCTATAGTCCGCCCTGGCGCCAATCGTCCCACCAATATCGCCGACGAGGATCACACCATCGGCGTACAAGCCATAGGCCCTGTTTCCATAGTTAGCCGTGGCGGTAATCGTGCCGTTAATATAGTTACTGCCGGGGGAGAGCGGGAGAATCATGATAGAACCATCGCTGTACATACCAGCGGCATTGTTCCCTGACAGAGTCGTGCCGCTGATAATACCGCTGGGGATGATCCCGTTGTAGATTATGATAGAACAAATGCTGTTGCTGTCGTAGAGACCATAAGCATAATCATTATCGGCTGTGGCGGTAACAGTACCAAACTGAGTGCCGGGCTGGATTAGATCCTTGTCTGAGGAAAGACCATAAACATCTGAACTGCCGGTGGCAGTGATGTTGTACAATGCCAGGGCATTGGAGCAGAATAGGGCCAGGCAAAAGGCCAGCATGGCTGTTACTATCCAAAATCGCCTCCCACAATATGACATCTTCACCGTTTTTCCTTCCCTTCCATTCATCATAATCTTTTCCTCTCAAAAAAATATACCCAAATATAAACTTTTGGATTTTTCACGCAAATCCTAAACAAATTCAGAACAGGGAGATACCTCGATAGTCAGATTTATAACAGATTTTACCCCCCGCGCGGTTACATCGCACGAAAACCACTCCATTATGCCTCGCTGTTCTCTCACTCTCGACTCCATTCTACAGCGTTTCGCCATTTACAGGGCACCTCTCCAAATTCCCATTCGATAGTGACAACCAAGCACACCAGTTTTAGCACAATCTAAATGCCGTCAAACCTTTTCGATTCGCCCCGGAGATTAGCTCACTCAAAAATGAACCTTTCTTCAAAGTCGATAATAAACAAGCCCCTGTTGGCTCGAACCTTGAATATTCCGAACACCAACATAATCAAGGGAACCTCATCAACAAAACTACCAAACTAAAAAGTATGTATAATAGTACTGATAACGCGTGTCAACAATTAAAATGAAAAATAAAAGAAATTTTTTCCTTGTTTGCAGTTTTCCTAAATTAACATAGAAGCCCTCTTCTTTACTTCTTAAGATTACACTCTTTGGGACATTTAGAAATTCGAGCCCCACCTTGCCCGACAATCATTTTATGCCGATGACCTGTAACTTTTAAGCAAAATCACGTCCTGCAAAACAATAAAAATACCAAAACGCAGTTTATTGCATATTGCTTACAATCTTGTAACTATATTCGCCGACAGCCGTTTGTTTAGGAAGCAAAAATGAAAACCAATCCCGCGAAAGAAGTGCAGCTTTTAAGCGACACAGCAAAATGGTTTGCGGAATCATTGGAATTCGAGCGACCCAGCGGCGTTGAAACAATCAAAACAAATGTTCGGATTATAGTCGCCACAAACAAAAACCTCGAACAGCAGATAAACTCGAACAGCAGATAAAAGAAGGCATCTTCCGTGAAGACCTGTAACGTATTGAGGGTGTTGAAAAAATGGACACATATTATTGTAGATCGCTTCGCTCCGCTCGCAATGACATAAAAACGCACCTTTTGTCCTTGTGAGAAGCAAAGCAATGGAGCAATCTTGACTTTTTCAACAGCCCCACGTATTTCCCACTTATCTGCCGTACATAATTGCTCTACACAGCAGAGATAACTCGTTTTCCGCCCGAAATCTGATTTTCCCACGATATTGAAGCATTATACCAACAACAACAGCTTCTGATATAACCACTTGCAATCAAAAGGGTTACAGCGCAAGTTCTAAACTTCAATTGGATACAACTTAGGAGGAATAAAAAAAATAGGTAATTTGGGCAATATGGGTGTTGACACTCCGTATGAGCGTTGGTATACTACAAAATGTTATGGTCCCATAACAAGGAGGTGCTGGGCACTAACTGCCAGATATTATGCCGGTGGCATTGGGAATTTATGTGTTCAGAGCAGAAAAGAGGAGTGGTGGTGAAAGGCAGAAGGAGAAATTTATTCTTGGTTCCGGCAATGGCCTCTGTGCTATGTTTTGGGGCCGGTGGGGCTGTCTGTGCGAAACCATTACCTCTGGAGTCATACCTGAGTGTAAATGTTAATGTTAATCTTACGTTGGATATTGACATTAACGTAGAAACCAGCTTTAATGACATAGCTGGAATATACACGGGAAATCTTAATACTTACGGTAATGCTGGGACATTAATTTGGAGGAATTCCGCGGCGGAGTTGCTGCGTTAATAAGATAACTCGAAATCAATTGAACTGATAAAAACAGGCACATCGGCCAACCAGTGCCTCAAAAAGAATTGAAGCGGCCGGGAAAGGAGGAGGTAAGGATAAGGCAAAAAGTGGTGAATATCAACCCAAAGAAGTTGGCCTTCTTCGGAGGGTGAGAAAAACATAGGATTTGGCTTCGGCTGTGGCGGGATTAAAAGCGGCGGGCAAACCCACCTCAGTCGCTGAAGCAAGCTGTGCCCGCTATAATTAGGGTGCAGGCACTTAGTTAACGAGTGCCTGACCAACAGAATATTGTTAGCTCCTGACGGCCATATCGTCCGATTATGGAGCGAAGCTTAGTGAAAGGAAACAGAAAATGAAGAAGTTACTAATTATTGCAGTAGTTGCTTTGATGGCAGCCCCGGCAATGGCGGGGGTCTTGGCTAGCAACTCGTGTGCTGTGAATTTGAAGCTTATGCAGATGGGTACGGTTGTTGCTCCTGGACCAATCAATGTGACGGTAACAGCAATAGACGCGACAGGAATGGGCGCATCCAGTGGTCTCGACTTTGGTACCTTCAGAATAGGTACGAACTTAGTTAGTTACCAGCTTGGAGCGTCAATTACACCTGTGGGTTCATGGAGTGGGGGCAACTGGACGTGCAAGTTACAAGGTGATCCTGACGCCCAGGGTTTCAACTCCTCGATTTATATTCACGCATATAATAACGGCCCTCTTGCTTCTGGCACTCCATTTAACGTGTTCGTGAAAGTTACTAATGTTAACATGACTGCGATTGCTTTTAGTCCTGCATTTGCCCAAGACGCAACACTCACACTGACCATGAGTACTATGTAAAGTTGTTGACTTTAGGGCGAAAGGCGGGCTGCAATTACTGTCGTGTATCAGACAAACACACAAGGTAATCGCAGAAGTCCGAATAGCTTTGGAGAGGTTTTTACCGGGAAGGGGCAGATTTTTTCTGCCCCTTCCCGCTTTTTTTTATATAGCCCGAATCCGAATTTTAGATGTTCAATCCTGACTTACTCACACCAAAAGAAGGTCCGAAAAAACTGAAACAGTAATCTTACACACAAAGCTGCCTGACCGGGTCATCGGATTGCCCGATAATATACAGTTTATTCAGTAAAGAACATTTTTGGAGACGGTGTAATACTTCATTCAGGAGGAAATGGGAAACTATTTGGTAAAGTAGCTTTCCGATACCGCCGAACCAATGAGCAAGTGTGAGAACGCATAGAGCAAATGCATAAGGGTTTGAGAACTAAACGGTAAAAAAAGAAAAGAGTGAAAATGGCAAACCAATCTAACAAAGCATTATCCAGCCGTATGGTCTGGGTTATCTGTATTTTTGCGTGCCTTTTTATTTTGGCGACGCAGGTGTCCGCGAAAAATATGGAGTTTACGGTCAGACCAATGAAGGTAGAGCTTGCAGCTCGTGCCGGGCGGACGGCAGAGGAAACCATCGAGATTCGCAACCTTGACGACAAAAGGTTTATGACACTTGATTTGAAATTAGTCGAGCTGGGTCAAACAGAGGATGCTTACTGGGCGGTTATCGATACGGGTCGCAACACTGAGCCCAACGCCGAGCCCAATACTATTACGTCAAATCCGCGTTCCTGTCGTGAGTGGATAAAACTGAGCGCTGACAGCGTTAGAATCGACCCGCTGGGTGTTAAAACGGTAAAGTTGAAGATAGCACCTCGAGCCGGTGTGGGCGGATTTTACTATGCAGGCCTGTGCGTACAGACAAGGCCTGCTCTAAACATCACACAAGGGATTCCCGTAATCGCCCGAATCCTGATTCCTGTTCTCTTCGAGATGCAGGGCCGTACGGTGCGTCAGAAAATAAACCTGACCGATATCGGAATGGAATCCAGGCCACAGATTGAAGAAAAACCGGCAACATCGATTCTGCTGGTGGGTATTGCAAACGAAGGCAGCACCTACTCCCGGCTGAAAAGCAGTGCAAAGGTCCAGAGTTTCCTGAACGGTCACTGGCGTGATATTACGGAGGTAGAACACGAAGAGGTAGGTATTCTGCCCGGGGTAAGCTTAAAGTTAAAAGATGACGTTGGAAAATCTCTTCCGCCGGGAAAATATAAATTAAAGGGCAATCTTTACGTTGACGGCCGACGGATAAAACCGATTGAGAAGGAAATAGATTTTGCCGGCGACCCAAATGCTAAGGCAGTCACGGCCAACGCGGCACTTAAACTGGAGCCGGAAAGCGTGTCTGTTACCATTGTACCGGGGGCGACACGTTCGGCGGTTCTGAACGTGCAGAACCCCTCGGATAGTGCAATTACGGTTCGAGCCGGAGCAGTAATACCACCTAAGCTTAAGGGTATTGCCTACGGCGAGCTGAAGGGTGAAGATTTGGCCTGCGCCGACTGGGTGCAAATGATGCCGGATAATTTTACACTGCCTGCCGGCAAGCAGCAGAAGATACGCATCAATGTAAAGGCGCCGCAGGCCAATGAATTACATGCCAGTTACTACGCAGTTCTCTATCTGCAAGGCAGATATCCGGACGGCCAGAGCGCCGGTACGACAACAGCCATGCTCAACGTTCAAAACAAGAGAGTCAAGCTCGAACCTGCGATACAGCCGATTAAGCTGAGTATTGCCCATGAGGAGGCCTCCAGGTATGCAATTACCACCAGGTTTGGTAATACAGGAAATGTCCACATCACACCCAGATGCTCAGCCACACTTATGACTGCTGACGGCAGGATTGCCAGAACGACGGCACTGGCCGGCGAAACGGACTTGATGCTGCCGCTGGAGGTTAGAAACTTCTCGGGACTTATTGACCTTGCAGCGGTTCCTCCCGGGGCATACCGTCTGGAAGCAATGTTGGAATATACCACCGATGAAGGAACAAACAAGCAAACGACCCAGGCAATAACTATTCAGGTCTCCAACGAAAATGGCGTGAAAATTGTAGAAATTATTGGACCTAAAGAAGAAGCAGCAAAATAAGAATGGAACAAGCGACAAAAAAAAGAAGAAACTGATACAGTCACTGATAAATTTAGACGATTGAAAAAATGCTATTATGGTTAACTTGAAAGCTATTAAAAATGGCGGGAGTTCTTATAAGAAATTGGATGATGGGTTGTGTACCAGTACCATCGGTACAGACAAAGGAGTCAACTATGTTAAAGAATAGAGCTAAAATTTTAACGGCAGGCGTAACCCTCTGTATTATTCTGTCCGGCACCTTGTGCCTGGGCGCTTACAAAGCAAGTAAAATAACCTTTACCATTTCCGGTACAATAGGTGTGGACGGCGTAGTAATGAATGGCCTGCCAGGTAACCCTGTTACCAAAGGGGGCGGTTTATACACCGCCACTGTTGACTACGGTTTCAGCGGTACAGTTACACCGACAAAAGAAGGTTACGCTTTCGAGCCGGTTAACAGGACCTATGCTAAGGTTACCAGCAATCAGGGGAATCAGAGCTATACTGCGGCGCTAATTACTCTTACTATTTCCGGTACAACAGGTACAGGCGGTATAACGATGAACGGCCTGCCGGGTATGCCGGTTACCGATGAAAACGGTAAGTATACTGCTACCGTCGAGTATGGCTGGAAAGGCACAGTTACACCGACAAAAGAAGGTTACGCCTTCCAGCCGGCTGATAAAAAATATGACCCTGTTACCACAAATCAGACAAATCAGGACTATAGCGCGAAACTGAAGACCTTTACCATTACCGGCACAACAGGCATAGATGGCGTAGTAATAAATGGTTTACCGGGCAATCCTGTTACCAGTGAAGGCGGTAAATACACTGCTACTGTTGATTATGGTTTCAGCGGTACAGTTACCCCGGCAAAAGAGGGCTATACTTTCGAGCCAGTTAGTAAGACCTATGATAAAGTTACGGGTAATCAGACCAACCAAGGCTATAGTGCGAAACTAATTACTTTTACCATTTCCGGTACGGCAGATGTAAAAGGCGTGGTGATGAACGGCCTGCCGGGTAATCCGGTTACCGATGAAAACGGTAAGTACACCACTACTGTCAACTATGGCTGGAGCGGCACAGTTACGCCAACGAAAGAAGGTTACACCTTCCAGCCAGCTAATAAAAAATATGACCCTGTTGCCGCAAATCAGACAAATCAGGACTACAAGTGGAAATTAAAGACCTTTACTATTTCCGGCACAACAGGTATAGATGGCGTAGTAATGAAAGGTCTGCCTGGTAATCCTGTTACCAGCGAAGGCGGCAAATACACAGCTGCTGTTGACTATGGTTTCAGCGGCACAATTACCCCGGCAAAAGAAGGTTATACTTTTGAACCGGCCAGCAGGACTTACGCTAAGATTACCAGCGACCAGGGCAATCAGAGCTATACTGCGGCGCTAATTACTCTTACCATTTCCGGTACAACAGGCCAAAGCGGCGTGGCGATGAACGGCCTGCCCGGCAACCCTGTTACCGATGACAAAGGTGATTACAGCGTAACAGTCAACTATGGCTGGAGCGGAACAACTACCCCAGCAAAAGAAGGGTATATATTTGAACCGGCTAATAAAAAATACGACCCTGTTACCACAAACCAGAAAAGTCAGGATTACAGCGCGAAGCTGAGGACCTTTACCGTTTCCGGTTCAACCGGCATGGACGGCGTAGTAATGAAAGGTCTGCCTGGCAATCCTGTTACCAGCGAAGGCGGTAAATATACTGCTACCGTTGACTATGGTTCCAGCGGCATAGTTATCCCAACAAAGGAGGGTTATACCTTCGAACCAGCCAACAGGACTTACACCAAGATTACCAGCGACCAAAGCAATCAAAGCTACACTGGGGCACTAATTACTCTTACCATCTCCGGTACAGTAACCATCGATGGTGAGGTCATTGAAGGTGTATCAATGTCGGCAGACAATGGTGGTGGTTCTGGTGTCACCGATGCCAAAGGCCACTATTCTGTTACGGTACCTTATGGCTGGAACGGCACAGTCACGCCGACAAAAGAAGGTTATGTGTTCGACCCGCCTAACAAGGCATATACTAATGTTACTTCAAATATCAACGAGGACAACCCGGAAAAAGAAACTGAACATAAGGCCACGGAACAGAAAGCTGCTAAACCAGAAGCTGCCGCACCAGAGGCCGCTCCGCCAACAAAAGCTGCTGAGCCAGAAACCGCCCAGCCGCCGGTAGAGGCTGTCAGCCCGGAAGCCGTTCAGCCGGAAACTCCTACTCCTAAGCCAGAGACCGTTCAGCCGGCAAATGCTGCTGAGTCAGAAACTGCCAAACCGCAACCGAAATCGCAGACAAAGCTTATTAGCAACGTTTTTATCGATACTGACATCAGGCAGGTACTTCAGGACATCTCATCGCAAACAGGTGTTATTATTATCGCCGACCAGACCGTCGCTGGTTTAATAACCTGTGAACTCAAGGATGTGCCGCTTGATAAGGCCTTGGAAATAGTTCTGGCCGGTACCGGCTACGTGGTAAAGAAAACACCGGATTACTATCTGGTTAGTTCGCCAGACCCTAAAGAGGCAACGTTTCCCGCTTCAAGTAAAACTAATTTCGTAAAAACGAACTACCTTAGAGCTGAAGAGGCGATAAAGCTTTTGTCTCCTGCTTTTGGAAAATATGTCCAGGCCGATGCTACCACCAGCACAGTTGTTATTACTGCGCCTCAGATTTTGATAAATCGTATAGAATCGGACTTGGAACTAATAGATCGCCCACCACGCCATGTTATGTTGGATGCGCGTATTGTTGTGATGGACAGGAACAATTTGCTAAATCTGGGCGTTGAGTGGGGCTGGCCACAGATTGAAGCTGGAGCTTTTTCCAATTCTACTCTTCCTGGCGGCAACGGCAAATGGCCGTGGGGTATCCAGATGGGATATACAACAGATAAAACGTTTACCAACGCATTGCAATTGAACTTGAATCTTCTTGAGCAAAATGGAAGTGCGACCATTATGTCCAGTCCTCAGGTGTTGGCTCAGGATGGCAAAAAAGCTGAAATCAAGATTACTACCGAAGAATACTATTCATTAATGCCAACTGTTTCGCAAAGCGTTTCTTTCTATTATACTCCCCAACTGCAAAAAATTGAGTATGGTACCATCCTTGGTATCACGCCGCACATCGGCAAAAATGGTGATATTACACTTGACTTGGCCATCGAGGTCAGTGATATCCTGCTGCGCAGTTCAGATAATTATCCCGTTGTTTCCCGGCGAATCGTTAGTAACACTATGCGAATCCAAGATGGTGGTACAGTTTCTGTAGCAGGACTGAAAAAAAGCCAAGAATATACAACTGATAAGAGCACTCCAGGACTTAGCAGTATCCCTGTATTGGGAGGATTGTTTAATAATAAAAACAAACAAGGGTCGACCGAGGAAGTTGCCGTGTTTGTTACAGCACATCTGGTACCTGATTCTGTACAACAACCGTCGCCTGCAAAGAAAGAGCAGGCGCAGCCACCTTCCAGCAAGAGCAAGAAGCAGCCAGTAAACAATGATTTTAAAAAGGACCTCGAAAAGAGCTTATCTGTTCCCGGCGACGACAAATAGGATAAAAAACTGGAAGGTGTAAAAATGAGTATCGCCAAAAGTCTAACACCAGACCACCAACCTATTAAGTATCCCCGCCCCTTTCCCAGCTCCACTAAAGTGCTGTCGATTTTAATGCTTGTCTCTTGGACACCGCATTTACCCAACTTGTTGTTCTGAAAAAATGTTGCGTGACCTCGCCAGGCAGTTTCAATCTTACACCAATCAAAACGGCCAATTAGTCGTTAAAAACGGATATTATAGGACTCAAAAAGCTTCAGCATTAGCCGTTGTGCCTTTCAATGACACCCTAACCCGATTTCCCTTGCAAAACTGACCCGCTTTGTGTATCCTATCTTGTGTAGATTGCCCACTTTAACACCCAAGTGTGGCGTTGTCGAACCTATTTGTTAATGGGAATATGTTGGAAGATATAACATGGAATACGTGTTAAAAGCCATCTCTGTAAAATGTACTTGGCTCATTCTGATATTAGCTTTGTGCATAGAGGGTTGTGCGTCAACTGATTCATATTCTTCAAAGCTTCGTATCACACCGTTAAATAACAAGAACACAATTACCTTGAGTGCCGATGATGTTGTGCTGATGATGCGGCGGGTAGGATTGTCTGATGAGCAGATTCTGAAACTTGGAACTGACATGCACGACAGCCTTTTGCGGTTCGGAGCAGCCCAACTCGAGGTAAACGGCAAGGTAGAAGCTATTTTTGCCGTTAATGATGGTTTTGTGTACATTGCCACTCGCTCGAGGGGTACCTTCATTTACAATGCGAAAACAGGTCGGACAATCACTTCAGCCCAGCTATAGTTTTCCTCCCTGAACTTCTGCTACATCCCTTTCCCTCCCATAAATTCCATCCGGCAATAACTGCTGACGATTTATCCCAAGCTTGACGGTAAGGTATGCATGCGCACTACATCTTTGTTATGCGGAGGAGAACAAATAGCGAGCTGAAACTGTCGAGTACAAAATCGGACATCCTCGAACATTTCAGGTGTTTCCACAGCCGACAATCGACCGGGTTCAATCAGACATAACTCTTTTTACGACAAAGGGTTGGCTGTTTATCGCCGGCTATCGATACGAACTCACAAAAAACAGCCCCCTGCCCGACAACCATACATTTACGCAGCTAACCTGTGACTTTTAAGCAAAATCACGCCCCGCAAAACTGCCAAAATACCAAAATGTAGATTATTGCATATCGCCTACAATCTTGTTATCATATTTGACAATGGCCGTTATTGTTTAGGAATCAAAAATGAAAGCCAATCCAGCAAAGGAAGTGCAGCTTTTAAGCGACATAGCAAAAGGTCTTGCGGAATCATTGGACCTGCAGCAGACGCTGCGCTCGATTCTGCAGTCACTGGACACTTACCTGAAACTGCAGCGAGGAACAATCACCCTGCTGAACCCAGACACCGAAACCATAAACATCGAGATAGCCCACGGCCTGAGCGAAAAATCGAAAAAAATGGGCATCTATAAAATGGGAGAGGGCATCACCGGGACAGTTGTCCAGACCGGCAAAGAAATCATTGTGCCTGATATATCTAAAGACCCCCGTTTCGTCCATAAAACCGGCGCAAGGAACACAACAAAAGGCAGGCCGATAACGTTTTTCTGTGTCCCCATCAAGCTCGAAGGCAAGACCATCGGCGCACTCAGCGTGGACCGCCAGACCGAAAAAAACAATGACTTCGAAAGCCACATCCGGCTGCTCAATATCATTTCCACTATGATTGCCCAGGCGGTAAAGCTGAACAAGCTGGTGGAATCCGAACAAAGACAGCTCCGCGACGAAAACGTCCGGCTTAAACAAGAATTAAAGACGCGATTCCGCGTTCATAATATGGTGGGACAATCCAACGCGATGCAGCAGGTATATCGGCTCATCGAACAGGTGGCCGACAGCAACGCGACCGTTCTGATTCGAGGCGAGAGCGGCACGGGCAAGGACCTCGTAGCCCACGCCATTCACTATAACAGCCCAAGGGCAGAAAAACCCTTTATAAAAGTCAACTGCACCGCCCTGCCGGAAACACTGCTCGAAAGCGAATTGTTCGGGCACGAAAAAGGAGCTTTTACAGGCGCAACGGAACTCAAAACAGGCAGATTCGAAAGGGCACACGGCGGCACTATATTCTTAGATGAAATAGGCGATTTTCCCATCAATCTGCAGGTCAAATTATTGCGGGTGATTCAATTCAAGGAATTCGAGCGGCTTGGCGGCAACGAAACAATCAAATCAAATGTCCGGATAATCGTCGCCACAAACAAAAACCTCGAACAGCAGATTAAAGAAGGCGTCTTCCGCGAGGACTTGTATTACCGGGTAAATGTTTTCCCGATTTACCTGCCGCCTTTAAGAGAACGCAAAGACGATATAATGCAGTTGGCGGACCATTTCCTCGAAAAATACGCTGCTGAAAACAAAAAGAACATAACCCGTATTTCAACGCCCGCAATAGAAATGCTGACGAGCTATCACTGGCCGGGCAATATCAGGGAGTTGGAAAATTGCATCGAGAGGGCGGTGCTGCTCTGCGATGGAGATGTAATACGCTCCGAACATCTGCCACCATCACTTCAAATGATAAAAAAGAGCGAGCAAGTCGCCGGGCATTCTTTGGCCGAAATAATCGCCAACAAAGAGCGAGAGCTTATCATCGACGCACTGAAAAAAACCGGCGGCCAGCAGAGAAAAGCTGCCCAAGAGCTTGGTATCACCGAACGAATCCTCGGCTACAAAATCAAGACATACGCCATTTACCCGAAACTACTTTCCTGATGCGTCATTTGACTACATTTTTGTAGTTGATATTAGGCACGTTTACATTTTTGTATAAACCACCTCTTTACTGGACTACGCAACCAAAACATCGTAACAACAGCCCTGCAAAAGAGTTATGTAATATGCTATCGACTCTTCCTGCTTCTGGCACAGTCATTGCTTATCTGATGTGCGGCCCCAAGCTCACTGTGCGAAAAAACGAACAAACACATTGAAAGTTGTTTTGAAAGGAGAAGCAAGTGAAGCCGTTAAGAACTAGTAGTGTTGTATTGGGACTCGCGTTGATTGTATTTGTGGCGGGAACAGCGGCAGCCGAAGACAAGGTTGTTACATTTGGGTTTTCGACAGATTACTACAGCAAGTATATCTGGCGAGGCCAGAACGTCGATAACAGCAGCGTGCTGCAGCCGGCCGTCTCCGCAAGCGCTTATGGGTTCACCGGCTCAATCTGGGGCAATATCGATATGACGAACAAATCGAAGACCGCCCCCGACAACGCCGGGGAGTTCAGTGAATACGACTTGACACTCGATTACACCAATACGATTCCGGGTATTGATTGGTTAAGCGGTTCGGTTGGCACAATTTACTATCAGTTCCCGAATACTCAGCTTAACCCGACAACTGAAATTTACGGCGGCTTCAGCCTGACCACCGTTCCCTTAACGCCGTCGTTCAAATGGTATCGCGACGTTCAGTCAATACATGGCAGTTATTTCCAGTACAGTATCAGTCAGACATTCGACAAGATTTATTCGTTCAGCGAAATGTGCACATGCAGTTTAGTGTTAGGCGCAAGCTACGGCTGGGCCAACGCGGCTTATGACAGGGGCTACTTCGGCGTAAACAGCGGCCAGTCAAATGACCTTACGCTTTCCGCGGGATTACCTGTTACCGTCGGATCCTGGACGATTAAACCAAGCCTCAACTACTCGACAATGCTCGGCAACTCGATACGGGAAGCCACGAACAAGAGCGACAACTTCTGGGCAGGATTAGGAATATCAACTTCGTTTTAAGACGGAATAAAACAGAATTAATTATTAAAGGCAAAAATGCGATTCGTGGAAATTGCCGACGTGTTTTAAATATTGGCTATCCGTAGTGTTTAGTAAAGGAGAAACAAATTATGTCTACAAGCATAACGATTGAAAATAGGATCGAAACTGGTGCGGTTGCTGTGAACGCTGGGGCCGGTAAAATAGCCGAACCCCAGGTAAAAGCCACACTGGGCTTGTTTGGCGCCACCGCAAATGCTATGGCGCTGATTGCCCCGGGAGCGTTCCTGTGGATTACATATCAACTCCAAGCTGCCGCCACTTCCCCAAGCGGGGCTTCGGTTGCAAGCGATATCTGGTCGGGAATAGTGGTTGCATTGGCCCTTTGTTTTCTTACAGCGATTTCCTACTCGGAGCTTGCCAAGATATATCCAGAGGCGGGTTTTGCAAGCGTTACCTATTTCGCGGAGAAAGCGTTTCTTGACAGCCAGAACCTGAAAAGAGGAACGCCTACCTCCCTGGCCCGTATGTCAAAGATAGTTACCGGGTGGGCCGCCCACCTTTTCTACTGGGTATATCCCGGCGTTATGGTGGCTATGATGGCCAACCTGATTGGTTATCTTTACACGGCGTTCAGCGGAAATACGCTGGGAACAGAGGCGCTGGTGATAATTGCCACGGTATTTGCTTTTGTCACTGGATACATAGCATATCGCGGCGTAACCGGCTCAACGATAACCGCAATCTGGATTAACATCATACAGCTCGTTACCCTGGTTGTTTTCACCGCTCTGGCTATTTATTACCGCTGGTCGAATCCCCAGGGGGCAACAGCATGGTCTTTCAGCGGCGCCTGGGACGTCATCCGTCCACATACGCTTAACGGCGTCCTGATTCAATCGACCCTCGCTATTTTGATACTGGTCGGTTTCGAAAGCTGCACAGCCCTGGCCGCTGAGGTAAAAGACCCTAAAAGAACGATTCCAAAGGCCATTATCCTGTCTTTGGTAATTCAGGGATTGTTTGCGTATCTGCTGGAGTATTTCGGCGCAGGTTATATGATAAATGAAAAGCTGACGTTTACCGCTGCCGGACAAACAGCAGCAGTAACCGGAATGGCTGCCGCCGCCGGCTCGGGCGCTCCTATCGGAGACCTCGCGCAAATCCTCGGCAACAGTTTGTTTCACGGTCTCGGTTTCGGTCTGATGATTACTATGGCCGTAACCGTGGCAATCGCCGTAATAGGCACGACTTTAAGCTGCATGAACACAGCCGTCCGCGTAACCTGCGGTATGGGAGAAGACCTTGAATTACCGAAATACCTCAGCTTTATAAGCAAACACGGCACCCCTCATACGGCTTTGTGGACGCTGGTAATTGTCTCCTGCATAATCGCCGCCATAGGAGTCCGCTCGGTAGTCGGTCTTACGGGAATTACGCTCGCCTCGAACTTCGGCACCTTTGTCCTCTATGGCTTGACCTGTGTATGGACAATTGTAGCTTTCAAAAAGAGGGCCGACTTCAAACTCCTGAAACACGGGCTTATTCCAGTCCTCGGGGTGATTGCAAACGTCATTATGCTGGCGGCGATAATTTACCTGTATGCCATCGGCAACGCCGATTCGAAAATGGAGGCAAAGATTTGCTTCTATATGTGCGGCGCCTGGGCCATTGCGAGCTTTTTGTATGTCGCCGTCGGCACAGTGAGCAAAACCTATGACTTGAAGATGATATCGGTTGTCATCC
>Ga0187873_1001968_pt1 | contig 16272 bp, 14 predicted proteins | sample June2016WEW_16_1_2_FD_133012 | JGI IMG/M metagenome (GOLD analysis project Ga0187873, IMG submission 133012) | Peatland microbial communities from SPRUCE experiment site at the Marcell Experimental Forest, Minnesota, USA - June2016WEW_16_100 | ecosystem: Environmental > Terrestrial > Soil >... | reverse complement strand
TTAGGTCCCTGACATGCTTGCAGGTGCAAGTGCCATGGCTTGCCTGCCGCTAATCGAACGGGAGTTGCGCGTGGCCTTGCGCAAGCAGCGGCCCGCTTGGCGCCGGCTCAAGGTCGCTGCGCTCGCGGTCGGTGGCGCGATGCTTGCGTGCTCACCCCGGCCATTTACCTGGCAGAATCGCATTTCCTCCCCGGCGCCAGGCCGTCCCGGTGGTGGTTCGGCCTGAGCCCGGCCTACGGCCCGCACTTGGTCTGGAGCGGCTTTGGCTGCGGATTCGGCGCGGGCCAACGGGCCGAGTTCTGGCGAAACCTGGCCTGGCTGCTGTGCTGGGCAGCCTGGCCGGCGCGGTGGCCCGGTGTGCAAAACTTCTTCATCACCGCGACGCGAGGTACCCGTGTTGAAAGCCGGTCGGGCTCACGACCAGCCTTCCCCCGAGCAACTCATGCTTTCGGCCATCGCGGGGCAATCCCATAAGCGCTTCGTCCGTCCACTCTCTTTTTTCAACCATGGCCTGCATACCTCCTCACTGCAATCTTCGCGGTCCCGTTTCGCCATAACTTAAAAAGCGTTACTGATTCTTCACGAACAATTTCCCCGGCAACTGCCGGATAAGCCGCTTCATCTCCAGGCTCAGGAGCGCGACTGAGACGGCTGAGGCCGGCAGGCCGCTCTTGCGAATCGCGTCATCGATGCCGATCTCCTCGTTGCTCAGCATGTCATAGACCTTCTGCTCGTTTTCGCTGAGTTCCAGCGCAGGCAGGACGCCCGTCTCGGCCGCCGAGGGCGGCTTGTTGCTGGCGGGGAACAAGTATTCGAATTCGCTCAGGATGTCCTCGGCCCCTTCGCAGAGCTTGGCGCCTTTCTTGATGAGGTCATGGCAGCCTTTGCTGCGGGGAGAATCGATGCGGCCCGGGACGGCGAAGACCTGCCGGCCGTATTCATTGGCGAAGTTGGCGGTGATGAGGGCGCCGCTGGTGAGGTTGGCCTCGACGACCACGGTGCCGAGGGTCATGCCGGCCACGATACGATTGCGGATGGGGAAGGATTGTTTGTCGCCGGGACGGTTGAAGGGGAATTGGGTGACGACGGCGCCGTTGGCCGCGATTTGCTCGAAGAGTCTCGCGTTTTCCGGAGGGGTCACCAGATTGATGCCTGTCCCCAGGACCACGATGGTGCGTCCCTTGGCGGCCAAGGCGCCCTGGTGCGCGGCCGAGTCGATGCCGCGCGCCCCGCCGCTCACGACCGTCACGCCCAGGTAGGCCAGTTGATAGCCCAGCTTCCGGGCGGCTTCTATTCCATAGTGCGTAGTCATCCGGGACCCCACCAGCGCCACGGCGTTCTTGTCCTTGGGCAGCATCTGGCCCTTGACGTAGAGCACCGGCGGCGGGTCGTAAATCTGCCGCAGCAATGCGGGGTATTCCTCGTCCTGCTGGGCGACCACCCGGCACCCGAAGTCCGCAATTCGCTTCAATTCCGCGTCGAGGTCGATCGCTTTTTCCCAGTTGGCGATGGCCTCGGCGGTCTCCTGGCCGATGCCCCTGGCCTGCAGCAACTGCTGGCAGGAGGCGCGCAGCACGGCCGGCGCATCCCCGAAATGTTCGAGCAACGCCCGCACCCGGACGGGGCCAATGCCTTCGATCAGGTTCAGCGCCACCAGTGCCTGGCGATAGTCCATGCGGGCATTAGTAGCCAAACCGGCGCCTCGCCGCAAGGCTTACCGCAGCCCGGCGGAGCCGCAAGCAGCGGGCTCCACCCTGACGTTTAAGCCACAGATGGCAGATGGCACAGATGGCACAGATGGGAATTCGCTTCTGTGCCATCTGCAATCTGTGGCTCAATTACTGGAGCGGAGCGCGGGACCGTGAGGCGCCAGGGCGTAAGAGCCGGGCAGGGGGGTTACGGCTCGGCCGACGATGTGGGGCGGATCAGCTCCAGGTCGTCCCCGGGTTCGGCCAGGAAGGTAAGCTCACCGTCGTCATCACGAAACATTATCCCGGCCTCCTGGCCGAAATAATCCTCGTAACCGCCGGAAAACTCACCCCCTTCGCCATCGCTGACAAAGGCTATATTCCCGGCTGTGCCCTTGTATCGAACCCGGTCGCCGGCGTGGACTTTCTCGCCGGTCAGGTAGTGAGGCAGGTCGACATTCATAAGCGTCGTTCATTGTGCGCTGCGCTTGCTGCCCTCAAGCCGGGCCATTGCCCAGCCTGATATTTGTGTCCCCACTTTACGCCCGCCGCGCGCCGTTGAAAAGCGCGAGTTTGCCCGGGCCTTCCCTTTCGCCTCAGCCCGGGCTTTTCATGCTATGAGCCACAGATTGCAGATGGCACAGAAACGAATTCCCATCTGTGCCATCTGTGCCATCTATGGCTGGTCAATCAGGGTCGAGGTGGTGGCTTGCGGCCTCGCCGCGGCGCCGCCTTCTTGGAAGGCTTGGCTCGCCTCGTCTTGCCGGCCTTGGGCGGGTCTGGCGGCTGAGATTGGCCCGCCGGGGCGTCCGGGGGTTTCGTTTCGACCGCCGGGCCGGCTGCCGAGGCCGCTCCCGCAGGCGGGCTGGCCGGCCGCCTGGGCGCCGTCTTCTTGTGAATGATTTCGCGCATCTCATCCAGCTTCTCGTTCAGTCCGCTCTTCGCCCTCTGGACGCCTTGCTGGCTGAGGTTAATGGCCTCGGCCAGCACTTTGCAGCCGTTGTGGATGAAATTGCTGTAACTGCCTTCCTTGAGCTCGATGCCCTTGGCTTTCAGGAAGCCGCTCAAGTGCGCGTAAAGCTCCTCTTTCTCGATGTGTTTCATAGTCAATTCCGATCTGCCGGGCGCGAGCCGGTTTCCGGCCCGCAGCCTGTTCCTGATTCGCGCCCGGACTTGCCGCCCACAGTGTCGGGGATTTGCGCGTGCCCGGCAATTACAGACTCAAGACTCTTTTGTAAGCCACAAATAAAGATTGCCCGGCAATACCCGATGCGGGACATTCCTGGCCGCATGCTTGACTATGGAAACTCAGATTCATTTCGATCAGAAACTCGGCTTCATATTCGGACGGCGGAGCATTCGGCTTTATGCCCCGGGAGAAGTGAGCGAAGAGACGGTGCAAGAGCTACTGGCGGCTGCCATGGCGGCCCCTTCGGCCGTCGCCAAAGACCCGTGGCGCTTTGTCGTGGTCCGCAATCGTGCGCGGCTCGCTCGATTGGCGGCCGCCCTGGCCAACGGCGAGATGCTCGATTCGGCCACGCTGGCCATCGCGGTCTGCGGCGATTTGGCCGCCGCGCATGACGGGCAACTCAGCTATTTATTGCATGATTGCGCCGCGGCGATCGAGAATCTTCTCCTGTCCGCTCACGTTCTCGGGCTGGGATCATGCTGGATGGGCGTGCATCCCAGGGAACAGCGAATCAACAGTCTCAAGGAGATCCTCTCGCTGCCTGCCTCCGTCATTCCGGTCGCTTGCATCGCCATCGGTCACCCCGCCGAGGCCAAGGAGCCGCGCACCCGTCTAAACCCCGGCTACATCCACCTCGAACAATGGTGACCGCTAACGCTTCAACAACGCGGCGATCCGTTCGGCATCGTACACGCACCCGGCCCAGGTCCCGCCGCTGGCCGATTGCAGCGCGGCCCACAGCCGGGTGTCTTGCGGCAGGGCGGGATTGGCGGCGAGGTCTTTGCGAGGCGGGCGGCGTGCCAGGACCTGGGCGCCTTCCTGCGGGCTGAAGCGGCGCGCACCCTCGCCCACGAGATCGACGCTTCCCTCGGTCCGGTGGCAGTCGATGCGGATTTGGATGATATCGCCGGCCAGGACCTTGCCGATCGGGCCGCCGGCCAGGCCCTCAGGCCCGATGTGGCCAATACATGCCCCGGTCGAGACGCCGGAGAAACGGGCGTCCGTGAGCAAAGCGACCTGGTTGCCGAAAGGCAGGTGCTTGAGCGCCCCAGTCACCTGGTAGGTTTCCTCCATCCCGGTCCCGGCCGGCCCGACGCCCGTCAGGACCAGCACATCCCCCGGCTTGATGACGCCCTGTTTGATGGCCGCCATGGCCGTCTTCTCGCTCACGAATACCCGCGCGGGTCCCGTCTTGCGATACACCCCGCCAGCCCCAATCACAGCCGGATCGATGGCCGTGCTCTTGACGACCGAACCTTCGGGCGCCAGGTTGCCGCGCGGGAAGACCAGCGTGCCTGTCAACCCCCGGTTGCGCGCCCGGTCCGGAGGCAGGATGACATCGTCGGGCTCCACGCCGTCGAGCCGCAGCAACCGGTCGCGGAAACGGCGCCGCCGCTGGGAATTCTCCCAGCCATCCAGGTTCTCACCCAGCGTTGCGCCGGTGACCGTGAGGGCGTCCGTCTCGAGCAAGCCCAACCGGCGCAGATGCAACATGACCTCAGGCACGCCGCCGGCCAGGAAAACGCGCACCGTGGGATGCGGCGCCGGGCCGTTGGGCAGGACGCTCACCAGCCTGGGCACGCGGCGATTGACCGAAATCCAATCCTCGACCGCGGGCCGTTTCAGGCCGGCCGCATGGGCAATGGCCGGCACGTGGAGCAGCAGGTTGGTCGAGCCGCCGAAGGCGGCGTGAAGGACCATGGCGTTGTGAATGCTGGCGGGGCTGAGAACATCGCGCACCGCCACTTTGCGCGCCGCCAGCCGATGCAGCGCGCGGGCCGAGCGCCGGGCCAAATCCAGCCACACCGGTTGGCCCGAAGGGGCCAGCGCCGAATGGGGCAGGCAGAGCCCCAGGGCCTCGCCAACCACCTGCGCGCTGGCCGCAGTGCCCAGAAACTGGCAGCCGCCTCCGGGAGTCGCGCAGGCGCGGCAGCCCAACTCGGCCGCCTCCGCCAGAGTGACCAATCCGCGCGCAAACCGTGTTCCCAGCGTTTGCACCGCCCCGGCATCTTCCCCTTTGGAGGGCGGCAGAGTGACCCCGCCCGGAACCACCAGCCCGGGCAGGTCTCCCAACCCGGCCACGGCCATCAGCATCGCCGGCAAGCCCTTGTCGCAAGTCGCCACCCCCAGCACGCCCGCCCTCAAGGGCAGGGAACGGGCCAGCCGCCTGAACAGGATGGCCGCGTCATTGCGGTAAGGCAGGCTGTCAAACATGCCCGCCGTGCCCTGCGTCCGCCCGTCGCACGGATCCGAGCAAAAGCCGGCAAAGGGGATTGCCCCAAGCCGGCGAAACTCCTGGGCGGCCTCCTGGACGAGCAAGCCGATCTCCCAGTGGCCGGTATGGTAGCCCAGCGCGATCGGTTTGCCGTCCGGCGCGCGCAGCCCGCCCAGCGTGCTGAGCACCAGGAACTGCTGCTTCCCCGCCTCGGACGGCGTCCAGCCCATCCCCGCGTTTTGGACGAGGCCGAAAATGTCCCCGCTGGGGCTGTGCAAGAGCAGGTCTTCGGTCAAAGGCAGACTCCCGGCCGGCCCGGGGGCGTGGGTTTGCACCTCATACACCTCCGGCGCGGCAGAGTCAAAAAGCTCGTCAGCGGAACTCACGGCGCCATTCAAGCAGTACGAGACGCGGAGACAAGCGCCAATCTTGCCGCGCATCTGTTTTTGAGCATCGGCTGCCTCCCAGCGTCCCGTTCCCCCTCACCCCGGCCCTCTCCCGCGGGGAGAGGGAGAAACGTCGTCAGCCGGTCGACGAACCCGGCGGTTATGAACACGTGACCTCCGTTCACTAATGCAAAATGTAACCACACCCAGAAGAATGAGCGCCTCGGAGGAAGGCTCTGGGACCGTGCTTGCCTCCACACTAAAAGCGAGCGGCGGGCCTAGGACGCTCCAAGTCGTGCCCGCATTCAAACTATAAATGCTCCAGGCGTCCAACGACGCGTACGGCGTTGTCAGGCTCCACGGGCCGGTTCCGATCCAAGCACCATAACTCAACACGGATGCGGGCGAATCGCTGCTAAAAATAGCCGTATATCTGGTGTTCGCGAGAAGGGTTTCAGCCCCCGAAGTGAAGGTTAGGTCGGACAGAGTGTTTGGAGCCGTGATCGTGCTGTTACCGCCGAGTTGTTCGAGCTCAGACTGTCCGATTCCAGAACCGGGATACAGCGCCCCCGTGAAGGTAACTGGCGTTGAGGAACCGCTAACCACTCGCAGCGTGATCGAGTCGAGAATATAATCATTGTTGTCGGTTACGAATGAAACCCCATACAGGAGCTCAGCGCTAATAGCATCGAGCCTCGGATGCGCGCCGTTCAAGGTGGAGAATTGGCTTTGGGCCATGGAAACGGAAGGCACATTAGATAGTGCCAGTACCACCGCCAGAATCCGCATTACATCCTGCACTGCACGACAACCCAGCCCCTTCGGCCTCGTCGGCGAGCGCCAGAGCGCGATGTTGCGGAGGAACGAAAACGCCATACTTGCGACGTTCCGGCAATTGCCCGTCTGAGTCGAGACAAAAACCGAGTGTCGAAGGAGATGCCGACTGCCGGCTGAAGCCGGCGTTCCGGAACGCCGCCTTCAGGCGGCGGAAAGGTCCGGAACCGGGGCCGCGTGGTCAAGGTTTCCGGCCGGCGATGCGCCCGACTGCGGGGCCGATTTGCTTGAGCGCCTCGGCTGCGTCCTCCCGGACGCTTGCATCCGCATTGGTCGCGAGTTGAATGAGCCTGGGGACCGCCAGTTTGGCCTGGGGTCCGAATTGGGTCAGCGCCAGGATTGCGGCGCCATGTAATTCTCTCTCGTCCCGCGGGATTTCAGGCTTAGCCAAAATCTCGACCAGAAGAGGAACCACCCGTTCCGGTTCCTGGTGAATCGCGCCCAGGGCGCAAACCACTTCAACTTGCAGCGCGCGCGCCGGCTCTTTGAGACACTCTATGAGATCGGGCAAGGCGTCCGCTGCCACTGGGCCAAGGCACCGCAACGCGTAGGCCGCGCAATAGGGCCGGCTTCCAGTCTTATCGTGCAGCAGCACAATTAGAGGAGGAACGGCGGGCTTTGCGTCCGCCCCCCAAGAGGCCCAATCCCATGGCGCCCAGTAGCCCGGAATTGCGCGGCCCAAGGCCCAACCGGTACAGCCAGACGCAAGGCACGTGCCCCATCAGCACCCGCGCAAGCGGCGACTCCCCGCTCCGAATCATTCTCAAGTAAATCGGGACGGCGTTGGTGCCGATGTGCCCGATGGCGGTTTCCGCTTCCTTTTCCAGCTGAGGGTTTTCAGGACCGGGTAAACCGGGCAGGAACCCAATGTTCTGAGCGTACTGCACCAACCAAACGCTGACTTGCTTCCCCTGATAAACCGGTTCGCGCCGGCGCAGCACTGGCCACGCAATCAGTCCGAGGAGAAGCAGTGCCCAAACAGCCAGCAGGATTCGATAGCGGTTGCGCATAGGGCACATCAATCTTCAATTTCCGATACGGGCCCTTTTGGCGCGAGCCTTGGTCGCATCCTTTGCCGTGAACCTTGTCGGATCGACTCGTTGTCGGAAAAGGCGGTCTGTCGAATCGCTGTCGCATAGGCCATTGTGCTAATAATTGACAATATGAGAACGCCTTTTCCAATGTTCCGCTGGCTGGCGGCGTTGGCCTTCGTCGGCGCCGCGTGAAGCGCCCTTCCCCGTTCGAGCGGATGCTTATAGCACTCCCCTCAAATGCCATATCCACTGCACAAGGAAGAAAGCCATAACCACCACGGGCAAGTAGCCAAAACGGATCAACTCCAAGTCCACTCTGGATGGTGACTGCGGATGCCGATAAATCAGCACTGCTGCTCCGGACCAGAACGCGAGGAGTGCTATCCCACAGATTCGCGCAAGATCGCCGCCATCCAGAATCATCAAGCTGAGCAGGCCCACCACAATCTGTATGGAGACTGCGTCACGAACAGGGCTGTCGTACTTCCTCGATATTGGGAGGATATACCCGATAGGCTTCATATTGGCGAACTATTCAAACTGATGAGAATTTGCTTCTTTCCGCGCTGCGGGTTATTGACAGTGCGCGGCCGAGGGAGAATTGGTTCTCGGTCTCACGCATCATGGCTGGATGATGCCGGAGGAGGACCCGGGTGTCAAGCTTCAAATGTTGCTGGTTTTATGACGGTTTTGGCCCAAGCCCGGCGCCTCGGCGAGGAGTGGCGGCGGTTCGAAATCGCACGGGAGCGAACCTGATTAACAGGAGAGAACAGAGAGAACAGAGGGTGGCAGGGTCGACGCGCAGCGCCGACCCCCGGTCCGTGGTGGCGAGGGTCCAGCACCCCGAAACGGGGTGCCGGAAACCTGCGGCCCTGCCCGCCAATCACCGGGGGTGAGTATTGCTATCGACGCGCCGGATTTGGCCTGGTACAAAAGCCTGGCGCTGGTGCACATATATGAATCAACAACGCTGGCTGCGGATTATTCCCGTCGCGCTGCTCATGTACACGATTTCGTACGTGGATCGCACCAACGTTTCGCTCGCGCTGGACCCTGGCATTTCGACCATGATGAAGGACTTGCTCATGGACGACCGGATGAAGGGACAGGCGGCGGGCATTTTTTTCCTGGGCTACATCCTGCTGCAAATCCCGGGCGGATATTGGGCATCGCGCTGGAGCGCGCGCAAGATTATCAGCCTGTTCCTGATTTTCTGGGGGCTGTGCGCGGTGGGCTGCGGGATGTCACGGACCTTCCGGCAATTCGAGGTGATGCGATTTCTGCTCGGGGTGGCGGAGAGCGGGGTGTTTCCGGCCACGTTGGTCTTGCTGGCCAGTTGGTTTCCACGCAACGAGCGCGCCCGCGCCAACGCCTATTGGAACCTCTGCCAGCCGCTGGCTGTGGCGGGCTCCGCCCCGCTGACCGGCTGGCTGCTGGGCGTTTGCGGGTGGCACACGATGATCATGCTGGAGGGAGCGCTGCCCTTTATCTGGCTGCCCGTCTGGTGGTTCTGCATCCGCGACCACCCCCGCCAGGCCAAGTGGCTCTCCGCCCAGGAACGCGGCTATCTCGAAGGCGCCTTGCAGAAGGAAAAGGCCGACTTGGAGCCGCCCAAGGCCGTTTCCTGGCTGGCCAGATTCCGGGAACCCTCGGTTTTCGTCATGCTCGCCATTTATTTCCTGCACAACTGCGCCGCTTACGGCTGCATGACCTTTTTTACCAGCGGTCTCAAGGGGCGGGGCTTCAGCGCCCTTCAATACGGCATTTTGTTTGCCTTTCCTTACGCGGTGACGGCCGTCCTGATGGTTCTCAACTCCTGGCATTCGGACAAGACCCGCGAGCGGCGGGCACACGTCTCCGCGGTGTACGCGCTGAGCGGGACCTGCCTTATCCTGAGCGTGGTGTTGCGCGGGCATTTCTGGATTTCATACGCCTCGATGTGCCTGGCCATCCCGGGGCCCTTCGCCGCCATGGCGCCCTTTTGGGCCATCCCCAGCGAAACGCTGCCCCGCGATGTCATGGCCGTGATCATCGGCCTGGTCAATGCTTTCGGCAACCTGGGCGGCTACGTCGGAAACGACATCGTGGGTTGGCTGACCAAGAAATACCACAGCACGGCCATCCCTTTCACGGTGCTTGGCGCCGGCATGCTTGCGTGCGCCGGCCTGGCGTTCCTTTTGCCCAAAGCCGCCCCACGGAGACTGCCGGAGCCATGGGATTCGGCCCCGGCGCAAGAAAGGACATTGAACAAGGAGTAGCTCGAAGATGAACCTCTGCCGCTTCAAAGATCAACAGGACCAGGCGCGCATCGGCCTGGTGCTCGACGACTCCACCCTCCTGGACCTCACGCCGGCGGGAGTTCGCCAAATGCAACCTCTGCTGGAAAGCGACGACGCGGTCGCCCAACTGAACCAAATGGCCTCGCAGGGCCTGCCGCGCCTCGGGTTAGCCGAGGTGCGGCTGTGCGCTCCGCTCGAAAGGCAGGAAGTCTGGGCGGCCGGCGTCACTTACCTGCGCAGCAAGACCGCCCGCATGGGGGAATCCGACTTCGGCGCCACAGCTTACGACCGGGTTTACGCCGCCGAGCGGCCCGAGCTCTTTTTCAAGTCACTGGCCGAAAAAGTGGCCGCCACCGGCGAGCCCGTCGGCATTCGCCGGGACGCCCGCTGGAGCGTGCCGGAGCCGGAATTGGCCCTGGTGCTCAATTCGCGCGGGAGTGTCGTGGGCTACACTATCGGCAATGACATGAGCGCGCGCGATATCGAGGGCGAGAACCTGTTGTATCTCCCGCAAGCCAAGATCTATGAGCATTCCTGCGCGCTGGGCCCCTCCATCCGGCTCGGCGCTTCGGAATCTGCGGCCCGGGCCTGGACCATCCGCCTGGCCATCCACCGCCAGGGCCAGGCCGTCTTCACCGGCCAAACCTCGGCCGGCCAAATCAAACGCGGCTTTGACGAGTTGGCCCGGTTCCTCTTTCGCTCTCAGAGCTTCCCGCACGGCGCCGTCCTGCTCACCGGCACGGGCATCGTCCCGCCCGATGCGTTCAGCCTGCAGGCGCAGGACCTCGTCCAAATCGAGGTCTCGGGAATCGGCCGGCTGGAAAACCCGGTGGTGGTCGTTTGACTTATGATTATGAGTTTACACGGCCGATGTTTCATCGGCGGCCACCTCGGCACCGGCTCAGGCGAGACGTTCCGCGCTATCAGCCCGCTGGATGGCATCGCCCTGGAGCCGCAGTTTTACAGGGCCGGCGCCAAGGAGGCGGACGCAGCCTTGGAGTTGGCTGAGGCGGCTTTCGCCATCTTCCGCCAAACAACCGGGGCGCAACGCGCCGCCTTGCTCGAGCGCATCGCCGATGAAATCAGCGCCTTGGGGGACGAGCTGATATGCCGCGCCCGCCAGGAAACGGGGCTGCCGGAGACGCGCCTCGTCGGCGAACGCGCCCGCACCGCGGGCCAACTCCGGCTCTTCGCCCAGGCCGCCCGCGAAGGCTCCTGGGTGGATGCGCGCATCGATACCGCCATCCCGGACCGGCAACCGCTGCCCAAACCCGACCTGCGGCGGATGCTCGTCCCCATCGGCCCGGTGGTCGTTTTCGGGTCCAGCAACTTTCCCCTCGCCTTTTCAGTGGCCGGCGGCGACACCGCCTCGGCCCTGGCCACGGCCAACCCCGTCGTCGTCAAAGCCCATAGCGGACACCCGGGCACCTCCGAGTTGGTGGCGACTGCCGTCCGGCGCGCCGTTGCCGCCTGCGACCTGCCGGCGGGAGTATTCTCGATGCTCCATGGCGTCGGCAAAGACCTGGGCCTGGCGCTGGTCCGGCACCCCGCGACCCGCGCCGTTGGTTTTACCGGCTCGCGCAAGGCCGGTCGCGCCCTGTTCGATGCCGCGGCCGCCCGGCCCGAGCCAATCCCTGTCTTCGCCGAGATGAGCAGCCTTAACCCCGTATTCGTTCTCCCCGGCGCGTTGCGCGAGCGCCCCTCGCAGATTGCCGAAGGGCTCCGCGCCTCGATGACGCTCGGCGTGGGACAGTTCTGCACCAAGCCCGGCCTGGTGTTTGGCGTGCGCAGCCCCGGCTTGGATCAATTCCAGGAAGTGTTGGCGCGTTCGCTCCAGGCGGTCACGCCCGCGACGATGCTTCATGCCGGCATCTGCCAGGCCTACCACCAGGGCCTGGCTCAGGTTTCGGCAGCGGCCGGCATCGAGTTGCTGGCCACCTCGAGGGAGCCGGCAGACCCGAAGCAAACCCACGGCGAAGCCGTGGTCATGCGCACCGAACTGCACAATTTCCTGCGGCACCCCGAGCTGGCAGCCGAAGTCTTCGGCCCTTTTGCCTTGATCATCTCCGCGCCGAGCCTCGAGGACCTCCAGGCGGCGGCGCGCTCGCTCGAGGGCCAACTGACCGCCACGGTGCATGGCACGCCCGAGGACCTCGGGCAGGCCCAACCGTTGCTCCGGCTCCTGGAACGCAAGGCAGGCCGATTGATCGTCAACGGCTTCCCCACCGGCGTCGAAGTCTGCCCCTCGATGCACCATGGCGGCCCCTACCCCTCGACCACCGATGTGCGCTTTACTTCCGTCGGCACCGCCGCCCTCTATCGTTTCGTCCGCCCGATCTGCTACCAGGACTTCCCGCCAGCCCTGCTCCCGGACGCCCTCAAGGACGAGAACCCGCTGGGGATTTGGCGCTTGGTCAATGGAAAGCAAGTTTCATAACGATTGGCCTAAGTGGCCGATAGCTCCTCCTCCTTGAGCTTTTGCGCAAGCCACTCCTTGATCTGAGCCTGCCGCGGCAAGCCTTTGCGCCGGGCGACGCGGTCGATTTTGAGAATCATCCAGTGCGGAATGTCCAGCTTGATCCGCTCTTTCTCAAGGAGAGGACGACACGCCTTGGCAGGATCGAAATAGTCCAATACGTCCTCGCCTTGGTCAAACCTTCTCTCCAGATTTTCCGCTGTCGTTTTATTGCTCATAATATGCACTGCGCTCGTTGTCTCGCGAACGCCGGACACTGATAATCCTGGCCACATCGCCTCGATGTCAAGGAATGAGTTTTTCTTGACCCAAGACCATGCGCCAGCCTATAATGGATAGTCAGGTCCAATAAAGGCAATCGCAGTCTTATGAAAATCGAGTGCTTGTGCGGAGGTTCTCTCGGCCGGTTGGTTGCGTGCACGGTGGTTCTGCTCAGCGCCGCTCCGGAATTGTCGTTCTCGCAAATCAGCCAGCCCGTCATCACCTCGATTCGCCCTGAACCCACGAACGTCCTCGTCATGGTGCGCGTGCCACCGGGCATCCGGCGTGTCACTTTGGAAAGCCGTGCCCGCCTGGGTGCCGGCGCCTGGGTCCCCGCTCTGGTGGCGCAGACCGACGGCGCCGGCGGCGTCGTGACCCTGCGCCTGCCTCGTGGCCGCCAGAGCGAGATGCTCCGCGTCCGCGCAGACGCCTCCCAACCGCTGCCTGCCACCTTCTACGCAGGCACGAACTCATTTTTAGGTCCGCCCACGAACAGTGCCGTCCTGGCCCTCGGCCCGAGCGGGGCGAGTCCTGTCAATGGCTCCGGCACGACGCCGACGGACAACTCGTCCCGCGCAGTAGTCGAATCCGACATCTGGCAATTCGATGGCGACACGCTCTATTTCTTCAACCAGTATCGTGGGCTGCAAGTCATCGATATCAGCAACCCGGACGCCGCGACTGTCCGAGGCCTGCTGGCCTTGCCCGCGGCGGGCGAGCAGATGTATTTGGCCGGCTCCAACCATGTCGCTCTGCTGGCCCAGAATGGCTGCGGTTGGACCACGGATGATAGCCAGGTGGTCCTGGTGGCAGTGACCAACGGCCTTCCCCAGGTGGTCACCAACTTGCCCGTCCCGGGCACGATCCAGGAAAGCCGCATGGTCGGCACCGCCTTGTATGTGGCATCCCAGACCTATCGTCCGGTGGCGGATGCCCCCGACACAACCTGGGAATGGGGAACCGTGGTCTCTTCCTTTGACCTGGCCGACGCCGACGCGCCGGTCAGTCGCAGCCTCCTTTGGTATCCCGGCTACGGCAATGTCGTCGCCGCCACAGACACTTACCTCTTCGTCGTCACCCAGGACCCGGTCAACTGGTGGCAGTCCGCCATTCGCATCATCGACATCACAGCCCCCGACGGCACGATGGCGCCATACGACTCGCTGCGCGTCTCCGGCCAGGTAACCGACAAGTTCAAGCTCAACTACAGCGGCGAGGTCTTCACCAGCATCTCCGAAGACTGGCATTTGGATGACGGCGACACTCTGGTCACCCGGCTTGAGACCTTCGACCTGCCCGACCCGCGCTCCGCCGGACCCCAGGGCATCGTCAAACTCGGTGAACTGGACCTGGGCGACGGTGAACAGCTCCATGCCACTCGCTTCGACGGCAACCTCGTTTATGTGGTCACCTTCTTTCAGATCGATCCCCTCTGGGTGGTGGACCTTTCCCAGCCGGCCCGGCCCCAAATAGCCGGGTCCGTCGACGTGCCGGGTTGGTCCAGTTACATTGAACCGCTGGGCAGCCGCCTCGTCACCGTGGGCGTCGAGTCCAATCGCGTTGCGGTTTCTTTGTTCGATGTCCGTGACCCTGCCAATCCGGGCCTGCTCGGTAACGTGCTCCTGGGCGAGAATTACTCCTGGAGCGAGGCCAACAACGATGAAAAGGCCTTCACCGTCCTCGAAGACATCGGGTTGGTCCTCGTTCCCTACAGTGGCGATACGACCAACGGATGGACCTCTCGAGTCCAGTTGCTGGACCTCAACCCCACCAGCCTCGTAGCCCGGGGCATTATCGAACACCAATGCGAGCCGCGCCGCGCCGCCTTTTCCCATAATCGCGTCCTCTCCCTCTCCGCCTGGGATCTCTTGAGCGTGGACGCCACAGACCGGGACAAGCCCGTCGTGAACGGGGACGCGGAACTGGCCTGGCCAGTTGACCGTTTGTTCGTGCAAGGGGATTACCTCCTGGAAATCGCCGCCTCCACAAGCTGGTGGGGGCGTCCGAACGAAACCGCCGTCCGCGTGGCCCCGGCCGAGCATCCGGACCAGGTGCTCGGCGAATTGCCCTTGGGCGTTCTGCCGGTCGTGGGTGCGGCAGTCCAGGATGGCCGGCTTTACCTCGCCCAGGCCCCCGCCTCGTTCTATCCGCTGCCGCTGGACGGCAGTGGCCCCTCGGGAGGGCCTCCCACCAACCCGCCGAACTTCTTCCTCACCATTGTTGACCTCGGCGGCCTGCCGAACTTGTCCGTCCTGGGCTCGGTTTCCGCAACCATCGACCTGCCTGTTTGGGCCGGCGCCTCCTGGCAGCCGGTCTGGCCGGAACCGGACTTGTTGGTCTGGGGCGGCGGCGCTTGGTCCTGGGGTCTTTGGCCCGGTCCGATCCCGGCCGGCCCGGTCTCGGTCGGCCCGGTCTCCGGCGGCTCGGGCTCGGGCGGTGCGGTCTCGGGCGGCTCGGTTTCAAGCGGCCCGAGCCCGGCCGGTCCGATCTCGGGCGGTCCGGTTCCAGGCGGATTCATGCCTTGGCGCGCCGGAGGTTCTGGCAGCGGACAACTCCTCGCCTTCAATGTCGGCAACCCGGCCGAGCCGAGCTTCGTTTCGGAAGTCAACCTCTTGACCAACGGTTGGTGGAGTTTCAGCGGCCTGTTCTCCGTCGGCAGCCTGGTTTATCTCAGCCACAATGAATCTGAACAACTGCCTTCCCCAACCGACCCGGCGGGCGTTTGGGTGCAGCGTTCTTATCTCGATGTTATCGACTATGCGGATCCGCTTTCGCCCACCGCGCGCGCACCCGTGAATATCCCCGGCACGCTCCAGGGCGTTGCCAACGCCGGCGAGTTGCTCTACACCATCGGTTACCATTGGAGCGCCGATCCAGCCTACGATTGGCAGCAATGGCTGGACGCCAGCGCCTACGATGGTGTCGCGGCCCACCCGGTGGCTTCTTTGGCCCTGACGAACTCCTGGCCGAATCCGGTCCTGGTGGTCGGCGCCAATCTCTTCATCGGTCGCCCCGGCTATAGTTCGACCACCAACGTGCCTCCAGATGCGCTCGACACCTGGACACTGCCGGATAGCGGGGCGTTTACCTTGCTCGGCAGCGTCGTGCTTGACGCCCCGGCAAGCGCCCTCCTCCAGCGCGGCGGCCTGCTCGCCGTCCAGGAGACAGACCTCTCAATCCATTTGTTCGACCCCTCCGCCCCAGCCACGTTGCTGCCCATCGGACAGGGCAACCCGGCGCCCTGTCTCTATTTCGACCTGGGTCAAGCCGATGCCGCCCTTGATCGGGGCCTCTGGCTTCCCCTGGGCATGTACGGCGTAGGCCGGGTCCCATTGGGCCATCCGTAGGGGCGCATCCCACCTTTGTCGGGGGTGGTCTGAGTTTGGTCGCGCCCTTTCCCCTCACCCCCTCCCTGATTCCGTTGTTGAGAAAAACACGGTGCCACCAACGACTTACGGGGATTTGAGTTGAAAACATGAAAATATTTCATCGGTCAGCCTTCTCTTTGAGCCCCTTTTGGGGTCAGATTTCCAACCATTTGGAAAACTTGCCCTTGAGCCTCGGGTCCACCCCAAACCCTTACCCCAACGTCGGCGACGTGTCCAGACCGCATTGGCGCGACAACGGGCACCCCTTCACGATTGCCGTCGGAGCTTTGGACCTTGACGGAAAGCACGGGTGGTACTGGAATTCGACTATGGACATACACTGGAAAGAAATCGTTTCCCCCCAAGCCGGTCTAACTGCTGTCTTCTGGGACTTGTGCATCCTTGGGGCACTTGGGGCGCTCTGGGAAGGGGTACGTCGTTGGTGGAAAGGAAGACCTGATGCATTCAGGAGAAAGCTGATACTTTGGGTCACGACGCTAGCTTGCTTTCTTGGTTTGGTGTATTGTCTCGGCCAGATGCTT
>Ga0187873_1001963_pt1 | contig 16310 bp, 14 predicted proteins | sample June2016WEW_16_1_2_FD_133012 | JGI IMG/M metagenome (GOLD analysis project Ga0187873, IMG submission 133012) | Peatland microbial communities from SPRUCE experiment site at the Marcell Experimental Forest, Minnesota, USA - June2016WEW_16_100 | ecosystem: Environmental > Terrestrial > Soil >... | reverse complement strand
TGTCCCCGATCCACGAGCAACTTTGAGGCGGCGGCGGCGACGGAGACGGAGACGGCTATGGCAACGGAATTAAGGCCGCCCGCCCCGCTTCACCGGTTGCCCGCCAGTGGTTGGCGGGAAATATTTCTTCCTCAGTGCATCAAGCCTTGTCTTTGCTTGCGGAGCCGTCCGGAGAATTTCGTTCAGCACCGAACAGGGGTAATCAGAACAGTCCGCGCAGGTGCCAACGGATTTCTTGGTCGCGCATTTCCTGATCTCGCACATCTGATCGCAGTAGTATGTCTTCACACCCGCCGATTGACATCCGGTGCAGTTGATGTGTTCCGGTTTGATGGGGGCATGGTATAATCTTGCCCATTCCTCAGCGACTTTGATGCGGAGGGCGTCGTCGTTGTTCTGCGTGGCAATGAAGGCCTCGCATTGCTCACAGTCCAGTCCACAGTAGCCAATCATCATGTCTCCTTCTGCCGAACGACCCAAGCACACAGCCGCCGAGCGGGACGTTGAATGGAATAATGACAATCAAATTTCATAAATCAATCGCAACTGGCAGGGGCGGCGCTGTTGCCTGCAGCGAGCGGCTGTGTGAAAACTCATTTTTAGACCATCCCATCCATCTGCTCGTTACGTCAAAATGCCTTGCGCCAAAAATTTGATCGTTACCGAATTTCATGTCAGCACTTTTCACACAGCCCCGCGATTTGTTCGGCGTTTCGGTCATTTCGCTGGAGATTGTTTATGCCCGGGGAACGCCTCAATCCCCAGTATGGTGAGGCAGGTGGTTTCCACATTTGCCACACCAAGCTTCTTGCCGGTCGCATCGTAATCCGTGATCCAACCACCCGAGTCGTCTTGGAGAGCCAGCAACCTGTCGAACGCGCCTGGCGGCGGTTCGGCCGGCGGCGACAGACGACTGGCGGCGAGGAGGGCAAGGCCGAGCTTGTAGGTCGAATAGCGTTGGTCGTGTCTGGCCGCAGCATCGAGGAAGCCTTTGCCGTCCCACATCCGCATGGCTGCTTCCCAATGCTGACGGGCTGCCGACTGGTTCTTTTCCGTGAGGCATGCCAGAAACAGAAGGTCGGCATACTTCTCCCAGCCATCGAACAATTGGCCCGTCGCCACCTCGGTGCGGATGACTTTGTTTCCGGCACGACGCACGTCCTTCAGTTGATGCTGACGAAACGGCAAGGGTTCTGCAGATTCCCCAAAAACCGCTTGAATCCTGCCCGACTTGTAGACTCCCTCACGGTGGATCGCCGCCATGATCGTCTGGGCGATCTTCGGATGGCTGACGGCCAGCACCTTCGCGGCTAGATAATTGTCATGAAACAGCCAATAGACGTTTGCACCACGATACTCAGGTAACAGGCCCAGGTCGGGATCCAGAAGGTTCACCAAAAACGTTCGTCCTCTTTGGAGTGCATCAGAGGTCCCAGAGCCAGTCCACCCGTTTGGCGCAACCATAAATAGGACCATAATCATGGCGACCACGGTGTGTTGCCGAATCATGGATGGAACGGATCTATTCATTTGATCGGTGTGGGATAAACGCCGAACGTCCAGAACTCAGCCACGTCGGACCTACGATGTCAACGCGAATGCGGAACCTGAAGCGACTCCGGCGTTGGCTGCAGTGATCTTGTTAGCCGTCATCGTTTCTTCAGAGACTCCGTGATCTGCGCGACAAGCTCTTTTGCTTCCCGCTCGCTCGAAACCACTATTATCGCCTCGCCACTCGAAATCTCACTCATGATCTTTGGGGCAGAATAAATCTGGCCACCAATGATGGCTGCCAGACGCTTCCCAATGTTTTCACGTGTCACTTCTGCCAACCGCTTCTTGCCCTCGTCCGTAAATTTAATCGAGATCTGAGAAGGGTAGCTTTTGATGACCTCGGCTGACTTCACGTCTGTCTGGTCAATCAAAACTTTCTTCATAACGTGAAGCGTCTCTTGCTTGCCGACAGTCTTGTCGGTGTAAAGCATCTCCTCAGAATTAGCGGATGGCGTATTGGTAACCAGGCGCATCTGGAAGACAGGCGGAGAGGATGAATCTGCGGCAAGGGTGACGAGTGGAAGAAGACAAACCGATAGTAGCTGAATGACTCTTTTCATAGTGGTAGTTGATATATGGTGGTGTATTAACGACGGCTGACTTTTATTCAACAACTGCCGGTTCGTTTATTCAATACAATTCTTTTACCCAATTCAAAAGTTCCAACCCATTCATGATCAACATATTATTGCCTGATTAAACGACCACCGGTTCGTTTATTCAAACACAATTCCAAGGCGGGGCATCGCGCCTACGCGAAACGGGCCCTGATGAAAATTCCGTCGCTGGAGGATTACGAGTTGGCAGCGACAAATAGTCAAAAAAACAAATTTTGATCGCCAACTGGCCGTTCCGGCTCGCAGTAAGGCAGGTTCCTCCAATAAAAGGAATCCGCCTCGTCTTGGCGGTTAGCTGACGACGCGCGACTCGGCCAGACAAACCACGCCGAGCTTTGTCGCTGGACGGGTGTTGAACCGGCAGCAGTGGCAACCGACTGTTGTCGCGGTAATCCCTTGACTCGGCCGGGTATATTGCTAATCAATAAAACCATCCAGCCAACGTAGCTGTTATGAATGGCTCCTGAACCGTCAAAAAGTTCGATTTTCCCTCGAACCGACCGGGCCGAATTCGGCAAGGCGGCAGAAGCGGAGCAGATGTCACTTGACCGGCTCGTTCGCCTGTATTGGCAACCGTTGAAAATTTTCCTCGTGACGACTTTCCCCGGCTTGAAAGACCAAGCTGACCTGATGCTCCAGGATTTTGCCGGGGACAAACTGCTCCAAGAGGGCTGGCTGCGAACAGCGGATCAAAACCGGGGACGATTTCGCGATTTTCTGAAAACGAGTTTGCGAAATTTTGTTCTGAATCGTTTGAACCTGGCTGAAGTGAAAAATCCTCCGATTTCGTTGGAGGAATTGGAACCGGAACTGCCAGAACGGGAAGCGGCCTCGGAAGAATTTGATTTGGCCCGGGCGCAAACGGTGCTTGCCGGGACATTACGGCGAATGGAAGCGGATTGCAAAAATCCGGGGGAAGACCAGCCCCGGCGCAACTGGCAATGGCTCTTTGGAGGTTAACCAGCCCGCTATTTTCGATTTACCCTGTATGGTTTACCTTACGAATTCGCACCTTATGAAAAATTCCAATGAGATTGGAAAAATTACCGCCAGACTGTTGGGCATCGCCGCCACCATTGGACTTGTCGCGACGGCGGCTGCGGCTACGCCTGTGGTCAAAATTGTGCCATGGGACCCGGCAAATCCCAACAAGCCGCACGACACCTATTCCGGCAAGCTCATCACCTTGAAAGGCACCAGCGACCAGAGTGGCGGTTCCTGGCAATGGATCTGGGATTTTGGCGACGGCAGTTCCACGGCTTCCTACACGGTTACGGACAAATACGTCATTCAGGCGACACACTCTTACAGCGGGGCCGTCGGGACAGTTTACCAAGCCCGCCTGACCGTGACCAACACGGCAACGGGGGAAAGCGCCGACAAGGTATCTTGCGTGAGGATTCAGCCCGATACCCTCAATTTGGAAGCCAATATCGCCATGGATGAAGGTCTCTGGTATCTACACAAGTCGGAATACCGCTACACAAGCGGAGGAATGACTTACGGAGATTGGACACAGTCTCTCTATGGCGGATATGCCGCCTATTCTATCTACGCAGTGTCGGCGATTAACCTCAACGCCTTTGAGGCGAACGGCCATCTTGAAACCGGCAGTTCGGACGATCCCTATGTGGAAACTGTGCAACGAGCCATGCGCTCACTATTCTCCTGGCTGACCACAATATCCGTTCCCCTGCAAAACAATCCCATGGGCACGTTCAACCCCGATGGCAATGGCAACGGTCTGGGGATTCAAGTAAACCAACCCGGGCAAGAGCCTTATTTCCAAGGCGGCATGTTCATGGACGCCATCATCGCCAGTGGCACTCCCAATACCGTGACTGTGACGGGAGCCACCATGTCATTGGCCGCACCTACAAGGACATCATTCAGGACATGGTGGATGCCCATGCCTACGCCCAATATGACAGCAGTCCGCAGGGCGGCGGCTGGTCCTACGATGCAAACCAAACGCCGCGCAATTCAGCAGGCCTGTGGGTTGCCCAGGGATTGATCCCGGCGGAACGCCAGTGGAATTGCCTTGTCCCCGCCGAGGTCAAAAATTGGAATATCGTCTGGCTCAATTACAGCCAGGACCCCAATACCGGCTACTTTGGCTACATAGATAAAAATCCTGTCTGGGGCCCCTATGCAACGACACCGGCCGGCCTGTTGCAACTGGCCATGGATGGAAAAGGTCGCGGCACGGTGCTGCCGGGCCAGAGCCAGTCGAGTTGGGATCTTGCCGAGACCTTTCTCTGCAACAATTTCAACAACACCGGCGGCGCGGGCAACTCCATCAAGAGCTATTATGAGGGACTTTACACATTTACCAAAGCCATGCTTTTACACGCCAACGACTCCGGGCCGATGCCGATTGTCTGGCTGCAATCCCAGACACCCGGTGTGAATGCCATTGATTGGTATGGTGACCCGGTCAACGGCGTGGCCCGCCGTCTGGTTAATGATCAAAGCCCAGATGGCTACTGGTATGGCCATAATTATTATTCGTTACAATTTCCCTTGGAAACCGCCATGGCGATCATGATGTTGCGCCACACTTCCACCCCCGACACGGTCACAACCGCCGCCACGGAAGTCGCCTACAACAGCGCCAGGCTCAACGGAACCGTTAATCCAAATGGACAGGCTGCCATTCTCTGGTTCGAATGGGGCTCCACCACCAATTACGGCAACGCCACGCCGTCAACCAACGCAGGCAGCGGAACCGTTCCCGTTCCACTCAGCCAATGGCTCACTAATTTGACCCCAAGCGTGACGTATCATTATCGCGCCGTTGGCAGCAACAGCGCCGGGCTTGAATGGGGCCAGGACACAACATTCAATTTGTATTTAGCTCCATCAATCATCAATCAACCGCAAAACCAGCAAACAGTTCTATCCAGCAATGTCAGCTTCAACGTCCTTGTCACCGGGCAGCCGCCATTCAGCTATCAATGGTATTTCAGCAACACCAATTTTCAAACTGGCGCGGGAGCTTGCGCACAAATGTTGGCGGGGTTCATCTATGGAGCGGTCGTCACCAACGGCGGTTCCGGTTATACCCTCGTTCCGCAAGTGCGAATCGTCGGCGGCGGCGGTTCGGGTGCGGGTGGCTATGCCGCGGTGAGCAATGGCATGGTCGCGGCTATCACCATGACCAATGCGGGTTCGGGTTATACCAGTTTGCCCGCCGTGCAAATTGATCCGCCCAATGGTTTGTTGGCGGGTCAAACCAATGACACGTTGAACCTCACCGCCGTCACCCGAAACGATATCGGAAATTATTTTGTAGTGGTATCCAATGCCTATGGCAGCGTGACCAGCAGCATGGCGGCTTTAACCCTGCTTCTTCCTCCCGTGATTGTACAGCCGCCCCAAAACGCAAACTCGCCAATGGGCGGCAATGCGCAGTTTGAGGTGTCCGTCAGCGGCCCCGCGCCCTATCATTATCAATGGTGGATGGTTTCCGGCGTTCAAAGCAATGCCATCGCCGTGCCGGTGGTCATCAATGGCTTTGTTCTTGAGGCAAACATAACCAGCGGAGGTGCGGGTTATCTGGCCGTGCCCAACGTGCGAATCGTCGGCGGCAGCGGGAGTGGCGCAGGGGGTTACGCCACGGTGAGCAATCGCATGGTTTCAGCCATCACCATGACCAATGCCGGTTCGGGCTACACCACACCACCGATCATCCAGGTTGATCCGCCCACGGCCATCAGCCTGCCCGGTCAAACCAATGCCACACTGACGTTATTGGCAGTCACGAATGGCAACGCGGCGAATTATTTCGTGGTGGTTGCCAATGATTACGGCAGCGTCACCAGTGCCGTCGCAACGCTCGCTGTTTTTCTGCCGCCACGGGGATTCACCTGTTTCAAAGTCCAAAAGAACCAACTGACCCTGCAATTCACCGGCACACCCAATTATCCCTACCTCCTGCAATCAACCACCAACCTTGCACCCCCCATCAACTGGCAGCCCGTCCTGACCAATCCGGCTGACCTGAACGGAAACTGGCAATTCACGGATACAAACCTTAATACCAGGCAGAAATTCTATCGGGCAGGAGGGTGACGAAGCTCCGCCAAATTAGATCCAAATAATGTTGTTGACCGTCGCCCCACCCTTTGAAAGCGTTTGGATTCCCTATTTTGGCTCCAGGTCAGACTGGCGGTTGGATTTGCTCTTTTTGGCTTCCCTTTCATCAATGTTTTCCCTGGTCAAGTTGGAAATAGGAAATAATACCGTATATTAAACTGACTGCCGATGGGAACATTCCATCTTGTCCAGCGGGCGGCACTTACACCCTTCATCCCGTCGGTTCAGTTCCACAAGTTACTTGCAATATTCCAGGACACGTTCTTCGTTAATGTGCAAAAATATTTTTACCGCGACTTTGTTGCAGGGCCAATTCGATGGTAACCATGAGTGAATCAATGAAACAAGCATTCGGTCTGGTCCGGCGTCCCTGGGGCGTCTTCTACCTCAAACACAAAATCACTGGCGTTCAAACGAGTCTCAAAACGAGCGATAAGCACGAGGCGCAACGCATCCTCCAGGCGCACAACGAGACGAAGGTTCAACCGCACTTCAACCTGTTGCTGGCGCGGGTGTAGCTCAACGGCGCTGATCCCAAAGCTACTTGACGGGATGGATTGCGTCAGCGGATGAATCCAATTGCAAAGCAATGATCGTATCCATCTCGCTGCGATCGGCGGGCGGCACGGAGATTTCAATGCCCTGTCCGGTTTGGGTGAAGCTCGCTCCGCCGCCAGTCAACACCGAAGCGCTAATTATTTTTGCGGGAATCGCGGGCAAAACGAGTTTGTCTCCCGGCCATTTCAGGACGTGGACATAAATCGTCCTGTCGCGGTGCGTTGAAGCGCCGTAGTCGCCGGGCAGGAACGGCCCGCCGCGAGTTGCGTAAATGCTCTCGCCGTATTTGCCAAGCCATTCACCGATTTCCTTCAACCGTTGAACCTGCGGCGGATCAATCTGGCCATCGGGACGCGGACCAACGTTGAGCAGCAGGTTGCCGTCGCGGCCCGCCACCTTGGCGAGCAATTGGATGCAGTCCTTGAGCGGTTTCGGTGATTTGTTCGGCTGGTAGCCCCACGCGCCGGCGAGCGTGGTGCAAAGCTCCCACGGATGTTCATTGTCGAAATCTCCAAGCGCACGATCGCCTTCGCGCGAATGAAAATCCTCCGGCATGTCGGCGCGACCATTGATGATGACCTGCGGCTGAAGGCGACGAATCGTCGCGTAAACCCGGTCGTGCTGCCAACTGAACCCGCCGTGGTAGTGCTGATTCGCCGGACGCTTCTGCCATTTCGCGCCGCTCCAATCTCCGCTGAAGTTCAGCCAGTCCGTCTCGCCGCCGTCGAACCAGAGCACATCAACCTGTCCGTAATTGGACAAGAGTTCCTCCACCTGACGATGATACTGGTCGCGCATCGCTTCGGCGCTCTTGCGTTGCAGATCAGGCATGATGTAACCGGGAAAACGCCAGTCCAGCGGGGAATAATACAGCCCCACATGTAGCCCGGCTTTGCGGACGGCCTTGACATATTCCGCCACAAAATCCCGGTGCGCGGCGGTCTTCACACTGGTGAACGTGTTGGTCGAATCGTCAAACAGGCAGAAGCCGTCGTGATGGCGCGACGTCAGCACCATGTATTTCATGCCGGCGGCCTTTGCGGTTTCGGCCCACGCATCGGCGTCAAAGTTGGTGGGATTGAACTGGTCGGCCAGCTTCGCGTATTCCTCAACGGGAATTTGCTCGTTCCACTGCACCCACTCACCGCGTCCGGGAATGGCATAAAGGCCGAAGTGAATGAACATGCCGAAGCGCGCCTCGCGCCACCATTTCATATGCGCATCCTGATCGTCAGCTCTTGCCGGCTGGAGAGTCAGGCAGGCGCCCAACAACGCCATCAGCAAAATGCCCCGTTGAAATTTGGTCTGTTGTTTTTTCATTTCGTTGTCGCTTTCGTTTTGGTGCCATTAATGGCGGTTGTTGTTTGCATTTATTTTTTGTCAAAGAAACCCAAGTCCCACTCATCGTGCCATGCGATCATCGGCACGCCGTGGCGGAATTCCACCGGCAGCCAGACGTAACGGCCGTCAATCGCGTTTTTGGAATTCCAGCGGTCGGCCATGAAAATAAACGCGTCGCGTTTGCCTTGCACGGGCAAAATGAATGACGATTGCGAGCCAAAGGTATTGGCAATTTGTTTGCCCGTGCCGATGCACGGATTGCCAGGTTCTTGCCACGGACCAAAAATGTTCTCCGCCACGGAAACGCGCGCTGCATTCGATGCCCAACCGGTGCAATCGGAGGTGAACAGAAAGTAGCGCCCGCGAAATTTCAGCATCGCCGGGGCTTCGTTGAAACGTCCGGGAAAAATGCGCGCGAATGTTAACAGCGGCCCCACAACCGTCAGCCAGAGCAAACTCGTCATCTCAACTTTGCACCTTGGAAACCCAAATCAGTGTGCTGCCGATTTCCAGCGCGCCAACTTCAATCAGTTGTGCCGTGAGCAATGGGATGCTGCAAATTGGCTGGCCGTCAAATCATATTGGCTGGCTGCTCCAGGCACAGACCAACCCGATCAGTGCCGGCCTGGGCGCCAACTGGACGACCGTGGCCGGTTCGGACGGGGGAAACCAATACACGAACACCATCAATCCGGCCAATGGAAGCGTCTTCTTCCGTCTCATTCATCCGTGAACGAAAGACGTGATTGTTCGAAGGCACTGGCGTAGGCAATCAGGGTGGTTGCTGAAATCGGTCATCCCGCGCCGGCAATGGCCCACGCCGGGCTTCAAGCAGAAGCGCGCCATCCGCGAGTGGCTCCAAAAACACCACGCCCTGTGGGTCGCCGCCCAAGAACCGCTCACAGAATAATCGTTTAACCACGTGGCGACCTGTCCATCGACTTGCCGCGCCAACTTGCCGTCGTATCACGGTGAAGCCGGGAGTGTAACGAAGGCGGTTTGGCTCCCTGTCAGCGTTTACGTGCTCATCCTTCTGGAATCTTGGAATGGTGGGCCAGTTTGAAGTCATATTGGATGTTGCTGAATTCCGTGGGGAGCATCTTGGCGAGCTGGTCGGTGACGCGCTGGCGCATTTCGACGGCAACCTCCATCAGGGGCTGGATTTCCTCGCTGACCAGACTGTCCGGCGTGCGGTGGGGGTGGATGAGTTTGAGGAGGCCCGCTGCCGTTTTCTTGATGGCGTCCTGGTTGCGTCCGGTCATGCGTCCAAAGTCAACCCAGTAGTTGACGTGGGTTTGGTAATTAAGCCGCCGCAACTCGGCGAAAATCTCAGCCAGATAGTCGGTGAGAAAACCATAGCCTGTCGCGTAATTCTCAGGCCGGATTTTCGGCATTTCCCAACCGGGGAGATAACCGTGAATGCGGTCGAGAAAAGCCGGGTCCTGTAAATCGTCCGGCAATACCTCAAACAAATGCCGGTAGTGTTGCGCGGGTGCGGCCTTCTCCAGGTCGGTGTCAATGTTCCCGCCCAACACGATGGAGCATGGCGCTGAGAACTCCTGATCTCCGCGGCTGAACTTCCCCGTTTGCATGTAATCCTTCAATACATTGATGCTCGCCTCGGCATCGTCGAAGTTCGTGTTCGCGACCTCATCGAAAAATACCACGTGTTTCAAGCCAATCACGCCCAGCTTCCGCGTCGCCTTGTTGTAGAACAGCGTCGCGGGGGTCGCTTTGCCGCCGGAAACGACGAATGCGCGGTTCGACGTGTTACGGAAAGTGTATGTCTTCCCAGTTTCGCGCGGTCCAAGTTCGATCAAGTTGTAATTGGATTCTACGAATGGCACGAGACGCAGCAGGAACAGCAATTTCGTGCGGCGTGCGAACCGGGCCGGGTTGAAGCCGATGGATTGGATGAGCAGGTCAATCCATTCGTCCTCCGTAAAAAGTGGCCTCTTCGCGATAAAGTCCTCCAGGTTCAGCCGTGAGTACTGCAATGGTGTGAAAGTCCTCAGGTAAAACGGATACTTGCGGCTCTTGATCTCGTACGTGGCATCATACTCAATCTCCATCGTGCCCCAGGCGCCGCTCGTCAGCAGCATGTCCCCATATGTGTCCAGCACGGTGCCGGAAATTCGCACGGTGTCATCGCCCAACGCCGGCACGTTCGCCCAATAATGATCTTTTGCTTGATCCAGCCGGACGGTGAGCTGCCCGATGAGCGTGTATTGGCCCTTTTCCTTGATGCGGCTCTTGATGAGTTCCTTCTTGGCGCTCTCGGCATAATGCTCCGTCAGAATGCGATCAATTTTGTGCTGCCCTGCCACCGGGTCTTCCGGTTTCACATACCGGCTCACCAGATACTCCATCACGTAGCGTGGAAATTCCTTGTAAGCTTCGTTCCACCGCGTCAGCGGCTTCAGGATCACCCGGTCACCCAGTTGCTGGAGAATCTTCGCGTTCAGCGGATCGCTCGGTCCGTGCGCGCCGGTCGTTTGACCATTTGTAGTTGTGGTTTGCGACATATCAGATCAAAGGTTGTCGAGGCCGGCCAGGGCATTGGTGTCCAGCTTCGTGGGTTTGGGTTTGACGGTGATTGGAATGGTGACCTGACCGCCCGGTGGCTCTTGCCACTCGCCGCTCAATGTGTTGTGTCGAAGACGAAAGGTAACCGCCCGCAAACTGCCCGCCGGGTCCATTTCGCGGGTCAATGGCTTCTCGCGATAACGCCCCATCAGTGTGACCGACAAATTCCGAGTTTCACCTGCATTCAGACTGCCATCCGTCTTGAGCAGTTCCTCGCCGAGGTTGCTTCGAACCTCGACCGTAAATTTGATGCCTGCCGTCCCGCGATTGCGGATTTGGAACGCGAGTTCCTCGGTCTGGTCTTCACCCAGCTCAATGGACTCCGGCAGTCCCTCCAGACTCGCGCGCGCAGATTTGGTCGTAACGCGCTTCAGCGCTGCTGCCGGCACCACCATTTCGGCGAGCGAAACGCCGCCGTGCGAATAACGATCCGGCATCTTCGTACCCTCGCGACAAAGCCAGCGGCGGCCCACGGCTAAGAAATGTTTTTCACCCTTCACTTCCACTTCCACGGCTTCGGGCGCAGAAGCCGGACGGAAGCCGACCGTATAGCGCCAACGAACGTCATCTTTTGGAATCCTGCCGGCTGCGGCCACTTCAGCCGTCTTCACTTCGGCGCCATCATCCCCCAGCAATTCAGTAAACCCGTGATCTGAAACCACCACCACTTCGTCCTCCGGCTGAATCCGCCGTAGCAAATCGTCCACGATTCCCGCCACGCCGTGCGCTTTGTTGCCGGTCAGATCGGAAAGAATCTTCTGGTGGAAGGCCGTGAGGTCACCGTGAAAATCGTGACAATCGTCCGCGATTCCATAGATCAAAACGCTGACCAGCTTTCCCTCCCCCTTCGCGCTCGCCAGCTTCGCCCGCGCCTGGAGCGTTTCGGCTTCAGTCAGCAGGCGGAACTTGCTTTTCGCCTCGGCTGACGAAAAACCAAAATTCACTGCCGCGAGCGCGGATTCTTGATCCGTCGGCTGACCTTGAAATCCCTTCCACTCGGAAGGTGGCGCACCCGCCAGCAGACTCGTGCGCGCTACCGTCGTGAAGCTCGGTGGCACACAATACAGCGGCCGATCTTCCAAGACCTCAAAATGTTCCGCCAGCACCGGTCGCACCACGAGCCGCCACGTGTCGTAACGCATTCCATCAAAGACCAGCACCCACACGCGGCCTTCGCCATTCCCAACCGATAATTCGTCCACTCTCTTGCGCAACCGCGTCCGCAGATACGTCGCGCTGCTCCACACGCCTTTCGCAAAAGCCTCGGGCGACGGACGAATGAGGTCCGCTAGCTTCCCATCCAACTCGTGCAGCCGGCCCCGCAGCCGGTCCTTGAGTGAGCCGGCGGCGGGACGCAAATCGTTGCCGCTTTCACCAAACGCCACACCGTGGATGGCTTCGACGACCTCGTCATCTCCAAACTCGTGCGCCAGATGGACCAGTTGAGCGAGATCGGCTTCGAGCCGGAAGCATCCTTGCTCCACAAACGAGCCGAGCAATTCCGTCGGCTGTTTGACCGCCAGCAGTGGTTGCGCCAGCACACCTTCGATGCGCTGCCACAGCCAGAGCAGATTCAAACCGGCCTGTACCCGTTGCGCGGTTCCCGTTGTGCTGGCGAGTGGTGACTCCGCACAGGCATTTGCCTTCGCCCATTTCGCGAGGATGCTCCCCAATTCCTTCGGTTGCTGTGCCACGCGCATTAACAACTGCCGCAATACCGCGTGACGAACGGGCGCGATGGGCGTGCTCGCCAGCAGCCCGGCAAGCCCCTGCAAACTTCCTGACCCGCTCCCGGTCAGCGCCAGCAGCTTTTCAACCCGCTTCGGTGTGAGGTATGGCGCACCCGCTTCCTCCACCGCCGGCCAATCGCCGGACGCTTCAAGTTGTTGAATCAACTCGGGCGCGAGTTTCTCAAACTGGCTCCAATCGTGATCCGCCGGGAGCAAACCCACACCGGCCAGTTGTGCCGTCGGATTCTGTAGTTTCTGCTGGCCCGCAAAAGCACGCAGCACCAGATACGCCGCCAGTTCCTCCGGCGCTGGCTTGAGCCAGAACAGGTGGTTTACGATGCCCGGTAGCGCCGCCGTCTCGGCAAGATCAAGAACGACCGCGCGGCGGCCTGCCAATTCCGGGCGGGCCAGTAACAGGCGCAGGACATGAGCGAGAAATGTTGCCGGGCTTTCCGCGTCGGGCCAGACGTCGTCCAACGCCAGGTGCGGCGCGTTGGCCAGCAACGTGAGTGCGGCCACTTGCGCGCGCCCCCAATCATCCGGTTTGCCCCAGCGCGCTGTGATTTTCTTCGCCGCGCCGGCAAGCTCACCGGTGCGCGCCAGTAGCTCTTGCTTGTAGTGCCGCAGCGGCACCGGTGGAAAATTGATTTGCGGACAAAACCGGGAAAGATAACGGGCCAATGACAGGTCGAGGACCTCCTGCCCTTCCTGCTTCGCAAGAATGTCTCCGATGGTCGAGACATCAATGTGCTGGTCCGGATCCGCCGGGCCGAGAATCACAATCGCGACGCGGCTCGCAGCCGCCGCCTTGCGAAATGCAAATCGGAATCGAAGGTCATCACCACGAAAGACTGCCAGCCGCCAGGTGCGTCCGTGGGCATCCGTTACTTCCGGGTTGTCCAGTGCCTTCGATTCGGTCAACAGACGATCCGTGTCGCACGCCAGCACCACGCGGGCAGTGTCCGGCTGCTTTTCGAGCCATTGCTCGAAAACTTCGCGGGGTGTGACAGTGTGTGCAGGCATGGTCAACTTTCTAGTTCAAGCATCGTCTGGTTGTCGTCCTTGCGCGCTTTGGCTGCCGGGACGGTTCCTGCCTGCGCTGTGGCGGCGAGGCGTTGGCCCGCAACTTTGGCCTGCTTTTGCGCCCCGCTCCATTGCGCCGGCTTCAAACCTTCGTTGATTAGCCGGTTGCTCAGTTTCACAATGATTTCATAGCCCTCGGTTTTGTCGAAGCCGGTGTGAGCCTGGGCTACCGAAGCGTCGCCTTCCTCCAGCGCCCGGCACGTGTCAAATAAGATCCGCATCCATTCGCACAACTCCCGGTTCGATGGCTTGCGGCCAAACGTGCCGTCAATGAATCGTTCGGCATCGTGCAACACCCGCAAAGAACGGTCATCGTTGATTCGTTTGCGTTCCTCCGCCGTAGGTTCACGCCAGCGATTCGTTTCCGGGTCGCGCCAGAAATTGTCGGCCAGGAGATTGTCGAGTTCGAGCGTCTGCGACATCGCGGCGGGGAGCAAACCCGTGGCCCGCATCCAGAGCGGTTTGAGTTCGCCGATGAGCATGGAGTGTGATTCGAGTTTCTGTCGTAGCCACGCGATGGCAGTCAACTCGTCCTTAACGGCCACTTCTTCCTGTACCAAACCACCACCATTGCCACCTATGGCCTCGCCGCGCAAATACCAACGCTGCCCCACTTTTCGGAAATAGCGCGAGCAGACGCGCTCGATAAACGGCAGGTTCAACCGCTCTACACTGACACCACGAGGGATGAGCGTGTTCATCAACATGCTATTGATTGTGGCGGTGGTGCGGTGTTCGTCGCTATATTTAGCAGGTTCGGCCTTAATGCGCTCCGGCAAAGTCTGGAGATGCTGGCGCACGGCGTCGGCGAGCTGTTTCTCCAAATCGTGGTTTTCGGCCCGGACTTCGGCCCGGACGACGGCGGGCTTGTGCAAGTTGAAAATCACATCCTTATCAACGGTGTCCTCGCCGCGCATCACCCCAACCACTTGGTTGAAGCTCTTATGCTCCTTGTCGAGAATCATCATGTTCGTGATTTGAAATCCAGCAGCGAGTGCCGCCTGCTTGATGTGCTCAAACAAACCGAGTTCCGGGTCGCCGTTGTTGAATTCAATCAACGCATACCTGCCGGGCTTTAGGACCCGAAACGCTTCCTGAAACGCGCCTCGCATCTTGCCCACGTAAGTTTCAACGCCCCATTTTCGTCCATTTGAAGTGATGGCTTCCTTCGGAACGTCGGTGGTTCTCCCCAGCCACGATTCCCAGAGCACGTTTAATTCGGCGTAGGCGATGTTTCTCCCAAACGGCGGGTCTGCAAAGATGAAATCAACGGATGAGTCCGCCAGCCACGGCATTTCTTGAGCTGGCCCTGTAGAGACGAACACAAATGATGGAGGAAAAGTGTTCGCGGAGAAGTAATTTGTGATGTCATCAAACTTACCCGCGAGAACTTTCAGAGGGTTTAGCTCCGCCTGAAAATGGGGAATGAACAGGCGCATAGCGAGGGCCTCATTACCTCGATGACGATAGCGAGTCATTCGAGTGAGATTTCGCGCTGAGACGGCAGTAAAAAGGAACTGCAATGCTTTACGCACACGTTCGTCAGCTACAGCATCGAACTCTTGCCAGAGTCGGGCGCAAACGCGGAGGTTGCGTGCAGTGTAGAGCTGGTCAACAGAGACAAGGCCACGGTTGATGAACGGGTTGCCCTGCTCACCAGGAACTAGCGGAGTTTTGGGATACCAGTATAAAACCTCGCGCTGGGCGATTTCCTGCACTTTCTTGCTGTCGAGCAGACTCAACTTGCGCCGCACCTTGCCGAGCAGAAAGGTTTTGTCCGCACGGGTGCGAAGGCTTGGGAATTGATAGACAACTTCCATTGGGTCGGCACGGAGGAGTGTCAATTTATCAACCGTCCAGTCTTGGCGGCAGGCGGGGCATTGGAATTCCTCAAAAACTTTGGTGGTTTCTTTGTCCATCGCCACATCGTAGAGGGCAAACTCCTCTCCGCATCCTCTGCTGACTCGCTTTACTCGCATGATGGGCTTGCCCACGTTCTTGCCTCGCGTGCTGACCTTGCCGGTGCGTTCCTCAATGGTGAGGAAGCCTTCGCAGCGGCAAACGTCCGACCAGATGGTGTATTGAATCGTGGCCGGGATGCAGACCCACTGCTTGACCTTGGCCACGTCAAGCTTGCCCCAATTCTCGTCCCGCGGCAGTCCGGTCACGGGATAGCCGAGCCGCGCCTCGACCTCGGCCTTGGTGAGTAGTTCCCAAGTGCGTTCGTCCTCTTCGAGCAGGTTGTGCTTCGATTTCCCGCCCGGCGGATTCTTGAGTCGGCTCGCCACTTCCGGGTTGCTCAGGGCGTAAAGACCCGCCGCCGGTTCGTAATGCTCGGTGCCGTAAAGCCAGTCGAACTCGACCTTCACCGCCGCCTTGATGCGCTCGAACTCACGCTTGAGCGCCTCGACATCAATGGGTGTGTTGTAGTTGTAGGCGATGTGGCAGGCGGCGGGCGAAAGGTCATTGAGGATGCAGGCACGCGGGCCAACACGGTCTTTCAGTTCGGGGAACGAATCGAGAATGTCGGCGGGCGGCTGGGCGCACATCTGCGCCGCCACGCCGGTCATGCCCGAACCACAAAACACGTCCAGCACAAGGTCGCCCGGCTGCGTGTAGTGCAGGATGTAGGGGATGATGCTGCGTGGCGGAACCTTGGTGTGATACGAGTGGACGTTATAGATCGGGTCGTTCTTGCCCTCCTTGATGTCGGCGACAAACGGCTGGCACTCGTAATCATCCG
>Ga0187873_1001959_pt1 | contig 16321 bp, 14 predicted proteins | sample June2016WEW_16_1_2_FD_133012 | JGI IMG/M metagenome (GOLD analysis project Ga0187873, IMG submission 133012) | Peatland microbial communities from SPRUCE experiment site at the Marcell Experimental Forest, Minnesota, USA - June2016WEW_16_100 | ecosystem: Environmental > Terrestrial > Soil >... | reverse complement strand
GCCATCGTGGATGAAATCGAAGGCGTGGTCCACGAAGCCACTGAAAGGGAACTGACCACGACGGAAATCGGCGAAATGATCATGCACCGCCTCAAGAAGCTGGACAAAGTTGCCTACGTGCGTTTCGCCAGCGTGTACATGGATTTCAAAGACGTCCAGGAATTCATGTCCGAACTAAAGAACCTCCTCAAAGACCGCGCGCTGCCCAAAAAGTAGCCTTGAATCTATCTACAAGAAAAGCCCGCCGCGTTGGAAGAGCTGAAAAAATCGCTGCTGCACCCGGGAACGCCAATCTCCCGATTAGCGGTTCAAAGCTCCCCAAACTTTCTCTTCTTCCTCAGGGTGTCGGAGCTTCAGCTCCGACACCCAGTCTTCCCCCCCCCCAAAAAAACAAAAACTCCCAAAATCTGTCATCCCGACCGGAGCGGCCCGATTTTTTCTTTCGCGCCGAATTATGGCGCGTCGGGCCGCGGAGTGGAGGGATCTCTCTTCCTTCCTGATGCTCGCGCCCCTTGCCAGCCGCCCCCGAATCTTCGCCCTACCCCTCGGGCCGGGCGACCACGGGATCCACGGCAGCAGCGCGTTGCGGGAATAGCCTGCGGAACAGCGCCGCGGCGGCAATCGCCGTCAGCAGCAACACCATGGGGTCAATCGGATGGCGGTAGCGCAGCGAAGCGTGCATCAGGTAGTAAAGCAAGGGAAAAGCAACCGGAAAAGCCGCCAGCGGAAAGGCGTACGCATTGCGCCTGAAAAAGAGAACGGCCACGCCCAGTAAGGCTCCCACGGAAGTCAGGAAACTGCCCAAAAGGATGCCGCGAATCAAGAGCGAGTCGGTTTCCAGAAATTTTTTCAGCGGCTCCGGCGAGCCCATCCAGAAGTCCAAAAAGCGCTTGGCAGAAAGCTCCAGTTCCACGCGCGGATGAGACGCGATGAACTGCAAGGCCTTCCGTTTCTCTTCATCCATGAAGGCCGTCTCTCCCATTCTCAGGTATCGCAAGACCTCGCGGTCATAGGTAATGGCCGCGGGCAAGGTCCTGCGCCGTTCGTCGTAGTTTTCGTTGTTGCCGACGTACAGCTCAAAGCCGAAGTTGGAACGCAACGGAATGAACCGGTGGAACACGACGTAGTTGCGCACGGTCCAGGGAAGGCAACACAGCAGCGCAAGAACTGCCGCAAACGCGGGTCTCGCGAGATGCCAACGCCCTTCGCGGCGTGCGCGATAGATTAACCATCCCAACAGCAGCGGAAAAAGGGAAGCCAGCGCGGGGTTGGTCATCAGCGCAGCACCCCAAAGCAGGCCGTAGCCGCACCAATCGCGCCAACGGCGGGATTCCGCCAACTCCAGAGTGGCCCACAGGATGGTCGCCGCAAGCAGCGCCGAGAGGGAGGTATCCCAGATCCACTCGAAGGGCATCATGATCGCATTGGTGAATAAAGCCCACAGCCAAGCGGCGAGACTCGCAACCCCCACGCCCGCGACCCGTTTGGCGGCATAAAAAATCGGCACGCACACGGCCGAAGAGAAAAGAATATTCAGAAAAACCGCGGCGAAGAAAGATGCGCGCGTGTAAATGCCAAATAGTTTGAACAATCCAGCAATAAGCAGAGGATAAACCGGGGCCAGCCAGGCTGTGGGTCCGGTATCCCGCTCAAACGGCGAAGAGTATCCTTTTTCCAGCCGCCAGCGAGTAGGCGATATGCCCGGTTTCCGTCTGAAAGGGCACCGTGCGGAGTACTTCGGCGGGAATCTGGCGCGTTTGATTCCAGGCGAACGCCAGCCTGGCGCCGAGTGCGACCAGCACAATCAGCAACAGAGACGTCGCAGCCTTGCGGAATACCCGCCTCATACCGTGATTTTCCCCGAAAGCCACAGCGAAGTTCCCCTATACCTGACTCGTACGTGCCGAGCCACCGGGCGAATTCCCAGTGTATAGCCAGCGTGTTGCTCGTGACTACAATCCAAAGCAACTTTTTAAAATGGAAATGAGAACTACGGGCGAATCAGCCGCCCGCCCGTAGGAGGGAGGCGGGGCGCTCTCTTTCTTATGTAGTGGCCGGTCTTCAGACCGGTTCTTGGGTTTCTCTTGCCTTCTCCCTCCGTCATCCCGAGCAACGCGAGGGATCTGCTTTTCTCTTGCCTCCTGATCGCTGATAACTGATAACCGTCCCCTGCGTTGCCTAGGATCCTGCCTCCTTCAAATCCTCGTTCGCTTGCCTCTCCGCATTCTTGGTTTCGGCCTTGGCATCCGCAGCCGGCTTCAGCAACCGGATCGTTTTGCTCAGGCTCGCTCCCTTGTCGCCTTTCGGTTCTTTGCAGGCGGACATATCCGCGCCGGTCTGCACTCCCGTCATGTCGGATTTTACGCAGTTGAAATCCAGAGCCAGGCTGTGGCTGGCGTGCAGACCCGCCAGGCAATCGCTCAGCACTTTGAACGTGGCGCATGCCTCCGCGATGTTCGTGTTGGCCGCCAACACGCCCGTTCCCTGCAGCTTCGCCGTCAACCTCTTGTCCGGTTCGCTGTTGGCATCGTGCCAATCGCTGCCCGTCTGCGGCTTTTTCTCTACCCACTTGATTGGATTATAGGAATGCGGTGCGTGCAATGAAGGCTCCGCAGCCGCCGTTGCACCCACGCCCGCGGGTCCTTGCGCCGCCGCTCGCCCCGCTCCGGCAGTCATACTCATTGCCACAATCGCCACAACCATCCATGCTTTTTTCATTCTCTGCTCCCTGTAGGCACGAAGTTTGTGTCCCGAATGAATTTGCGGGACGCGCCGTTTGCGCCTATTGCCTATCCTTTAGTACGCCTTCCCGCGCAGCAGGCGTCGAGCACTCCGAAGGACGGTACTCCCCCAATCCGCCACGTTGACCCTCCGAACAGGGCCTCTTGCGCTCTTTTGTAGAGGCCGCCTTCTGAGGCGGGCGCTTTTCTCGTTCTTATGTAGGGCCTGTCCTTCTGAGGCGGGCCGCTCTCTTTCTTATGTAGTGGCCGATCTTTAGACCGGTTCTTGGGTTTGTCTTTTGTCGCCGACAAGAACAGAAATGTCGGCGCGCCGACAATATAGTTAATCATATAGTTAATCATATAGATAACATGGTAGAAGAAAACAAAAGAGTTATGGGAGAACGCATTTTGCTAGATGTACCCCCCACCCCCCTGTTTTTGCGTATGTACGGGAATGATTGGACTTACGGGCGACCCTCGCGTATGTACGGGAATGATTGGAGTTAGTGGCGAGTGACTGGAGAGATCCTTCGGCTCGCGCTGCTCGCTCAGGATGGGCATCCTTCGCCGGATGCCCAGTTGAAAGTTCAAAGCTCGTGAAGGGACCGCCTTCTGGAGCGGGCGGCGGTTGCAACCTCTCGATCGCGTGCAGGAACGAAAATGTCGGCGCGCCGACAATATTACTTAATATTATAGATAATGGTAAAGTTATATTGGCGCTTTTGTCGTTTATGGCAGAGAACTGGCAATTTGGAGCAGAAATCCCGGAGAGGAATGTTGATGCGCCATGGAGTACAGGAAGGCAGTGACAGAAGAAAAGATAACGCAGAGGCGCAGAGTGCGCAGAAGAGCGCAGAGAAAAAACGGAGAAGAGAGGGGAAGCAGAGGATAGCGCCAGGGAGAATTCCGAAATGGAACGGTTAATCATGTTGGAGGGGGGGTATACCCCCTGTTTTTGCGTAAGTAGGGGAAACAAAGGACTTGCGGGAGAATGGCTTGCATCAAGGGGAACCAAAGGAGTTAGCGGGCGCAAGAGCGAAGAAAAGACAAAAGACGAGGCGGTGGGGCGGCCCGAAATGGCACAAGAACATCGTCCCCTCAGCATAACAGGCAAAGCATAGCACATTATTTACCGTTTGTCTACTATTATTTAGTGGGTATGTTATTCGAATTGGCGCTATAGGACCTGTGTGGGCTGTGCGTTGAGATCCTTCACCCGCAGAAAGCGTGGGGCTCAGGATGACAGAAAAACGCTGTCAGTTTCGAAACTGGTACGTGGAGGGAGACAAAGAAAACCCAAGACCCACCCTCACAAACCGAGGATGGGGCACCCAGGGCTATCTTCGCATCTTTCGCGCAGGCCACCCGCCTGGACCTTGGGATATAGCGCCCTCCAACGATTCCAACCCTCCACGCCCTTCTTCAGAATCTCCAAATGCTCTTTATTCGCCATGCGCCCACCCAATCCTTAATCGTGCGCGGATTTCGGCCACTCAAATGGTTTGGACACCAATTCCTCAAGTAGAGGAATGCCAAGTAGTCGCCGCCGCTGTGTTTGACTGCTGGGTTTGGAAACTTTCGCGTAGGTGCCCAGGTACTGTCGAATCCTGGAATCTAATTCACTATCGAGTTGGCCGAATAAGTTCATGTCGTTGCAGAATACGTACTGTTTGCCCCAGCCTTGGACGATTCCCGAAACCTCGGTGAGAGTGCGAATCAGCGATAGCCGAGGAGGGAGCTGTCCCGTCTTCTCATGAGCATAGAAGCCTGCGACGCTCAGTTGTATGGCCTTTTGGATTTTGCCGAGCAAGCGCTTGCGAGACTCTTTGCTCGGTCTGATGGCCCCATTGTTTATCTCGATGCCAAGAAATTCGAATCCATTTGCAACCTGCCCTTTGAACGTCTTTTCACCGGAGGTTGTCAGTCCATGCGTTCTTAGGAGTCCCACAGCAAGAGAAAATTGCTTCTCGGCTTCAATGTTGTTGGGGGCTAGGATAATGAAATCATCTACATACCTCAAACAACTGCACCCGCCTGCGTTCATTTGTTGGTCAAACTCAGATAGCAACAAGTTTCCCATTAGCGGAGAAAGAGAACATCCCTGCGCCACTCCTATCTCATACAAAGGGAATAGATCAGCATCGGACTCGAGGTCCGCCAAATTCTCCAGCTCAACAGCTATGCCTTTCTTAAAGATGTCGACAAATTTAGAGTCCTGGGCCGCGTCAGCTACAATCTTCGTAACAAAAGGTTTGGGAATCTTTGTGAAGAAGCTGGAAATATCGGAGCGAATTACAAATCTCGCGCCCGCCCCAATCGCTCTAAGGACGGCCTCAACCGCGGCTGGGACTCCGGCAATATCCTTCCCGCGTTTCTTTCTCACACCGCCGAAACTGTATGGGTTTTCTGCGTACCGCTGAATTTCCGGGATTGAAAGCAGCACATCGTGGATCGCTCGTTGAACAATTCGCGACTCGATCGGTGCAACTACGAGTGGCCTCTTGGAACTTTTTCCCTTTTTCCGGATGGGCACACCCACTGCGGGCTTGAAATCGAAGGCATCCCTGTTCAATTGGCGTTGAATTCTATTTAGATTTGCCTCGGCCGTTTCCGCAAATGCAGCGATTTCGCGACGAGTCTCGGACGACTGAGAAGACCTACCATTTTCGTAGATTACGCGCCACGCCCGTCCGAGAGTCGGTGTGGTCCTGAGTTGGCTCAAGAGCGAGGATTTCATTAAGCTGGCTTGGGTTCCTGCTGGTTCACCCAACCCGTCCAAAAGAGGTTACTCCACAGCGGAGGTAACTTTCGTCCCTATCCGCTCAAACGAGACTTTCGCCTCGCCGCCGCCTTGCAAGCCAAGCTCCCCGGTCACCCGGAGCGCCACCGCATGCAACACGAAAGGCCATTAACTGTCAATCTATCAGAAACGTGGCAAGGTTTACAACCCGTGTCACATCGGGGCTCACGCGCCTCGTTAGGTGAGGTCGGCGGGAAGTGGCGGCCAGGCCGGTTGGAAAGAGCAGTGGCGAGTGACGAGTGGCGGGGAAACCTCGGAAAAGCGCGGAAAAGCCGGGGGGAGAAAGAGTTTGGGGAGATTTGGATTGGGGCGGCGTTTTGCGGCACGGCTGAAGCCATGCCCTGACGAAAGCGGAAGGGGGAGCCCTCCGCGGAGTCGGGATGACGGCGGGGGAAAGGCACCCGGCAGAAAGGAAAGGGGAAAGCAGATCCCTCGCGCTGCTCCCTCCTGCGGCGGGCAGGCGGGACAAGCGGGGGGAGAGAGAGTTTGGGGAGTTCTTGTTTTAAAGGGCGTTTTGCGGCACGACTGAAGTCATGCCCTGACGAAAGAGGAAGAAGGGAGTTTGGGGAGGTTTTGGTTTGGCGGCGATTTGCGGCACGGCTGAAGCCATGCCCTGACGAAAGCGGAAGAGGGATCCCTCCGCGGAGTCGGGATGACGGCGGGGGAAAGGCACCCGGTAGAAAGGAAAGAGGAAAGCAGGTCCCTCGACCCGGGCGAAGCGGGGCGCACAAATCGCGCTGCGCAACCGGGCGCGCCGGCATTTCCTCTCCTGTCGGCGACAAAAGCCAAACCCAAGAACCGGTCTGAAGACCGGCCACTACAGAGGAAAGAGAAAGGCGGGCACGATGTATCGTGCCCCTACGAGTGGAGAGAAAGGCGATATGATCAGTTCGGCGCAGGGGAAGGCGAGGGATTCATGGCGAAAATGATGGGGAACGGACGATGGATCGGTTGGCAAATGGCAGTGTGCGCGGCGGTGCTGCTGCTGATTGGGGCGGTGAGCGTGTGGGCGCAAGAGCAGAAGACGGCGTGGACGGAGCAGGAGAAGCCGATTGTGGCGGCGCTGGGGACGCTGCGGAAATTGCCGGAAGAGGCGCGGGCGAAAAAGACGAAAGAACTGGCGGTGGAGATTCGCGCGCTGCCGTTAGCGAGCAATCCGCACAAGGCACGGCTGGCGTTGGGGCTGGCGGGGCTCTCGACGGAAGGCGATCCGGGGCACGACACGCTGCAGGAAGTGGCCACGACGCTGGCGGGTGCGTTGAAGGAGCAGCGGCCGACGGGGAAAGACGAGCAGGCGGCGTTTGCCTACGTGGAATTGGCGAGTCTGGTGAAGTATGAGCACGTGAGCGCGAGCCTGGATGATCCGCAATACGCAGCGGCCGTGGCGCGCGTGGACCAGGAGGACGCAAAGCGCAAGGAGGCGAACTTCACCCTGAAGGATTTGACGGGGAAGAGCTGGACGTTGAAGGAATTGAAAGGGCAGGTGGTGCTGGTGAATTTCTGGGCGACGTGGTGTCCACCCTGCCGGAGCGAGATGCCGGACCTGAATGCGTTGTACCAGGAATTCCAGAAGCAGGGATTCGTGGTGCTGGCGATTTCGGATGAAGCGGAGAGCAAGGTGCGGCCGTTCATCGAGCAGGGAGGATTCCAGTATCCGATCCTGCTGGATCCGGACAGGGCGGCGAATAAAGAGTTCATTGTGGAGGGGATTCCCAAGAGTTTTGTGTACGACCGGGAAGGGAAGCTGGTGGCCCAGGCGATGGACATGAGAACGAGGCGGCAATTCCTGGAATTGCTGAAGGAGGCGGGCCTCCAGTAGTCGTGTGGCGCGGGGATGGAGAGAGTTAGAGGGCGCTTTCGGCTTATCGTGCACTGAGGGTTATCCAGATAGAGTTAGATCGAGCTTTCTGCGGACCTCATGTGCAAATGCAGTGACGAGCGTCAATATGAAGAATACGAGGAGAGGGTAACTCAGAAGAAGATTCATGCTAGTGAGAGATGGCTTCGGGTCGTTCTTCACACCGTAGATATAGCCGAGGGTGAATTCAAAAGGCACCCATAGCAGAGCGGCGATGAGAGACCATGACCATAACTTTGCAAGCAAGCGTCTTACGTTAGCTCGGAGATGTGATCGCCACCAGATGAGCGGTTTATCAATCTTGACCGCGGCGATAGAAGCCGTAATCAAAAGCGTTATAGGTCCGAATCCTCCGCCCACAAGAAGAAGAATGATGGAGAGCAGAAACAGGACCACAGCGCCATGCTTCTTCTGAACAAACATGGCTGCCCAAATAATAATGAGCAGGCCGAAAATCATCGCCAGGATGCCCGTCACCAGGAAGTTGGGAACAAATGTCATGGCGGGTTCGTGGCCGAAGGGGAAGGGCAGTCCAGGCGGACCCACGGCCAGAATTCTTACACCTTTTGTTGGAACATTTCCTTGAAGCGTTTCAAAGAAACCATGTTCCATGCCGAGCAATCCTGCATAAACGCCGAATACGGAGGCGGTTGCTCTCAACGCGCTAATGCTTTGCCAATTCATTTTGCTATGTCGGGCTCCAGACAGGGACAAGGTTACTTCTCTGCGCTGCTGCGGGCAAACTAGAAAAGGAGTGGCGCGGCAAACTGCAGCGAGCGGGGCGAGTCGACTTTCGGTGGCCGCCAGCCAGCGGACATTGTTCTACGGTGAAATGGAATTGAAATGTTCCGCGAGCAAAAAGGGAATCCATTCGCAGTGCAACGACGGCTATGAGAAGATAACAAGCTCGATCGAGACCCGTTATCGAGGCAAGTCCTTCTCGATGGGGTTGGGAGTTTTGGAGCAGCTATGTACATTCATATGTTCGCCTTTCGTTGGAAACCGGGCGTGACGGTAGAGCAGAAAAAACGCGTCGTTGCCGAAATTCGCGGGCTGCAAGGACAAATACCCGGCCTGCTGGAAACGGCCGCCGGTGTGAATATTTCTCCACGCGGACAAGGCTATGAGCTTGGGGGCGTGATGAAATTCGCCGACAAAGCTTCCCTGGAGAGCTACGGCGCTCATCCGGCGCATCAGAAATTGCTGAGCTGGTTGATGCCACTCATTGAGCCGATCGAGGTGGACTTCGAGGCGGGTTAGAAGTTGCGTCGCCGAGCTAATTCAGTTGCGTGGTCGGCTTCAACGTTTGTGTGGTTGCGGTGAGCCTTCGATGGTTTGCAGGAGCCTGACGATCTCCGGCGCCGCGATGCGCTGGTAATCCGGTGTCAGCAGGCCATACGTTTCCACCTCGTCGTACTTGCGTTTCTCGCCGCTCGATTGCGTTCCGTTGAGCGGCCAGTAGCTCCAGCTCAACTGGTTCTCCCGGAGGTATTGCACAAACCACCGGAACCACGGCCCCTGCTCGCCACATTCGAGCGTCTGGCATGTGCCGAACCCCCGACCCACAGCGGCACGAGCAGCCACAACACAACGAGGAAGAAACGCGCGGCGCGAATGGGTAAGGGCATCACTCACTCCTCTGCGCAAGGCTACTACACTCGCGCCTTCGAGCCTGAAGGCAAAGCGGGAGAAGATGAGTGAGAAACGCACTATGGTGAAAATGGAGTTCAGCGGGGGGACGGGATGGGCGGAAAAGCGGCGGCGAGCCGACGCACTCCAAAACGCCAGTAGCCGCAATGTACGGTCGGCTGCGAAAAAGAAAAGGAGCGGGCCTGGAGACCCGCTCCTTCGAGACTTCTGCGAGATGGGAATCCCGCGAACTTCAGTATTAGAGAGGCGTAGCGGCGGTTGTCGTGCAGGTACTAAAGCCACCGCCAACCAGCACGTAGAACAGATCCATGTCCTGGTCGGAGCAGAAGCCACGTGTGCCGGTGGAACTCTGACTGGCCGGTTCTGCCTCGGAAGTATAGGTTGAGGCGGTCGCGGTAATGTTGAACATGTACCCGCTCTTGGCGGTGGCGGCGGATGTCGCGTTCGCCAGGAGGTTGTCGATCAAGCAGGCGTTCGCCGCGGCAGGAGTCGTGCAAGTGGCGCCGTCAGGGCCCAGAGACGACAGTGCGGCGAACGTGCCAGGATACGTATTGTTATAGGTCACTTCGCCCGTGTTGATCGTGCGGAGAGAAGCCACTGCGGAAGCCTCGTTGGCCGCCATCCTCGAGCGAATGAGGCTCGGAATGGCGATGGCAGAGATAATCAGGATGATTGCGACCACGATCAGGAGTTCAATCAGCGAGAATCCCTTTTGGCTCTTACGCATCTTCGTGTTCTCCTCTGGCTTCTCTTCTTTTAGAATTTCGTCGCTTTGAATTGCTCTTCAGCGTGACCACATTCTTGCAGGAGGCCGGAGAAAACCCCATGGAGCATCGGCTTCAATTTAGGAGTTACCCCTGTCCTATGGCAAAAGCCCATTTTCGGCGTACCTTAGATTTGGTACTAGGAGCAAGTTCGATACTGGCCTAAGCGTCTTCTAATTCTCTAAGATGTGTATCATCTATCAGTTAGGGACTGGCCTTGAACCCCTTCCCTGTCGTTCGCCGGCGACACGTTGCGACGCTCACTAAGTAGATACCTGTACCTGAGCCGATGGGGTGGAGCGGCGCGCGCCACGTCGAATAGCTGAAAACCTCGGCCGTTGGTGTGACGCACGCTCAAAACAGGGGCTCAGTCCAATCAGAATTGTGCACAGAGTGTCAGTTGAGATCCTTCGTGACTCAGAAAGCGCGCCCCTCAGGATGACAGGTTGCCGCGCGGTTTGAATAGCGGGGCGAACTTGCATCTCGTGAGAAAGTCCGGTAAGCGGATTCCCTGAGACGAACTCGACGCAGGCAATCTCTACTCCAACAGGATATGCGGTCATCCATGCCCCATGCTACGATCACTGGAGCTAACTCCAAATCCGAGGCCTTCATCGTGCGCTACTGTGTGCTTCTTCTTGCTGCCGTTGCCAGCATCTCTACCAGCCTGTATGCCCAGACGCCCGCGTGGCAGCCCGCACCCGGTCACACCACCCTCTCCATTTGGCCGCACGCGGCACCCGGGGCTCCGCCGAATCCGGGCGCGGAAATCGACACCACGACTGCCAAGGACAATCTGATCGCCGGCAAGCCGCTGATGCGTCTCGGCAACGTCTCTTCACCCACGCTCACGCTCTACTCACCGGCGGTCAACAACACCGGCGCCGCAGTTGTCGTGTTTCCCGGAGGCGGCTACCGCATTCTGGCCATCGACCTGGAAGGCACTGAGGTGTGCGAGTGGCTCAACTCCGCTGGCATCACGTGCGTGTTGCTCAAATACCGCGTTCCGGATTCGGGCCCCTATCCCAAGTCCAGTGCGGCGCTCCAGGATGCCCAGCGCGCGCTGGGTATCGTGCGTTCCCACGCTGCGGAGTGGCATATTGACCCGCACCGCATTGGCGTACTGGGCTTCTCCGCGGGAGCCCACCTTGCTGCGGCCCTGAGCACGCACTTCGAGCAACGCCTATATGATCCGGTCGACGCCGCTGATCAGGTGAGTTGCCGGCCGGACTTTGCCGTGATCGTCTATCCCGGGTACCTGGCACTGGAAGAGCAGAACTTCGCGCCCAATGCGGACATTCACGTCAGCGATAAAACGCCGCCCTCGTTCATCGTGCAGGCCGAGGACGATCCGGTGCACGTGGAAAACGCGACCGTTTACTTCCAGGCGCTCAAGAACGCCAAGGTTCCGGCGGAACTGCACATCTACGCGGAAGGTGGACACGGCTATGGTCTGCGGCGCACCGCACTGCCGGTTACAGGATGGCCGAAGTTGGTGGAGACGTGGCTGGGCACAATTCAAATGCTGCCGGCATCCGCATCATCCATCCAAGAGCAACTTCCCGCGGACGTGGCGGCGGCTCTGGACCGGCTGACACCCTACCAAAAGTCCCAGTTGGAACGCGTCTACAACGACTGGGCCTTTATGGCGAAATACCGCGATGCGAATAAGGAGCTGCCTGCTCCTGCGCGGGGCGAAGCGCGCGTGGTGTTCATGGGAGACTCCATCACCGAAGGCTGGGGGCAGCAGGGAAGTGCAACGTCTCCGGATCGCGTCGAGTTTTTTCCGGGCAAGCCGTATTTCAACCGCGGCATCTCGGGGCAGACTACGCCGCAGATGCTGGTGCGTTTTCGCCAGGACGTCATCGAGCTGAAACCGAAAGTAGTCGTCCTGCTTGCGGGCACAAATGACATCGCCGAGAACACGGGGAAGATGACGCTGGGGGAGATCGGGAACAATATCGCATCCATGAGCGAACTTGCGCGAGCGAATGGGGTTCGAGTTGTATTGAGTTCGGTGTTGCCGGCGAGCGAATTTCATTGGCACGAGGGGCTTGAGCCTGCGCCCAAGATCAGGGCGCTAAACGCGTGGATCAAGGAGTACGCCGCGAAAAATGGTTTCGTATATGTGGACTACTATTCAAGGATGGCCAACAGTGAAGGGGGCTTGAAGGCTGAGCTGAGTCCGGATGGCGTACACCCGAACCAAGCGGGATACGAAATCATGGCGCCGCTGGCCGAGGCGGGAATCGCGGAGGCGTTGAAGAAGCCGATTCGTTGACACGGCAGTTCGTCACATGTTTTTTGACTTTTTGCGACTGCGTCAGCCACGTTTGTTGCGGGGACAAAAGACGTAGGCGTGTCGGCCACGTGGTCGTTTTCTTAGCAGAGGAACGGCCAGGCCTCGTTGAGTTCGGGAAAAATTCGGTAAGAGGCAGGTTAGCGTCCAAATTGCCGACGGAGCTGCGTAACGCCCGGTAAACGACTTATCGGGACTTGGCGCCTGGAATGGAGTGACCTCGCTGCATTCTCATGCAATCAAGTGGAAGCCTCACAATGCAGACCTTCTGGCAGCGTGCCAGTGTTCAATTTCAAGGTACGGGGATTCTATACAAATTTCGGCGGTTGGTGAAGCGGGTGAAAGAATACACATCGGGAGAGATCGCCGATTCCACGCGAGCTGGCGTGTTTTTTACTCCAGCGATTGCGTTCAGTTCTTCGCTGTTGGTCAGGCCCGTTGACGGCAGTTTCGGCAGCTCACCGCGATCCCCGGTGGGCAGGAAATAAGTCTTCTCTCCCTTTTCGAGGAAACTTAGAAACAGATGCCCTTCGCTGGAATCCCAGCCCCCAGTGCAGATCGCACGACACAGTGGCGTGCCGGGTCCACCCTCTAGGGGATAAGCCATCAATCGGTAGGGATGTTCCTCGTCGTTGGGCTCCTTTTGTGCGAGCATTGCCCATTTGCCAGTGGGGGAAAGCGCCAGAAAATCCAGTATCGGCTGATCGAGAATTCTCTTCTCGCCGGTGCCATCTTGCTTCTTCTTATAAAGATAATTACTGCCGTTGCGACTGGCACGGTAAATCAGATCCCCATTCGGCAGGAACGAGGGTGAATCTTCGTTCTCCTGCGACTGCAGATGACGGGGCGACGTGTGTCGATCCGTCGGGGCAATCCACAAATTCGAGATCCCTTTTTCATTTTTTTGGACGAACACAACGCGCTCGCCGTTCGGTGAAAGAGCATAGTCATTCGTTTGTGTGTTGACTTCGATTTCGTAGCCGGGCAGCACTTGCTCACTCTGTCCACTGGCGAGGCTCGTTCGCCAGAGTTCAGCCGCGCCGATGCCACCGCTTTGTTTCAAGAAATAAAGCTGCGTACCGTCGCCGGAAAAAGTCGTCTGGAACGCGCTACCTTCGGAAGACAATTGGTGATCTCCCGTTTTGTCATGAATCCACACGGTTACATCTTTGGTGCCGACCGAAGTGATGAAGGATGTGCCGTCGCTGGCCATTGCGATCCCTTCTTCTTCCGTTGTGCCGGACGTGACTTGCTCAGGCTCGCCATCCGGAAACCGCTGGCGCCAGATGTGGAAGGCACCACCCGCATCCGCGCTTACGTACAGCCACTTTCCATCGGGGCTCCAAGCGCCGTTAATGCATACTGCGTCCTTGGGTCCAACCAAACGCTCTTGGCCGCTTCCATCGAATGGAACCACGCGGCATTGCGTTAATTTTCCAAGGGAGTTCATCAACACCACCAGTACCCAGCGGCCATCAGGCGAAAGATACGAGTGGTGTGCCATGCTTCGTTCGCCAACCGGCAGGTATACATCCCGGCTTTGTCCCCGCGCTTCGTCCGTGGTCATCACACCCATATGCAACCCTGTTTTTAGTTCGCTGAAGAGCAGGCGTTTCCCTCCGTCAATCCACGTAAGTGAAGACGCGTTCTTCATCATTAAACGAGGTTCACCGCCGAGAATACTGACTTCCCATGTATCCCACGGATCGATCGTGCCAAAGGCCACGCGCGAACCGTCCGGTGAAAAGACAGGGTTCATCTTTTGAACGTCGCGGTTGTGCGTTAATTGAAGCGGTTCGCCATTGGGGAGCAACTTTACGTAAATGTCCCCGGCGCCAAAAAAAGCATCCTCGCCGCGGATGTAGGCGAGCATTCGCCCGTCTGGAGATAGTGCCGGGTAAACGGCTGAGTCGGTGTAAAAGGTAATCTGTTCCCACTTGCCGGATTCTTTCTTCGCTTCTAGGACGAAATGGGAATAAAGAAATAGACCCGCCGCCACTAGCAGCACTGCCACCAGCCCAAGAATCCACATTCTGCCGGATAAATTGTTCTGATTGCTGGTAACGCGCTTAGCGCTTCCCGTTTCTCGATCCCGCTTCAACCTCTGCAGATCGGCGCGCAATTCCGCGGCGCTCTGATAGCGCAAGTTCCGGTCTTTTTCCAAAGCCTTTTGGATGATTTCATCGAGCTTGGCGGGAATGCTGGAATTCAGTTGGGTTACGGGAGTTGGCGTTTTCTCCAGGATGGCGTGAAAAACAAGCCCTGTCGTATTTCCGTGGAAAGGGAGGAGTCCGGTGCACATCTCATACAGCATCGTGCCAAAGGAAAAGAGATCGGTCCGGTGATCGAGATCTTTGCCGCTCACTTGTTCCGGCGACATGTAGGCAACAGTTCCGAGAGTCGAGCCGGGGCTGGTGAGCTGTTCGGCCATGTCCATGGTGACCGAACCATGCCCGGCTTCGAGGCTTTCGGAAATTTTCGCCAATCCGAAATCGAGAATCTTGGCGTCTCCACGATTTGTAACGAAAATATTTCCTGATTTTATGTCGCGATGAACAATGCCTTTAGCGTGCGCCGCATCCAGAGCATCGGCAATTTGGCTTGCTATCGGTAAGAGGGTATCCAGCGCCATCGCTCGGCCGGCAATCAAGTGCCGGAGCGTTTGCCCCTCCAAGTGTTCCATTGCAATGAAGGAATGGCCGTCCTGCTCTCCGATGTCGTAGATGGTGCAGATGTTGGGGTGATTCAGAGCAGAAGCGGCTTTGGCTTCGCGGCGAAACCGTTCGATGGTTGCGGGATCGCCGGCGAGGTCTTCGGGAAGAAACTTGATCGCAACAAAACGGTCTAGTCTTGCATCCGCGGCCTTGTAGACTACACCCATCCCCCCGCCGCCGAGCTTTTCGATGATTCGGTAGTGCGAAATCGTTTGGCCGATGAGCGAGTCGGTGGCTGGCATGTGCAGCACATGTTAGGTTGTGGGCAGGAAGCAAGTCAACGAAGACAAATCTGACCTGGTAAACGCTTACCGGAGAAGTGGAGTTCACAGGTGTGGCGATGAAGGCAGAGGTGTTCGCACAGGCGAGTACCGCGCGATAGCAAACGGGCGGTCGCGGGAGGTGGTCAGCGGAGCACTGGGTTGGCGCGGCAGACTGGGCAGATGTAGGTGGAGTTGTGGCTGAGCTTGGCCCACTCGATGCGGCAGACGGCGCAGAGCTCGAGGGATTGGTATTCGCACTCGGCGCAGATCTCGTCGGAAGGCAAGGGCGAATCCTTGGCATATTCAGCGGGTGAGATTTTGGCGCCGCAGCGGGCACAGTGAACTGTCGAGGCCTCGGTGGAGGCAACGGGGGTGGAGGCAGCGGGCGAGGCAGCCAGTTTTTTGTCGAGAAGGTCCAGAACACGCTTGGCAAGATGTTCCGCGGTGAGGCCGAAGTGCTGGACGAGTTCCCAGGGATTGCCGGAAATGCCGAAGCGATCGGCCACACCGACCATGGCGAGTTGCAGCGGAAGGCGAAAATCCTTGCGCTGCTGGAGAATGGCTCCGGCCACGATATTTCCGAAGCCGCCTACCTGATGCTCTTCGGCGGTGACCACGACGCGAGTTTCTTCCGCTGCGCGCACCAGGGTGGGGATATCCAGCGGCTTGACGGTATGAACGTTCACGATGCGCGTTTCGATGGCGTACTCCTCTTTCAGGAGCCAGGCGGCGCGCATCGCTTCGGGAACCATGGGGCCGCAGGCAATGATGGTGACGTTTTCGTGTTCGTTCTTGTAGGCAGGACCCGGGAAAGTCTCAAAGGCATCGAGGAATTTTGGCTGTACGCCGCGGTAGCGAATCACGTTGGCAACGCCGAACTCATACGGCGTATCGGGTTTGGTGACGATGGGCGTGGCTTCGCGGGCGAAGCGCAGGTAGCAGGGCCCTTGCAGCTTGAGAAGCGAATACTCGGTGGCCTTTTGCGTCTCCACGGAATCGCACGGCACGACCACGTGCATGTTCGGCAAAATACTGGTCAGCGCGATTTCTTCCAGAGCCTGGTGCGTGGCGCCATCAGCACCGACGGAAATGCCGCCGTGAGCGCCGGCGATTTTCACGTTGAGATTGGAGTAGCAGATGGTGGTGCGAATCTGATCCCAGGCGCGGCCGGAAGCGAAAACGCCGTAGGTGCCGGTGACGGGGATGAAGCCTTCGCGGGCCAGGCCGGCGGCGACGCTCATCATGTTTTG
>Ga0187873_1001958_pt1 | contig 16327 bp, 15 predicted proteins | sample June2016WEW_16_1_2_FD_133012 | JGI IMG/M metagenome (GOLD analysis project Ga0187873, IMG submission 133012) | Peatland microbial communities from SPRUCE experiment site at the Marcell Experimental Forest, Minnesota, USA - June2016WEW_16_100 | ecosystem: Environmental > Terrestrial > Soil >... | reverse complement strand
TGCGGTGGTGGACCTCACGGACATTCAGTCCGCCCGTGATTTGCGCCGGCGCGTGGATATTTCGACGCCGCCCGAGGTAACGCTTGTGAGTGTTGACCCGCCCAAAGTGGGCGTGATCGTTCCGCCTCCGCCTGATAAAAAACCATGAGTTCCCCGAAAAAAATATTCGGTACGGACGGCGTCCGTGGCACGGCCAACGTCGAACCTGTCACCGCCGAGACCGCCCTCAAACTGGGCCGCGCCGCCGCGTACGTTTTCAAAAATCTTGAACGCCAGTCACGCGGTCGCGGCAAACACAAAATCGTCATCGGCAAGGACACCCGGCTTTCCGGCTACATGCTCGAAAATGCCATCTCCTCCGGCATCCTTTCGATGGGGGTGGACGTGCTGTTCATCGGCCCGTTGCCGACGCCGGGCGTGGCTTACGCGACGCGCAGCCTGCGCGCCGACGCCGGCATCGTCATCACCGCCTCGCACAATCCTTACGCCGACAACGGCATCAAATTTTTTCGCGCCGACGGCTACAAACTCGACGACAAAATAGAGGACGAAATCGAGAATTTGGTTTTCAGCGGCGAGATCGAAAACATCCGTCCAACGGCCGGCGCCGTCGGCAAGGCGGTCCGCATTGACGACGCGCTCGGACGTTACATTGAATTTGCCAAGGCCAGTTTTCCGCGCGGCCTGACGCTCGAAGGGGTGCGCATCGTCGTGGATTGCGCGCACGGCGCGGCCTACAAATCCACTCCCTGCGTCCTGCGCGAACTCGGCGCGGAAATCATCGTTTACGGCAACCAGCCCGACGGCATGAACATCAACTGCGATTGCGGTTCGATGCATCCCGAAGCGGTGTGCCGCAGAGTCGTCGAACACAAGGCGCATCTCGGCATCGCGCACGACGGCGACGCCGACCGCGTGCTGCTGTGCGACGAAAAGGGCAATTTGATTGACGGCGATGACATCATGGCCATCGCCGCACTCGACATGCTGGCGCAAAAAACGCTCGCCGGAAAAACCCTGGTGACCACCGTGATGAGCAACGCCGGTTTGGAAGCTGCGATCAAAACTGCCGGCGGCAAAATGGTTCGCACCGCCGTCGGCGACCGGAACGTGATTGATGAAATGTTGCGCCACGGCTTCAACTTTGGCGGCGAGCAGAGCGGCCACCTGATTTTCCGGGATTTCGGCACCACCGGCGACGGCCTCGTCGCTGCCCTGCAGATGCTCCGCATCGTGAAGGCCAGACAAACGCCGCTCTCAAAACTGGCGGAATGCTGGATGCGTTTTCCGCAACTTGTCACCAACGTGAAGGTGCGTGAGAAAAAGCCGTTCGAGCAGCTCGACGGTGTGTTGAAACTCGTTGCCCAAGCCGAGACGGAATTGAAGTTCGCCGGCGGCCGCGTGCTGTTGCGCTACTCCGGTACGGAACCAAAGGCGCGTTTGCTGCTTGAAGGCCGTGACGCAAAGATTTTGGAAAAGTGGTCGCAGAAAATCTGCGCCGCAATCCAGAAACAGATCGGCGCATAGTTGGAGTCCAAGCTTCAGCTTGTTTGGGCGGGTTTGTCCAAAACACGCTGAAGCGTGAACTCCAACACATCACGGCACCGCCAAAATCTCCGGGCGCAACTGGCCGACGTTTTGATTCGCCAGATGTTTGTCCACCGATCCGGCCACCATGGTTTCCATTCCCACATGCCCGTCGGCAATTATCACGTCGGCTTTTCCCGAATGGCGGAAGTGACCGTTGGGATAGTTGAGCAAACTGGAATAATTCGTCTGCAAAACCAGGTAATACCACTCCTTCAGCTCGGCCTGCGGTTGCAGAAAATCATCCACCGACGCAGCGTCGGCAAACAACACGGTTTCCGTCGGGCGTTTGACCCGGCCGAAATTGACCGGCGGCTGGGTGGGCGCGGCAAACAGATAGGAATTGCAGGCATAGCTGAAAATGACGTTTGTGCCCTTCGGCCTGAGCAGCGGATACATTTCCGTGTTCAACAGCGGGCAAAGCCGCGCCTCGCTGCCGTTGAGATACGAATATAAAAAACCCTTGGACAAATCGAATGCGCGCTGGCCATCCGTCCCGTTCGCCAGCCAGCCGAACCACCACGTTTTCCCGGTGCTGGTCTGGCTCGACCAATAAGGAAAACTGTTGCCACTGTTGTCGCCCCAATACAATTCCGTCGCGAAGCCGAGCTGGCGCAGATTGCTCTCGCACGCGGTCCGTTGGCTGGACAACCTGCCCCGGGCCAAAACCGGCAGCAGCAGTGCCGAAAGAATCGCGATGATGGCCATTACCACCAGCAGTTCAATCAAGGTGAAGGCCGTTGGTCGAAGGTCGAGGATCGAGGGTCGAGAGCAAGAGGTCACGCGCGCCGTCGAATTTCGGCGCTCGACCCTCGACTCTCGACTCTCGACTGCTTTACTCATGGTCTTTCCGCGCTGACGCGGTAAAACGCCTTGTCCGGCGGCGGATTATTGTCCGGCAAAAGCAAATTCGTTCCGTTGCCGCCGGTGGAGGTCGAAACGTTTGTCCACGACTGAAAATCCGCCGTGCGCTGGAGGGTGTAAAGCCAGTTGCTGCAACTCAAGAATTGCGCCTGCCACTGGCCGCCTTGAAAACCGCCGGCCAGATTTTTGACCAGCGCGGTGATGCTCGCGTCGGGCGGCGCCGGCGCGTGTTTGTGAGCATTGTAAGGCGCAGACGGGTCGGGTTCATATTCGCCCGCAGCCACGGAGAAACCAATCCATGAACCATTCGTGAGCCGGAGAATGTCCAGCCCCGCCGAGGCATATTGCCACTGGCCGTGAACCCCCGAATACGGATTGTTGGGATCATCCGGCGTCCAATAGGGATTGGCGCCGCGGTCCGGCGAATTGAAAAAACCGCCGGCATCACCCGATTCATTCCATAATTCCCAATTGGGGCCGAAATAGCCGCCCCAATACAAATCGCCGGGGTTCAAGGGCGCCGCCGCATCCACATCCACGGTGGCATTCGTGAGCAGGCCGTTGGTGAAATAGTTGGTGACGCTGCCGTCCGTAATGCCGCCACCGCTGCCGGCAAGATGATAGCCGATGCCCTCAACATAGGTGCCGTAGGTTTCATCAATCACGACATAGAGCCGCGGATCGACGGCAACGACTGCCGCGAGCATTTGCGCGCCGGTGGCGGTGCCGTCAAACCGGAAGCCCCACACGAGCGATTGGTCCGCGACGGGCGCGGGAACCGTTGAGCCGCCAAAGCTTTCAGGCGTGCTCCATTCCACCACCAGGCCGGCGCGGTTGGTGCCGGAACCAATCCAAAACTGGATGTCATTGAACGATACCGCCGGTGACTTTGGGGCGGGAAATACGCCGGCCAGCGCCAGCGAAACGAACAAGACTTTTTTCATGTGCTGATCCTTCAATTTGGTTTCGCAAAAAAATCGCGGAACGGATTCACGATTGAGAAACCAGCGCGGGGAGAAGGACGTTTGGAGTTCCGCCTTCAGGCGGCAATCGGAGAACCGCCTAAAGGCGGAACTCCGAACAAACTCCAAACAAAAAAACCTTCAACCCCGCCAAAACGGGGAATGAAGGCATTCAACGAATCCTGTCGAAAACAGTTCGACAGGCTGGCCCCATCCTTCTCTTTGACGGAGAAGTCGGTTGATTGGTTGAGGGTTATTGGTTGAGGGTTGAGGGAAATGCGTTTTTACGATTTCGACTCTCAACTCTCAACTTTCAACTCTCAACTTCTTCAACCAGACGAGCGCACCCAAACCGGTATCCTGACTTCGGCCTCAGACCGCCTTCCCGCCTTCCCGATTCGCTTCGGTGGCACTTTGGGGAATTTGTAGCCGTTACAGTGGCGCAACCGTCCCGGTTTTTCACCGGGTTCCCAGACATTTGACTGCGATGGTGAATGAGCCAACGCTCATTCATTTCAAAGAACGCTCTGTTTCTACGCCCAAAACGAAAATCTGCCAAGAAATTATTTGAAAAATTTTCGCGCGGGAACAGGACGAATTTGCAGACTTTACGCTTTGGCCGGCTTGCTGATACGTTGAGCGCGCAGAAACAATAATCGGGAACCCGGCTCCAGCGTATGGTTCAGGTAGAAGGCCTCACCAAACTTTACGGCGAGTTTATCGCCGTGAACGAGCTTTCGTTTTTCATCCAACCCGGCGAAGTGATGGGCCTGGTCGGCCCGAACGGCGCGGGGAAGACCACCACGTTGCGGTGTCTCGCCGGCATCATTCCTCCCACCCGCGGCGCCGTGAGCGTCGGCGGCCACGACATCGTCCGCGACGCGATTGAAGCCAAAAAGCAACTCGCGTTTTTCACCGACGAACCGCGCCTGTTTGATTACCTCACGGTCTGGCAGCACCTGAATTTCGTGGCGCGGATTTATCAGGTGCCCGATTACGAGCGCATCGGCGCCGGGTTGCTGGAGGAACTGGAAATCGCGAACAAGAAGGACGCCCTGCCCGGCGAATTGTCCCGCGGCATGAAGCAAAAACTCGCCATCGCCTGCGGCCTGCTGCATTCGCCCCGGGTGATTTACTTCGACGAGCCGTTGACCGGGCTGGACCCCATCGGCATCCGGCGGATGAAGGATTCCATTTTAAAACGGGCGCGCGATGGCGCCGCCATCATCATCAGCTCGCACCTGTTGCATCTGGTCGAGGAAATCTGCTCGCGCATCCTGATTTTGAAGAACGGGCGCAAGATCGTTGATGGCACGCTGGAGGAAATCACGCGGAAATTTTCCGAGCAGCCCGGCGATGCCAGTCTCGAGGAAATTTTCTTCCGCGCCACCAGTGAAACCGGCACACCGGCGCCCGCGGTCCCGCCGCTGCTGCCACGCTGAAACAAGAAATGATCTCCGCGCTGCTCTACCTGCAATACCACACGTTCCGCAACCGGCTGGTTTCCCGGTTCAAGCGGCTCAAGCAGCCCAAATACCTCATCGGCGCCGTCGTGGGCGGCCTCTATTTCTACTTTTATTTCTTCCGCTACCTTTTCCGTGGCTTCGGCGGGCGGCCAGCGATGAACCTGACGGTTTCATCGGAGCACCTGCTGCTTTTTGAGCTGCTGGGCGCGCTCGCGCTCTTCGTCATCGTGCTGCTGGCGTGGATTATTCCTCACGAACGCGCCGCGCTGACGTTCACCGAAGCCGAAGTGGCGTTTCTTTTTCCGGCGCCAATGACCCGCCGCCACCTGATTCACTACAAACTGGTGCGGTCGCAATTGGGGATCTTTTTCAGCTCCCTTTTTTTGACGCTGATTTCCCGGCGGTTTGGCGGCAATGTCTGGATTCACGCGCTCGGCTGGTGGCTGATCCTCTCGACGTTGAACCTTCACTTTCTCGGCTGCTCGTTCGCGCGGACGATGCTGTTGGACCACGGCATTTCCAACCGGCTCCGGCGGCTGCTGGTCTTCGGGCTGGCGGTGGCGATGGCCGGGGCCGTTTGGGTTTGGGCAAAACGAACGCTGCCGGCACCGGATTCCGCCGACACTGCCAATCTCAATGCGATTCTGGATTACGCGCAAAGGGTTTTGACCGCCGGGCCTGCCCTCTATTTGCTTTATCCGTTCCGGCTGGTGGTGCGGCCGTTTCTCGCCCCCGGCGCGGCGGCGTTTTTCGGCGCGCTGGCCCCGGCATTGTTGCTCTTTTTGCTCCACTACGTATGGGTCGTTTATTCCGATGTGGCGTTCGAGGAAGCCTCGGTGGAGGCATCGCAAAAACTGGCCACGCGCATCGCCGCCGTGCGCGCCGGCAACTGGCAGGGCGCGAAGAAGAATCAAAAGGCCAAACGTCCGTGGTTCAAGCTGGCGGCCACCGGCCCGTCCGCTACGGCGCTGCTCTGGAAAAATCTCATCGGCGTCGGCCAGGTTTTGTCGGTTCGCCTCTGGATTGTTCTCATCATTGTGGTGGCCGTCGGTGTTGGCCTGGGAAACGGCCGCACCGGCCAAAATCTTTCTTTCGTGGCGGCGATTCTCGTGGCCACCGCTTTGGGCTATTCGCTGCTGCTGGGACCGCAATTGCTGCGGCTGGATTTCCGGCAGGACCTGCTGCTGGCGGACCTGCTCAAAACCTTTCCGCTGCGCGGCTGGCAGATTGCCTTGGGCGAAATTCTCGCGCCGGTGGTGGTGCTGGCGGCTTGCCAATGGCTGTTGTTGCTGGTTGGCGCCGGGCTGGTTTTTTATCTGCCCGGCAAACAGGAAGCCCTGTTCCTGGCCATCACCCTCGGCGCGGCGTTCCTGTTGCCGGTGCTCGATGTGCTCGTGCTGCTGATTCCGAACGCCGCCGTGCTGCTCTTCCCGTCATGGATTCAGGCCGGCAAGGACAGCCCGCGCGGGATCGAAACCACCGGCCAGCGGCTGATTTTTGCCCTGGGACAACTGCTCGTCCTGTCGCTGGCGCTGCTGCCGGCCGCCATCGCGTTCCTCGGCGTCTTTTTTCTGCTGAAACTCGCACTCGGTTATGCCGCCGCCGTGCCCTTTGCGGCGCTGGTGGCCGCAATCATTCTGGCCGTTGAAGCCGGCTTCGGCGTGATGTTGCTCGGCAGGCTTTTCGAGCGATTTGATGTGTCGGAGGAACACACGAATTGAAAGCGGCACAACCGTTCCACGCTTGCACGCCGCCGAACGCATCAACATAATCCTCCGCGTAAAATTTTATTATGAGCACAACACCCATTCGCGTGGCCGTCACCGGCGCCGCCGGCCAAATCGGTTACTCCCTCCTGTTCCGCATTGCCTCCGGCGCAATGTTCGGACCGGACCAGCCCGTCATTTTGCATTTGATCGAAATCGAACCCGCGTTGCCCGCGCTCAGCGGCGTGGTGATGGAACTCGATGATTGCGCGTTCCCGTTGCTCAAGGGCATTGTGCCCACGGCGAATCTTGACGAAGGATTTCGCGGCGTGAATTGGGCGCTGCTCGTCGGCAGCGTGCCGCGCAAGGCCGGCATGGAGCGCAAGGATTTGCTCGGCATCAACGGCAAGATCTTCATCGGCCAGGGCCAGGCCATCCAGAAAAACGCCGCGCGCGACGTGCGCATCCACGTCGTCGGCAACCCGTGCAACACCAATTGCCTCATCGCCATGAATAACGCGCCGGACGTGCCGCGCGACCGCTTCTTTGCCATGACGCGCCTGGATGAAAACCGCGCCCGGGCGCAGCTCGCGAAAAAGGCCGGCGTGGACGTGACCGCCGTCAGCAACGTGGCCATCTGGGGCAACCATTCCGCGACGCAATATCCCGATTTCTACAACGCCAAAATCAACGGCAAGCCCGCCACGGCCGCGATCCGGGACGAGGCGTGGCTCAAGGGTGAATTCATCTCCACCGTCCAGCAACGCGGCGCGGCCATCATCAAGGCGCGCGGTTCATCCAGCGCCGCCAGCGCAGCCAATGCCGTCGTGGACAGCGTCCGGTCCATCATCGAACCAACGCCGTCCGGCAACTGGCACAGCGTCTGTTTATGTTCCGATGGCAGCTACGGCATTGAGAAAGGTTTGATTTGCTCGTTCCCCGTACGCAGCGATGGCGAGGGATTGCAGATCGTTCAAGGCGTTTCAATCAACGACTTCAGCCGCGCGAAAATCGAGGCGACCGTCAATGAATTGAAGGAAGAACGCACGATGGTGGCTGACTTGCTGCCAAAATAAATTTGGATTGCGGCGGCAAGCGAAGCGCGACGCCGCTTTGGAAAAAAACCAATACCATTGCTTGTTTGAACCTGTGAAAGCGTTGTCGCCGCTGCGCTCTGCCAGCGCAGTCCAAAATGCGACAAGGTTTGTCTGAGTAATAGATGTTATTGAAAACGCATCCAAAATGAAAAATCGTCCGCGAATTGGACTGACCGGCGAACTGGCTTTCAGAATCGAGCCGCAACACGCCATTGATTTTGCCACTGACGGCATGCCCGCCGTGCTTTCGACGCCCAACCTTGTCGGCTTCCTCGAACGCACCGCGCGGGAAGCCCTGGCCGGCTGCCTCGATGACAACGAACGCTCCGTCGGCACCGAAATCGAGCTGCGCCATCTTGCGCCCACGCCCGTCGGCCAGACCATTCATTGCACTGCGCGGGTGATTCATGCCGAAGACCGCGAAGTGACGTTTCAAATCTCCGCCCGCGACGAACGCGAACTCATCGCCCGCGGCCTGCACAAACGCGCGATCATCAACACGGAAAAATTTTCCAAACGAGTTCAGGAAAAGTCGGGATAAACGCAGAGACGCGGAGAACGCAAAGGCTCGCAGAGATCGACAGTGTTCTCATTTGGTCGGAGCGCGGATTGTCCCAATCCGCAGCGGGTGGAACGCTTGGACGTGCTGCGAGTTGGGACAACTCGCGCTCCGCTCCGCGTTTCGCCGCGTTCTCTGCGCCTCTGCGTTGAGCAGTCTTGTCCCGGTTAAGTTTCCGGCGATTGCCAGCCGCCATGCTTCTGCTAGTCTCGCGCGCGTATGGCTTTTGATTCATTCCGCGATTTTGTCGCCCAGCTCGACCGCGCCGGCGAACTCAAACGCATTTCCCAGCCCATCGCCACCGAACTCGAAATCACCGAAATCGCCGACCGCGAAATGAAGTCGCCCGATGGTGGCAAGGCGCTGCTGTTCGAAAAGCCCACCGTCAATGGCGTCGTCTCGCCGTTTCCCTTGGCCATCAACACGATGGGTTCGCACAAACGCATGGCCCTGAGCCTGGGCGCAAATTCCGTGGATGAAGTCGCCGCTGAACTCGGCGCGCTGATGAAAGCCAAACCGCCAACCAGTTTCCGCGAAGCCATCAAACTGCTCGGCCAGGCTCTCGACCTCCGCCACGCCAAACCAAAGCTGGTGAAAGACGGCCCGTGCAAGGAAGTGATTCATAAATTTGATGCACCGCCCACCCGCACCGAGCCGTGGCCCGTGGCACAGACCTCCGGTCTGTGTATGCCAACTAATTCTTCCGTGGAACAGGCTTCCAGCCTGTGTGGGCAGAATGAAGCGGGACCAGTTCACAGGCCAGAGGCCTGTACCACTCTGCTCAACCTTCCCATCCAGAAATGCTGGCCGCTGGACGGCGGACGGTTCATCACGCTGCCCTGCGTGGTGACGCGCGACCCCGACACCGGCGAACGCAACGTGGGCATGTATCGCATCCAGATTTACGACGACCGCACCACCGGCATGCACTGGCAGCTCCAGAAAGTTGGTGCGCGCCACGGCCGCCGCTATTACGAAACCGGCGCGCGGATGCCCGTGAGCATTTTCATCGGCGGTGATCCGGTTTTCACCTTCGCGGCCACCGCACCGCTGCCGGACGGCCTCGACGAATTCCTGCTGGCCGGTTATCTCCGCAAGAAATCCGTCGAACTTGTCAAATGCGAGACCAATGACCTTGAAGTCCCCGCCAACGCCGACTTCGTCATCGAAGGCTATGTGGACCCGACTGAGCCATTGCGTGAGGAAGGACCGTTCGGCGACCACACCGGCTATTACACCTTGCCCGAGCCGTATCCGGTCTTTCACGTCACCGCCATCACTCATCGCAAGGACGCGGTGTATCCGGCGACGATTGTCGGCATGCCGCCGATGGAGGATTTTTACATCGGCGGCGCGAGCGTGAAACTGTTCCTGCCGGTCTTCAAGATGAACTTCCCGGAGATTGTGGACATCGCGCTGCCGGCGGAAGGCGTGTTCCACAACCTCGTTTTTGTGAGCATCAAAAAGAGCTACCCGATGCAGGCCTACAAAATCATGCATGGACTCTGGGGCATGGGCCAGATGATGTTCACCAAATACATCGTGGTGGTGGACGACGACGTGGACGTGCACAACACGAGCGAAGTCCTGTTCCGCCTCTGTGCCAACACCGACCCGCAACGCGACAGCATTTTTACGAAAGGCCCGTCGGATGTGCTCGACCACGCCACCAGCGAAATGGCCATTGGGTCAAAGTTGGGTATAGACGCGACGAAGAAGCTGCCGGGTGAAGGCTTCAAGCGCCCCTGGCCGCCACTCATCAAGATGGATGCGGTTGTGCAGAAAAAGATTGATTCCCTGTTTGGAAATGCCGGTGACAAGCTTTAAGAAATCGCTTAAATTCCCATTGCCTGCATGAAACAACGCGCTCAAACCCTAAACGCCGCCCAAGCCGGACGATGGGCGCGGCAACTGTCAACGCGCGTTGAAAAAATTCTCGCAGCCCATCCCGATGCCGACCGCGACAACGTCCGCCATACTTTGATTTTGCTGGAGCAACCGCCGTTGGAACGCCTGCAAAGGAGCCTGATCCGTGGCCGCGCCACTGCCATTTTCAGAAAGTGAACTCCGCCTGCTGCGCGCCCTGCTCAAGCGCAAAGTGCGGTTCATGGTTGTCGGGCTTTCGGCTGCCACGCTGCAAGGCGCGCCCGTCGTGACGCAGGACGTTGATCTCTGGTTTGAAAATCTTGGCGAACAGAAAATTTCCCGCGCGTTGCAGGAAGTCGGAGCGGCTTATGTGCCGCCCTCGATCAACAACCCACCGATGCTTGCAGGCGCGGGTGCGGAACTGTTCGACATCGTGATTCGCATGGACGGCTTGGGAACCTTTTCCGATGAAATCAAAAACTGCGTGGAAATCCCGCTGGGCCGCCAGAAACTCAAAGTGCTGTCGCTCGAACGGATTCTCGCCAGCAAAATCGCCGCCAACCGTCCCAAGGACAAACTGACGATTCCCGTTTTGCGCGACGCGCTAGCCGCGACGCAATCGGTGAAGCGCCGGGCGAAGAAAAAATGAAAACTGGCGCGACGAAGAAACTGCCCGGCGAAGGCTTCAAACGCCCCTGGCCGCCGTTGATCAAGATGGATGCCGCGGTGAAGGCGAAGGTGGAAAAACTTTTCAATCTTTAGTAGCCGACGTGAGGAGGCTTAAACTTGAATCGAAATCTCATACCAGGCGTAAGCCGAACTTCGTTGTGGAACGCGTGGAAAGCTGTTCGCCAACAACTGAAGCGTTCAAACCATCGCGACATTGCGGATGATTTGGAATACGATAGCCGACTATATGCGCTATTCGGGTTCGACCAGAGAATACATTGCTTTCGTTTTTAGCGTCATCGATCACCCGGAACAGATTTACGGCGACGTGAATCTAACGCTCGTTGAGAGTTTGCTGCGGGTTGAGCCAGACATTCGCGGTGGCGCGCAACTGCGCACCTTTGCCTCTGAACTCCTTCGAGGAGTGCGAGTGATGCCGGGAAGAAAAGAGTGCGCAGCCGTTGCGCCGTTGCTGGTTCTGCGATTTGGAGACCGCCGAACCGCGAGAACGCTTCACACATGTTTTCAAGTGGAGTTGGAACAGCAGCAGATTGAATTAGCGAAGGCTTGCGCTCTCACATACGCGAGCTATGGCGGCCTTCAGTTTGAGTCAGTGCGGAAGGCAGCCAGCAGACTGCTTCCAAATCCACTCTCTGAAATTGTTCGGATGGTCGAAAGAATCAAAGGCTATCCTGATGTGCCTGGACGACTGAAAGCCCGAATCGATATTTCGCCTGATGCTATCTCGGGCAACCCGTTTGTTGATACGCGAAGCATACTCACGGCACGTTTGCTGGCGTTGAATTCAAAGCCTGCAATTCACTCTTGGCTGCGTGCAAAGAAGAAACCCAAAGCATCAAAACCGCAACGTGACAGCTTGTTCATCCCGCGATGCGGGACCCGGCCGACGTGCTCGGCCACGCCACCAGCGAAATGGCCACCGGCAGCAAGCTCGGAATGGACGCCACGAAGAAATTGCCCGGAGAGGGATTCAAGCGAGCGCGGCCTCCGTTGATCAAGATGGATGACGCCGTGCGGAAGAAAATCAAATCCTGGCTCGGAAATACCGCTTGATATGGGTGGCCATCCATGCGAATATGGGTAGCCATATTATGAAGACGACCATCGAAATTGCCGACGATCTTTTCGAGCGCGTCCAACGCGTCGCGCGAAAAGAGAAAACGACTTTTCGTTCGTTGACCGAGCAGGGCTTGCGGATTGTGCTGAAAGAGAAGCAGCAAAACAAACCCAAGAAACTTCCTCCGCTCGTCACCGTTCGCGGACAGGGGTTAACGGATGAATTCAAAAACGCCCCGTGGGAAAAAATCCGTGACGAAATTTACAAGGGACACGGCGCGTGATTGCGGTTGACACCAATCTGCTGGTTTATGCGCACCGCGAGGACAGCGAGTTCTACGCGCCGGCCAAAGAATGCATAGATTCTTTGCGGCACCAATCCGCGCCGTGGGCGATAGCGTGGCCCTGCGTCCATGAATTCATCGGGATCGTCACCCGCCCCGGCATTTACCAGCCGCCAACCTCGTTGAATCAGGCTTTGGCGGCGGTGGATGCGTGGCTGGCTGGCGGCAATCTGCATTTGCTCTCCGAAAGTCCCGGTTATTTTGAAAAACTGCGCGAGCTGGCTCTGGCCGCGAAATTGTCCGGCCCGCGCATCCACGACGCGCGCATTGCCGCGTTGTGCCTGCACCACGGCGTGCGCGAGCTTTGGACCGCCGACCGCGATTTCTCGATGTTCCCGAAACTCAAGACGCGCAACCCGCTGGTGAAAAAATGAACATCGCTCAACCCTCAACCAACCACCCTCAACCGGCTTGCGGCATTGCCGCGATAATCCCGTCTTGCGGGACGCCGTTGAACCCCGAAAGCGCCCGCTCGCGATTTATCGGAGTTCGGGGCTGGCCGCCTTTGATTAAAATGGACGCTGCGGTGAAGGCGAAGGTGGAGAAACTTTTTGGAATCCGCACCGCCGTTGATGTCATTTGAATCATTTCCCATGAAAGCAAACGCAAAATCCACGGGCATTTGTGCGATGGCTTCGCTGGCACTGCTGCTGCTTATCGGTTCGGGTTGCCGCAGCACGACATCCCCGGCCGCGGCAACGGAACCGGAACTGCTCAAACTCTCGGGCGACCTGAGCGTACATGACCCAGCCATCATCAAGGAAAAAGGCACCTACTACATCTTTTGCACGGGCGGCGGACGGCGTGGAGGAATCATTCCCATCCGTTGTTCCACCAACCTGCTCAACTGGACGCGATGTGGCAGTGTCTTCGAAAGCCTGCCGGAATGGGCCACGAACGAAATCCCCCGCGCACGTGGCGCCTGGGCGCCGGACATCTCCCGTTTGAACGGAAAATATTATCTTTATTATGCCCTCTCCAGCTTTGGAGTGAATGAATCCGCCATCGGCCTGGCATTCAACGAAACGCTTGATCCGGCCAGTCCGCGCTACAAGTGGGTGGACCAGGGTCTGGTCATCCGTTCGCGTCCAAGTGTGGACGACTTCAATGCCATTGACCCGACCCTCGTCATCGAAGACCAGCGCAACGTCTGGCTTTGCTGGGGCAGTTTCTGGGGCGGGATCAAAATGCGACGGGTTGATCCGGAAACCGGCAAGCTCTCGGTCACCGACACCACGCTCTACTCTCTCGCCAGCCGCCCGCGTCTGGGTCCGCCTCAAACGCCACCGGTGGAAGACGCCATTGAAGCTCCCACCATCGTGCGGCGGGGTGATTACTGGTATTTATTCGCGTCCTACGACTTCTGCTGTCGCGGCACCAACAGCACCTACAACGTCAAGGTGGGCCGCGCCCGCAAGGTCACCGGACCCTACGTGGATCGTGCCGGCAAACCTTTGACCGAGGACGGAGGCACGCCGGTCATCGCAGCCGCGACGCCAAACTGGCGCGGGGCCGGGCATCAAACGGTGTTCTTTGACTCCGGCCACGATTACCTGGTATTCCACGCCTACGACGGCCGAACAGGCCGGTCCCAATTGCAGATTTCCACAATGGTTTGGGAGAACGGCTGGCCGCGCGTGGCCAGCCTGCCGTAACAGTTTGCCCGCCGTTGATCATGATGAGCGACGAGGCGCGGCGGAAGGTTGATTCATTGCTCGGCAGCAGCCGCTGATTGGACTCTCAACCCTCAACCATGAACCCTCAACCAACTCCCGGCATTGACGCCCCGAAGAAAGGAATGGCGAACCCCGAAAGCTTTCGGGGCTGGGCCGCCTCTGATCAAGATGGATGAAGCGATGAAGGCGAAGGCAGAAAAATTGATAGGAAATTACTTTTGAAGCTCCGCGGTTCAGCCCAAGGTTGCCCTGAAGCAATCGAGGACTTTGAAGGTGCGGAGGCTTGTCGCGGCAACTAGTTGCGTTGAAGCAAGGCGGAAAAGAGGCGAAGCGATGTTGCGCCTTCTTCGCGGACCATCTCAGCGTCAGGATTTGTTAAGAGTGTTTGATTATTGACCGCTTCCGGAAAAAGCTAGTGCGGCGCGCCGTAAAAACTACGGCATAGTCAGGCAGGTTTTGCACAAGGCTTGGGGTCACGTTATCTTGGGTCGTCCATTTGGGAAGGCGGGCAGTAACGACCGAAATCGAAGCTTTTTGAAATGGCCAAAATGTGAGTGAAGATGTCCTAAAATGGGATAGAAAGATTTCATTGTATTGCTAATATGACTAAAAATCGCTCAGAAGTTTTACACAAAATGTTTATGAAAAGAATGACGAGGACACTAATTGGATGCATGGGTCTGACAATCTTGTTCGCAGTCCCAGCTGGCGCAAGCCTTACCACTTACAGCAGCCGGCCCACCTTCAACGCCCAGGGGACGATTGCTTACAACTCAGACTTTACCGATTTTGGAACTGGTTTTGGGTTTCCATCAGGTTACACCCTCTTCGCTTCCTTCACCCGCGGGGATGTGACGTATCGTTCACAAAATAACCTGACTTGGGGCTCCGGCACGGGCTATACAACAACTGAGCCCCTCATCGGGAATAATTACTGGACTCCAATCCTTGCAGACATTGCGACTGGGCCACAGTACAGCATGTTCGGCTTCGATATTGGAACTTATAACACCAGCCCGATTACAATCGAGGTGTTCACGAGTTTGGGCACTTACACATATTCGAGCCTGACGATTGCCAACTCGGCTTTGGGCTTATTGGAATTCAGAGGCTTTGTTGCCTCACCCGGCGAATATTTCACCGGCTTCGAAATCTCCGCCGATTATGGTTCTGGCAACCTTCCCGGAATTACGCATGTGACGTTGGGCGACGCTGCAGCTGTTCCCGAGCCTTCCACCTTCATCGCCGGTGCATTTTTGGCTCTCCCCTTTGGACTTCAGGGGATTCGTTGGCTGCGGAACCGCAAGCAGGTTTCATAACCGGCGTCGGCTTTTGTTGGTTCTTTTGCAAGGCGCAGACTGCACGGTCGCGCCTTTCTTTGCGTACCGTCTCGACGCCAGGATTTGATAGGGGGCGTTTGGTGTGTGAATTGATAGGGAATTGCTTTTTGACGCTCCGCGATTCAGAAAGCTATCGAACGCCGGCTGCGCCACGCTATTCATCAATTTGATGCAGCGGAGAACTTCGCGAAGCGTTTGGAGCGCGGCTGTGTCCCGCCCGGCGGCATCAGCCGCAGGTGCTTGCGCACGGCCACCGGCTTGTGGGGCGAGTGTCCTCGTCCCGCATTGCGGGATCAGTAGCCTCGCCCCACCTGCTGCGACTGGTCCTTCCGCCTGCGCCTTGCTTCAGCGCGACACAGACGGACACAGTCGCACTCCGTTACAGCTTCGCCAGATTCGGCACCCTCGCGGCGACCGGTGCTGAAACGGGACGATTTTCCGAGGCGGTGGCGACCGCCCGGCGCGCGCAAATCAAGACATTGTCGAAAAATCCATGTCTTTTTGCTTGCTGATGCGCCGAGGCTCACAGCATCTTTTACCCGACTCGACCAAAGCGAGAACCGCAAAGTCCAAAGGAAATTTATGCAAGATGCAAAACGTTTGATACGCTGCTTGACCGGGTGTTTCGTCGCGGTGCTGGCCATCGGTTTGTTCACCGGTTGCCATTCAGCGCCGCCTTCCAATCCAAAGGCAACCACTGTCGTTACTCCGCTCCCGGAAGTCTCCATGCCAAAGGATACCCCCGCGCCGACCGTGGCGTCCGCGCCGTCAGTGTCCCCGCCGCCGCCGCCTGTGGCGTCGGTGCCGGCCACCACGCCCCAGCCGCCAGCCGTGACGCCTGCGAATGCCGCACCCGCACCGGCACTGCCGCCGGTCCGCATCAAAGCCGGGCTCTTTACTTCATTCACGGATTCCGAGGGTAATGTCTGGCTTCCCGATCAGGGTTTTTCGGATGGAGACACCACGGATCGTCCCGACGACCTGCAAATCGCCAATACGAAAGACCCGGCGTTCTATCGAACCGAACGATACAGCATGACGTCGTTTTCGTACCCGGTTCCCAATGGCAAATATCTGGTGAAGCTTCATTTTGCCGAAACCTTTGACGGAATCA
>Ga0187873_1001952_pt1 | contig 16360 bp, 11 predicted proteins | sample June2016WEW_16_1_2_FD_133012 | JGI IMG/M metagenome (GOLD analysis project Ga0187873, IMG submission 133012) | Peatland microbial communities from SPRUCE experiment site at the Marcell Experimental Forest, Minnesota, USA - June2016WEW_16_100 | ecosystem: Environmental > Terrestrial > Soil >... | reverse complement strand
CGAGTTGCAGCAGCGAAGCGATAAGCGCCACGGTCAAGCCGACCCGCAACGAGGCGCGGGCAAAATCCAAGTGCCGCTTTTTCAGCAGATACCACGCGCTCACGCTTACGACGAGAAATGCACCTGCCTGCCACGCGCCGCACAACACGTGGAACAGCCGGTCCATGGACGATGGATTGAAAACCAGTTGCCAGAAATCCGTGATTTCTGCGCGTGGCACACCGTTGTGAGTCACGAGGTGATAGCCGGCGGGCGTCTGCATCCACGAATTGGCGACGACAATCCAGATGGCGCTGAAATGCGCGCCCAGGCAGACCATGCACGTGGAAAAAAAATGCAACTTGCGGCTGACCTTATCCCAGCCAAAAAGCAAAACGGCAAGAAAACCGGATTCGAGGAAGAAGGCAAAGATGCCTTCCGCCGCCAGCGCGCTGCCGAACACGTCGCCGACGAACCGCGAATAGGTTGCCCAATTCGTGCCAAATTCAAATTCCATCACGATGCCCGTCGCCACGCCGATGGCGAACGTGAGGGCGAAGACTTTCGTCCAGAACCGCGCCATCTGGTGATAAACCGGATTTTTGGTTTTGAGCCACAATCCCTCCATGCAGACGAGCAGGACGCCGAGGCCGATGCTCAACGGCGGGTAAAGATAATGAAACGCGATGGTGGCTCCGAACTGGATGCGGGCAAGTGTCAGAACATCCATACGCTAATTTTGTAGTGGCGATGTCAAACGGTCAAGACGCCAAAAAAGGAATTAAAAAATATTTTCCCGATTTCCGGATTTCCTGATTCAATGCCCTCGTCAATGAAACTCCTCGTCATCGGTTCGGGCGGACGCGAACACGCATTGGTGTGGAAACTCGCGCAATCACCGCACGCCTCGCAGATGTGGTGCGCGCCGGGCAACGCCGGTATCGCCCAGGAACAACTCGCGAAAAATGGCGCGCTCATCGAGTGCGTGAACCTTGGCGCCGAAGATTTGCCGAAGCTGCTCGCGTTTGCGCAGGAAAAGAAAATCGGACTCACCGTCGTCGGGCCGGACAATCCGCTGGCGCTGGGCATCGTGGATTTGTTCCAGAAAAACGGGCTGCGGATTTGGGGGCCGAACCAGAAAGCGGCACAATTCGAGTCGTCGAAAGTTTTCTCGCAGCAGTTCATGGAAAAATATGGGATTCCAACAGCGAAATCCGGCACGTTCAGCGAACCGGTGGCAGCAAAGAAATTTGCCGCGTCACTCGGCGGCAGATGCGCGGTGAAAGCTGACGGCCTGGCGCTCGGCAAGGGTGTTCTGATTTGCGCGAGCGCGGCCGAGGCGAACAAGGCGATTGATGAAATTCTGGTCGGCAAAGCCTTTGGCGCGGCGGGCGCCAAAATCGTGATTCAGGAATTTCTGGAAGGCATGGAGATTTCACTGCACGCGCTGTGCGACGGCAAGACGGCGAAACTGTTCCCGACGTCACAAGACCACAAACGCGCACTGGACGGTGACAAAGGCCTGAACACCGGTGGCATGGGGACATTCTGTCCAACGCCGTTCCTGAGCGATACGGCATTGGCGGAAACGGGCCGCAGGATTCTTGAGCCTTTCATGCGCGGATGCGCGGCGGAGGGGATTGATTTCCGCGGCATTATTTATCCCGGCATCATGCTCACCAAGTCCGGGCCGAAGGTGCTGGAGTTCAACGCCCGTTTCGGCGACCCGGAAACGCAGGTTTATCTCACACGCTTGGAGAACGACCTCGTCGAACTGCTCAACGCGAGCGTGGGTGGCACGTTGGATAAAATCCAATTGATATGGAGTCCGATGTCGAGTGTTTGCGTGATGATGGCGAGTGGCGGTTATCCCGGCAGTTACCCGAAGGGCAAGCCCATCTTGGGTCTGGCCGAGGCGGCAAAACTGCCGAACACAAAAGTTTTCCATGCCGGCACGGTTGCCCGCGGGAACGAAATCGTCACGAATGGCGGACGCGTCCTTGGTGTGACCGCCTGGGCGAAGGATTTGAAATCCGCGCAAGCTGCCGCCTATGCCGCCGTGGAGAAAATCCAATTCGACGGCGCGCATTTCCGCCGCGACATAGTAGCCAAAGCTTTGTAGGAGTCGAGGTAACGAGACTTGATTGTTAAAACACGAAACACAAGAACGACACGAAATAGTTTTGGCATCTGGGGCGCAGACGGAGTGTTTTGTAGTGCGCCGACAGACCGTAGCAGCGACGGTGCTTGTTTTTATATTTCCAACTGGTTGATGGCTCGCTGCATTTTCAATGTTTCTGCGTCAATGCCGCAGCCTTGGTTATTTGCGCGTTGATGCTGTTGCTCTGCACAATCTCCAAGGCGGCCAATTGTTGCGAGGTCAGGAAGCTGGAGGCCTGATCCAGGATGCGCTGGTTGCTCGCCACCACCTGCTGTAGATACGCATCAATATCTTCCTGCGAGCTGAAAAAGGCCGGGTCCAATTCCCCATCGATGCCGTGCGTCGCGGCATACGGTTCGGCTGCCACAATCTGCGCTAGATGAGCACTTTGATCATCGCTCAGGCCATTGTCTCCCAATTGCTTATTCAGCAGCTTGACCGTGGTTTGAGCCGGTATGGCCTGATTAAATTGCGTGTATTGGGCATACCCTGCCTCGCCCAGCAGCGCTTGCAACTGGTTCTGCATTTCAGTCCTTGTATCGGCCATCGCTTTCAGTGTTTGGACCCGATCCCCGTCTCCTTGTGTTAGCGATGAAGCCAGGTCGGTGCCCTTCAGCAATGCGTCGCCGACCAATTGGGTGAACTTTTCCGTATCCTCTGGTGTGAGGTTCAACTGCTGGACTAACGGGGCATACCGTTCCTTGATTGCTTTCAACTGCTTCTGGTGAATGTATTCCTTCATGGCCGGATCGCGCATCAATGCTGAGAGACCCGCCGAAGGCCGGTTGGTTGCGGCCATGTTTGCAAGAGACTGCCGGAGCGCTCCCACCTCGCCGCGCAATTTCAGAAGCTCGGCCGCTTTCTGGCTGGCCTTCAACTGCTCGTTCTCTGCGATCAACGCCGTCAGCCGGTTCGTCGCGTCATCGCGTTCACGTTGCAATTGCCGGAGTTGTTCGGTTGATGGCGTTTGCTGTTGCTGAAGCGTCTGAACTTGGTCGCGCAGTTGGGAATTTTGGTGTGCTTCGAAAATTCCCGTTCCGACGGCGGCTGTCAGGGCTGCGACGATCAAAGTTTTTTGGAGTGTGGTCATGGTGATGGCTTTGGTTGCGGCAATTACAGTTGATGTGTGAACGGCCGTTCCGGCCAGAACGGCGGCAGTTGAAATGGTGGCAACCAGACCGGCGGGCGCGGCCTGGACGGCATTGGCGGCGATCAAAACCACCAGTCCACCCGCGCCAACCGTCACGTTTCGTTTCGAGAAAAATTCACGCAGGCGATCCACGGCGCGGCTCACGCGCTTTTGCGCGGCATCGTCGGATGTTCCCAAACTTTGACCGACTTCGCGCAAGGATTTGTTCTCGAAGTAACGGAGCAGGACGGCGGCACGGTCGGTTTCGTCGAGCTCATGCATGGCTTCGTCGAGCAGCGGCTCGATGTGCGTCCATTCGTTGGCAGTGGCATTCATGGCATTCATTTCCGAGGCGATTTGTTCGCGCAACTGCCGGCGCGATTCCCTGCGCACCACGTCTATGGCCGTGCGGCGCGTGACCTGATAAAGCCACGCAGTCAAAACCGGCGAGCCGCCGGTGGCATTGCTCAATTTGCCGGCATTACGCGCGAGGTCGGTGAAAACCGATTGTGCGATTTCCTCGGCCAGTTGCGCCGAGCGGACCTGCCGCACGGCGGCGGAATAAACCAGGTCCACATGCCGCCGGACAATTTCCGTGAAGGCGTCCTGCAGATTCTTCCGCGCGTATTGGCCCAGCAGATCCAGATCGCTTGTCATGCTTTTGAAAGTATATCGCCGCCCAGCGGCGGAATCCGACAAAATTTCTCTGGAAACCTCAGGGCTCGACGGCGTCTCGCCCCGCCAATTTTTCCGGTGGCCGTGTGCAAGCACCTTTACTTTCGCGCTCTGGTCGCGCAACTTTATCGAACGATGACACGACATTTTTTCAGTCACTTCGGTTTAGCACTGGTCGGCCTGCTGGCGGCACGGGTTCCGTCGCCCGCGGATACGACCGGGCTGGCGCTGGCGAAATCGGAGGTTTTGGAAAGCAACGTGCTGTATCTCCGCGTCAGCCACGTCGCGGCTGGCCTGCCAGACGAAATCAGCGCGGCCAACCGCGTGTTGGCGGCCACAAACACCATCGCCGGGACCGTTCTGGATTTGCGCTTTGCCGACGGCGACGATCCGGAGGCCGCCGCGGCCACGGCCAGTTTGTTCATCGACCCAAAACGGCCACTGGCGATTCTCGTGAACAACGGGACACACGGCGCAGCAGTGATTCTGGCGGCGGCGTTGCGCGAAGCGCGGGCGGGATTGGTTTTCGGTAGCGTGCCGGCGGCGGTAAAACCGGACATCGCGGTCGAGGAAACCCCGGCTGATGAAAAAAAGTTTTTTAAAAATCCCTATGCGGAACCGGCAACCAACGAAGTCGCCGCGCTGGCGGGCACCAACAATTTCCTGCCGTGGGTGGACCACACGAGCGAAGCGGACCTGGTCCGCGCGAAAATCAAGGATGGTGACGAAGACGAAGGCCCGCTGCCTTTAGGTCCAGTCCGCCCGTTTTCAAGCCCACCGCCGCCGTATGCGGCCGAACCGCAAAAGCCGGCGATTCGCGACCCGGTTTTGGCGCGCGCAGTGGATTTGATCAAGGGACTGGCGATTGTCCGGGAAGTCCACCCTTGATTTCGGGTTGACGATTCGGGGCTGGCCACTCACCTTGAACCTTGCGCGGCATGAAAACCATTCTGTTCATTTGCACCGGCAATGTCTGTCGCAGCCCGATGGCCGAAGGCCTTTTTCGCCAGGTGACGGGCGGGCGCGGGGAGTTTCGCGTCCTGTCGGCGGGACTCGGCGCACTGGACGGCCAGCCGCCGACGCCGCATGCGGTGGCGGCCATGCGCGAACTGGGCATTGACATTTCGGAACAGCGCAGCCGGATGCTGACAACGGATTTGGCGCGGCAGGCCGATTACATTTTTGGCATGACGCGCAGCCACCTGGACATGATTGCGTTGTTGTATCCGCCGGCGGCGGAAAAAACCTTTTTACTGCGCGAATTTGACGAAACACTCGAACCATTTGAAAAAGACATCAGCGACCCGATGGGCAGCGTTTACGAAGTGTATGTGCACTGCCGCGACCAGATTAAACAGGGCGTCGCGACCCTCTTGAAATTTATGGAGCAACACGAAACCTTGTCGGCTCCGCAGGCGGCCAAAACCGTGCCAACCACGAACTTTGCCGTTGGCGCCGACCACGGCGGCTACGAATTGAAAGAAGCCTTGAAACAATATTTGCAGCAACGCGGCTTGAGTGTCACGGATTTTGGCGCGAAGTCGAAGGACCCGGGCGACGATTACCCCGACTTCGCCCAGCCGGTGGCCCAGGCCGTCGCGACGGGCCGGGCGGAGCTGGGCTTGCTCATCTGCACCAGCGGGATCGGGATGAGTATGACCGCCAACAAAGTGCCGGGCATTCGCGCGGCGCTCGTAACCAATGAACAGGCCGCGACGCTGGCACGACAGCACAACGACGCCAACGTGCTTTGCCTGAGCGGAAAAAGCACCCCGCCCGAACTGGGCCGGAAAATCCTTGACGCCTTCATCGCCGCCAAATTCGAGGGTGGGCGGCACGAGCGCCGCGTTGAGAAAATGGATGTGCGGCTCGCCGCGCCGCAATTCCGCCTGCGCAATGTGGACCCCGCCGTGGCCGAATTCATCGAGCACGAGCGTGTGCGCCAGCAGGAAAACATCGAGTTGATTGCATCCGAAAATTTCGCCAGCCCGGCGGTCTTGGAGGCCCAGGGCTCCGTGCTCACCAACAAATACGCCGAAGGCTATCCGAAGAAGCGTTGGTATGGCGGCTGCGAAAACGTAGACAGCATCGAGCAGCTTGCCATTGACCGCGCGAAAAAACTGTTCGGCGCGGAACACGTGAACGTCCAGCCGCATTCCGGCAGCCAGGCGAACATGGCGGTCTATTTTGCCGTGCTGAAACCCGGTGACAAGATGCTCACCATGGACCTGAGCCACGGCGGACATTTGACCCACGGCAACAAGGTGAATTTCTCCGGCAAATTTTTTGAAATCGTCCATTACGGCGTGCGCAAGGACGACGAGCGGATTGATTACGACCAGCTCGCCGCGTTGGCGCGCGAGCATAAACCGAAGATGATCACCGTGGGCGCCAGCGCGTATCCGCGCATCATTGATTTCAAACGCATGGGCGAAATCGCCCGGGAAATCGGCGCGTATCTGCTGGCCGATATCGCGCACATCGCCGGCATGGTGGCGGTGGGAATCCATCCCAGCCCGATTCCGCACGCGGATTTTGTGACCACCACCACGCACAAGACGTTGCGCGGGCCGCGCGGCGGCTTGATTTTGTGCCGCGAAAAATACGCGAAGGAAATTGATGCCACCGTTTTCCCTGGCGTCCAGGGCGGACCGCTGGAACACGTCATCGCGGCCAAGGCAGTTTGCCTCCAGGAAGCCTTGCAACCGTCGTTCAAGGCGTATCAGGAGCAAATCGTGAAGAACGCGAAGGCGCTGGCCGAAGGCATGAAACGCAACGGCTACCGCATCGTCAGCGGCGGCACTGACAACCATTTGATGCTCGTGGACGTGGGCGTGAAAAACCTGACCGGCAAGGATTGCCAGGTGGCGCTCGACGAAGCGGGCATCACCGTTAACAAAAACACCATCCCGTTCGAAACGCGTTCACCGTTTCAATCCAGCGGCATCCGGCTGGGCACGCCGGCAGTGACCACGCGCGGCATGAAGGAGGCGGAAATGGCGGCCATCGCGGACATGATTTCCGAGGTGCTGCTCGACATCAAAAATGTGGACGCGGCGCACAAGGTCCGCGAGCGTGTGCACGAGTTGACTGCGAAATTCCCGCTGCCGTATTGACAAAACCGGCGTTGTGTGGGATTATCCCACCATGACTGTAACCGCCGACACAAAAAGGCGCGTGATCGTTCCGGGTGCAAAACCCGGCGACGTTTTCGCCTGCGAACGACAGGATGAAAATCGCTTTCTCCTAGTCCGGCTTGCCGCGCCACCGCCGCCGGAAAAAAAGACAAAGGCGCAAATCCGGCAGGCAATCAAAAACAGCAAGATGAAACCCATGATGCCCTGGGATGAGTTGCGCAAGCTGACACGGGAATGATCTTGTTCGACACCAGCGTGATTCTGGACGCCCTTTATGAGGATGCAGAGCATTTTGATTGGGCAACCCGTTTGATTGTTGAGTCAGCGTCCACGGTTGGCGCGGCGGTCAATGCAGTGACCGTGGCGGAATTATGCGCAGGCGACCGCCACCCGGATAGGGTGGAGGCCGATCTGCGGAACTGGGGTGTGAAGATTTTGGATGTTCCGGCGGCTGCCGCCAGTGTTTGCGGCCAAGCGCATCGCCGCTACACGCTGGCAAGGCGCGCTTCGGGCGGCGGGAGTGCGCCGAAAATTCCCCTGCCGGATTTTTTCATCGGCGCGCACGCGGAAATCATGGGCTGGAAACTGGCTACGCGCGACGCCGAACGGATTGCCAGGTATTTTCCAAAAATTCATCTTTTGACGCCGAAGAAAATTTTGTAGGAGTTGAGGTAACGAGGCTCAAATTTTCCAGTCAGAGACTCCTTACGTCGTCTCCTGCGAAATAAAAGTGCGCGAACGGACGGCGAAATTCCCGCTGCCGTATTAAGGTTGTTGCCCTGCGTTTGCGGCAGCGGCGAATTTCAAGGTCGCATCAAAACCACGCAACGTTCTCTCGTCGCCAAAAACAATCCGCCAGCCGTCGCCAAATTGATGCAACGTCACTTGATTTTGACGAACTCGCCCGTCTTGGTACTGATGCTGTTCGATCAAAGTGTCTTCATCGCCTTGAATGTTTTGTGAGACGACGGCAAAACCTGCGATGGGCGGAATGTCAGACAACATTGCATAGAGCACCCCGTCAACGGAGCCAAACTTTTGCCTGACGGATTCCGGCGCAGCAGCAAAAAGTGCTTCCGCTTTGGCTTCGGCATCAGCGTCCCAGGCAACGAGCGAGGAAAAAGCATTCGCATCATGTTTCGATATGGCCCAATTTAAGGTTTGCATCGCCGCCGCCGGCGACGCGTTGCCGACGTTCGCCCAATCTGCGGCAGGCGAAAGCGGAACCGTCGGCGCATCCAGCACTGCGGGCAAGTTGGCTTCCGTTTGAGACAATCTGGCCTGATGCGCGTCCGATTGAGCCTTACCGTGATTTTCATTCTGCCGGCGCAAAGCTCCTACTTCACCGCGAAGCCGCAGCAATTCATTGAATTGCTTGTCCGGAAGCGAATTGGAATCGCCCGCCGTGGCCAGACGATTTGAAAGGCTTTCGTTGTCGGTTTGCAGCTGGCTTATTTGCTGTCGCAAGGATTGATTTTCCCCGCCGAGCCTGGTTTGCGTTTGGTGTTGAACCACCAACGCCGTCGCCGCGCCAGCCACGACGAGCACGCTGATGCCGAGTTTTAATTGAGTTGCAGTCATAATTTTCAGAAGTGTGAAGGTTCCGGTTCCAGCAGAGAGAATCGAAGCGGTCGTCAGCGTCGCGGCCAGATTCGCGGGTGCGAGCTGGACGGCGTTCGCCGAAATCACGGACGTGAGAGCCGCCGCCGTCGTGATGCCGCGTTTGGTCAAAATGTCGCGCAGTTTTTCGAGTGCGCGCTCGACGCGCATCCGCGCGGCGTTTTCGTTGAGGCCGAGTTTCGCGCCGACTTCGGCGAATTGCCGGTTTTCAAAGTAGCGTAGCAAAATGGCTTCGCGGTCGGCTTCCTTGAGCTGGTGCATGACCTCGTCGAGCACGGGACGAAGTTTTTGCCAATCAAGTTCGGGCGCGGTTTCGGAAATAGGTTCGCGCATAAATTTTTCCTCCCGGTCGCGACGGCGGTTCTCCATCCGCACTATTTTCGCGGCGGCAAAGTGCGCGCTGGTGTAAAGCCAGCCGGTCAAAATTTCGCGGCGCGCGAGCGAAGCGGCCTTGCGCGCCAAATCGGTGAAGACGGTTTGCGCCACGTCCTGCGCCAGATGCGCGTCGCCGTTGACCTGCCGCAGCGCGGCGGAATAGACGAGATTGACGTGCCGCCGGACGAGTTCGGCGAAGGCGTCTTCGGAACGGGTTCTGGCGTAACGGCTGAGCAACTCTGAATCCGGCGTCATGTTCAACTTATAGCACCCGCTGAAATGAAAATCGCACAAGAAAAATCGTGTTTGACACAACGGCCAGGATGCGGCATTGTATTCGCGAGTTGACTGCGAAATTTCCCTTGCCGTATTGAGGTCACACTGCCTCGAACGCTGGGCTGACGTAAATCCATATTGAACTTTTCCGGCCATCGGGCGTCCAATGCGTGACAGCCTTTCACGTCCGGCAATGGAAATCCGGTCAATCCAACCAGTTTAACCTTGTTTTATGCCCAGAGTCTCAACGAAAAAAACCAAAGCGAAACCGGCAGCGGAAACTCCCGCGGCCGAATCGCCGGATTTGAACAACGGCGGGGTCGCCACGGAAACCGCTGTCGCCGAGCCGTCGGGTTCCGCCGACTTGCAGCCGCCGTCCACGCCGGTCGAACTGGCCGAAGAACCGAAGGTGGAGGAGCCAAGGCCGGAAGAGCGGCGTGGCTCGCAGCGCGACAAAATCGCCACGTCGCTCAACATCGCCAAACTGCAGGCGATGCAGATGAGCGAGTTAAACCACATGGCACGCGACCTCGGCGTCGAAAATTTCGGCACGATGCGCAAGCACGAGGTCATTTTCCACATCCTCCAGAAAAACGCCGAGCGCGCCGGCGTGCTGTTTTCCGAAGGTGTCCTGGAAATCCTGCCGGAGGGCTTCGGTTTCCTGCGTTCGCAGAGTTTCAATTACCTGCCCTGCCCCGAGGACATTTACGTTTCCCCGTCTCAAATCCGCCGGTTTGACCTGCAGACCGGCAACCTCATCGCCGGCCAGATCCGGCCGCCGAAGGAAAAGGAAAAGTTTTTCGCGCTGCTCAAGGTCGAGGGCGTGGACGGCGAAGACCCGGACAAGGCGAAGGAAAAGACGCATTTCGACAACCTGACGCCGCTATTCCCGGACAAGCGGTTCATCCTTGAAACCGTGGCCGAGGAAGTCAACACCCGTGTGCTTGATCTTGTCTGTCCCATCGGCAAGGGCACGCGCGGGCTGATTGTCGCGCCGCCGCGCACGGGCAAAACCGTGCTCATGCAGAAAATCGCCAATGCGATTCTCAAGAACAATCCCGAAACGTATCTCTTCATCCTGCTGATTGACGAGCGGCCGGAGGAGGTCACCGACATGGAACGCACCTGCAAGGGCGCGGAGGTCATCAGCTCCACGTTCGACGAGCCGCCGGAACGCCACGTGCAGGTGGCCGAAATGGTCATCGAAAAGGCGCGCCGCATGATCGAACACAAGCGCGACGTGGTGATTTTGCTCGATTCCATCACGCGCCTCGCCCGCGCCTACAACACCATCCAGCCGCACTCGGGCAAAATCCTGTCGGGCGGCGTGGACGCCAATGCGCTGCACAAGCCGAAGCGGTTCTTTGGCGCGGCGCGCAACATCGAGGAGGGCGGCTCGCTCACCATCATGGCCACCGCGCTGGTGGACACCGGCAGCCGCATGGACGAAGTGATTTTTGAAGAGTTCAAAGGCACGGGGAACATGGAGGTGCATCTGGACCGCGCCCTGGTGGACCGCCGGATTTTTCCTTCGATCAACATCGAACGCTCCGGCACGCGCAAAGAGGAACTGCTTTACCATCCGGACGAGTTGAACCGGATTGTGCTGCTGCGCCGCGCGCTCACCGGTGTGCCGCCCGTCGAGGCGATGGAACTGGTATTGGGCAAGCTGAATAAGACCAAGAGCAACATTGAGTTCCTCCTGGGCATGGGCGTAAGCTGAATCCGGTGCGGTTCTGATTTGCCGCCGGTTTTCACCCCCCAAACCCCATTTCACCCTGAATTGGCGCAGTTTGTTTGCGCTTGACGGGTTCAAGGCAACTTCTTAATCTATCCCCCAAGAACGGTAAAGTATGCTGGGTCAACCAGCGCGCCAAAGTCGGAAGATGTCCATCTCCGACTTTTTTGTTCCCCGAGCGGGAATGCCGTGTCGAGCGTATGAATGCGGATTTTCTGGCAGTTCTGGAATTCTGGGAGCGCGAAAAGGGCATCAACCGCGATGTCCTCGTCGGCGCGGTCCAGGAGGCGTTGTTGTCCGCCGCCAAGAAGGCGGTCGGCCCGGCGCGCGAATTGCGCGTGGAGATTGACCAGAAAAACGGCGACATCAAGGCGTTCGCCAAGCTCATCGTCTCCGACAAGGTCATTTCCAAGCACGATCAAATTTCCGTCTTCGACGCGCGCCGCCTCAAGCCCGGCGCCCAGATCGGCGACGAAATCGAAAAGGAAGTCACGCCAACCGGATTCGGGCGCATCGCCACGCAATATGCCAAACAGGCGCTCATGCAGAAAATCCGGCAAGCGGAAAAGGCGCTCATTTTCACCGAATTCAAGGATCGCGTCGGCGACATTGTCAGCGGTTCCGTGCGGCGGTTCGAACGCTCGGACGTGATACTGGATTTGGGCAAATACGAGGCGCTGTTGCCGAACCGCGAGCGCGTGCCCACCGAGGAATACCAGGTGGGCGAACGCATCCGTTGTTACGTCAAGGCGGTTGAACAAGGTCCGCACGGACCGGAAATCATTTTGTCCCGCGCCGACCCACGCTTCGTCATCAAACTTTTTCAGCTTGAGGTTTCGGAAATCAACGACGGCACGATTGAAATCAAGGGTATCGCCCGTGAACCGGGGTTCCGCACCAAAATGGCGGTCTATTCGCGCGACAACAAGGTGGACCCCGTTGGCGCGTGTGTCGGCATGCGCGGACAGCGAGTGAAAAACATCGTCCGCGAACTCAACAACGAAAAGGTGGACGTCATCCCGTGGTCACCGGATGCCCGGACGTTCATCACCAACGCGCTGGCGCCGGCCAAGCTCAAGAGCTTTGAAGTGGATGAGGACGCCAGGCGCGTCAAAATTCTGGTGGCGGAAGATCAATTGTCGCTGGCCATCGGCAGGCGCGGCCAGAACGCGCGCCTGACGGCCAAGCTCACCGGCTGGGAAGTGGACATTGAGGCTGAACAGGTCGTCACGAAAGGGTTTGAAGAAAAGGTCGCCGAGGCCGTTGAGTCGCTCGCGGCCATACCGGGAATTTCGCGCGAGCAGGCCGATGCGCTGGTGCACGCCGGGTTGACGCGGCTGGAGGATTTGCTGTCGGCGGATGAAGGCGATTTGAGCAGCATTCCGCAAATCGGTGGAAGGGCGGCGGAAATTTTGAAGGCGGCGCGGGCCGAAGCCGAACGCCACACGTTGAAAGTCGGCGAGCCGCCGGTGACTGGTTGAAGCAGGAATGATGAATGAAGGATGCGGAATGAAAAAGCGAAGATTACAACGATCGGATCGCTTCATTCCGCCTTTCGCCCTTTGCCTTTGACCATGTGCGGCAGTCCGAAAAATTTGCCCGCGCAACCGCGGCGGCTGATAGCAGGAAAAGTTTATGCCCGTTCGCATTTACGACATCGCGAAGAAGCTTGGCTTGGAGAACAAGGCGATTCTCGCCAAAGCCAAGGCGTTGGGCATTGCCGCCGCCAGGGTCCCGTCCAGTTCACTCGATAAAATCAGCGCCGAGTTCCTCGAGGAGGAGTTGCTCAAGGATTATCCGGAGCTGGCCGCCAAATTCAAGGCCCCGCCGGCGCCCACCGTTGAAGAACTGCCCAAACCACCGCCGGTCGAGGAAAAAATCGTCGTCATCACCGCGCCGCCGCCCGAACCGCCCAAGCCGGAAATCAAAGCCGAACCGCCACCGGTCATCGTCGCGCCCAAGCCGCCGCCACCACCACCCAAGCCGGTTGGCCCCAAAATCGGGGACAAAGTCGGATTCATTCAGTTGCCGCACAAGCCGCCGCCGAAAGTCACCGAGAAAGCCGGCCCGGCCAAACCGCCGCCCCGGCCGGCGGCGCCGGCCAGAGGAGGCGGCAAAGCCCCTGCGCCACTGCCCCCAAAAGAGGACCGCAAGGCGCCTGCTCCCGTGCTGCTGCCGAAATTTGTTGCTCCGGCTAGCGCCGAAGTCATCGTCATCAAACCGCCGATTGTCGTCCGCGAACTCGCCACGCAGCTCAAGCAAAAGCCGTTCAAGATCATCGCCGATTTGATGGAACTGGGCGTTTTCGCCAACGTGAACCAGGCGATTGACGAAAAAATCGCCCAGCAACTTTGCGCCAAATACGGTTTCCGGTTTGAAGTGGAAAAACGCGAGCGCGGCGGCGGGGTCGTCCATGCGCCGGTCAAGAAAGTCGAACTCGACGTGGAGGACAAACCGGAGCAGCTCAAACCGCGCCCACCGGTCGTCACCATCATGGGCCACGTTGACCACGGTAAAACGACGCTGCTCGACGTCATCCGCCAATCGAACGTCGCGGCGGGCGAGGCCGGCGGCATCACGCAGCACATCGGCGCTTACACCATTTCCGTGCCGCATCCGGAACGCAAAAAGGAGCTGGCGCAAATCACGTTCCTCGACACGCCCGGCCACGCAGCGTTCAGCTCGATGCGCGCGCGCGGCGCGAACGTCACGGACCTGGTGGTGCTCGTGGTGGCGGCCAATGACGGCGTCATGCCGCAGACGCTGGAGGCGCTCAACCACGCCAAGGCCGCCAAAGTCCCGATTCTGGTCGCGGTCAACAAAATGGACCACCCGAACGCAAATGCGATGAAGGTCCGCCAGCAGTTGCAGGACAAGGGGCTGGTGCCGGACGATTGGGGTGGCGACACGATTTTCGTGGATGTTTCCGCGCTCGCCAAACAGGGCGTGGACAAATTGCTGGAAATGATTTTGCTCCAGGCCGAGTTGCTCGAACTCAAGGCGAACCCCGACCGCCGCGCCAAGGGCAACATCATTGAATCCGGCGTCGAACCCGGCGGCCCGACCGCGACCGTGCTGGTGCGCAAGGGCACGTTGCGCGTGGGCGACATCATTTTATGCGGCGAGTTTTACGGCCGCGTCCGTGCGCTCATTAACGAGGAAGGCGACCGCCTCAAGGAAGCCGGGCCGTCGGTCGCCGTGAAAGTGCTCGGTTTGAACGGCGTGCCGGACGCGGGTCTGGAATTCAGCGTGGTGGAAGACGAGAAAGCCGCGCGCGAACTGGCCGAACAGCGCGCCCACGAAACCAAAACGCAGGATTTGGAGAATCGCTCGAAGGTCACGCTGGAAAACCTGTTCGCTTCGCTGGCGGCGGCGCAGAGCAAGGTGCTCAAGGTCGTGGTCAAAGCCGACACGCAAGGCTCGGTCGAAGCCATTGTCGAGGCGCTCAAAAAAATTGAGGCGGAAAAAGTTTCGCTCGAAATCATTCACAGCGACGTTGGCACGATTACCGAAAACGACGTGGCTTTGGCATCCGCCTCCGACGCTGTCATTCTCGGCTTTCACGCGCGGCTGGACAGCACCGCCGCCGAAAAGGCGAAGCATGAAGGCGTGCAAATCAAGCTTTACGCGATCATTTACGAATTGATTGATCAGGTCAAAGAAGCGATGGCCGGATTGCTTGAACCGGTCGTCAAGGAAACCATCATCGGCTCGGCGGAAGTGCGGCAGATTTTTGAACTGTCCAAAGGCGTGCCGGTCGCTGGTTGCATGGTTGCCAGCGGCCGCATCGTCAAAGGCAAGGTCCGCGTGCGCCGGCGCAAGGATGTCATTTACGAAGGCATCGCGCAATCGCTGCGCCGGTTCCAGGACGAGGTCAACGAAGTGCGTGCCGGCATGGAATGCGGCATTCGCATTGAAGGTTACAGCGAATTCCAGGTTGGCGACACCATCGAATGTTACACGACTGAAAAAGTGGCGGCGAAATTATGAACCACGGGGTAATGGATTGTCGGATTATTGGATTGTTGAGCAGTAGAGACATTCACTGCTCCAACACTGCAGCAATCCATCAATCCATCAATCCACCAATCCATTTCTGATCCATGCCTTCACTCAGACTCCAGCGCGTGCGCGAACTTTTGAAGCGCGAAATCGGCGAAGCCATCCGCCGCGAATTTCACGTCGGCGAGTGCGGGTTGATTTCCGTCAACGACGTGGATGTGGCGGGCGACCTCAAGTCCGCGACCGTGTTCATCAGCATTCTCGGCAGCCCCGACCAGCAGAAGCGGGGCTTTCAGATGCTCAACGACCATCGTGTCCGCATCCAGGGTCTGGTCGGGCGCGCGGTCGTTTTGAAATACACGCCGAGGTTGAAATTTGCCTTTGACGATTCCATCGTGCGCGGCAACCGCGTGCTGCAAATCATCGAGGAGCTGGAAAAGACCGCGCCCGCCGACGAAAAAGATTCCGAAGAATGAAAATGTTTCTGTCATACAACCACTTTGAAGGTAGGGCGCGTCACTCCGTGCGCGCCGTCCTTGGTTGGCGAACGAGCGGCGGGCAGAGGACTGCCCGCCCCACCCATTGCTGATGAAAAGTTACCCGAAAATCATTGACCGCATTCTCGACGCCATTCGCAGGAGCAAAACCATCTGCGTCGTCGGCCATATCCGGCCCGATGGCGATTGCGTCGGCTCGCAACTCGGGCTGGCGCTGGCGTTGCAAAACGAAGGCAAAAAAGTCGTTTGCTGGAACGAGGACCCGGTCCCGCAAAAATACAAATTTCTGAACGCCGACGGATTGTTCCAACAGCCGAGGCGTGGTTTCAAATTCGATTGTGTCATTGCCATAGACTGCGCCAGCTTCGAGCGGCTGGGCAAGGCCGGCAGATGCGTTGCGCAGCGGAAAATTTTCATCAACATTGACCACCACGAAAGCAACACGCGCTACGCCGACGTGAACTGGGTGTCCGCGCGCGAACCTTCCTGCGGCGAACTGATTTACCGTCTGCTCAAAGTCGCGCGCTGGCCAATCACCAAACCGATTGCCGACTGCCTGTTCACCGCCATTTCCACCGACACCGGTTCATTCCAATATGCCACGACACGGCCCGGCACGTTCCACACCGGCGCGGAACTGGTTACGCGCGGCGCGAACCTCGCCAAAATTTGTGACGAGGTTTACCAATCGTATCCGGTGTCGCGCGCCCGGCTCCTCAGACACATTTACAGCACATTCCGGCTCGCGCACGACGATCGCATCGCCTGGTT
>Ga0187873_1001944_pt1 | contig 16409 bp, 16 predicted proteins | sample June2016WEW_16_1_2_FD_133012 | JGI IMG/M metagenome (GOLD analysis project Ga0187873, IMG submission 133012) | Peatland microbial communities from SPRUCE experiment site at the Marcell Experimental Forest, Minnesota, USA - June2016WEW_16_100 | ecosystem: Environmental > Terrestrial > Soil >... | reverse complement strand
GCCCACGTCGGTAATCGTCCCTGTGAACCCTTTCATTTCGGAGAGTGCCCGCGCTTCCCGGACGATCGATTCGACGCTCCTCGATTGGATGATCCTTCCCTGGTGCATGGAAAGGGAGCAGAAACTGCACGCGCCGCAGCAGCCGCGATGTGATATAAGAGAAAACCGGGTCGTCTCGAAGCCTGGAACAGCGTGCTCATCGCCATATGAAGGATGAGGCGTCCTCACGTAGGGGAGCCCGTAGATGGCGTCAAGCCGATGCTCGGGATGCGGTGCGGCGGGTGGGAACTGTATCACGAAACGGTCATTGTGCCGCTGAATCAGGACTTTTCCCCGGAAGGGGTCCTGGTTCTGCACGATGAGCCTGAAGGCTTCGTTAAAAGCGTCCTTGTCGTCCCTGACCGCTTCATAAGATGGGATCTCCAGCACGTTGTCCGCAAGGGGCGGGGTTTTTTGCGCGACGACCGTACCCGGTATGCCGATAAGGCTCGCGCCGCGGCCGAGCCTTGCGGCAATCTCCGTTATCTGCGCCTCCCCCATTCCGTAAACCAGGACGTCGGCCTTTGCGTCGAGAAGGAGCGACCTGCGCACCTTGTTGTCCCACCAATCGTAGTGCCCGAGCCTCCGAAGGCTCGCCTCGATACCGCCCAGGACGACGGGAATGCGGCCAAAGGCCTCTCGCGCGCGGTTGGCATAGACGATTGTCGCCCTGTCGGGGCGGAGACCCGGTGTGCCCCCGGGGGAATAGGCATCGCGGAGGCGCGGTTTCTTATGCGAGGTGTAGTTGGAGACCATGGAGTCGAGGTTGCCGGCGGTGACGCCGACAAACAGCCTGGGGCTGCCGAGACGGGTGAAGGGCTCGACGCTTCTCCAGTCCGGCTGGGCGATCACTCCCACCCGGTAACCTGCGGCCTCGAGCACCCTTCCGATGACCGCGGTCCCGTATGAAGGGTGGTCCACGTAGGCGTCGCCCGTGACGAGGAGCACGTCGAGGACGTCCCAGCCCCGCTTTTTCATCTCCTCTTTCGACATGGGCAGGTGACCGGCCGTCATGCGTATAGTGTAGCAGATTTGTGGGGCTATCTCTGTCTCTGTATTTGTGTTTCTCTTTTGTCGGTCGGCCGGCGGCCTGGAGGAATCGCGATCTGCCGCGCGCTCTTCGCCTTGCGTCCTCCGACGTACGTTCAGTACGCCTACGGGCAGCAAGGCTCAGATCGCATCGACATCTCATCGATCCCTCCATCGACCCGCCGATGGTCGCTCGGGTGCCCCGCGTCCACCCGATCCGGGTCCTATCAGCCTGTAACTCGCTGATACTCCCCGGAAGTAAAAAAGCACATACCGATTTCAACTACCGGATGAAACAACGTACCTAGCGCCTGCACAGAGCGTCCCGTTTCTCCCCCAAGAATCGAAATGATGGCCTTGAGTTGTGCAGACAAATGATGTACACTTGAAACATGAGATATGAATGGGAACCACAGAAGAATGAGTCTCTGAAAGCAGAAAGGGATATATCATTCGAGAAGATAGTTTTCCATCTGGCGCGAGGCGACGTGTGGAAGCTTGCCGATCATCCCGACCAAGAGAATTACCCCGGACAAAAAATATATTTCGTCATTGTGGAGGAATACATCTATCTGGTTCCTCACGTGGTTGAGAAAGACTACGTTTTCTTGAAGACGATTATCCCCAGCCGAAAGGCAACCAGGGCATATAAGAAGGAGCAGGAGGGTTAACAAGAGATGAAATATGACAAGGAAGAAAAGGCCATTATCGACGCCTATGAGAAAGGGAAGATGAAGCTTTCCACTCCGTCAAAAAAGGAGATTGAAGCGATAAAGACGATGGCTAAAAAGACATCGGTTAAGGACAAACGGATCACCATACGTCTCTACGACCACGACTATCGGGGCATTCAAAAAAAGGCGATGGAAATGGGTATACCCTATCAAACCCTCATTTCCGGCATAATCCATCGATACATAGAGGGAGAGCTGACTTCAAAAACAGGATGACCATCGGCTGTTCGCGGATCGCCGGTGAGGTCGGGGTCGTAGCTGACTGACTTGACAATGGACGTCACCAAATCGGGCGTGTGGAAGATCATGCAGGAGAGAGGATAAGTCACGTTGGTCAACTACGGCCCCGAGGTGCCCCTTGTCAATGGCTGACCCCTCTATTCTCTATAACAATCGAGCGGTCGTAAGCGGGGGGCATCCTTAAGAAAGGGAAACCCCAAGGGGACGTTGGTCCAAAGTGAACTTTCGACATGTATGCCGGGGCATATGCATCGCCGCCTTGAAGGGTTTGGTACGTCAAGAATAAGTTCACTTTGAACCAACGTCCCTATGTCCCCATTCTTCACTTCACGCCCACAAGCTCATCATGGCTGAATCTGGTTGAACGTTGGTTCGGAGAAACCACACGGAAAAGAATTCGCCGGGGAGTATTCAAAAGCGTGCCGGAACTGGTAGCCGCCATCGAAGAGTACATCCGGCTTTACAACGAGAACCCCAAGCCCTTTGTTTGAACAAAGAAGGCGGAAGATATCGCCAAGAAGGTGGCCCGTTGTAAAGCCGTTACTGAGACAGTACACTAGCGTGACAAACTCCCTACCCTCCGCTTCGATAGTTTTCCAATTTGCATGCCGCTTAATTTGCACTCCGATAAGTTCATTGCCCTCCAATGTTGTTCAGATTTCAAGCCGAAAACGCCAGGATACTACGAATAATCGATCAATTGAAATATTGACGTCCAATCACCTCCCATTACCTTTACACATCACACCGTAGTCTTTCAACCTACGATAGAGCGATGTAAGCCCGATATTCAGCTTCTCCGCCGCCAGCCTCTTGTCTCCTTTTGTTTTCTCCAGTGCAGCAAGGATATGGAGGCGATTCATGTCTTCAAGGGCGCGAATCTCATGCTCTCCGTGAGAAAGAGAGACGCACTTCCGCAAAGCCTTGGGGAGTTCCTCCACCTGGACCACATTGCCTGGGGAGAAGGCTACGGCTCGTTCGACCACGTTTTGAAGTTCGCGGACATTACCGGGCCATTGGTAGTGGAGAAGAAGATCGAGGGCGTCCGGCGTAAAACCGGATACAGAGCGTTTGATTCTCCTATCGGTCTTTTCCAGGAAGAACCGTGCAAGGGGTAAGATATCCTCTTTCCGTTCCCGAAGAGGCGGTACTTCAATTTCTAACACACAGATGCGGTAATAGAGGTCACCGCGGAATCGACTTCTTTCTACCTCTTCCTCAAGATTGCGGTTCGTGGCACCAATCACCTTGACGTCAACGGGACGAGACTTGTTTTCTCCGACCCGTCGTACCTCCTTCTCCTGGAGAACGCGGAGGAGTTTTGCCTGCATCCCGAGCTGCATATCTCCTATTTCATCAAGGAATATGGTACCGCCGCTCGCGGCTTGGAACAGACCCAGCCTATCGTTATGGGCTCCCGTAAAGGCCCCCTTCACATGGCCGAAGAACTCGCTCTCCAAAAGCGTATCGGTAACTGCGCTGCAATTGACGGCAACAAACGGCCGTCCTGCCCGTGAGGATTCATCGTGGATGAACCGGGCAACCATCTCCTTTCCCACCCCGCTTTCTCCCGTGATAATAACGGAGAAGTCTACCTTCGCTGCCCGCTTTGCAAGGTCTAGTACCTGCTCCATGGCCTTACTCCCCGCGATTATGCCCGAAGGGTGGATATCGCTGTCGATCAGTTTCTTGAGCTGCGATAGGCGTCTCTCAGAGCGACGTAGCTCACCTGCTACGTCCTTGAGCACCCCGTCAATGGTTTCCTCATGGAAGAAAGGCAGGTAGTCGTCAATAGCTCCGCCCCAGTCTTCCTTGGCCCGACTTTCGATGTGGCAGAAGGCGTCGCCTTTTCCCCGGCACTTGTGCTCGATACAATAGGTCTCCAGACCACTAATGCGGCTACTGTAGCCGCTCACGTAGCCGGTCAGAGTCCAGCATACCGGTTCATTTGCCACGCCAAATTGGAGGACATGCTGCTCCGCTTCGTAGGAATTGTCCCAGATGGATGTAACGTGATAGAGGGGATCGCCGATATCAGTGGAGTTGAATTCCTTGACATCAACCACCCCTTGCAGCATGTGAAATGTAGGTCCGCATGCGGGGTCTTTCGCCAGATCGGGATACTTGGTGGCCAGCTTGTCGGCATTGAGCCAGCCGTGCGCATACCCAAAGCGCGTGAGGATGTTCCTCGCCGCAGACAGGCCGAGGCTGTTTATCAGTTCCCTGCGCAAGAGCCCCATGGCAACGGCGTCGAGCAGAAGGGCACGGTCCCCCATAAATTGAATGGCACCGCCCCTGGGATTGAAGGATAGAAGGTCCCGGAGATCAAGATCGCTCGCTTTCATCTGCCTCAATGCCTCCTTTTTGGTTGATCCTATAAATCCATCTGAAGTTTAGCATAAGATTTTTCAAATTGAAAATGCTTTTTCGCATTTGAAAATATGTGTACGACACGTATACGGTTAAACGCTGCAATGACAGGATGTTTCGCGTAAGCAAATGGTGGCATAGCGGTTGCTAGTGCCAAGTTATCTATTGTGTGGGAGGAGTCATTACCCCTGGTATTGAGGTGCGGTTTCATCAGCATCAATTTTAAAGGAGGCGAAGGATGTCAGGTAATGAAGCGTTAGAAAAGATTGTCGGTACCGGTAATGTCATGGATAGCCCGGACATTCTGGAGGAGTATTCCTCTGATTTAAGTTTTGTTCCCCGGACGAGACCACGGTGCATAGTAAGACCCGGCAGGGCAGGCGAGGTCCAGAAGATCGTGAAATGGGCCAACGAAACCATGATGCCTCTTGTGCCGGTGAGCTCAGGCCCCCCGCACTTTCGGGGAGACACGGTTCCCCGCATGGGCGGATCGGTCATAGTCGATCTTACGAGGATGAAAAAGATCATCCGGGTCGATCGTAAAAACAGGGTTGCCATGGTTGAACCGGGGGTAACCTTCGGTGAGCTTCAGCCGAAACTGGGAAAGGCAGGTCTCTCTGCCTATATGCCCCTATGTCCCCGGAGCTCCAAGTCCGTTATGGGGAGCATGCTTGAAAGGGAGCCTATTACCATGCCGAACCACCACTGGGACTCACTTGATCCCTTCCTGTGTGCAGAAATCATCTTCGGTACGGGTGATAAACTGAGAAGCGGTGAAGCTGCAGGACCGGACTCGATAAAAGATCAGTGGAAGATCGGGAAGGCCCAGATGGTGCCCTTCGGACTCGGCCAGTTTGATGAGAGCAGACTCATATCAGGCGCCCAGGGCACCATCGGGATCACGACGTGGGCAACCATGAAGTGCCGGCCTTTGTCCAGGTTGACCAGAACTTTTCTGATTTCGTCCGACACCATCGAGCCGCTCATCGATCTCAGCTATCGCCTCATCCGGATCAGGCTGGGTGACACCTGCTTCATCGTGAACGATTTGAACCTCGCTTCGCTGCTTGCGCAGAGCCCAGGGGAGATTAGGGACTTAAGAGCTGCCCTTTCTCAGTGGGTCCTTGTCGTTACCTTCGAGGGGTATGGCGCATTGCCGGAGGAGAAGGTGGAGTACCAGGAGGCCGATTTCCGGGACATGCTCAAACAGGCCGGTAACCTCAAACCCATACACACCGTCGGGGGTTTCAGCGACGACTATGTGGCAGACCTCCTCGCCAAACCCTCTGATGAACCATACTGGAAGCTCCGCTACAAGGGAGGCTTTTCCGATATCTTCTTCCTCACCACCCTCGACAAGACCCCTGCCTTTATCGGGGCAATGCTTGCCCTGGCACAATCCCGCCGCTTCGCTGCAGAGAACATAGGGATCTATATCCAGCCCATCGTCCAGGGCACCAGTTGTCATATGGAATTCGACCTTTACTATGATCCTACCGATATGACCCAGACGGAACGGGCGCGATCACTGGTTACTGAAGGAGCACAAGACATGGCCAACATGGGGGCCTTCTTCTCTCGGCCTTACGGACCCTGGGCAAAGATCGCCTATACCCGTGCTGCAGAGACCAACATCCTGCAGAGAAAGGTGAAGAAGATTTTCGACCCCAACAATGTATTAAACCCCGGAAGATTATGTTTCTGAAAAGGAGGGAACACAATGGCAATAGAAGAATACGAACACGATTCTTTAAGATGCACAAGGTGCTCATTCTGTAAATGGGTACCTTGGGAGAATATGCGGCACCCTGATTTCATGCAAGGGTGCCCATCGGCATCGAAATACAATTTCCATACCTATGCTGCCGGTGGAAAGTTCAATCTTGCCCTGTCTCTCATGAAGGGGAGGATAGACTATACAGAGGGTTTCTTAGACGCAATCTTCAAGTGCCAAATGGACGGCAGTTGTGATATCTCCTGCAAATCGGTTCAGGATATAGAACCCCTCCAGAACATGCAGGAACTGAGAATCAAATGTGTGCAGGATGGTCAGGGGGACCCTGCCCACATGCTCGCCATAGAGGGTCTCAAAAAAGAAGACAACATGGTGCAGGCCAAAAAGGCAGATCGCGGTAAGTGGGCCGAAGGTATACCCGTGAAGAACCTTACCACGGAGAAGGCAAAGGTTGTCTTTCATGCCGGCTGCAAATATTCTTTTGACGAAGAATTGTGGCCCACGGCCAGGGCTGGTCTTACCCTGCTCATGAAAGCAGGTGTAGATGTCGGTATTATGGGACGTGATGAAGCCTGTTGTGGCGGACGTGCATACGAGATGGGGTACCTTGGCGAACTGACTAAATTCGCAGAGCATAACAGGGAGGTCTTTAAAGCAGCAGGCGTCACGACACTTGTTACCCCCTGTTCTGATGGATATCAGACCTTCAAGGTGCTCTATGACAAGATAGGTCAGAAGCTCGATATCGAGGTACTCCATATTACTGAGTACATTCACCGCCTGATCAAGGAAGGAGCCATCCATCTGACCAAAAAGGTCCCCTTGACCGTCACCTACCATGACCCCTGCCATTTAGGCCGTCTTGCAGAACCCTGGGTACACTGGAAAGGAAAAGAGGTGAAAGTCCTCGGTCAGATGATCGTCCATGAACCCCCGAAGAAATACCGGCGCGGTGCCAACGGGGTCTACGACATCCCCAGAGAGATACTCAAGAGTATCCCCGGTGTAAGACTGGTAGAGATGTACCGGACACGAGAATCTGCCTGGTGCTGCGGTGCCGGCGGTGGAGTAAAGGAGGCCTATCCCGACTTCGCCATCTGGACCGGTGCAGAGAGACTGAAAGAGGCAAAAACAGTGGGTGCGAAGGCGATCGTGAGCGCATGCCCGTGGTGTACCAGGAATTTTATAGATACCGTGAAAGAAACCGGGCAGAAGATGGAGGTTTACGACATTATCGAACTTGTGCAGCAGGCAATGTAGCGGGCAAGAAAATAATAAATGAGGAGGGAAACATGGATCTGACAAAGGACGCTTACAGGGCATTAGAGGATGTAGTAGGCCCAGAAAACATATCGCAAGACACGGCAACAAGGGATAGCTACAATCAGGTATGGGGGAATAAACTTGTCTTCGGAGAGAAATGGTCAAACCAGCCGGCTGCAGTACTCATGCCGGAAACGACAGAGGAAGTCCAATCTATCGTGAGGGTATGTAACAGGCACAAGATCTCGTTTAAACCCTTCTCCTCAGGATTTGAGATTATGTCTACTGCACTGGCAAGCGAGAATGCCATCATCCTGGACCTCAAAAGGATGAACAGAATCCTGGACATTGATGTGAAGAACATGCATGCGGTGGTGGAACCCTATGTCTCGGTCTACAGACTCGAGATGGAGCTTGCGAAATATGGCCTCTACATAGGCACGATCTCAGCCGGTCCGGAGGCTGGTGTAATCGCAAGCCACTGCTGCCACTTCGGATCAGGATCGACCCAGGTTTACGCCGGTGGCCTGGGCCGTAATGTTCTCGGCTGCGAATGGGTCCTCCCTACAGGGGAGATAGTGCGAATGGGTTCTGCCGAGGCAGGCAGCGGATGGTATTCTGCTGACGGACCGGGATTCAGTTTGAGAGGGATTCTGAGAGGTCATTCAGGAGCAAATGGAGGTCATGGTGTCATCACAAAATGCAGTGCCAAACTGTATCACTGGTATGGTCCTCCTGAGTGGGAACTGAAAGGGTCACCGCCGGCAGTAAAACGGCTTGAGAAGGTACCTGACGGATTCAAGTCATTTGTCCCCACTTTCGCTACCAGGGATGATGCGTATGATGCATTGCGTGAAGTCGGACAGGCAGAGATAGGATTTTCTGTCATGATGTTGATCGGGGGGGAGATGTGTGAGGGTAATGACGAGTTCTGGGAAATGTTCCAGAAGGTAAACCCGGAGGAAATGCAGCGTCTTGCCCACTCTCTATTAGTCGTAATCGGCGCAAACACCACAAGAGAGATGGAATATCGAGAGAGGTGTTTGCATAAGATAGTTGATAAATGGCACGGTCAGTTCTTGCCTCCATTGAATGATCCTCAGTATCTCGCCCTCAGGTTTGCTCTTATGGTCTGGAGCATTGGTACTGTCAGAGAGACTTTCCGGCCCTGTAGCGAATTTTTTATCACACCTTGCACCGATGCTACCGAGGATATGATCAAAATCCAGAACACGGCAGCGGTGGAAAGATTGAAGCCCTATGTACAGAGGGGGGTCATTATGCAGCCCGGGTCCGTCCCATTCCACCTCCCCTACGAGAATTATTCTGTTGGTTCACACATAGAGACCATCATCCTCTTCGATCCTTACAATGATAACTCTCTCCAGGGCGTAAGAGAATGGACAGCCGAGACATTTGACCCTAAGGGAAAATTCAGCAAATTTGGAGTTCCCTGTCTTGGCGGGGGGCTCCAAATTGAGCCTGTGAGCCATGTCGTTCAAAACTGGGGTCCTGTGTATGACAACTACGATGTCTGGCTGAGGAAAATAAAAGACGCATTAGACCCGAACAATTTAGGTGACTGGTCAGCCTATGTACCGCCGGTGTTCCCGTGATTGGATTAATAGGCAGGATAAGACGATGACGGATCGTATTGTCGTAGTGGCGGAACAAGAAGAAGGACGGATAGCCCCTATTACCCTGGAGCTTCTAAAGACAGGGGCGGAGCTTTCACAACACGGAGGAGATGCGGTATGCGCCTGCATCATCGGTTATGGAGTGGGCCACCTCGCTGATGAACTTGCCTATTATGTTGGCGAAGTGTACGTGATTGACGACCCCCTCCTCTCCGGTTTTCAAGCTGATCTCTATTCATCCGCCCTCGAAGCCCTCTGCTGTACCCTTGCGCCCCGCACTGTCCTCATGGGACACACCTATGACAGCCTGGAGTTAGCCCCGAAACTGGCGTGCAAAATGGGGAACGATCTCGTTACGGACTGCGTGAAGATAGAAAGGGAGAAGGGTACAGGTTTTCTTCTTTGTACAAAACCCATATACGGGGGCAATGCCGTCTCGGTGCTCGAATTGGCTACAGCTCCTCAAATGGTGACAGTCAGACCCAAGGTTGCGGAGGCTCTCGAAAAAGGCAGGACAAAAGGTGAAATCATACCTTTCTGCTGCGAGCTTGTTTCGTCCATGGCGCTCACTGAATCACTCGGCCTTGTCCCCGGAGAAGAGACTGTGAGTCTCACGCAGGCAAATGCAATAGTCGCTGGAGGCAGAGGGGTCAAGACCATAGAGGGCATTCAGCAACTGCAAGGGCTTGTGGAAGTCCTCAAGAGGTATTTCGTCAAGGTAGAACTGGGTGCGAGCCGGCCCCTGGTGGACGAAGGGCTGCTTTCCCGTTCCCGCCAAATCGGTCAAACCGGGGAAAAGGTGAACCCGCAGCTCTACATTGCTGTGGCAATCTCGGGTGCCGCCCAGCATATGGCCGGGGCGGGAGGCTCCAAGAAGATCGTAACAATCAACAAAGATGCAGGGGCGGCTATCTTCGGAGCTTCGGATTACGGGATCGTCGGTCAGTATGAAGACGTTGTCCCTGCATTTATCAAGAAACTGGCCACATTGTCGTGAAGGCACCGACGATCATCGTCTGTATAAAAGCCGTGCCCGATCCTGAAGGGCCTCGTTCCGCCTATGAGATTCACAGCGATATCAAAAAGGTTGTCCCTGTCGGGATTCCACCGGTCATCAATCCCTTCGATGAGAATGCCCTTGAATTGGCGATACAACTGAAAGAGCGCTGGGGAGGAAAGGTGATCGCCCTCAATATGTCCGAGAAGGCTGTTATCCCCATCCTGAAGAAGGCTTTGAGCGTTGGAGCTGATGAGCTGATCCTTGTGGAGGACCCTAGTTTCCAGAACCTAACCAGTCATGCAACCGCCCAGGTCCTTTCCGCGGCGATTAAGAAGACTGAACCTTTTGATCTCATCGTTACTGGAAGACAGGCTGCTGACTGGGATTCGGGACAGGTGGGTCTCCTTATTGCGGGCATACTGAATATCCCCGGTATCAATCTCGTCCAGAGGGCAGAGTTGCAGGATGACAAGGTTATCGTGGAAAAGTTGAAGCGCAGCGGTCACGAGGTGGTAACGGCACCGCTTCCCGCTTTGATCACGGTGAGCAGCGAGATGGGCGCTCTCAGGCTGGCAACCCTGAAAGCAATTCAGGATGCCAAGAGGAAGCCTGTGACAGTTTGGAGAGCTGCAGATCTTGCCCTTGACCCGGCCTTCTTGCGGACAAAAGCAATTCGGGCTCTCACTTTGCCTCCCTCCCATTCGAGGACCTGCCTTTTCATCGAAGGTAAATCAGCCGTAGAAAAGGCTGAGAATCTGGCCCTCAGACTGCGGAAGGATAGGGTGATATGAAGTATTGTCAGAGTTTTATGAAAAGCAGGAATGAGATACGAAAGCAGGAACAGCGGGCGTGATTCAGAAGAAGGACAAACTGATTGGTCCTAGCATGGCGTGCAATGTGAGCTTCAGCTTGCTGTTCTTTGACAATGCAGGAGAATGAAAACGTTTTGACAAAACGCAACTAAAAAAGGGGGGTCTTATGAGCTACTTTAAAAAAATACTTCTTCTGTTGGTCCTTATGTGGGGGGTTGTCGGTTTGGAGCGCATGGTAATGGGCTTCGTGCTCCCCGGCGTGCAGAAAGATTTCGGGCTCAACTATGCCCAGTCGGGTGCCGTCATCGCCATTTTCGCTCTTGCATGGGCCATAGGGACCTGGGTCATGGGGAGCCTTTCCGATTACGTGGGAAGGCGGCCGGTCATAGTTGGGCTCCTGATTTTCGGCGGCTTTTGCAGTTGGATCACGGGTATTGCCGGCAGTTTCGTTTTCTTACTGGGTATTCGAGCGGTTATGGGATTTGCCGAGGGTGGAATCTATGGGCCTGCTTCGGCTACTGTTACCGAAGAGTCGCCTCCGGAAAGTCGTGCCCGGAATGTGGGCTTGCTGGCCGGTTTCTTTGTGCTTTTTGGAGGCGCCATCGGCCCGGTGCTCAGCACCCAACTGATGGTGCACTATGGGTGGAGATTTGTCTTCTACGTCTATGCTATACCGGCCATCATATTGGGCATCCTGATATGGCTCGTGATGAAGGAGCCTGCCTCCACGCGGGCGGCGATCAACGCCCGCCGACAGGGACAGGCAAAGCAAAAACAATTTGACGTTACGGGAAAGGAAATCGGCTATTGGGACGTGTTCAAGAACCGCAACATCATTCTCATGATGCTCACGTGGATCTTTAACATGGCCTGGCTTTATATTCTCACCTCATTCGGCGTGCTTTACCTGGCCAAGGTACACCAGATGCCCATGACTTCTATCGGATTGGTCCTGTCGGGATTCGGTGTCGGCGTCTTTGTCGGCGCTCCTTTTGTCGGGATGGTCTCTGACCGGATTGGTCGCAGGAAGACCCTTTTCCTGTGTCAGGTGCTCGGGGGCATCCCCGGCCTTATTTTCGCTGCCTTCAGCCCGGGCACGGGTCTGCCTATCCTCTTCGCTTTCATTCTGGCGGCTGGGTTCTTCTCCAGCGGATCAGCCCCCATTCTCGTCTCGGTTGCCGCTGAAACCGTCGGGTTTGGGTTGGCCGCGACCGCAATAGGGGCATCCATCGGTGTAGGCGAGCTGATCGGTGGGGGAATTCTGCCAATAGTAGGGGGCAGCATTGCCGACCACCTGGGATTGGGCGCCACCATGTACCTGGGCCCCAGTCTTTTAATAGTAAGCGGCTTGTGCGGACTGTTCGTGCGGGAAACCGCTCCGAGAGTACTCGCGAAAGTGAAAAGCAAAGCAGCATTGGCGACGCCATAACGGCGAATACTGGACTGAGCGGGATACTTGAAAGCTTCCCGCGGGACCGTGGACGAGAGGTAATCAAAGCCCCGCCAGCCCCAGCGCGCACGTGAATCCTGAAACGATGAAGCCCGGAGAGGTTTATCAGTATGCTATGGTACGATGCCGGCCGGCCTTGCCTCGAAGAACCGTACTGCGAGTCTCGTCGACGGCGCGAACGGTTCACCGCATCCTGACTGATGGATCAAAGCCGCAAGGAATGAAATCCGGCCGAAAGTATGGTAACGTTAACGGCGCAAAGAGTGTAAGAGAAACAAGGGGGATTAGGGGTAGAGTAGAGAGCTGGCGCTTGGCTGGTGCCGCTTCTGGTCCTTTTGACGCACGCATCTACCGGAGCCTAGCACATTTAGGGGACGTTGGTACAAAGTGAATTTTCGATATAAGAGTCAACATGGGATGCCTCCATATTAGCCATCCGGCTGACCAGAGAGGTACTCACTCCCAGGAAGCGTGCCACAGAGGCGCCGGTATAGAGGAGCCTCTTGACCGCAACCTGACAGAGGAGCCTTCGGGCCTGCGCTACTCTGCGTCTCCTGGCCCCCGAGAGAAGGTCGGAAAGACTGACGTCCTCCTTCTGTGCGATGAGGTGTGCCAACGCCGCAAGATCGGGTATGACGGCTCTGAACCGAAGGGCATCATTCTTTTTCTGTTCCGCTTCGGCAAGGACAGTTCCGACGAAGGCCCCGCTGCCGAGGATGCGACCGTCGAATGCTGCCGGCTCGTGCCTTCGTCTCATGGATACAACCTCTGCCCACCCTCCCTGACTTCTTAGGAGCCCGCCGCCGGTAAGATCTGCCCTTTTCCCCATAGCGAGACCATCTTCTACGAATTGACGGTACCGCTTCCTTGCCTGTCCCTCCACCTTGCCGAATAAGGCAAGGATGGCATCCCGATCCTGCCATGGTCGGCATTCCTTCCCCATGATGACCGCGTGACCGGTCCAGGGATAGACATCAAGCTCATTCATATCCTTGACGATACCGGCCCGCAGAGGGTTGAGGTGAATGTAGCGGGTGAGCTCCAGGAGATAAGGGTCCTCCTCGCAGACAATTGACTTGAAGCGGTTCTGAAAGATGGCCGTATCGCCGGTGGCGGCGATTGAAATTGACTGCGTAGCCTGTGAGAACCTTCCGCATGCTTGAAGAGACAGTGTCGCTCCCCGTCCGCACAAGAAGGTGAAAATGTGTATCGAGGACAGCCCAGGCATAGACCATGAGCGCTCCTGCTTCGCACCGCTCCGCCACACGGAGGAGGAAGTCTGACCTGTCCTTCTTTGTTGGGAATACCTTTATCCCGGCGATACCTCTCCCTATGACGTGGTGGATTGTGCCACAGTTGCATCGAGGCGTGCATGCCGGGGCATAGTGCATCATAGCTTGAAGGAATTGAATGCGTCAAGAGAATAAGTTCACTTTGAACCAATGTCCCCTAAATGCTTCCAACGTCCCCTAAATGCTTCCTCGTTTTCGTTCCCGTGGCCCTCGACTTCCTATCACCCCCTCTTGCTTCCAGAGCCTCAAGGGCAAGGCCCAGGAAAGACGGAATTGCCCTGACACTGGTCTCCCATCGGGCTATGGTAGTCTGAAATACTCCCAAAGCATCAGCCAATTGCTGCTGGGTGTAACCGTTTGATTGTCTCCAGCGTTTCAGGTCTTCCCGTGTCATCACTATCATTATAACCATTGGACATAGGATGTCAAGAGATATTTTCATGCTTTAAATACCCTCATCCCGTGCTAAGATGTGCGTAGGGACACAAATCGAAGTAGAGGGGGTAAGGGACATGGATGTTACAAAAACATGGTGCCTTATTTCGAGAGGCGGGAAGGTAGCCGGGCACTTCGTTGCCGATACGGTTTTCATCGATGAGATTCCCCATGTGGTGTTTGAGTGGGAGTATCGGCCTGACGGCTCTCGGGACCCTGTTCATCTCGTGCCCCTTGATCCGAAGTACTTTCATCCGCTGCAGGGCTGGGGCGAGGTGACGCAGATATATGAGATGCCGGTGGAAGACCCGCGAGCACTCGATTGAATTCGGCGTCAAGTGCCGGGGAATTGCCTATAAAAGTTATGCCGCTTCGCTTCACGGGTTCTCCTTCATAGTGGTCTATAGCTTCGCGCGTATATCCACGCGTGCGCGGCATGCTTTAAAAGCTTTATTACTTCATACCAACAAAAACTTATAGCCTTTCGCCGGGCGGGTCCTGGAGCTCGATTCCGCTTCAAAAGGTGAACCTCGTCTTGTTCCGTTCGATGTAGGCGTCCAGGTCCTTCACGTCGAGGAGCACTCGGCGGCCGTCTTTAACAATGTCGATCTTCCCGGCCCATATGATCTCACGTAGGGCGTCAACGGTGCGGCCCAAGTAGTACGCGGCCTCGGGGACGCTGTAGAGCCTCTTGGCCGGTCCCTTCGGGTTCTTCCGTGCTGCTTTGTAGCTGGTGAGCCGTTCAACCTTGGTCATGCGTCCCTGTGCCTATGCGTGCTCATCGGATATTGAATCCAATGCGCCTCTGAAAAGCCTTGCCGTTCCATGCTTATTTTTGCCCTGTGCCCGCTGTGGTAGGGGTGGAATCCAGGCATTTCGGCTTGCCCTCTTCCGTGGGCAATTTGCCCGTGCTCGATCTTCCCGCGAACGGCCTACCGGGGAGGGCAGGGGAATCGGCGCTCATCACCAATATGCGTGTAGTACCCCTCTCTATGTGCGCAATATTTTCGCAAAAGGTTAATCCTCTTCCCCATGTGGTGCCCCGTTGCTTAGGGCAAGATTGATTTGGGTGAAGCTGACCCCAATGTGCGTATGTTTTTCAGGTGCATAACTACCGTCGAGCTTCCAAGACATATCAAGCCCTTTGTGAACAACAATCGGGTCTTTGTGATCCACAAGGGTCTTGAGTCTCCCGATCCTGTAATCTTTTGTCAGGCCATGAACATTCATCAATTCCTCTATGGCGCTGGTGATTTCGGCTTGCTTCATAAGCTGCGATCCTATCGCCTTGGCGCTTTCGATGGAACCAGCCTCGTAAGAAGCCATCGCCGCCTGAGTGGCGGTTTTGCCCTTGGCCCGTTCAATGGCAAACGCCCCCTGCCGCTCTGTGAGGCCGTGTTTTTCAAGAATAGACTCAGGGGAGGGGGAAGAAAGACGCTTGAGCCGCTTACATACCGCTGCGGGGCTGACGTTGAAATGTGCCGCCGCCTCTGCTTGCATCTTCCCCTCTCGAAGCATCTCCAAGAGGAGTGTATCGTCTATCTTTCGGGGCTGCATTCTCTTACCCTCCGTGCCCGGTTAATTCGGTCAATCATGGTTAAGGTTTCCCACACTCCGGGAGAGTTCCAGATCTCCGGTCATGTCTCTTTCCTTCGCCCTTCCAGAGCCTTACTTGCTTTCTGCAGGGCCTCGATAACCGGGTCGATGCACTTGTCATTGAGAGCTATCCCTTTTTTCGTGGGTCTCCACTCCCCGCCCTCGTCCTCGAAGTAGACGCGGCAATCGACAAACTTGTGGCCTTTGTATTCTTCGATGCTCACACGGATTCGCTCCTTTGCGTTCTTCTCTATTTCGGCTATCTGCATAGGTTTCCTCCCCTATCGAATCGATGGGCCTTCCGGCCCTGGAAGGGGTCGAAAAAAGGTCGTCGCGATTTTCAGTGATTTTGGGGTTTGGAGGACCCTGGAAGGCACCCCCGGAAGAGGGAAGATGCGTCGTGGGGGTGATACCTCTGGTATATTATATAGAATGAGTGTCCTTTCTGCCCTTGGGGGAAGAGCCGACAAGTTCACTTTCTGCCCTTGTCGTGGTCCGAAAAAGTACCGCTCACGATTTTTTAGGTTCACTTTCTGCCCTTGTCGTATGCAGTTTCTGCCCTTGACGATGAATTTGGTCTTTCCCGAAAGACTCCCACCTGACTTCCTGCAAGGTTGTGATATCGCCATATGCCTTCCATCGTTCCGACGGCTTAAACTGATCTTTAACACTTGCACAGGGCTTCACCCTCCTAACCCCTTGTAATTGTTAGAGGGCTCTTGGCCACAAGTAGAAATTAGCCAATAGCGTGGTGCCAATATATAGGCACATTTACCT
>Ga0187873_1001941_pt1 | contig 16435 bp, 14 predicted proteins | sample June2016WEW_16_1_2_FD_133012 | JGI IMG/M metagenome (GOLD analysis project Ga0187873, IMG submission 133012) | Peatland microbial communities from SPRUCE experiment site at the Marcell Experimental Forest, Minnesota, USA - June2016WEW_16_100 | ecosystem: Environmental > Terrestrial > Soil >... | reverse complement strand
GCTCTCGGCAATCTCCGCGGCTCGCGTTTCGAAGTCGCCGTAGCCATCGGAACCGATCCCGTCACCACCTTCGCCGCCATCGTCCCCGCACCGCCCGAAATCGAGGAGTACCTCATCGCCGGCTTCCTGCGCGGCGCACCCGTAGAAATCGTCCAATGCGAAACCGTCGATCTCCAGGTCCCCGCCCGCGCCGAAATCGTCCTCGAAGGCTACGTCGAGTTGGGCGAGCTGCGCCCCGAGGGCCCCTTCGGCGACCACACCGGCTTCTACACCCTCGCCGACCAATACCCAGTCTTCCATCTCACCTGCGTCACCCATCGCCGCAACCCCATCTACGCCGCCACCATCGTCGGCGCCCCGCCCATGGAGGACGCATGGATGGGCAAGGCCGTCGAGCGCATCTTCCTCCCCGCCATGCGCCTGCAGGTCCCTGAAATCGTTGACATTAACCTCCCCGTCGAAGCCGTCTTCCACAACCTCATGCTGGTCTCCATCCGCAAAAGTTATCCCGGCCACGCGCGCAAGGTCATGAACGCCATCTGGTCCCTCGGCCAGGCCATGTTCACCAAAATCATCATCGTCGTCGACGAGGACTGCGACGTCCAAAATATCCCCGAGGTCGTCCTGCGCGTGGCCAACAACATCGACCCTGAGCGCGACATCCAATTCACCCTCGGCCCCGTCGACTCGCTCGACCATGCCTCTCGCCTGCCCAACTACGGCTCCAAGATGGGCATCGACGCCACAAGAAAATGGCAAGCCGAAGGCTTCAACCGCCCCTGGCCCGCAATGATCGAGATGGACCGCGCCACCAAAGCCAAAGTGGATGCCTTGTGGGAGAAGCTGGGGCTGTGACAGGGGGATGGAGCGAAGGCCTCCGGATCATGGACTTTATCGGCCTGGGTAATGAGAAAACCTACGGTTTGTCCGTCAACCACTGACCTAAAAGGGAGGGAAACACGATAGTGCGTCCTCCAACACAGCGTGCCGACGTTTGTTGCATACGAAAACGAGAATAGATCGCATCTCATCCAGAGAAAGTCGAGCAAAGATTCTGTCGACATCCTGCCTGCGCAGTCCTGGACGCGTCAATCTCGTGAGGTCAGGCCGGTCACGAAGCATCAATACGGCCTCGCCAAACAATGGTAACCACTCATCGGACACCAACAAGTCACCGATTTGGTTTGTTACATCATCAGAGCGAAGCTTCCGCGCCGAATTGGCTTTGGACTCGGCGATCCGATGGAGTGTGCCCGCCAGGTGCCCGAGCCACTCGCAAAGTTCCCCTGTCCCATGGTCGCCGCGGTCGCGGACGTAGATCGGATTGATCGAGCGATACCGCAGACTCGCGTCCACCACCCTGTCAACAGTCTTACCACAAGGTACCAAAGCGAACACGCTCGACGCGCCTATAACCTTCAAGTGACTTAGATCGCGGAGGATTGTGTCGACATTTGGGTCAATAAATCCAAACCCAATAAACAGAACTCTTCGTGTCTGGAAAACAGCATTAACAAAATGTCGCACCCGGTCGTTATCCAGGAGAATGTGGTCATAGCTTTGGCGGGAGAGAATAATAGTCTCAGTATCGTTTATATGACCGTGCAAGTGAAGTACGAACCGCTGATGAATATGCTCGCTCAATCCGCTCGTCTTATAGGTAATTGGAATCTGAAACCGACGAGCCGCATCGGCCTCTATAAGCAGCAAATCGTAGTTTGTCGTAATGATCCCATCGAAAGGGAGGCCTACAATCAACCGATGCAACCGCCCAGGTCCAGCAGATGCACGTTTAATCTCATTCGCAACCCGTTCTTGTATAGCCCGCTCAGAGCGCTCCATAGAGAGGAACTGAGCAACTTCGATTAACCTACCGGATCTGATGTGTGGTTTGACTTCCTCATACAAGCCGACATCCATAGCAACGTGTTCCAGCAGGTTAGCCCAGTTGGGCAAGCCGGCATCGCACGATGGACCGGAGCCGACAAAGGCGACCACGCCCTGTCCCCCCTCAGCGTCGAATGCGTCCAGTAATTCCGCTGGCAAATTCATGTGCGACTTGGGATGCAACGCATCATGGCGTTTAGACATGGATGTTGGGTAGGTCGAAGTGTACATCAGAAACGTTAGGCTCCTCAAAGATCAGCAGCCGAACTCGACTTGTTTCCCGGCTGAATACGGGGGTTCCACGCTTTTCGTAGCCTAGCCACTCCGCCAACTCGCGAGTAGACTCCTCTTCCGAAGCCTTGGTGCTGGACATCGCGAGCGAAACCGCAGTCCCGAGTTGGCGACTCCAGACGAGACCCAGAACATGTTGTCCCCGCACCACAAACGATGGTCTATCTCTGTGCCCTACGACAGGCGCTATTCGCTTTAGGAGCCCATCCATGAGACGATAGAGACTGGCGACGCCTTCCTTCGGGTGAAGCGACTCCAGTATGGGTCCATCCAGCTTTCCCCCTTGCGTTAGTCTCTCCTTCGCATCCGCCACCAGGCTGGTTTGGTGTCTCTGTGATTCCTCGATCGCGCCCGCTAGTTTCTCTCTGAGAACGGCAGGGTCAATTTCTGCTTTGAAAATAATGTCGAATGCATTTAGATGCAGTGCAGAGTCCCTCACCTCTGTCTTCTCAATGACCGCGGATACAATAATGTATTGCGTCCCTTCCGGCTTTGACGCAAGATATTCCTGGATTCCTCGGTTGCTCCGGTTGAACGGGTCGCTGATGTCCATTGAAAAGTCCAGGAGCACGACGTCGTAGCGCCATCTTCGGAGCAGTTTCACAGCTTGTTCTGTTGTTGTCGCGCCGTCCAGATCTGCAAGCTCGTTTGGAATCCACGCCCTGAAATTCTCCTGCCATCGAACAACATCATCATCGATCGCCAGAATCCGATGTTTCATCGCGCACCTCGATCTCACTTAAAACCTAAATTTCTGCATCTGCCAGCACTGTCGGTAAAACAATCTTGAATGTCGTGCCCTCGCCAACCCTTGATACAAAGCTAATCGCTCCACCTCTTTGCCGGATATACAAATCGCAGAACCACAATCCTATACCACCCAGCGACTGCCTATTCTTCTTCGTTGTAAAGCCAAAATCGTACACGTGATCTTGATCGCCAACGGCTATACCAACTCCATTGTCCCGGATCTCGAGACGCGCGTGAAAAGCGTCCTGAAGCTCGACTAGCATGGAAACCTGGCCAGCCGAGAAATCCGGACCTTTCTCCTGGATGGCCTCGATAGCGTTGTTGAGCAGGTTTTCGATAATCTCGAAAATCTGCTCGCTCAGCATACAGATAGGTTTGCCGCGCACATCCTCGGCTGACCGTCCTATGCCGGAGGGCACCCGACTGATGAATTCAAAGGAGACAGAGTGCGTAGCGTACCGAGCTTTTGCCTGATCCAGGGCGAACTCGGCAACCAGCTCGAGATCCATTTCCTTGAGTTGGAAATGCGGGTGAGTTGGGTTAAAGCGGTCACTGAATTTGTACAAGGTTTTGGTAGCTTCATCCAACGTATCGGCAATGCCTGCCACAAACGAGGAAACGGGAATTGAGCCCTGACGCAGACCGGGCGCAGGCTCACTGGGTAGCAGCGGCATCAACTCCAAGAGGCGTCCTCTCGAGTCGCCGATGTCGCTGCCGAACTTGTGCAAAAATGATTGCGCAACATGGCCCAACTGCGTTAGCGCGACGTTTGCAGCCTCTGTTTTGCTCCGGCTCACTGCTCTGCGCCGTGAGAAAGTCGCGGAAATGGCGGCTGCCATTAGGCCGCCGACGATGCCGAGTAGGTATTTATCGAGGTCGGAGAAAATATCGATTTGTGGGCTCTCTATATTCAACGCACCCACGAGGCAATCATTGTGAAAAAGCGGGACTATCATCTCACTGCGCATAGGTTGGCCTTCTGCGTGAAGAAGACCGAGGTAATACTCGTGGTATCGAGACTCCTCTATGTTGTTCAGAAGCAATAGATCCCGGCCATGCTCTTCAATTAGGTATCGGCCGCACACAGAGTTGTGCCGCCCAGGACGCAGCCCGACATCCTCTTTGTGGCTGCTTGCAAGTATGACAAATTCATCGCCGATCAGCCGCAGTATTTGGCCGTGTTCAAAATCGAACTCGTCGAGGATAGAGTCGAGAATCCTCTGGTAGCTCTCTTCGAGGGTCAATGACCCGGAAAGCAGAGATGTGCTAATCGCGTAGAGTATCTTTGCCCCCGACCAAGTGCGAGTATGAGTGATTGCGATGGCTGCTTGCCGCGCGAGAAGTTCAGCAAATACGATAGCGCTGGGGCTGAATTCGCCGAGAACCTCCCGTTCAAGATCGAGAACGCCCAAGATTCTAGTTGTATGCTCCGGCCTGATGAGGACGACCAGTTCGCTGGCGGTGTTGTCGTGAAATCGCACGTAAGAGTCCACAGGCAGTTTGGCAACATCTGGGCAGTGCTGCGTGGCCCGTTCTCGGATGGCCGTGCCGCAGAGGGACTGGTCCAGAGATAGCTCCTGGCTTACTCGCGCGCGTTCAGAACTGGCTGTGACGACTAACCGGTTGCGTCTGTACTCGACGACTTGACCATGTCGGCAGCCGGTCTTTTCCAGGCACTTTTGAACAATGAGATCAAAGACCTCATTCGGGGAGAATGTCGACCTGAGGATGGCTTGGTCAATCTCCGCAATGAGTTGGGTGCGCTCGGCACTGGCCTGAAGTTCCTCGAACAACTCATCTATCTCGGCGAGCAGAAGAGCCCGGGAGCGAGCGAGGCGGCCTGTACTGGTGTCCATAATGATTGTTAGGTCAAACCACGACCATTCCCCCAGAATGTCCAATTGGATTCGAGGCTTCCATTCAGGATACACCCGAATCGTGTCCTGTCGAGTACTGCGCCTTGGGCGGGTGGCGCACGTCTGACCATTCAGCGATAGGTATCCCACATCTGGCGCAGTCTCATCGCGCCAGATGTGGGATACCACAAACCTCAACCCATCACGCCGAAGGCCGCTGGCCCCACCGCAGGTGGTTTTTCAAACCACGATTTTCCTTTTCCTACCCACTTTTTTGCTTTTCAAACCCGTCTTTTTGCCGCCCAAAATCTCTTACAAAAAAGTCCAGATATTTTGCAGATAATTAAATGGTAAACAGGCATCTAAACTCAACAGAATGAATATGTTCCACGTGAAACAATTTTAGCAAATTCGCCCGCCTGCAACCCCAAAATCCACTTTTTCGCGACCATAAACACAGATTCTCGTTTAACCATTTGTGCACAGTTCTCCCTCCAAACAGCTCCAAAAAGTCAACCCCCAACGCCACTCTGCTATATCTAAACCATGCGCTTCGTCTCTTCTTTTCGCCATCACGTTTTGCTCGCGGCCCTGCTCTCCGCACCCCTCCCCATCTCCCTCTTTGCCCAGCCCGCCCCCGAAGCCTTTCGCTGGATCGACTTCCACTCCGCCAGCGACCAAGGAACAGTCACATGGGTCACGCGCTCCCTCACCGTCGAAAACTGGTCGGCCATTCGCGAGATCGGCGTGGAGTACGACGCGGCGCTCGTCGTCACCACCACGCGCTCCTCGCCGCAAACGTTGCCCGCTGCGGACACCTTCACCGTCTGGAGCCTCTCCCTCACCAACCACAGCTACGTGCCTCTGCTCAAGGGAGTCAACCTCCGCCTGCTCGACTGGTTGCTCTTGGACGACGGCCATCCGCGCGAGCTGGCCGCTCTCTACGACGACTGCGCCGACTGCCAGCCCTCCACTTACTTCACGGCCTTCCACTACGACATGGAGCATCACGCCTGGACCACTCGCTGGTTGCGCGGCAACCAAACCATCCTCGTCTGGAGCGCGAACATTCCCCAGGGCGTCGCCCTCACCCAGCTCTACGCTCTGCTCACCCAGCCCAATGGCCGCTCCATGATCTGCACCTGGAATCACATCGACCACGGCGCGCAGAAGCCCGAAGAAATCGTCGCCTGCTACGACCTCGACCCGCGCACCGGCCAGGAGCGTATGCAGACCTTCACTCGCACACCGGCCCAACCCATCAAGCTGCGCATCTGCTCCGCGCAAAATCCCATCCCCGGCCTCGCGCGCGGCCAGGACCCCCCGCTCTGCCAACAGCTCCAGAAGCAGCACCCGGAGCGCAAGCCCGTCACCACTCCGCCCGCCAATAACCACGGCCAATCCGCGCCGCCGCGTGCCCGTCACTGAGGACAGCCGTCGTATACTACCCTCATGTCGATCGTGGGCAACATCCGCGGCATCGCCAAGGGCATGAGCATCACCTTTGGGGAAATCTTCGCGCCCACGCAGGTGGAAAACTACCCCGACGGAAAAGGCCCTCTGCGCGGAGCGGTCCTCGAGCCGCGTTATCGCGGCGCACATGTCCTCGAGCGCGACGAGAACGGCCTGGAAAAGTGCGTAGCCTGCTTCCTCTGCGCCGCCGCCTGCCCCGCCAATTGCATCTATATTGAGGCCGCCGAAAACACCGAGGCCGTTCGCATCTCCTCTGCCGAGCGTTACGCCAAGGTCTACAACATCGACTACAACCGATGCATCTTCTGCGGCTACTGCGTTGAAGCCTGCCCTACCGACGCCATCACCCACGGCCACGGCTTCGAGTTGGCTACTCTAAACGCCACCAACCTGGTCATGCGCAAGGAAGACATGCTGGTGCCGGTCTCGACGCTGACGGCGACAAAATAAGGCCTTTACTTTCATTTACATACGACATGCCGCTATTCTAAGATTACTTCACTTGTGATTTGGCTCACATACTTGGGCATATTTGTGCTAGTATTCAATTGAATCAGATGAAGAGGTTCATCCAATTCGCCGCCTTCATTGCTGTTGCGCTGCTCGCCGCCCAGCCGGCCCTCGCCGGTCTGCCATGCGAGATGGGAACTTCCGCCAGCGGACACTGCGCTCCTTGTTGCCACAAGGCCATGAGCCGGATGGGCATGGACTGTCCCATGCATCATCAGGTCACCGCTTCGGGTTGCGGCCAGAGTTGCTGTCACGACGCTTTGCCGCTGGGTGTTGCTGAGTTGGCGGCAGGAGTCAAACCAAAAGCTGGCAGAACGGATTTCTTTGCAGTGGCGCCCCAAATTGCCTCGGAGGCAAATGCGCCCTTCGTAGCTGCGCCGCCCGGCAACACTTTTGCAGCCGCTCCCGCCAGATACATTCTCTTCCAGGTCTTTCGGATCTAGACCACTCCTTGCCTTCACGCAAATGAAGCAGTCCCAGGGTTTTTGTACCTGAGGCTCGATTTGTGATTCGCATTTTAACGACAAGGAGATTCTCATGAAGAGATTATTCAGTTTTCTATCGTTGCTACTCGTCTTCACTGCGCTGACTATCGCCCAGGCTCCACAAACTCCAATGGGCGCAAGCTGCCCGATGGCCAAGCATGGCGCATGCAGCGGAGAAAAGTGCTGCAAGGGCGGCTGCGACAAGACGTGCTGTAACGATAAAGGCGCAAAAATGTGCAGCAGGGACGGTGGCGCGATGCGGTGTTGCCGCAAGGGCAGCGGGAAGAAGTGCTGTTCCGGCGGTTCATCGCAGGGCACAACCCAACCTGACACCGGAGCCGCACCCAAGCACTCATAGCAGGATTTGATTTCTCGTTGAACTTAGAGGTCCGGGTCGCCAGTCGATCCGGACCTCATTTTTCCGGAAACTGCAAGAGAAATGCCACCAGAGAAGAAGGAATGATAAATGCGGAACCATATATGCTAGAAGGTAGACCGTTTTCTCTCTTTTTCCCGGCAGCCCATAACGTCAGGAGCAACTTTGGCGGATTTTCTTTCAGAATTGAAGCGGCGCGTGCTGGTCTACGACGGCGCGATGGGCACCAATCTGCAAAATCGCAACCTCTCCGCAAAAGATTTCTGGGACAAGGAGGGGTGCAACGAGCTTTTGGTCCTCTCGCGCCCCGATGTCATCCGCGGCCTACACGCCTCATTTCTTGAAGCCGGCTGCGATGTCATCGAGACCGACAGCTTCGGCTCCACCAGCATCGTCCTCGCCGAGTACGGCCTTGAAAACCGCACACGCGAGCTGAATCTTGCCGCTGCGCGACTGGCACGCGAGGTGGCCGACGCCTATTCCACTCCGGCCAAGCCACGCTTCGTCGCCGGCTCCATTGGTCCCACCACCAAGCTGCCATCACTGGGCCACATCGGCTACGACGCTATGGCCGCCGCCTATCGCGAACAGGCCGAAGCCCTCATCGAAGGCGGCGTGGACGTGCTGCTCATCGAAACCTGCCAGGACCTGTTGCAAGCCAAGATCGCTCTCGCCGCCTGTCAGGATGCCATGCGCGACGCCCGCGAAGGCCGCATCCCATCGGCTGGCCACAATGTCGCCCTCCAGGTTCAGATCACCCTCGAGGCCAGCGGAACCATGCTGCTCGGTTCGGAGATCGGCGCGGCTCTCGCCGTCCTTGAAGTCTTCCAGTCCGATGTGATCGGCCTCAACTGCGCCACCGGCCCAGCGGAGATGAACGACGCGGTCCGCTTCCTCTGCCAGAACTCCACCGCGCCCATCAGCGTTCTGCCCAACGCCGGCCTGCCGCACAACGAGGGCGGCCGCGCGGTCTACAAGCTCCCCCCAGCCGAGCTGGCCTCTTGGCTCCGGCGCTTCGTTACCGAGTACGGTGTGCAGATAGTCGGCGGCTGCTGCGGAACCACGCCCGAGCATCTGCGCGCGGTCGCCGAGACAGTTCACGGCTTAACGCCCGCCCCGCGCTCCGTCATCCAGCAATCGGTCGCGGCCAGCGCCTTCAGTGCCGTGCCGCTCGAAGCCGATGCCCAGCCCATCATCATCGCCGAGGAGATGAATACCACCACCCGCCTCGAAACCTTTCGCAGCATGGTGCGCGCCGGCGACTACGACGGAATTCTCGCCCTCGCCAAGCGGCTGGCCGCCGAAGGCTCGCAGTTGCTCGATCTCTGCTGCGCCATTGTGGGCGAGGACGAGCAGGCCTACATGAACGCCGTCCTCGAAAAAATCGCCACCCGCGTTCCCGCGCCCATCCTGGTTGACTCCACCGAGGCTGCTGTCATCGAAGAGGCGCTCAAGCGCATTCCCGGCAAGCCCATCATCAACTCCATCAACCTGGAGGACGGCGAAAAGCGCACCAGCCTGGTTTTGCCCATGGCCCGCCGTTACGGCGCCGCGGTCATCGCCCTCACCATCGACGAGCAGGGCATGGCGCTCACCGCAGACCGCAAGGTGGCCATCGCCCATCGCATTCACGATCTGGCCGTCAACAAATACGGCTTGCGCTCCGAGGACCTCATCTTCGACGCGCTTACCCTGCCCATCTCCACCGGCCAGGAGGACTATCGTTCCGCGGCCATCGAGACTCTCGAAGCGGTGCGCCGCATCAAGCTCGAGCTGCCGCGCTCCCGCACCTTGCTCGGCGTCTCGAATATTTCTTTTGGCCTGAACGCCTATGCGCGCCGCGTGCTCAACTCGGTCTTCCTCAAGGAGGCTGTTGACTGCGGCCTCGACGCAGCCATCGTTAACTACGCCAAAATTTATCCGCTTTATAAGATTCCCGAAAAAGAAGTCGATCTAGCCCGCAAGCTCATCTTTCAGGACCGTAGCGGTGGCGACCCGTTGCAGGCCTACATGACTTACTTCGCCGGTCTCGGCAAATCTTCCGTTGTGGAGGAGGAGTTAGCCGTCGAAAGCCTCACCACGGACGAAAAGCTAAAGCAGATGATTATTCGCGGCGAGCGCTCCATAGGCCTTGATGAGCACAAACAAATTTTGGAAGCAACTCTGGAAGCGGCTCTCCTAACTCACTCTCCTCTCGATCTGATTAACACCGTCCTGCTCGACGGCATGAAAACCGTCGGCGATCTCTTCGGCGCGCGCAAGATGCAACTGCCTTCGGTGCTCGACTCCGCCACGGTGATGAAGGCTGCTGTTGCGTATCTCGAACCAAAGATGGAAAAATCCGGCGGCGGCGGTAAAGGGACCATGGTGTTGGCCACGGTCAAGGGCGACGTGCACGACATTGGCAAGAATCTTGTGGACATCATTCTCTCCAACAACGGCTATCGGGTCGTCAACCTGGGCATCAAGCAGCCATCGGATGCCATCATTGTAGCCGCGCGCGAAAATAACGCCGACGCCATCGGCCTCAGCGGACTGCTGGTCAAATCCACCCTCGAAATGAAGTACGTCGTGCAGGACCTCGAACTCCAAGGCCTCGCCATCCCCGTCATCTGCGGCGGCGCGGCGCTCACGCGTAAATACGTCGAGGAAGATTTGCGCAAGGAGTACGCTGGCCCGGTCTTTTATGCCGAGGACGCTTTTGCGGGATTGCACGCCATAGCCGACCTCACCTCTGCCGACGCCGCCATACGCGAGGGCAGGGAAGTGGAAGGCAAGACGGTAAAGGTCTTCGTCAAAGGCAGCGCGGCTACTCCGGAACTAACCCTCGTCAAGCTGACTCCTGAGGGCCGCTCTCCCGCCGTCGAGCGGTTTACAAAAATTCCCCGGCCCGACTTCTGGGGCGCGCGTGTCTTCAAAAACTACAAGCTCGACGAAATCTTCCCCTATCTCAACGAGACCGCGCTCTTCAAAAATCAGTGGCAACTCAAAACCGCCGCGCAGGCGGATTACTTGCGCCAGGTCGATGAAAAATACCGCCCCATCCTGCTCGACCTTCAGAAAGAAGTTATTGAAGCAGGCTGGTTTGAGCCTAAGTCCGTCATTGGCTTCTATCCCTGCCTGAGCGACGGCGATAACCTGATCGTCTTTGATCCTGGCGATCATGCCCACGAGCTGGAGCGCATCACCTTCCCGCGCCAGGCGCAGGGTCGCCGCCTCTCCATCGCCGATTTCTTCGAGCCGATGAATGCATCGCAGCTTGACGTTGTCGGCTTCTCCATTGTCACCATCGGCGACGAGGCCAGCCGCCAGACCGCAAAGTTATTCGAGGCCGGCGACTTTACAAAGTATCTTTATCTGCACGGCCTCTCGGTGGAAACAGCCGAGGCCCTGGCCGAGCTGGTCCACAAACAAGCGCGCGAACTGCTGGGCATTGCCGGCGAAGACTCCCCGCGCATCGCCGATCTCTTCCACCAGAAATATCGCGGCTCGCGTTACTCCTTCGGTTATCCCGCCTGCCCCAATCTGGAGGACCAGGCGAAAATCTTCCGTCTGCTCAAGCCCGAGGAGAACATCGGCGTGCGCCTCACCGAGGGCTTCCACCTCGTGCCCGAGCAAAGCACCAACGCCATCATCGTCCACCATCCCCAGGCCAAGTATTTTGTAGCGTGAAATTGAGCCTGAATAATTTCGAAAAATAAATTGAATATCTTTGCGTATAATTAATGCCTTTTATGCAACATTGGAAATAAGGCAATCACAGAGACAAAGTGTGTGGGTCCTCCTCGAACGGCTGGGGCGCGGCAAGGGCATGGTCTGCGCTCCCGGCCGTTCGTCTTTTCAGTCCGCTGCCTCCCGATAGCGCCCCAACTCCTTGACCATCGCGCAATGCGGCCTGAGCGCCTTCACCGCGCGCGTCGCCTCTTCAGCCGAGTGAATCTGGCAATCCACAAAAAAGATGTACTCCCATGGCTTGCCATGCACCGGCCGCGACTCGATCTTGGTCATATTGGTGCCCATCTTTGCCAGCTCGTTCAGCGCCGCCACCAGCGATCCGGGGCGGTTCTCCACGGAAAACGACAGGCTGATCTTGTTGGCCTGCGGATCGGTCACGGCCTCCGCCGCGCGCCGCACCAGAAAGAAGCGGGTAAAGTTTTCCGGGTTGTCCTCGATGCCGGCCTCCAAAATCTGCGCGCCGTAATACTCGGCCGCTGCCGCGCTGGCGATTCCCGCAACACGCCGGTTCTGCAATTTCATTAGCTGCATCACGCTGCCTGCCGTGTCATAGAAGGGAACCGCCTCCATGCGCGGATGCGCGATAAAAAAACTCCTGCACTGCGCCAGCGCCACCGGGTGCGAAAAAACCCGCTCGATCTCGCTCGTAGCCACGCCGGCCAGCCCAATCAGATTGTGCCGGATGCGCAACAGCGTTTCCCGCACCACCCGCACATCGTGGGTCAGCAGCAGGTCGAAGTGTTCCGCCACCGAGCCCGCCAGGCTGTTCTCGATGGGAATCACCGCGGCCTCCGCAACTCTGCTTTTCACCGCCGCAAAAACATCGGTTGACAGCGGACAAGAAACGATCTCCCCATCGGGCGCCAGTTTCATCGCCGCTTCGTGGCTGAAGGAGCCGGGCTCGCCCTGGATTGCAATCTTCATCGCATTCTCCGTTCCTCAATTATCTGTCATTTATAGTTTGTCATCCTGAGCGGAGCAGGGCGCGTGACCGGGGTCCCCAGCGACAGGTCCTCGTCGCTGGGGTGGTTGGGCGACCTGCGAAGTCGAAGGACCTGCATTTCTATCTCTGCACAATTTCACCGTGCCCTATCCTCGCCGCGTTCTTGTATTTGCCGGGTGCCACACCATCGCTGGGTGCCCCATCCATTTCGCGTACTTTGCGAAAAGGGTGGGATACCACAAATCTCAATCGGCCTAGACCCTTAGTCCCTAGTCCCATAGTCCCTGGCGGTTTACCGCCACCACAAATCCCCCGCCACAAATCCCAGAAAAACCATGGCAATCACGCCGTTCATGGTGAAAAAAGCCGCATTCAGCTGGCGCAGGTCGCGCGGAGAGACCAGCGAGTGCTCATAGGCCAGCAGCAGCCCCACGACCACGATCCCCATCCAGCCGATTCTCCGAAAATGAAAGAGTTCTCCCAACCATACAAGCAGCCCCAGCATCGCCAAATGCATCGTCCGCGCTGTCCAAAATGCCGCCGGAATCCCCACCGCCTGCGGCAGGCTATGCAGCCCCGCTGCGCGGTCGTGCTCGAAATCCTGGCAGGCGTAAAGCACATCAAAGCCGCCCGCCCACAGCGTCACCGCCGCGGTCAGCACAAGAATCCGCGCATCCAGCTCGCCCCGCACCGCAATCCACGCCGCTGCCGGCGCCAGCCCCAGCGCGAGGCCGAGCCCCAGGTGCGACCAGCGCGTCACGCGCTTCAGATAGCTGTAGCCCCACAGCACCGCCAGCACCAGCGGCGCCAGCTCCAGCGCAAGCCGGTTCAGCTCCGCCGCCGCCAGCACAAACAACGCCGCCGCCAACACGGTAAATCCCAGAACAAACTCCCGCGTCAGCAATCCGGCAGGGATCGCGCGCGTCTTGGTGCGCGGATTGGCCGCGTCCAACTCCGCATCGGCCCAGCGATTAAACGCCATTGCCGACGAGCGCGCACCCACCATGGCCGCCAGAATCCACCCCAGCGTCCGCCAGCCCGGCCGTCCGTTCGACGCCAGCAGCACCGCCGTCAGCGCAAACGGCAGCGCAAACACGGAGTGCTCCCACTTGATCATCTCCAGCGTTGTCCGCGTCCTGGCCCACAGGCTCGGCATGATCGGCTCCCATGGTCTAGTCTACTTGAAGATAAGCGCAAGAAAATAATTACAGTGATAGGGCTAGTGAGGTATATTGACTCGTGCAGGAAGAACAAAACGGAAGTTAGTCCAAAGGAGGACAAATGAAAATCATCAAGATTGCAAGTGTGTTTGGAATTCTTATCTGCCTGGGATCTGTCAGCCTGATGGCGCAGAGCGTTCGGGTGGGAGGAGAGTCGTTGCGTGCCAATGGCCAGCTTGCCCAGGGCTTTCGCTACACGGGTTCATGCCCCGTCGATCTGAAATTTGGCTGGGGTTTGATCAGCACCAGGCGCACTGAGGTCACTTACCGCTTTGACCGCAGCGACGGCGGACATACGACCAAGACTGAGAGAGTTGATATACCGCGGGCCAACCAATCTGTGCCGGTCTATTATGATTGGCAGTTAGGCGCGAATACACCGAAATTCGCCGATTTTCACGGCTGGGTGAACATCATCATCGAATCTCCAAATCCACTCGAGAAGAAGATTCCATTCACCATTCATTGCCGCTAGTGAAGATAAGGCACGCGTGCCGGCCATCAGGCCTGCCGTAAAGTCAAACGACGCTGGAGAAGATTGAGTGCTCTCACTTGATCTACTCCAGCGTCGTTCGCGTATTGGCCCTTGGCAGAAACAGCAAATATCTGGCGCGATCCATGATCCAGGCGTATGCTGTTCGTATCTTTCAACAAGAGAGGAACTCGCAAGATGACAACTGCTCAAGTTGCTGCTCTCATTCTGCTGCCTGCCGCCGCTGTTTTTGCACAGCCGCCGGCCGTCAAGACCACAACCGAACTGCCTCCCAGGATCGCCGCCCTGGTTCCGCCAGGAATGCGGGTGGTCCAGCAGAGGTTTACTTATGCGCCACCCTCCATGGCGGGGGCCACGTTTTCGACCGAAAAGGATCTTCCGGAATACCACCATCTCACTTACGACTTTGACATGAACGTCTATAACGCCAATTCCCCCATCTGGAGGATACAGGGACCGATGTACAAGCAGCAGGTGGATCAGAAGATCGCGAAGGAGATGCACAGCGACCCGCCCTCCAATGCCGAGGCCGATGCTCCTAAATTGACGCCTTACGGCTGGGGAAGCGGGATCACTCGCCGAATAAAGCACCACCCGCCGCAATCGAAGGAATACGTGGATTACACTTGCGTCTACTTCGGGATGGTCGGCGGCGTCACCTTTGATCTGCACGTCAGCGGTATGAAAGACAGCTGCGATGCGGCCGACCAATGGGCGGCAAATGTCGCCTCGACAGCCGGGAAGATTACCATCTTGAATATCGCGGACAAGTAAGCGCCTGAGCGTTTTGCCCGAAAACAGTCCTACAACGGACCGTTTTCGGGCAAAAGCAACGCCCGCTGATTGAGCCTCTCCGGCGTCGTCCGCGTTTGGCCAACAGGCTCGGGATGACTGGCTCCATGGACCAGTGGACTTGAGGGTATCATGCAGTCCTATAGTCGTAATGAGTAAACCAGATGAACCGAACACCAGAAGAAAAGGCTACTTTGTTGTTCGAAACTGCAAAGCGCTCAATGCTGGCAGCAGAGGTACTGCTGAATCGCCTGACTGACGATTTGTCGCGTTTAGAGAAGGATATAAATGACGGTATAAATATCGAAGATCGTGCGGCTCCGCCACTTCTTGCCGCTGTTACTTTCATCGATTTCGCACATCGTTTCGGGACGGTTGTTGACGCCCTCCCGCTTATAAGCAAGAAGGCACCAGAAATCCGCCAACTTACGAATGCGCTCGTTACTGTTGTGGCTGCGAGAAATCATCTACAGCATATGCGTACTGATCTTTCATCCAACGAAGAGATCGATTATCCATTGCTAGGTACTCTGATGTGGAGCAATGGTGACATGAGCTACACAATATTTCTGAGTCAGCCCACAAAGACAAATGCCTACTCAATGGTTTACGATGCACGCAATGGATGCTGGGTTGCCAAACATCAATATCAAGTGAAGAATACAATAATCGACCTTGACGCGGTTTTGGAGCAGATGCGAAATACATATACTTGGATCGTCAGTCGACTCAAGTTTTCGGATTCAGAGTTTTCTCTTCTCAAGTGGGGCAAAACCCAGGCTTTTGCATTCCGCATAAATGTAAACAACTCAGAAAGCGGACCAGCGCCGACCGAGAGCCATGAGGGATAATCGCCTTCATTTACGACATCCGGCGCGCAAAGCGCGCCGGATGTCAAGGGATTTCATCGGCGTGGTTTCCGCGATTGTCCGGGCTGAAGCCCGGACCTACCCATCCAGCACCGTCCTGTACGACAATAGCCTCATGGACTCCCTCCGCATAGACAAGTGGCTCTGGGCGGCGCGTTTCTTCAAGACGCGCGCTCTGGCCTCCAAGGCCTGCGACATGGGCCGCATCCTTTCAAACGGGCATGAAGCCAAGCCCTCCCGCGAGGTCCGCGTTGGCGACCATCTCGTCGTAAAGAACGAAGGCGGCGACTTTCAGATTGAGGTTCTCGCTCTGAGCCAGATGCGCGGCCCCGCCGCGGTGGCGCAGACGCTTTATCGCGAGAGCGAGGCCAGCAAAGAGGCGCGAACCAAAGCAGCCGCCGAGCGCAAGGCCATGCAGCAGTTCGCGCCCTTGCCCACGCACCGCCCCACCAAGCGCGAACGCCGCCGCATCATCCACTTCCGCGGCCGGGCCTGACTACTGCTCCGCGGCCCACTCCACCATCGTCAGCGTCAGTAGCAGCACTCGCTTCAGCCCCGTTTCGCGGTCCCTGGCCGAATACCACTCTGCCAGCGTGTGCGCGCCGCCGCCCTCACCGCCCGCGCCTATCGACAACGCCGGAATCCCCAATGAGAGCGGAATGTTGGCGTCGGTCGAGCCTAGCCGCAGCTCAGATTTCAGCCCCAGATGGCGGTCCACGGCGTTGAGCGCCTCCAGCAGCGGCGAGCCGTCAGGC